>JAABUQ010008962.1_pt1 | contig 13772 bp, 9 predicted proteins | sample 5560001 | NCBI WGS metagenome assembly JAABUQ01 (sample SAMN10711888, study PRJNA513371) | rock metagenome | isolation source: Antarctica rocks | place: Antarctica: Victoria Land, Finger Mt nord | collected 2015-12-18
TGGAACGCGAAGATGACCGGCTTGTCGGCGGTGAACAGCGCGTCGAAATCGCGGTCCTCCAGCCCGTGCGGATGCTCCGACTGCGGCTGCAGCACCATCAGGTCCACCACGTTGACGACGCGGATGCATATGCCGGGCACGTACTCGCGCAGCAGCATCACTGCGGCCAGCGTCTCTAGGGTCGGCGTGTCGCCGGCACAGGCCATCACCACGTCCACCTCGCCGGCGTCGCTGGCCCAGGACCAGGTGCCGGCCCCGACGGTGCAGTGGCTGACCGCCTGCTCCATGCTCAGCCACTGCCACTCCGGCGCCTTCCCGGCGACGATTAGGTTGATGTAGTTGCGGCTGCGCAGGCAGTGGTCGGCCACCGAGAGCAGGCAGTTCGCGTCCGGCGGCAGGTAGATCCGCACCACGTCGGCCTTCTTGTTGGCGACGTGGTCGATGAAGCCCGGGTCCTGATGCGAGAAGCCGTTATGGTCCTGCTGCCAGACGTGCGACGTGAGCAGGTAGTTCAGCGACGCGATCGGCTTGCGCCACGGGATAGCCCGGGTCACCTTCAGCCACTTGGCATGCTGGTTCATCATCGAATCGATGATGTGGATGAAGGCCTCGTAGCACGAGAACAGGCCGTGCCGCCCGGTGAGCAGGTAGCCTTCCAGCCAGCCCTCGCACAGATGCTCGCTCAGCACCTCCATGACGCGGCCGTCGGTGCCGAGGTTGATGTCGACCTCCTCGATGTCGGCCATCCACTCCTTGCCGGAGACCTCGTAGACGGCATCCAGACGATTCGACGCCGTCTCGTCCGGGCCGAACAGCCGGAAGTTGCCGCGTTCGAGGTTGAGCTTCATCACGTCGCGCAGGAAGGTCCCGAGCACACGCGTCGTTTCCGCGCGGGTGCCGCCGGGCTCCGGCACCGCCACGGCGTAGTCGTGGAAGTGCGGCATCGCCAGCGGCTGCAGCAGCGCGCCGCCGTTGGCGTGCGGGTTGGCGCCCATGCGGCGGCGGCCGGTCGGCGCCAGGGCGGCGAGCTCCTCGCGGAACTTGCCGTGCTCGTCGAACAGCTCCTGCGGCCTGTAGCTCCGCATCCAGTCCTCGAGTTGCTTGACATGCTCGGGCTTCTTGAAGTCGGCGATCGGCACCTGGTGCGCGCGCCAGGTGCCCTCGACCGGCTTCTCGTCGACGAACTTCGGCCCGGTCCAGCCCTTGGGCGTGCGGAACACGATCATCGGCCAGCGCGGACGCTCCGGGCCCTGCCTCCTGCCGGGTACGCGGGCGGCGTCCTGGATGCCGCGGATCTGCGCCAGGATCGCGTCCAGCGTACCGGCGAGGGATTGATGCACCAGGGCCGGATCGTCGCCCTCGACGAAGTGCGGGTCGTAGCCGTAGCCGCGCAGCAGCTCGGTCAGCTCCTGCCGGCTGATGCGCGCGAGCACGGTCGGGTTGGCGATCTTGAAGCCGTTCAGGTGCAGCACCGGAAGCACCGCACCGTCGCGTGCGGGGTTGAGGAACTTGTTGGAGTGCCAGCTGGTCGCCAGCGCGCCGGTCTCCGCCTCGCCGTCGCCGACGATGCAGGTGACGATCAGGTCCGGGTTGTCGAACGCGGCGCCGTAGGCGTGCGCCAGCGAATAGCCCAGCTCGCCGCCTTCGTTGATCGAGCCGGGCGTTTCCGGGGAGACATGGCTCGGGATCCCGTACGGCCAGGAAAACTGCCGGAACAGCCGCTGCATGCCGCCGCGGTTGCGCTCGATCGCCGGGTAGTGCTCGGTGTAGGAGCCTTCCAGGTAGGTCTGCGCCACCAGGCCAGGGCCGCCATGCCCGGGGCCGATGACGTTGATCATGTTCAGGTCATGATCCTTGATCAGCCGGTTGAGGTGGACATAGATGAAGTTCAGGCCGGGCGTGGTGCCCCAATGGCCCAGCAGGCGCGGCTTGATATGATCGAGCGTGAGCGGAACATCGAGCAGCGGGTTGTCCCGAAGGTAGATCTGCCCGACCGACAGGTAATTCGCCGCGCGCCAGTAGGCGTGCATCTTCTGCAGGAGGTCGGGTGACAGGGGATCGTGCATCGAAGTCTCCCAGGATTGTTCGTGCGGTCGAGCCGGTCCATACGATGCGTGCGTATGGCAATACCGGACCCGGCTGATGATCATCCGCTCCAGCCGGCTTCGAGATCGAAGTCCTGCCGCGTGCCAGGAACCTTGTCCCGGACCGGCGTGAAGCCGGCGTGGCCTTCGCCGGTCGTAGTTCTCTCGGCGACCCTGCCGCCGGCTATGTGCCATGATCGACGATAGGATAACCGACGGCCGATCGCGACGAGCAGGCTCGGAAACTACTCAGGGTACTTCCCTGTCATGCCCGTCGGCGTCAGGTATCGCCTCGATAGCGTAACCATGATAGCGTCCTCCCATGCCCTGTCATCGGGACGCAATCTCCTGAGAACAGGGGCAGAATGCCAGGAAGCCTTGGAGATCCGGCCACAGTGGCGCAACCGTCATCGAGCCGGTCCGCACCGGTCGGCCGGCATCCTCGCGATCCTGCGGACTTCCTGGTGGTGGGGATCGGTGCATCGGCGGGCGGCCTGGAAGCGTGCAGAAAGCTCATGGAAGCGCTGCCCGCCGCACACGGCATGGCCTTCATCCTGATCCAGCATCTCGATCCGGACCATGAAAGCATGATGGTGGGACTGCTGGCCGGGAACACCTCGATGACGGTGCGGCAGGCAGCCGAGGGAATGCCGATCAAGCCTGACGACCTCTACATCATTCCTCCGGGAGCCTATCTTTCGATATGCAACCGGGCGCTGCACCTCTCGCCGCCGAAGCCGCGTCGCGGTGCGCGCCTGCCGTTCGACTTCCTGCTGAACTCCCTGGCGCAGGAATACGGCGCACGCGCGGCCTGCGTGATCCTGTCGGGAACAGGCGCCGACGGCAGCATCGGCCTGCAGGCCATCAAGCGGAGGTGCGGCCTTGTCATCGCGCAGGATCCCGACGAGGCCGGCCATGACGGCATGCCGAGAAGTGCCATCATGACCGGTGCGGTCGACCTCGTGCTTCCGCTGGCGGAAATTCCCGCAGCGCTTGCCAGGTGCGACCGGGGGTCGCCCCCCAAGGTCGCGCGCGAGGATGCGGTCGAGGCCGAACCTCAGGCTCTGCTGCCTCGCATCGTCGACCTGCTGCGCACCAGGACCGCGCATGATTTCACGCTCTACAAGCCAGGCACGCTGAGCCGCCGGATCGAACGGCGCATGGCGATGGCAGGAACAGGCGCGGGTGACGCGGAACGATATCTCGGGATCCTCGAGGGCGACACGCGGGAGCTCGACCTTCTCGCCAAGGACCTGCTCATCAACGTCACCAGCTTCTTTCGTGATCCCGCGGTATTCGATCTGCTGGCTGGGAGGATCGTGCCCGACCTGGTACGCGGCCAGGCTTCGGAGCCGGTCCGCATCTGGATCGCCGGCTGCAGCACCGGGGAGGAGACCTATTCCCTGCTCATGCTGCTGCACGAGCAGATCACGGAGGCGAAGTGCCGCGTCAAGCTGCAGGTGTTCGCCTCCGACGTCGATCCGGATGCCGTAACGGCCGCCCGCGAAGGCCTGTATCCGCATTCGATCGAGGCAGACGTGTCGCCGGCGCGGCTCGCGCGTTTCTTCTCGAAGCAAGAGCGCGGCTACAGGGTGTTGTCCGAGTTGCGCGCGTCGGTGGTGTTCGCGGTGCAGGATGTGCTGGCCGATCCGCCATTCGGCCGCCTCGACATGGTCTCATGCCGCAACCTTCTGATCTACCTGGGACCCGAAGCGCAGGCCAAGGTCGTGGCGCTGTTCCGTTTCGCGCTGCGCGAGGGCGGCGTCCTGCTGCTCGGCAGCTCCGAGACGATCGGCAACGGTGAAGGCGGCTTCGAGGTGATCTCCAAGTCGCACTGCCTGTTCCGGCGCACCGGGGGCCGGCCGAAATCCAGACCTCCGGCGGGCGACATGGCCGAGCGGCCGACACGGGACGCGGCACCCAGGCGTCCGGCCGCTCGCGCCGACCTGTGCCGGCGGTTGGTCATGGAGAACTACGCGCCCGCCTGCGTCCTGATCAACCAGAAGCACGAGTGCCTGTATTCGTCCGGACCCGTGCAACGCTACCTGCGTGTGGTGCCGGGACAGCCTAGCCACGACCTGCTCGCCATGGCGCCGCAGGGCTTGCGCGGCAGGCTCGGCGCCGCGATCCGGCAAGCCGGACAGGGGAACGCCCGCGTCATCGCGCCGGGTGGCCGTATCCGGCACGATGACCACGCGGTGGCGTTCAACCTCGACGTGCATCCGGTGCCCGGCGAAGGCGAGACGCTGCTGCTGGTCTGCTTCGTCGACCAACCGGAGCGCGAACGCCCTCCCCGCGGCGAACCAAGCGGGGCCTCGCGCGTCGCCGAGCTTGAGCGGGAGCTGAAAGCGACCAGGACGGACTTGCAGGGAGCCATACATGACCTGGAGGTATCGGGCGCGGAGCAGAAGGCGATCAACGAGGAGGCCCTGTCCGTCAACGAGGAGTACCAGTCCACCAACGAGGAGCTGCTGACCTCCAAGGAGGAGATGCAGTCGCTCAACGAGGAGCTTACCGCCCTGAACAGCCAGCTCCAGGAGACCCTGGAGCAGCAGCGCACGACCTCCAACGACCTGCAGAACGTGCTCTACAGCACGAACGTGGCCACGCTGTTCCTCGATTCCCGGCTCGCCATACGCTTCTTCACGCCGGCGACCCGGTCGCTGTTCAGCGTGATCCCGGGCGATATCGGCCGGCCGCTCGCGGACCTCAACTCGCTGGCCGCGGACAGCGCCCTCACGGCGGATGCGCAGGCGGTGCTGCATGACCTGGAGCCGATCGAGCGGGAGGTCGAGACGCCAGGCGGCGTCTGGTTCGTCCGCCGCATCCTGCCCTACCGCACCCGCGACGACGGGGTCGAGGGGGTGGTCATCACCTTCACCGATGTCACCGAGCGGAAGCGCGTCGCCAGGGCGCTGGAGAAGGCCAAGCAGCAGGCGGAACTGGCAAGCGTCGCGAAATCGCGCTTCCTGGCGGTCGCCAGCCACGACCTCCGCCAGCCGTTGCAGACGCTCGCCCTGCTGCAGGGGTTGCTGGCCAAGATGGTCGAAGGCGAAGCGGCGGAGAAGCTGGTCGGCCGCCTGGACCAGACGCTGGGCGCCATGTCGGGCATGCTGAACACGCTGCTGGACATCAACCAGATCGAGGCGGGCACGGTGCGGGTGGAGCTGGCCGATTTCCCGGTCGACGACCTGCTCTGCCGGCTCAGGGACGAGTTCGCCTACCATGCGCAGGCGAAGGAGCTTGACCTGCGGGTGGTGCCCTGCGGCCTCTCCATACGCAGCGATCCGCGCCTGCTCGAACAGATGATGCGCAACCTGCTCTCGAATGCCTTGAAGTACACCAGGCGCGGCAAGGTGCTGGTCGGTTGCCGCCGGCAGGGAAACACCCTGCGGGTGGAGGTCTGGGACACCGGAGTCGGCATCCCGGAAAAGGAGATCGAGGCGATCTTCGAGGAGTATCACCAGTTCGATGCGACGCCGGGGCGAAGCCGTGGCCTCGGCCTCGGTCTCTCCATCGTGCGACGGCTGGGCGACCTGCTCGGTCACCGGGTGGGGGTGCGTTCGCGCCGGGGCAGGGGATCGGTATTCACCATCGAGGTCATGCTTCCGCTCATGGGTGCTGTGGCGAAGCCGGCACGCCTCGAGCGACGGATCAACGACCGGGGTGACGACGCGGCTCGACGCACCGGCGTGATCCTAGTGGTGGAAGACGATCCCGCGGTCTGCGAACTGCTCGGGCTGTTCCTCGAAGACGAAGGTCACCAGGTGGCGACCGCGTCCAACGGCGCGGGGGCGCTGGCGCTGGTGGCGGGAGGGATCCAGCCCGATCTCATCCTGGTGGACTACAACCTGCCGGGTCCGGATGGGCTGCAGGTAGCGGCGAAGCTGCGTAGGCTTCGCGACGTCCCGGTCATCGTCCTCACCGCCGACATCTCGACCAAGACGCTGCAGGACATCGCCCACCAGGACTGCGTGCAATTGAACAAGCCGGTGAAGCTGAAGGAGTTCAGCGCGGTCATACGGAGGCTGCTCGCGCGGTCGCGTACGCAGCCGGTCGCACGGGTGCCGCATCCGGCCGAGGCGACCGCAGGACCGGACACGATCTTCGTCGTCGACGACAACGGCCACGTACGCGAGACGGTCCGCGCCGTGCTCGAGGAGGATGGCCGCATCGTCGAGACCTATGCGACCTGCGAGGCGTTTCTCGACGCCTATCGTCCGGGCCGGGGAGCGTGCCTCCTGATCGATGCCTACCTTCCCGGCATGAGCGGGCTGGAGCTGCTGCAGCGGCTGCACGGCGCCGGTCACCGGTTGCCCGCCATCATGATAACCGGCAACAGCGACGTGCCGATGGTGGTCCAGGCCATGAAGGCCGGCGCGTCGGACTTCATCGAGAAACCGATCGGCGCCGACGAACTGCTCGCCTGCATCGAGCGCGCGCTGGAGCAATCACGCGACTCGCGCAAGCTTTCGGTCTGGCGAGACAGTGCGGCCGGCCACGTCGCCAACCTGACGTCGCGACAGCGCGAGATCATGGAGCTGGTCCTCGCCGGTCATCCGAGCAAGAACATCGCGGCCGATCTCGGCATCAGCCAGCGCACCGTGGAGAACCATCGGGCCTCCATCATGAAGAAGACAGGATCGAGATCGCTGCCGGAACTGGCGCGCCTGGCACTCGCCGCCGCCTGGAGCCCTAACGAGGCAGCCCTGTAAAGCCGACGGCCCACTACGAGGAGACACCCTGCGATGACCGAGACGAACCACCGGATCCTGCTCGCGAGCCGTCCGCAGGGCATGGTATCGGCTGCCAACTTCCGCAGCGTCGAGACGTCGCTGGAACCCCTTGCGCAGGACCGGGTGAGGGTGCGCAACCATTTCCTCTCGCTCGATCCTTACATGCGCGGAAGGATGAACGACACCAAATCCTATGCCGAGCCGCAGAAGCTGAACGAGGTCATGATCGGAGGCACGGTCGGGATCGTGGTGGAGAGCCGCCATGCGGACTGGAAGATCGGCGACAAGGTGGTCGCCATGCTGGGCTGGCAGGAGTACGGCATCTCGGACGGATCCGACCTGCGCAAGGTCGACGATGCGCAGGTTCCGCTCTCCGCCTATCTCGGCGCCGTGGGCATGCCCGGCGTCACCGCCTGGTATGGCCTGAACCGCATATGCAAGCCTGTTGCCGGCGAGACGGTCGTGGTGAGCGCCGCCGGCGGCGCCGTCGGCAGCGTGGTGGGGCAGCTCGCCAGGCGGCTCGGGTGCCGTGCAGTCGGCATCGCCGGCGGCCCGGAGAAATGCCGCTACGTGGTCGAGGAGTTCGGCTTCGACGCCTGCCTCGATTACAAAGCCGCCGGGTTCGGAGCAGAGCTGGAGGCCGCGACCGCGGACGGCATCGACGCCTATTTCGACAACGTGGGCGGTGCCGTGCTGGACGCCGTGATGCCGCGCATGAACGCCCATGGCCGCATCGCGGTCTGCGGCGCCATCTCGGGATATGACGCCGCGCCACCGGTGATGGCGAAGCCGGCCTTGATCCTGATCTCCCGTTTGAAGCTCGAAGGCTTCATCGTCACGGAGCACATGCAGGAATGGCCGGCAGCGCTGGGTGAGCTCGGCAGCCTGGTGGCGGCCGGCCAGCTCAGCTTCCGGGAGAGCATCGCCTCCGGGCTGGCCAGCGCACCCGAGGCGTTCATCGGGCTCCTGAAAGGCCGGAATCTCGGCAAGCAGCTGGTGAGGCTGGTCTGATACCGATCGCCCTGTCGGGCGACCGGTATCAGAATCGCTTCTGGCACGTGGCCGCCCCGCCAACCCCACGTGCATACCGGTCAGCCCAAAGGGCCGCCGGTATGAGAGGGCAGCTTCAAGACAGGCAACGTGCAGGTCTTCGGGGAAATCTTTCTCTCCGCCAGCGTTGGTGGCCGACATTCAGAGGAATATTCCATGAGCGGCAAGACCATCAACGCCACTGACTACTACCTGACCGGCCTGCGCAACCAGCACGCGGTCGAGGGTCAGGCCGTCGAGACCATCGAGCGTGAGCTGGGCCGGATGGAGGGGTATGCGGAGCTGCATGCCCGTATGCATCAGGAGATCGAGCGCTCGAAGGCTCAGGCCGCACGCCTGGAGACGTTGCTGTCCAAGCATGGCACCAGCGTATCCTCGACCAAGGAAACCGTGACAGCCGTCGTCGGCAAGGTTGCCGGCGTCGTCCACATCACCTCCTCGGACGAGGTCCTGAAGAACGTGCTCGCGGCGATTGGCTTCAAGGCCTACGAGATCGCCTCATACAAGGCTCTCATCGCGACCGCGGAGGTGGCGGGAATGACGGATGATGTCGGGACGCTGAAGCAGTCCATGACCGAAGAGCAGGAGATGGGGGACTGGCTGGGCGGGCATCTGCCGTCCATCGTGCGCGGCTTCCTGACGCAGAAGGCGGCGTAGCCTCCAGGCTGACGGGCTGGACCAGCTTCCCCAGCGATACCGGACAGGTGCTCTGCACCCGTCCGTGCCGTCGAGGATCTGGTCGCCCGCTCATGGCTCAATGCGAAACGAGTGAGCAATGCTCCGCACGCAACAGCAGATCGCGTGTCACGCCGCCGAGCATCCATTCCCGCACCCGGCCATGTCCGTAGGCGCCCGCGACGATGATATCGATGCGTTGTTCGCAAGCGATGGCGTTGAGCTGGGCGGCGTCGTCGCCGGTTGAGAGTATCGTGACCTGGCTTGCTGACACCCCGTGTCGCCCGAGCCACCCCGCAACCTCATCGAGGTGCTTGCTGGCGGTGACCAGTTCGTCGGCCGTAGTGATCTCGACGATCAGGACCTGGGCTGCTTTCTTCAGCAGCGGCAGGGCATCGACGATGACCCTTCGCGTTGGACGCGTGTCCTTCCAGCCGACCAGTACCCGATCGAGTTTCAGATTGTCGGCAGCAGGCGGGATGATGAGAACCGGGCGTCCCACCTGCATCAGCAGATCGCCTGCGTTCACGCGCCTCGAAACATCGAGCAGGGCGCCGGAGGAGGCGGCCGTGACGACCAGATCGGCGCTGCGAGCCTCGCGTGCAAGGTAATCGGGGAGTGGCGCGAACATCACCGTGGAACGCCATTCCAGGAATGCCGCACGCGTCCGCAGGATCTCCCGGAACTCCGCCTCGGCATGCGCAAGCTCATCGAAATCCTGCCGGACCGGTTCTGCGCAGACATAGCCGTCGCCGTAGATGACCTGCACAGGCTGGCAGGCGGCGATGCCGATCACGCCGGCCTCGAACTGCCTGGCGAGGCTGCCCGCGATCTCCAACAGGCCCTGGTTCGAGTGTCCAAGCTCCAGATGCACCATCAGGGTCGCGTAGGTCATGGCGGTGTTCCTCGGAACGATGGCGATCCATCAGCGACCAAGACCGCCATCTGCGCGAATAATGCAGATGGAGATCGAACTCGTCCAGCTCCGCCGGCTCAAGATCGTGTCGCTGGTCGAGGGCACGACGCTCCTCCTCCTGGTTTTCATCGCCGTACCGCTCAAGCACCTGGCCGGCTGGAAGGCGATGTCCTCGGTCATGGGCCCGATCCATGAACTTGCCTTCCTCGCCTATGTCTAGAGCAAGATGCCTTTGGCTTGAACCACTTGTTCAAGCCAAAGGCATGAACTTGCTCGTCAAAATTATCTAGAGCGTGATCAACCTGGGGTGATCACGCTCTAGACCGTGATCGAGACCGTGTCCGGCGGCGGCTGGAACCGGCGTGAGACCATGCGACTCGCAATCGTCGCGATCGTGCCGTTCGGCAGCTTCACGAATGGTAAATTCCTGAAACGAAAAGCGGCATCGATCCATGACGATCCCGCGTTTCGCGAACCCGGAAGGTAGAGTCCGATGCATGCGATCAGGGGCCTGAGCGTTCCGCAGATGGTCTCCCGCTATCGTGGCGCTCCCTTCGTCTATACGGGTTTCCGCCGTGCCGCCTCTTGATCGACGGCGGGCAGGACGGGTGACCTATCTCTGGATCAAGGCGTTCCACATCGTCGCCATCACTACCTTCGTCGGCGGGACGCTGACGGAGGCGGTCCTGCTTGCTGCGTACCCGTTCACCGATATGCCGCCGGCGCAGCAGCGCGTCGCGGCCGGCGTGATCCGGAAATGGGATCGGGCAGTTACGACGCCAGCCATGCTCCTGGCATGGATATCAGGGATGGGGCTGGCGCTCGGCGGAGGCTGGTTTTCGTCGGCATGGTTGTTGATCAAGCTCGTTTTCGTCCTGGCCCTGTCAGGGCTGCATGGCCTGCAATCGGGGATGCTTCGTCGCGTTGCCGGCGATGCGGGTTGATTACCGCGCAGGGCGCTGCATCTCGGACCGCTGATCCTCGCGCTCGTGTCCATCGTCACGATCCTGGTCGTCATCAAGCCGTTCTGACTGGCCGCGGGCGTCACGGCGTCGGCGCGGCCAAGGCATGCGGTAGCGTCACACCGCTCGGCTCGTCCAGGCGGAACTCAAGTCCCCAGCCGTAATGATTATGCCCGACCGCAAGGATGTTGTTCAGCGCGACGACGACCTCATTGTCGCCCTGCCTCAGGGGAAGGTCGAACGACCCGTTGCCGAGCGACAATCGTCCGATCGGCGTGCCGGCGACGTAGAGGTTCTGGCCGGAAAACACCATTCTTCCACCCACGAACACCGAGGCTTCATGCAGAAAGCCTATCGAGACCCTTTTGACCTGCGCACGATCGGAGCGGATATCGGTCTTCAGCCAGGCAAGCGCGCCGGTCGACCTGTCGGTCGGCGAGCCGTACAGGCGGCTGAGGTTGATCAGGCCGTATGGTTCTGCGGAGACGGACTGCCACGACGACGAGGCACCCGGCATCTGCGACAGCGTTGGAATAATATCGAGATTGCGGCTCGATGGTTGCGAAACCTGCCAGTGCCGAACCAGGCCGGGGTCGTTCGCGGCAGGGTCAGGCGCGGGGTCGGGCGACAGTCCCTCGGTGGCGCCTGGTGTCACGGTCATGTTGGCGAAGGCGGCTGGCCCCATCAGGGTCAGGCCACCCTCGCGCGCGTCCCCCTCCAGATGCCCGACCGTCATGGTCGGCGCGGCGGCGCGGTTGACGAACACATCCAGGCGCCGACCCGAGATCACCAGCTTGATATGGCTCCAGCCGCGCTCGGTCACCGGTGCCGCAGTCTGATATTCCGGATACATCTCCCAAGGCATGACGCCGTGCACGCGCGGCACGTACTGGATGCAGTCCTGGGCGACCGGGCACTCGGGGCTCGGACGCAGATAGAAGATCTCCATATTGTCGGCGTTGCGGCGCCGGAACTGGATGCCTGGCATATCGTCAGCGAGCGGCCTGATATCGAACTCGATCGTGCCGTCCCGGAAATTCAGCCCCTGCAAGGCCGCATTGCCGTCCGACAGCTGCATTAGCCCGTTCGGAAGGCCTTCCCGTTGAGCGAACTCGACCTTGCCATCCGTCTGCCAATGCGCGGCGACCATCGGAATGGCGATCGACGGTTCGGAGCAGGTGCCACGACCAGGCGGCAGCAGGCAGCCGACCAGCCCGACGATGACGCAGGAAGCAGAACGCAGCCGGTCGGTTCGACACATCATGTAACTCTTGCATATGGGGTGGTCGATCAAGTCGGGAGCCTGGTCCCCTCGCCGCCGGACCCGGTGCGGATCACGCCGTCCCTGATGGCGGCGAGGAAGGTCGCGTAGTCATCCTCGGTCTGCGCGGCATAGGCTTCGGCGAAATCGGCGATCGCCTCGTCGAACGTGTCGCCGCCACCGAGGTAGCCGGCCAGCATGGCGCCATCGCCGGAACGCAGGTGCGCGCGCGCCAGGGCCTGGCCGCACAGCCTGGTGGTGAAGGGCAGCGCCTCCTCGATCTCCGTGCCGACCGAGGCCAGGCGGCTGTCCTTGAGGCGCCGGACATAGAGCTGGCGCCCATCCACCTGCGCCTGGGTCCAGCCCAGGAACGGATCCGATACCGCCTGCATGATGCGCTGGCCGGTGACCACGCGCTGCCCCTGGTTGGCCACGGGATGGGTTCCGGGAGATGGGTCGCCGGGGGATGCGCCGCCATACTGCTCCAGCACGCTCTTCTGCGCCTCCTTGATCTGCAGCAGCAGCGGCGCCCCGTCCGCCGTGGTGAACAGGGCGATGGCGCAGAGCGTGCCGACGCTGCCGATGCCGACCACCTTGAGCGCCACGTCGCGCAGCCGGTAGCGCTCGTAGAGAACCCGCTGCTCCTCGCGCAGCGTCTCGCCATAGCGGCTGAAGGCGGCTTCCGCGTGCAGCTCGTGACGCGACAGGGGGCGCAGCAGGGGCGGCTTCTCGGCGATGTGCCAGGAGCCGTCCTTGCGCTGCACGGCGAGCCCGTAGCCGGCACGCCCGTCATCCAGCGCCTGTTCGAGGCGCTTCTCCGCCTGATGGCGTGCCGGCTTGGCGTCGATCCCGGCGACCGCACGCTTCAGATCGATGCGGCTGCTCCAGGCCTCCAGCGGCGTCAGCTCGGCCAGCGTGCGGACGTGCTCGCGATAGGCGGTGGCGGTCTGCCGTGCCAGCGCATGGCAGGCTGATTTCTTCAGCCCCGCCTGGTGTCCTGCCAGGATGACGCTGGTCGCCAGCCGCTTGACATCCCATTCGAACGGCGCCCGCAGGGTCTCGTCGAAGTCGTTGATGTCGAACACCGGGATACCCTCCGGCGAGGCGAAGCTGCCGAAGTTCATCAGGTGCGCGTCGCCGCAGCTCTGCAGCCGTATGCCGGTCACCGGGATGCCGGACAGGTCCTGCGCCATGATCCCGGCGGCACCTCGATAGAAGGTGAAGGCGGACTGGCTCATCCGCCGGTAGCGCTCCGGCACCAGGTCGGCCAGCCGGTACTTGCCCTGCTCGACCAGGATCGTGATCGGACCGGATCGCCTGGCGGGCCGGCTCCAGCGTGCCTGTTCGCTGCGGGCGAGCCCGTGGCGCAGCGCCGCACCGGCGGCGTAGCGTTCCGGGCGCGTCATGTCGCGATCCGGGTGGGAGCGCCCGGCAGCCGGATAGGTCATTCCTCCACGCCGGCCGTAAGCCTCGCCTGGACGCCCGACTGTGCCAGCCGCCGCATCTCGTCCGGCGTGAAGGTGCGGCCGCGTGTCAGGAAGCGCTGCTCGCTGCCGTTCTCCAGTGAGAACATGCCGCCGCGCCCCGGTATCACGTCGATGATGAGCTGGGTGTGGCGCCACACCGCGAACTGCGAGGCGCTGATATAGACCGGCGCCTCGCCGATCTGCCCGAGGCAGACATCGTTGTCGCCGAGGATGAAATCGTCCTGCGGGTAGCACATCGGCGAGGAGCCGTCGCAGCAGCCGCCGGACTGGTGGAACAGCACCGGTCCGTGCTCCGAGAGCAGGCTGTCGATCAGGGCGAGCGCCTTGGCGGTCGCGGTAACGCGCGGCGGATCGTCAGCCATGTCAGGATACCCGAAGAGAGGGCAGGCGTGGTCGCGTGACCATGCCCCGGCAGGTCAGAAGAAGCCGAGCTTCTTGGTGCTGTAGCTGACCAGCATGTTCTTGGTCTGCTGGTAGTGGTCAAGCATCATCTTGTGGTTCTCGCGTCCGATGCCGGATTGCTTGTAGCCCCCAAACGCCGCGTGCGCCGGGTAGGCGTGGTAGCAGTTGGTCCAGACCCGGCCGGCCTTGATCGCGCGGC
>JAABUQ010008963.1_pt1 | contig 13770 bp, 7 predicted proteins | sample 5560001 | NCBI WGS metagenome assembly JAABUQ01 (sample SAMN10711888, study PRJNA513371) | rock metagenome | isolation source: Antarctica rocks | place: Antarctica: Victoria Land, Finger Mt nord | collected 2015-12-18
CAACGAACTTATTAGTTGGCTTGGAGCAAGCCCCCTTCAAACAAGATCGAAGTCTCTGGGATCGCCGTTCGTTGATGAGACGTAACCCGTTGCTACTGAAGAACAAGGTTGCCGGATAGCCTCTGAGTCGAGCAAAGCGAGCTTTACCATCGGGCGTGTTGATCGAATGGCTCGCTCTGCTCGACCCACCCTACGCAGATATCCCAGATGGTTACTGGGTTCGTTTTTCCCGAGTGTTCGCTCAGAACCAAATCAACCCGACTTACGTAAGCCTCCCAAATAGTTACTGGGTTCGTTTTTCTTCGAGAGGGTCTGACCACACGATGCGATGGGCCCGACACCGACTCCTGGTCCTCGCATGGGGCTTGTCGATCGGCTCCGCCGGGGCGGAGGGGCCTCCGGTGTTCCGGGGCGAGGTCGCGCCCGTGCTGGCGAAGTACTGCTCGGGGTGCCACGGGGGAGCGAAGGCGAAGGGGGGATTCAACCTCGCCAGCTACCCGGACGAAGGGGCGATCCGGAAGGACCTGAAGGGGTGGCGGAAGGTGCTCGGCCAGTTGGAGGAGGGCGTGATGCCACCGGCGGGGGCTCCCAGGCCTTCGGAGGCGGAGTCGGGGCGGGTGGTGGCTTTCTTGCAGGGGGTGCTGTCGAAGGCGGACTGCTCGATCGCCCAGGACCCGGGGCGGGTCACGCTCCGGCGGCTGAACCGGGAGGAATACAACAACACGATCCGCGACCTCTTCGGGGTCGCCTTCCGGCCGGCGGACGACTTCCCGTCGGACGACGTCGGCTACGGCTTCGACAACATCGGCGACGTCCTCAGCCTCCCGCCGCTCCTGATGGAGAAGTACCTCGCCGCCGCCGAGACGATCGCCGAGTCGACGATCCTGGCCGACGACACCCCCCGAGGGGTCGTCCGCCGCTGGAAGGCCGCGATGCTGGCCAGGCAGGGCGACGCCGGCCACGAGGAGGAATCGGGCGCGTTCCTGATGTACTCCTCGGCCGAGATCGGCGTCGACGCCTTCCCCAAGCCGGGGAGCTACGTCGTCCGGGCCCGGGCCTTCGGTCAGCAGGCGGGCGACGAGCCGGCCAAGTTGGCCCTCCGGGCCGAGGGCAAGGACATCAAGGTCTTCGAGGTCAAGGCCAACGGCGACGCCCCGGCCGTCTATGAGGCCCGGGTCAAGCTCCGGAAGGGCGGACGGCTGACCGCGGCGTTCCTCAACGACGCCTACTTCCCCGACCACCCCGACCCCAACCGCCGCGACCGCAACCTCGGGATCGACTACCTCGAAGTGGTCGGGCCGCTGCACAGCTTCCCCCACGACCTGCCCGAGTCGCACAAGCGGATCATCTTCCGCCAGCCGACCAAGTCCAACCACCGCGAGGTGGCCCAGGAGATCCTGGCCCGGTTCGCCACACGGGCGTTCCGCCGCCCCGCCACCCCGGCCGAGGTCGCCCGCCTGGTCGCGCTGGTGGACCTGGCCGAGCGGGACGGCGAGCGGTTCGAGAAGGGGATTCAACTGGCGGTCGAGGCGGTCCTGGTCTCGCCGCACTTCCTCTTCCGGGTCGAGCTCGACACCCGGCCGGGCTCCCCGAGGACCCTGACCGACCTCGAATTGGCCTCGCGGCTGTCGTATTTCCTCTGGAGCAGCATGCCCGACGACGAGCTGCTCGGCCTCGCCGCACGGGGTCAGCTCCGGCAGGGGAAGAACCTCGACCTCCAGGTCGCCCGGATGCTCAAGGACCCGAAGTCGCGGGCCCTGGTGGAGAACTTCGCGGGCCAGTGGCTCCAGACCCGCTCGCTGTCGCGGGTCGAGCCCGACCGGGGGCGATTCGAGGGCTTCGACGAGCCGCTCCGCCTGGCCATGAGGCGCGAGGTCGAGCTCTTCTTCGCCGCCGTGGTCAAGGACGACCGGCCGATCGCCGACTTCCTCCACGCCGACTACACGTTCCTCAACGAGCGCCTGGCCCGCCACTACGGGATCTCCGGGGTCGTCGGCGACAATTTCCGCCGGGTCGCCCTGGCCGATCGGAACCGGGGGGGCGTGGTGACGATGGCCTCGACCCTGACCGTCACCTCGAACCCGACCCGGACCTCGCCGGTGAAGCGCGGCAAGTGGATCTTGGAGGAGATCCTGGGCACACCCCCGCCCCCCCCGCCGCCGGGGATCTCCGACCTGCCCGACGACGATGACGACGACGAGAAGACCGCCCCGGCCTCGCTCCGGGCCCGGCTGGAGAAGCACCGGAGCGACCCGGGCTGCGCCGGCTGCCACTCCCGGATGGACCCGCTCGGCTTCGCCCTGGAGAACTTCGACGCGGTCGGCGCGTTCCGCCTCAAGGACGGCGAGGCCCCGGTCGACGCCTCCGGCGTGCTCCCGGGCGGCGCGACGTTCAACGGCCCGGTCGAGCTCAAGGCGGTGCTCCTGACCAAGATCGTGCCGTTCTCGCGGTGCCTGGCCGAGAAGTTGATGACCTATGCCTTGGGCCGGGGGCTGGAATATCCGGACCGTTGCGTCGTCGAGCGGGTGGCCGAGGCCACGCTCGCCGATGGCGGCCGATTCTCGAGGCTGGTCTCGGGGATCGTCAACAGCGACCCGTTCCAGAAGCGGGGCATCGAAGGGAGCGTGGCGCCTTGAAGCCGATCTCGCGCCGGACCGTGTTGAGGGGCCTGGGGACCGCGATGGCGCTGCCCTGGCTCGAAGCGATGGCCCCGGCCGCCGGGCCGGCCGCGCCGGGCGGCGCACCGCTGCGGCTGGCATTCTTCTACGTCCCGAACGGCGTCCACATGCCGGCCTGGACGCCGGCCCAAAGCGGCCCGCTCGGGGCCTTGCCGCCGATCCTCAAGCCGCTCGCCTCGCTCCGCGACGAGTTGCTGATCCTCTCCGGCCTGACCCAGGACGGGGCCCGCGAGCACGGCGACGGCCCGGGCGACCACGCCCGGTCGATGGCCAGCTTCCTCACCGGCGTGCATCCGCTGAAGACCTCCGGTTACGGGATCAAGGCCGGCATCTCCGCCGACCAGATCGCCGCCAAGGTCGTCGGCCGGTCCACCAGGCTGCCTTCGCTGGAGCTGGGGATCGACCCGAGCGGCGGGGCCGGGAACTGCGACTCGGGCTACAGCTGCGCCTACTCCTCGAACATCTCCTGGCAGTCGGCCTCCACGCCGATGGCCAAGGAGATCGACCCCCGGGCCGCCTTCGGGCGGCTCTTCGCCAGCGAGCTTTCGGCCGAGTCGGCCCAGGCCAGGGCCAGGCGCGCCCGCTACCGCAAGAGCGTGCTCGACTCGGTGGCCGAGGACGCCCGCCAGCTCCAGGGGCAGCTCGGCGTCGTCGACCGCCGCAAGGTCGACGAGTACCTGACCTCGGTCCGCGAGCTGGAAGCCCGGATCGCCCGGGCGGACAAGGCCCCGGCGATCGACCTGAAGGGGGTCCCCCGCCCGTCGGGCGTGCCGAGGGACAACCGCGAGCACATCCGCCTGATGTTCGACGTCCTGGCCCTGGCCTTCCAGGCCGACGCGACCCGGGTCGCCACCTTCACCTTCGCCAACGAGGCCAGCGGCCGGAGCTACCGCGCCATCGGCGTGCCCGAAGGCCACCACGACCTGTCGCACCACGGGGGCGACCAGGAGAAGCAGGCGAAGCTCCAAAAAATCAACACCTATCACGCCGAGCAGTTCGCTTATTTCCTCGACAAGCTCCGGTCGACCCGCGAGGGCGACGGCACCGTCCTGGACCGCTCGATGATCGTCTACGGCAGCGGGATCGGCGACGGCGACCGCCACAACCACGACGACCTGCCGATCCTGGTCGCGGGCCGAGGGGCCGGCACGATCCGGGGGGGGCGGCACGTCGTCTACCCGGGCGACACTCCCCTGAACAACCTGTACCTGGCCCTGCTCGGGCGGATGGGCGTGGCCGCGGGTTCGCTCGGCGACGGGACCCGGCCGCTCGATCGCCTCGACGGCTGAGCCGGACGGGGGAGAGGAGGGCCGGTCAGCCCCGGGCCGATCGCCCGGGCCGGGCCAGCTTCGGCCGGAGCCCGATCGAGGGGGGCAGCAGCCGCTTGAGCGGCCGGACCCGGCAGTAGATCGACCCGACGACGCCGAAATGGTCGACCAGGCGGTAGGGGCGGAGGGCCCGCTCGGCTTCGAGCAGGGCGTGCCGGGCGTCGAGCAGGGCCCGCTCCAGGGCCTCGACGGTCGAGACGGACCGGCGCAGCTCGCCGTCGAGGCGGACCCGCTCCCGCTGGGCCCACCCGAGGAGCTGCTCGGAGCGGGACAGCTTCGCGTGGGCGAGCCGGTCGGCGTCGAGCGCGGCCTCGCTCTCCCGGGCCAGGGTCGCGCCGAGGGCCTCGACCTCCTGCCGCCCGCGGGCCTCGGCCGCCTCTCGGGCCGCCGCCTCGGCCCGGAGGTCGGCCCGGGCGTGCTCGATCGCGGCCTCCAGGGCCCGCCGCTCGGCCAGGAGTGCCGCGATCTCTCCCGGCCAAGTCGGCGCACCCCGGGATTCCCGCTCCCGGAGCCAGCCTTCCCGGTCGAACTCGGCGGGGGGCTCGGCCGGGGCGTAATTGTCGAGCACCCCGACCGGCCCGGCCAGGGCGGGCAGGTCGCCCGCGAGGTCGGCCCGGAGGTAGATCCGGCTCGGGCCGGCCGCGGCGGCCGGGAGATAGCCGAGCCCGAGCAGGAGCGGCTCCCAGACGCGATAGCCCTCGGGCTCGACCAGGGCGAGCCGGGCCTCGACGATCAGGGCCGTCGGCCGCCAGGTCGCCAGCGGGAGGTCGGCCAGGATCGGGCCCGGGTCGTCGGCGACCGAGAAGGCGACGACCTCGGGAGGGTCCACCCGGTGCTCGGCGATCAGCTCGGCGACCCGGCGGATCGGCGGGCCGTCGATGGCCTCGTCGGTCCCCGGGTCGTAGGGCAGGCGGATCGCCAGGTTCAGGTCGGCCGGCCGGTCCTCGACGAACCGGTGGCGAGGGCCGGGGCCGGTCCCGACGTTCACCCCGCGCCAGCCCCTCCGGTAGAAGTAATACGTCTTGTTCGAGCGGATCGGGTCGGGGGCGTCGATGTCGAGGTAGGTCCCCTTGCGGCCGGCGAAAAGGCGGTCGAGGAGGATGTCCTCGCGGTTCGGGGCGTAGGAGATCCGCCGGGTGGCCTCGCGGAGCCGCTCGGGGGCGAGCTTGGGGGCCCAGCCATCGTCGGCCTCGTGGCCGTGGGCCGTCAGCCAGGACCCGAAGTAGTGGGCCATGACCCCCTTCTGCTCCGGCGTGGCGAGTTCCCGCCAGCCGCCGGTCCGTCCTTCGCGGAGGTGGTTCCAGTGGAGCAGCGAGACCGGGTCGTACCTGGACTGATCCCGGGTCGAAGGCTCCTGACCCTTGGCCCGGATCTGCTCGGCAATCGCCTGTGTCCGCTTCCAGTTGGCCTCGAAGGAGAGAGAGTCGGCGATCGCCCGGGCGTCCGCTTCAGCGAGCCCGACCCCGATGTGGGCGGCGATCTCGGCCACGCCCTTGGTGGGCTCGGCGGTGAGGTGGGCGTAGGACTGGACGAGCATCCGGGGCTGGGCCCGCCAAAAACGGTCGTTCTCCAGGCAAAGCTCGAAGAAGCCCCACTCGGCGAGTTCCTCGAAGGTCGAGCCGGTCTTGTGGATCCAGGAGAAGACCACGTCGCGAAGGTCGCGATGGGAGTAAAGGCCCAAGGCGCGGCCGGCCGCCAGCTCGTCGGCGAATCGAGGGTGGGCGTCGTGGGCCTTGAGCACGGCCCGCGAGCCGCCGAGGCCGGCGAGGTCGACCTTGCGATCGAAGTCGCCCCCCCAGATGAAGCCGAGGCGTCGCGCGCCCCCATGCCGCTCCAGGACCTGGCAGGCCACCCCGTACTGCCAGGTTGAGCAGGCTCGGTACATGCCGACGCAGAACACCATCATCATGAGACCCCGATTGTCGTCGCGACCATCCCTCTCGAACGGGCCTGGGACCGAGTTCGGGGGAACTCGATCGGGATGAGCCGCCGGAGTCTGCATTAAATCCAGCTTACCTTCAAGATCGGCAAAATCGGACCGCGAGCTTGAAGGCGGGCGGGCGAGGTCGAGAAGGCCTTCCCGCCCAACTCCAGGGCGGAACTCGAAATCAGCGACGAACGCCGGCCCTTCGGCCCTCGGGGCCGCTCCTATCGGCCATTTTCCCCAGGTCGGCCCCTATTCGAGGTGGCGGAGCACGACCTGATAAACCCCGACCGACCCGGCGGCCCGCTCGACCCAGGCCCGGAGCCGGCCCCTGCCCGGCGCGAGCACGACCCGCCCGATCGGCGTCGAGCGGGCCCCGGTCTTCGCCTCGGCCCGGGCCTGGGTCGCCCGCAGCTCGAACCTGGCCACGCCCGAAGGGCCCCCGGAGTGGAGCAGCGTGGCGTCGTAAGTCCCGCCGGCGACGACGTCGACGTCCCAGCCGCCGAGTTCCCCATCCGCCCAGGCCGTCGCGGACCCTCGCCAATCCTGGCGGGTCAGGGTGACGGGGTTCTCGGAGGGGGAACCGACCTGGATCGGCGGCACGGCCGGGTTCCGGGCCGAGGCCACCTCGTCGAACCAGGCCCGATATCCCCGGAGCAGGTCGACGACCTCCTCGGGGTGGCGATCGGCGAGGTCGTCCCGCTCGGCGGGATCGGCCAGGATGTCAAACAATTGATATCGAGGGGGACGGGGCAGGGGGCCCGGCTCGACCCCGAGGGCCTGGGTCAGCTTGAACCGCGTGCCCCGGGCGGCGAACGCCCGCCCGGCCTCCGGCCGGTCGCCCCGATGCCACTGGAAATAAAGGACCCGCTCGGGCCAGTCGACCGCCTTCCCTTCGAGCAGCGGCATCAGGTCGCGTCCATCCATGGGGACACCTACGGGCGGGGCGACCCCGCAGGCCGAGAGCAGCGTCGGCATGAGGTCGATGTGCGCGGCGATCGGCCCGACCACCCGTCCAGGCTCGACCTTGCCGGGCCAGCGGACGAAGCAGGGGACGCGGATGCCCCCCTCGTGGACGCTCTCCTTCCGGCCCCGCAGGCCCGCGTTGAAGCGCGGCTGGGCCGGGCCGTTGTCCGACAGGAAGACGACGATGGTGTCGCGGCCCAGGCCCAGTTGGTCGAGCCGGTCGAGCACCCGCCCCACGTTCTCGTCGACGCTCGCAAGCATGGCGTAGACCCGGGCGACGGAACCAGCTTCCTCCTCCCCCCCGGGAGTCTGGGCGCCGCCCGGGTCTCTACGCCTGGGATGAAACCCCGCATATCGCTCCAGGTATCGCTCGGGAACTTCGAGCGGGTCGTGGGGGGCGTTGAAGGCGAGGTAGGCGAGGAACGGCCGGCCCGGGTCGGCCTCGATGAACCGGATCGCCGCGTCGGCGAAGATGTCGGTGCAGTAGCCCCGGGCCCGCTCCTCGGCGCCGTTGCGGAGCAGGATCGGGTCGGTATACCGGTCGCCGCCCGGCGGGGCGAACCCCTGGCCGATCCCCCCCCCTCGGTGGACCAGGGACTCGGCGAACCCCTGGTCCATCGCCCGGCAGGGGGCGTTGTCGCCGAGATGCCACTTGCCGAAGATCCCGGTCCGGTAGCCGCTCGAGGCCAGCGCCTCGGCGATCGTGACCTCGCCGGGGTGCATCCGCGACCGCCCCCGGAAGGTGTCCACCACCCCGGTCCGGTAGTTGTACCGGCCCGTCATCAGGCTGGCCCGGGTCGGCGAGCAGACCGGCGAGACGTAGAACGACCGGAACCGGGCCGAACCCGCGGCCAGGGCGTCGAGCCTCGGCGTCTTCAAGACGGGGTTGCCCGTCGAGCCGAGGTCGCCGTACCCCTGGTCGTCGGTGACGATCAGGAGCACGTTCGGCCTCCGGGCGGCCTCGGCCTCGGCCGCCACCGCCGCCGCCCCCATCGCCACCAAGGCCAGGGGCAACCCCGCCGCCAGCCCGGCCGGCCCGATCCGACGACCCATCGGCGATCCCTCCCGCATCCGATCGAGGCTCCGAAGCGTCCGGCCCGATCATCGCAGAACCGGGCCGGCGGTTGAATCCCGCCGGGCCGAGCCGGGGCTCCCCGATTGCCGACGGGCCGGATCGGGGCCAGAATGTGGGTTCGCGATCGCCCCTGAGGGCCGAGGGCCCCGCCTCGAAGGTCCCCGCCGCCCTCGCTTTTCGAAGCCCCCTCGCTCTCGGAGTTCCCGCCCGATGTTCGACCTCGCCCCGGTCCAGGATGCCCTCCGCGAGCAGGGGCTCGACGGCTGGCTGCTCTACGACTTCCACGGCAGCAACCCCCTGGCCAGGCGAATCCTCGACCTCGACGGCAAGAAGCCCGGGAGCCGACGGTTCTTCTACCTGGTGCCCGCCTCGGGCGAGCCGGTCAAGCTCGTCCACCGGATCGAGTCCGGGGCCCTCGACCACCTGCCGGGGTCGAAGCGGGTCTACCTCCGCTGGAGCGAGCTGGAGGCCGAGGTGGCGGCGCTGGTCGGCGGGCGGCCGCGGCTGGCCATGGAATACTCGCCGAGGAACGCCAACCCGTACATCTCCCGGGTCGACGCCGGGACCGTCGAGCTGGTCCGGGCCTCGGGGGCCGAGGTCGTCCCCTCGGGCGACCTGGTCCAGCGGTTCGAGTCGGTCTGGGACGACGACCAGTGGGCGATGCACCGCGAGGCGGCCGGGCTCTGCCGGTCGGCCTACGACGTCGCCTTCGGCCTGATCGCCGACCGGGCCCGCGCCGGGGGATCGGTCCTGGAGACCGAGGTCCAGGCCGCCATCCTGGCCCACTTCCGGGACCACGGCCTGACCACCGACGGCCCGCCGATCGTCGCCGTCGGCCCGCACAGCGGCGACCCTCATTATGAGACCACGCCCGCCACCGACGCCCCGATCGCCCGGGGCGACTTCGTCCTCATCGACCTCTGGGCAAAAGTCGCCAAGCCCCGGTCGGTTTACGCCGACTACACCCGCGTCGGCTTCGTGGGCGAGGCCGTCCCCGCCGCCTACGAAGACCGGTTCGGCGTGATCGTCCGGGCCCGAGACGCCGCGCTCGCCCTCGTCCGCGACGCCTTCGCCCAGGGGCGGCCGATCCGAGGACGCGAGCTCGACGACGCCGCCCGCCGGGTCATCGAGGACGCGGGTTATGGCGACTCCTTCACCCACCGGACCGGCCATAATATCGGCCAGGACGACCACGGCAACGGCGCCCACCTCGACAACCTCGAGACCCAGGACGACCGGCTGATCATCCCCAGGACCTGCTTCTCGATCGAGCCGGGGATCTATCGGGACGATTTCGGCGTCCGGACCGAGGTCGACGTCTTCGTCGACGCCGATCGGGCCGTCCACGTCACCGGGGGCGAGCCCCAGGCACGGGTCTTGCCTATCCTGGCGTGACCGCGAAACCCCGAAGCCTCCCAGGGGTATCGAGTCGACCCCCGGCCCGCTCCGTCGACGCCAGCCTCGACCCGCACCCCTCTCGTTGGAGCCAGCCGACCGATGCCGTCGTCCGACCCCCAGGCCAGCAGCAGCCGCATCGAATCGTTCGAAGTCGAGGCCCCCGAGTCGATCGAGGACGAGGCGGCCCTCCCGCCGCCCAGGCCGACGACCCCGCCGCTCCGCCGGGGCTTCGTCTGGGTCCTGATGCTCCTGACCCTGCTGACCGCCGGCGTCTACGGCATCCCCTACATGATCGAGCAGAGCGGCTACGCCTACGAGAAGGGCCGGGCCAGGGCGGCGACCGAGGCCCTGGAGAAGCTCGACTCGGCCGGGGCGGTCGCCCGGGCCTCGGAGCTGTTCCGCCTGGCGACCCAGGCCGTCGCCCCGGCGGTCGTCCACATCCGGACCCGGACCTTCGCCGGGACCGGCCAAGGGGGGGGAAGCGTCGGCTCGGGCGTCGTGATCGACCGGGGCGGGGGCTACATCGTCACCAACCACCACGTCGTCGACGGCGCCGACCTGATCACGGTCCGGGTCGGCCGCCAGACCGAGCTGGTCGCCGAACTCGTCGGCGACGACCCCAAGACCGACCTGGCCGTGATCCGGGTCAAGGGAAATCTACTCCTCGCCGCGGAGTGGGGCGACTCGGACCGCCTGGAGCCCGGCGACTGGGTCCTGGCCATCGGCAGCCCGCTCGGCCTGGAGCGGACCGTCAGCGCCGGGATCGTCTCGGCCACCGCCCGGAACAACCTGGGCATGGTCGGCCAGGACGCCTACGAGGACTTCCTCCAGACCGACGTGGCGATCAACCCGGGCAACTCGGGCGGCCCGCTGGTCGACCTCCGGGGGCGCGTGATCGGGATCAACACGGCCATCAGCCTTGTCTCGCCCGAGAACGGGGGCGGGAACCAGGGGATCGGCTTCGCCATCTCCTCGAGCCTGGCCCGCCGGGTCGTCGACCAGCTCATCAAGGGGGGCAAGGTCGTCCGGGGTTACCTCGGCGTGATCGGCCAGCCGATGACGCCCGACCAGGCCAGGCAACTCGGCGTGCCCGAGGGGAAGGGGGCCCTGATCGGCTCGGTCCTGCCCAACAGCCCGGCGGCCAGGGCCGGGTTGCGGGTCGACGACGTGATCGTCGCCATCGACGGGAAATCGGTCGCCGACCCGTCGAGCCTCCGGAACACGACCTTTACTTTGGGGGCCGACACCGTCGTGCCGGTCGCGTTCGTCCGCAAAGGGGTCAAGGGGGAGGTGTCCGTCGCCATCGCCGCCATGCCCGACGACCCGGTGATCGCCTATTTCGGCTTCGGCGTCAAGGACGCCGAGCCCGACCCGGGCGGCTCGATCGTGGTCGACCGGGTGGTCGAGGGGAGCCCGGCCGAGCAGGCGGGGCTGAAGGCCGGGCAGCGGATCTTCTCGATCGGCCGGCGGCGGATCTTCTCCAAGGCGGAGTTCGACGTCGCCGTCGCCCAGTACCGGGGGGTCGGCGGCGTCCCCCTGGGCGTCCTCCGCGACGGCAAGCTCGAAGCGATCAACGTCGGCCCGCCCCCCATCGAACACCCTTGAATGCGGCGGAAATCGCAGGACGACCCCATTTTGGACACCTGGATCGCGGGACACTGTCAAGCCGTGGGGCTGATCCGGGGCAAACCCCGCTCCGGACAGGCCCTCGGGCCCTCGGCCGCCCGGGCCCGGGCACGAGAGCGGACGGTGGGCGGATGTCAAGGGTGGACCGGCGTCCGGCGACCCCGGCGGCGGCCTCGGCGAGCGCCGTTTGACCTAAACGCCAAAGTCAAGCAACTTTACAACTTGCCTCGAATCGCCGTCCGCCCCTGCGAAAAACTTGACCGAATCTGGCCCGGAGGTATAATTTTCGTGTTGCCGCCGAAGGACGGGCTCGGCGAAACGGCTTCACGGACGCGGTCCCCGTCCTCGGTCCCCTTTGGCGTCGCCAGCCATGAATCCGGGCCTGTGATCGTCCTCCAGGAGGTCCCCGGTGGCGCGCCATTCCGAGTCCATCCTCGCCGCCATAAAACACGCCGTCGATATCGTTGCCTTGGTTGGCGACTACCTCCCGGTCCACCGCCACGGCTCGACCTTCAAGGCGCTCTGCCCGTTCCATGACGATCACGACCCCTCCTTGATCCTCAACCCCGACCGCCAGTCGTTCAAGTGCTGGAGCTGCGGCGCGGGGGGCGACATCTTTGATTTCGTGAAGAATTTTGAACGCGTGGAATTCCCCGAGGCGTTGCGGATGCTGGCCGATCGCGCCGGGGTTGCCCTGGGCGAGCCGGCGACCCCCGAGGTCGCCGGGCTCTCCAAGGTCGAGTTGTTCGAGGTGACGGCATGGGCCGAGTCGGCGTTCGTCGAGGCCCTGGGCCGCTCGCCCGAGGCCCGGGCCTACCTGGAGAAACGGGGGATCTCGGCCGAGTCGGCCGCCCGGTTCCGGATCGGCCTGGCGCCGGAGGCCCGCGACTGGCTGACCGCCGGGGCCCGCAAGAAGGGGATCTCGGCGGCGGCGCTGGAGCGGGTCGGCCTGATCGTCCGCTCGGAGAAGAACCCGGTGCCGCACGAGCGGTTCCGCGGCCGCCTGATGTTCCCGATCCATGACCCGAGCGGCCGGACCGTGGGCTTCGGCGGGCGAATCTTGCCCGAGGTCGAACAAAAACTGGCCGGGTCCGGCGGCCGCGTCGCCAAGTATTTGAACTCGCCCCAGACGCCTTTGTTCGAGAAACGACGAATCCTCTATGGGGCCGACCTGGCCCGCCCGGGCGCCCGGGCCGAGGGCTGGGTCGCCGTGGTCGAAGGGTACACCGACGTGATCGCCGCGCACCAGGTCGGGCTCTCCAACGTGGTCGGCACCCTGGGCACCGCCCTGGGCGAGGACCACGTCGCGGCCCTCCGCCGCCTGGCCGACCGCGCGGTCCTGGTCTTCGACGGCGACGAGGCGGGCCAGAAGGCCGCCGACCGCTCGCTCGAGCTCTTCCTCGGCCACGAGGTGGACGTCCGGGTCCTCACCCTGCCCGACGACCTCGACCCCTGCGACTTCCTCCTGGCCGAAGGGCCCGGGCCATTCCGGGGGATGGTCGACGGGGCGGTCGACCCCCTGACCTTCGCGATCGCCCGGGCCTCGGGCCGGTTCGACCTCGACAGCCCCGAGGGGTCGCGGCAGGCGGCCGAGTGGGTCCTGGCGATCCTCGCCCGGGTCCCCGCCCGCGAGGGGGCCGGGATCGACCTGAAGGTGGCCAAGGCGCTCGACACGCTCTCCCGCAAGCTCTCGGTCCCGGTGGCCGACCTCAAGCGGCGGCTTACCAAGCTCCGCCAACCGAACCGGGCCGCCCCCGCGATCGTCCTTAATCATGGGGGCGACGCGCCTGGGCCGGCCCCGAGGCCGCCGATCCGGATGGCCGACCTCGACCCGACCGACCGCGAGCTGATCCAGATCGTCCTGAACGACCCAGCGGTGGCGGCCCGCTTGATCACCCGGGTCACCGTCGCCTCGCTCGGCGACGCCCCGCTCCGGGCGATCCTCCAGGCCTGCTACGACCTCCTCGGCGAGGGCTCGGAGCCGACCTTCGACCGGATCACCTCGCGGCTCGACGACCCCGAACTGCGGGCCCTGGCCGCCGGCCTGCTCCTGCCCCTCGACCTGGCCCCCCTGGCCGAGGGGACCCGGCCCGCGCCCGCCGAGGTCCGCCTGGCCGGCGTCCTGGCCAGGCTCGACGCCCGCGACCACAAGAACCGGCTCCGGGACGTGCAAGCCGCCCTGGCCGAGACCGACGCCAAGTCCGACCCAATCGGCCACAAGGCCCTGTACCGCGAATACTATCGACTTCTCAACCAGCGGCCGGACACGAAGAAATCCCACGCGTCCTGACCCGTCGTCGTGTAAGGAGATCCCGGATGAGCAAGATGGACGAGGGCCTCAAGACGCTCCTCGACTTGGGCAAGAGGCGTGGGTTCCTGACCTTCGATCAGGTGAACGACTTCCTCCCCGACGAGGCCGGCAGCCCCGAGAAGATCACCGGCCTGCTGGAGTCGATCGACGAGCTGGGCATCGAGCTGATCAACGAGGATGAGGCCGAGGCCCGCCTCAACGCCTCCGGCGAGGCCGACGACGAGCCCGACGACATCTTCGACGAGCCCGACGACGACGAGGAGGACGGCGAGCTCACCCCCGAAGACCTCGACGAGATCTCCCGGCGGATCGACGACCCGGTCCGGATGTACCTCACGCAGATGGGGGCCATCCCCCTGCTGACGCGCGACCAGGAGATCGGCCTGGCCAAGAAGATCGAGATCACCCGCAAGCGGTTCCGCCGCAAGGTCCTGGAGTGCGACTACGCGCTCCGCCTGGTGGTC
>JAABUQ010008966.1_pt1 | contig 13766 bp, 13 predicted proteins | sample 5560001 | NCBI WGS metagenome assembly JAABUQ01 (sample SAMN10711888, study PRJNA513371) | rock metagenome | isolation source: Antarctica rocks | place: Antarctica: Victoria Land, Finger Mt nord | collected 2015-12-18
TAGCAGCCGATGGAACAGCGATGATTCGCTATCGTAGCCGTGACCTCTCACGTACCTGGTGGGAGGAACGCTGTGCTTGTGGACGGTCACATCCCAAGATTGGAGCGATCAAGGGTCGTAGCGACGATGCTGTATCTATTCGTGGTTTGATCGTCTTTCCAAGTCAGGTCGAAGCCGCGCTTGTGAAGTTTCCTGAAACGGGCGCAAACTTCCGCATTATCGTCGATAAGCGCAACGACCTTGATACCTTTGACCTCAAGGTCGAGGTTAAAGATACAGCACTTTTGAGCAACCAGGAACGAGCGTACACGCTAGGGCGTGAGATGGCAGAGGCAGTGAAAACCATCACAGGGAACTCGCCAAAGGTAGAGCTTGTTCCTGCGGATAGTCTCCCACGTGCTAGTGGTGGCGAGTCAAAGACCGCTAGTGCGCGTGTGGAGGATAGGCGCAAAAAGTAGAAAGAGTGTTAAACACAAGCGATGTGTCCGTGAGAGTAGTTGCCCTATTCTCACGGACACATCGCTTGTGTTTAACGCGATTTACTTGTAGCTTTGTAGACGTTGATAAATGAACTGTCCTGTAGCCTTTGATGGAGTACCGTTATAATCTTGTATGAGGCGTGGATAGCCACAAACATTACCCATCATTGTCCACGACCAGCCAACCCATCCAATTTGATGAGCATCAAAGTATGCGAGTAGTCGATTCATATAACTCGTACCACAATCATACTCGCCACTCTCAGCAGAAATAACTGGATACGTTGCGCTTGCTTTTCCAAAGGATGCATCCCATACTTGCAGTTGCTTGTCAGCATAAGGGTAGGGATGTGTATCATAGATAACATTCGATCCTTTAAGCGCATAGTGAGCAAGCTGACTGAGGTCAAAGCCCCAATTCATGCCGCCTACAATCGCCAAATTCTTTGCACCTGTTTTGCGCACTGTGTCGAGGAGTGTCTGCATGCCAACACTGTGATATGTTTCTGGTTTGGAGCAGTGGCAATCATCGGAGTACACAATGTCGTTTTTCATGGTGCATGCTGCGTTCCAACATGCCCACTGTGCTGGATGGGGCTCGTTAAATAGCTCGAATTGTACGTTAGAATATCCTTTGTAGAGAGTCGCTACTTGCTGCCAGAACGTAACACTATCTGCATCTGGCATTGACCATGCTCCACCACCACCAAGTGACTGTCTACCTGCATCCGACCATTGAAGGTCAAGCATCACATTGAGATGTCGTGCTGTGAGCGCATCAACTGTTTGCTTCACCAACTGATGATACTGTGTGGCGGGACAATGCGTTGATGCTTGTCCGTTGAGCCAGAAGCCCTCTGATAGGGGTAAACGAACAGTATTTGCCCCCCAATAGGTTATTGTTTTGGTTGAGGTGCCAGAGCCCATGTAGGCGAGTTCCTTTGGTGTGAAATGTCCGTCGCCCCAACAACTGAATTCCAGGCCATCACGTCCGACACCATGAAAATAGTAGCGTTTTCCGTCCACCCCAAAAATAGCATTGCCCTTCACTGTGTATGGGCCCATAGCTTTTGTTTGACGTGGTATAACTGTCGTTTTTGACGATGGGGGTGCTGATTGCGCTCTTGTTAAACGCAATGAGCTTCCCCACATGGCACTTACGAGCATGCATAACACTACAAGACCGCCTAGACCGAAAACTTTAAAAGAACGTGTCATTTATTCATCCTTCGCATAATAACTATTTGCTTTAGCATATTGGTATGTGTAAATCTATATATATAAACGAGGCTAATACGAAATTGTAAGTATTACGTACTTTTAGCTTAGCTTATTAGATATTATGACTGACCGCTGTTATGTGATATACATTTCTGCGTATCGTTCGTATAGTAGAGAATAGCTAAAGAATTTGCTATGCTAGCAACAGGAAGGAACGAACAAACGGTAGGAGTTACCCGTTAAGATCGGCATAGGAAAAATGATGGTAGATGTGTAAAACGTGGGCTGTTCAAAACAGCAAATGAATGGTATATTAATGCAGATGTTAATGGGTCGTATAATATTATCAGAAAAGTAGCACCCAAGGCTTTCGAGGGTGTAGAGGATGTCGTAGTTCATCCATTGCGGATTGACCGCATAAAGCAAACAAAAGAGAGAGTATCTTAATGTACTAACTTTTTTGGAACTATAATAGCCAACTTAGAGATGGTAGCAACTTTCTATCCCATTGCCAAAACAGAGAAGACGCTAAGAGAGGCACACGCATGACTACGACAACAACGATTGCACGCGGAAAATATCATATCTGGACGGTAGGGTGTCAGATGAATCAGGCTGACTCGCAGCGTGTACAGACTCTGCTCGATGAGCTTGGCTGGGAAGAGGCAAGTATGGAGCAGGCAAACCTCGTGGTCCTTAACACCTGTAGTGTGCGCCAGGCTCCCGAAGAAAAGGCGCACAACTTGCTGGCAAAACTTCGACGTGCGAAAGAGGAGCGTGGCGATCTTCTTGTAACATTGATGGGATGCATGATTGGCAACCAGAAGACAATCGACGAACTCAGCAAACGCTATCCGCATATTGACCTCTTCATGAAGGTTGAGCAAGCCGACATTCTTCCACGTTTCCTTGAGGAGCGCTGGACACCTATTTCAGGCGCAGGTTGTTTGGATATTGAATATGTTCCCGACAATGATGTATCCATGCCCACAGATTCTGCTTTGCCCATTTACGCAACGTCTTTCGAGAGAGGGGGCAAGCGCAGTGTTCTTCCAATGGCAATCACGCCGAAGCCAGGAGAACGTATCGCGCATTATCCTACGAAGATCGAGCCTACACAAGCAAGCCCTACTGCATGGCTACCTATTGTATTAGGTTGCAACAAAGTGTGTACCTACTGTATCGTGCCATATCGCCGAGGACGTGAGCGCAGCCGTCCAATAGATGAACTTGTCATTGAGGCGCGTTCTCTTGTCAGAAAGGGGGCGAAAGAAGTCACGCTGCTTGGGCAGACGGTAGAGTCGTATGGGTTGGACTTACCTGATAAACCAAACCTTGCCGATCTGATGACGGACTTAAGTGAGATCGATGGGTTGGAACGTATTCGTTTCATGACCTCTTATCCGCGCTATATGACTGACAGCATGATTGAGCGTATGGCGCATTTGCCGAAAGTGTGTGAGCATCTCAACATTCCCGTACAAGCAGGCGATGATGACATGTTAAAGCGTATGAAGCGTGGCTACACACTCGCTGAATACTGTGAACGCGTAGACCGTGTACGCGAATTGTGGCCCAACATCTCGCTTTCGACAGACATCATCGTTGGCTTTTGTGGAGAGACCGAAGAGGAATTTCAGCACACGCTGGACTTGATAGAAAGAGTCCGTTTCGATGTCGTGCATGTCGCTGCATACTCTGTACGTCCCGGCACAGTGGCGGCACGCTGGGAAGACGACGTGCCACTCGCAGAGAAAAAGCGCCGTCTACACGCTGTAGAGGAATTGCAAACGAAAATTGCGCTTGAGATTAATCAGTCCTATCTCAACAAGATTGAGGAGGTGCTTGTCGAGGAGGAAAACTCTGCTCATGGACTGCAACGCTGGCGCGGACGCAATCGCACGAATAAACTAGTCTTCTTTCCGCAGCCAGAGAAAACAGAAGCAACTGCTACCTTCTGCGTTCAACCAGGGAATCTTGTCAACGTTCGTGTTGAACGTGTCACACCTTGGTCCTTACAGGGTTGCATGGTTGCGGTATAATAGGCAAACTATAGAATTTCCGACAAAAATGGAGGGCGTTGAATGACGCAGTCTGCTGAAGAAAAGACACGAACAAAAAAACAATGGACCGACCTTGCCGTAAAACAGGCGCAGGAAGGTCTATGGGAAGATGCTGTCACTACTAACAAAAACATCCTCAGTATGTTCCCTCAGGAATCAGATGCCTTGAACCGCTTGGGAAAGGCACATAGCGAATTGGGACAGTACGCTGAGGCGAAGCAAGCATATTCGCTGACGCTGAAATATAATCCTAAGAATATCATTGCGAAGAAAAATCTTGACCGCCTCTCATTGATTCAGGAAGCTCCGACACCAACACATGTCGTTGCAGAACGTATTGATCCTCGGCTCTTTATCGAAGAGACTGGCAAAACGGGTGTAACTGATCTGCTCAACCTTGCTGCCCCTGCTGTCCTTGCGACGGTGGGTGTTGGAGACCGCGTCCAGCTACAGAGAATCGGTCATACGCTGCTCGTGCGCAATACTGCTGGTGATGATATTGGACAGGTCGAGCCACGACTGGCAAACCGCTTGATTACCTTCATGGAAGGCGGCAATCGGTATGCCGCGGCCATCCTTGCTAAAGAGAACGATCAGGTTCGACTCATCATGCGCGAGGAGTACCAGCACCCTAGCATGTTTGGCAAGGTGAGTTTCCCATCGCAGGGGAGCGGCGATACAATCCGCGCCTATATCAAGGATAGTATGTTACGCTACGACCGTGGTGAGGACGACGACGAACTGGGTAATGACGACGAGTACTTTGATGGCGGCGATGAGGGTGACGACCTGACCGAAGTCGATTTCGAGAGTACAAACGAACCCGAAGAATAGTGTAGGATAAAACAGTTGGGACGCTATGTTCTGACGTATGAAAGAGAAAAGACATGAACAAGACGAAACGAGTGGCATGGCATAAGCACCTCAAGGGCGAAAAGAAATATAAAGAGAAGCAGCGTGAGGCACAGAAGGCTGGTACGACTACTTCATCTACAACTTCAACACCTGCGCGATCCAGATAAAACGGAATGTCGCGTGTAAGCGAAGAGAGCCATGAGCAGTTCACCTCCTATATCATCTGCCTCTGTACGTAGTATCCTAACACTGCTCGCTTCACGTGATGCGTTGCTAGTAGCAGGTACAGAAGGGCTAGAACGTCGGATAACGTGGTCGTGCAGTATGCGAGCACGTCTTCCAGCGTTTGATAGTATACAAGGGGGTGAACTTGCCCTGCTGACACTGGCAAAGCTGCGCCGACTCAATGAGACGCTCCCACAACTGTTAACAAGCCTACATAAAGAAGGTGTCGCTGCTGTTGCTGTAGCGGCTCAGCCGCTAGAAGCACTCGGCGCGGAGGCAATAGTGCTTGCCAATCAACTGCACTTACCACTTATTTTGCTTCCTCCATTGGCGCCTATTGAGGAGATCGAACGCGAGGTAATCGCCTTTGTCGTAAGCTTTCGTGATGAAATAGAGCGCAAGGCAACGGAGATTTCCCAAGAGCTTATGCAGTTGAGCATTCAAGGTGGAGGCATAGCAGGTGTCTGTGAGTATCTTGCTCTCAGTAGAGATAAGTGGGTGGTTATGCAGGATGCGGAGCAGCATACACTTTTTCAATCTGCACCAGCTACTCTAAAGACGCATCTCTTCTCGAATCCTTTGACCGACGACTTTTTGCGTAGTCACGGCCTGACACGTGTGGTGGAACCAATTCTAATCCGTCATGAAATCGTCGGCTACCTCTCATTAATTGGTGATGAAAGCACCTTTGATTACTCAGAACGTCTTGTCCTCAGCCGCGTCACTCCCATTATCGCGATAGAATTTGCCAGAGCACGCGAACGTAGCGAGGTAGAGGGCCGCTACCATGTAGAAGCGTTTATGAACGTGCTGCAAGGGCAGTATCAGTATCCTGAAGAGATAGTAGCACGCGTACGACACCTGGGATACGATCTCGCAGTGCCACAAATCGTTGTTATTTTTGAAGCGGCGTCACATAATGAGGGGGATGCTACGCTGGTGCAGTGGGCACGTCGTGTCCGTGAAGAGATGGTTCGCATCTGGCCCACCTGCTGGCTTGTCAATGACGCACAACGTATTACTGTGCTCGTGCCAGTTGTCTCACCTGATGATGAAGACCAGCAAGGAGAAACTGAGGAAGAGCAAACGCTTGTTACACGCATAGAACGCTTCTCTACACGCTTGCAACAAAGTCGAGGAAATGTTCCCTTCCCTCTATTTTCTTGCGGTATTGGGCGCATGGCGGCAAATGTGCAAGGCATTCCACAATCGTTTCGTGAGGCGCAGCGGGCGATAGAAATTGGGCGTCGGCTCTTCGGTGAAGGCAAAATACACTCCTTTGCTCGTCTTGGTATTTATCGTTTGCTGTTTTACCTGGATGGACAAAGTGAGCTCACCAATTTCTATCAGGAGATGCTTGGCCCTCTACTTGAGTATGATGCACGTCACGACGGAACATACGTAAAGACGTTGGAATGCTATTTTCAGTACAACGGCAACCTCAGTCAAACCGCACGCACTATGCATTTTCATCGCAATTCTCTTATCTACCGCCTTGAACGCATTGAAGAAATTCTGGGTCGTTCTCTTGAAGATGCAGAGTTACGCCTCTCATTGCAAATTGCACTTAAGATACATCATTTGCAACATAAGGACTGACACTACAACCTTATTTTCTTGAGTTCTTCACGTACCTGATGTATCGTCTCGGCTGGCCTCTGGATGCAGCATATTCGCTTTGTTTTTACAATATTGGATGAATTCCAGCGTATCTTTGAAATCTTTTGGATCAGCACGTTGGCGACTAGAGACTGCTGGATTTGGGCGTCCGTTCCACGCTCGATCAATCAGCCCCTTCCAGGTAGGGTCGAGGTTCGTCTTTGCCCACTCAGCTCCTGCCAGCTTGGAGCCAGGGAATCCCCTGTGGAGATCATGTAACATTCGGCAGTAGTTCAAGACGATGAATCCCTGATAAAACCGATTATTGAAATGATCAGGACGACTCAGAATCTCTTGACCCCAGTCATGAATGGTTGCCATGATTTCCTCGCGCAACGTTTCAACAGGGACCGGATCGACCAACAGTGCTGGAGAAGGCCCTGCCAGGGTGACCCCATTTTCACGAACCACCCATCGAACGATAGTTGTATTGCAGTGATCAGATTGTAGAAGCGAGCGACTCCCATGATCGAGATACCAGAGTTGCCCACCACTTTGAGCAGAGTCCCGCAGGACTTCCTTGGGAAAGTAGGAACCTTCCAGATGCTGTGCCCACGGAACATCGAGGCAATAGATACGTTCATGTACTACTTGTAAACCATGAACTTCCTGCTCAGAAAGTTCTTCTTCTGTCACAATGATGAAGTCAACATCGCTGTGAAGATCGAAATCACCCACCGCGAACGAACCTTGGAGGTAGGCACCAACGAAGTTGTTGCTCAAGACTGCTCGTACACTGTCTACGAAATTCCACAAAACACTATTGAGTTCTGAGTAAGGGGTTGGCAATAGTGTACTCATATTTTCCCTATCTTTAGCCTTAAGTGAACATGACCGTTGTCATTACCTAACGACGTCAAGCATCATCTGGTGGCGTTAGAACCCTCCCACCAGCGGCTTTGCGGAGACGGTCCCGAATTGCTAAACCCAGTCCCTGCTCTGTAAAGCCGCGGCAGAGTATACTCTGAACTCCTGCCTCCTCGAGCGTACGCAATCCTGCGAAAAGGCGGGTAGCTATCTGCTCAGGAGCGCTCGCACTGCCTAGTGTATAGATACGTGCGCCACTCACAGCAAATGTCGCGATATCTTCATCAGCAATGAGCACGCCAACACGCTCACCCTGTTCCTGTCGTCGCTGTATCTCCGCCAGCATTGCGTGATACATTGCATCTGCTGGCCCCTCAAAAAGAAATGTAGGCACACTTGGCGCATAGTGAGTATGCAATTGACCAGGAGCGCTCTGTGCTTCATGCTTTTCATTAGTAGCCTGCTTACGATACACCACCTCTGGCAATACTTGTCGCAACGTCTCCAAGCTTACACCGCCAGGACGCAGAATTGTTGGTACAGGTGAGCAGAGATCAAGCACTGTTGACTCTACTCCGACCTCACATGGGCCACCGTCGAGAATGAGTGGAACACGTCCATCCAGGTCTGTGAGGGCATGTTGGGCTGTAGTTGGACTGACATGCATAAAGCGGTTGGCACTTGGAGCTGCAATAGGCGAACTCACGGCACGAATAAGTGCGAGCGCGACAGGATGGCGTGGCATCCGTATTGCGACTGTAGAGAGTCCAGCAGTGACAAGCTGCGGAACACGAGGACTGGCAGGGAGTATCAGAGTAAGTGGACCAGGCCAAAAAGCTTGTGCGAGTGTTTTCGCTTGTTGAGGAAGAGTAGTTGTAAGCATTTCTAGCGTCTCTTCCTGCGCGATATGAACAATAAGTGGATCACTGTAGGGGCGCTCTTTCGCCGCAAATATGCGTTCCAACGCTTGCGGCTGCATTGCATCGCCGCCAAGTCCGTAGACAGTCTCGGTGGGAAATACCACAACCTGGCCTGCTCTCAGTAAAGATGCCGCACGCTCAATTACAAAGGAATTAGGATGGTTTGGATTCACTTGTAGCAATTCTGTATGTGGCATGTCTTGATATAAAACTCCAAAGAAATGTTTGAGACCTTCATCAATCATGAAGATTGTAACACAAAACCTGACAAGACATATATCTCGTCAGGTTTTGTGTTATACGATACTATAAAAAGAGCGATTAGATGTTGCAGTGTGAGAGACCGCGCTTTTCCAGGTACTGCTGGTGATAGTCTTCTGCCTTGAAGAAGGTTTGAGCAGGCACAATTTCTGTTACAATAGGCTTCTTGTACTTGCCAGAGCTTTGCAACCTCTCTTTCGATGCAAGGGCCTCTGCTTTTTGCTCCTCGTTGTGATAGAAGATGACCGAGCGATATTGTGTGCCAATATCAGGCCCCTGGCGATTGAGTGTTGTTGGGTTGTGATTCTCCCAGAACACATTGAGCAGGGTTTCGTAGGAGACTCTTGATGGATCGAATTCGACTTGCAGCGTCTCTGCATGTCCTGTACGGCCTGTGCACACATCGTGATACGTGGGATTGTTATAAGTACCACCCTCATACCCTACGGTTGTCGAGAGAACGCCCTTTATCTGACGGAACTCGGCTTCTACACCCCAGAAACATCCGGCTGCGAAGTCGGCTTTTTGTGTTGTCTTGACAGTCTCTTGTTGCATTGTAAATGTTGCTCCTTTACATGCCTATTCTTGTCTATGCATGATGTTATTATACACACTACTACGAGGAAACAGCTTAGTTTTTACAGAGACGCTCATTCCCTATTCCTCCAGGTAACCATAATAATGGGAATATTCGGCTAGTTCTGATTGCGACACTCTTACACACCATGTTATACTTTGCCGTATCTTGAAATGTATATAGTATAGCAGCGAAAAGTAGGAGCGATGCGTCAAAACTATCACCAGAGTAACCCACGTCATCTTATCGGTTTGGCTGGAATGGGTCTCTCTCTACTCATTCTGCTAAGTGTCGTTTTCTACGTATATGCTTCCTACCGAAATACAACAACGGGAAAGGGTTCACATGTTCCCGGATCATCGTCGAGTTTACAAACGGTACCAACACAACCACCTGTTACCTGCAAAACTCCGCGGCACACTTCCGGCGATACTACTGAGACAATTTCCTCTGGCGGCTTAAAACGCACTTTTCTTGTACATCTTGCATCATCATATGGCAAACAACCACAGGCACTTGTGCTTCTCTATCATGGCTATAGCTGGACCTCTCACATTATGGAGCAGAATACAGCCATGGATAAAGAGGCGGATAAGGCAGGCTTTGTGCTTGTGTATCCGCAAGGTGTTGATTCACCGCCTTCGTGGAATGCCGGTGTAGGTGCCTATGGGCCAACAGGTGATGCCGACGATATCCAATTTACTCGTGATATGCTGCAGTCTATAGAGCAAAACTATTGCGTAGATACACACCGTGTCTACGTCTCTGGCTTCTCTCTTGGTGGTGGCATGGCTTATCGTCTCGCATGTACGCTCAGCGATAAACTCGCTGCCGTTGCAACCGTTTCTGGTGCATACTATCCCACTCCAGAAGGTTGTCATCCCACGCGCCCCCTACCTATTCTGGAAATTCATGGTTTTGCCGACCCACTAGCTCCATATGCTGGAAATGCCAACACGCGCATGGGTGCCGTGCAGAACTATCTCAACGGCTGGCTTGGTCGCAATCAGTGTAGTGGCGAGCCTGAGACATTCTTTCAACAAGGTGATGTGACTGGCCTACAATGGACAAAGTGTGCCAGAGGAATTATTGTTCGCCACTATCGTATCAGTGATGGTTTACATACATGGCCTGGTAGCCCAGGAACGACGCATGTCATTGATGCCAACGTAGTGATTTGGAGCTTCTTCAGCAAATTCTCTTTGTGAAAATAAGGTACATAGGATGCATATTCACGACTTGCCTGCTGATATACAATACTTTTGTGCAAATGGAACATGGCAAGAAATAACTGTTGGTTGCTCTGGCGATCAAGTGTTTCGTATTGTGCATCCTCAAAGACCCACTTACTATCTTAAAATAGCGATGCATCCGTTTGAACAAGAACTTTTAGCTGAAAAAGAACGGTTACAATGGCTTCAAGGTCGTCTTCCCGTTCCCTCTGTTGTTGCATCTTCTACTAATAACCAGCATACGTACCTCCTCATCTCAGAAATACCTGGTTTGATGTCATGTGATGAGAGATTTGCTCAAGATATTCCTATCGTCGTCCGCTTACTCGCCGAAGGATTACGGTTACTACATCAAGTAAACATTACAGCTTGCCCTTTTGACCAAAGGCTAATACGCAAAGTTGCCTTAGCACGACAACGCGTGGAGGCTGGATTGGTCGATATATCCAACTTTGACGGGGAGCGAAAGGGAGCAAGGGTTAGTGAACTGTTCAAACAACTTATCGAGACAAAGCCTAACGCAGAGGATATCGTGTTCACGCATGGCGACTACTGCTTACCAAACATTTTAATCAACCCTATAAATATGCAACTCAGTGGTTTTATCGATGTTGGACGTGCAGGAGTGGCTGATCGTTATCAGGACTTGGCGTTGGCGGCACGCAGTGTAACCCGTAACTTTGGTCCTGGTTGGGAGCCACTTCTATGGGAAGCATATGGTTTAGAGTTTATAGATGTTGCCAAAATAGAGTTTTATCAGCTATTGGATGAGTTTTTTTAATACCTCTTCTTACTTCCCAAATACAGCATGCTCAACTTCAGTCCAGTAGTGCGAGAAGCTTGTATTGGACTGATTTCTGCACTACGTTCCGCAGCTTGTGGAAATTGTTCGCTTAGGTAGTGTGCCAATGTGTCGCGGTCAGCAAAAGTTGTCTGTAGCTGTATCAAGTATCTTCTCAGTTCTACGCTAATCATCGGAAGCATGTCCTACATAGTATGTCTTTAACAATGACGTGTTGTGTTGACAAAACGAGGCATTATGAAGGCAAAAGGGCATAGTTAACTCACTTTGTTGCTTGAGACTGCTTATGTTGTAAATAATCATTAACGATGCGTTGGTCGTGTCCGTGCAAGCGAGTACGTAACGTCTCCTCGTCAATCCAGTGAGGTCGTCCCTCTATACTGCTACATAGCTCGCCACCGACAACCTCGGCACGATGCATAATGGTTATTGTGCTCATTGACGCAAAGCCAACTGAGGTCGCTGTATAGCAGCCAATAATGTTCCCAATACGCAGGTCTAATCCTGTCTCTTCTCTGCCTTCGCGTTGTGCAGCCTGTTCTGAGAGTTCTCGCCAGCGCATAAAGCCACCGGGCAAGACAAGACGTCCCTCTGGACGTTCTAGGACAAGATACTGTCCACCTTGTTCTACAAGAACGCAAACGCAGCCAAATGGGGGTAAGTTGCCTTTGAGCAACACGTTGAGGATATTGAAGAAGATGCCGACGCTCTTCTTGAATGCGCGATATAACACAATAGTTGCTCCACCGATGCTTAAGTCTGTCTTACTCTTAAATATACCCCGCTACGTCATACTACAAAACGCACTACTATAGTGCGTGAGAGTGCCATACTATTTTTCTTTGGTCTTAGCACTCTGCGATTACCGCGTGCATTGATGGGCGGCACAAGAAATACCTCTATTACTCATTGGAGTAGAGATGCATCTGAAGAATATAGTATTCCACCTACCTGGTTTTTGGAACAATACAACAATGCTATGCATCTCCGTGATATCGACTCACCTGTACGCATTCCCTGGAGAGAAATTTTGGCAAAGCCTGTTGATGAGGAGGACGACACGCCGGAAGTGCCAACAGATGTTTAGCAAGAAGCGGCTACCTCAATTCAAAGGTAGCCGCTTCTTGTAATGTTTTAAGATTTAGAAACGGTTGTTGCTGCTATAGCTTGACCGTCGGTCAAAGCTTCGAGAACCACCAGCAGGACGTTCACGTGCTTCGTTGACTGTAATAGTTCTGTTGCCCAGAACCGTACCATTCAAATGCTCAATAGCGCGTTGTGCATCCTCGTTTGTGTCCATTTCGACAAAGCCGAAGCCTTTGCTACGCCCGGTCTCACGGTCTATGATCACTGTTGCATTGGCAACACTACCAGCCTGCTCAAAAAGGCTGATTAAATCTTGATCGGTTGTTGAATAGGGAAGTCCCCCAACATAAAGTCTCATATATATTGCTCCTGTAGACATTCCTCTTGACGCTCGTAGAAACCATTTCTCACAGAAGCAATTCAATTCGTATGTCTGTCATACTATACATAACAGACGTGTGGAGTATTCTATTCCCACCTACGTAATTACCATGAAAACATTGCACATCCTTTTTATACTTATGATGAAGAGGTACAAGTCTTTGTTCAAAGTATCGTCATTGCCCGACAGCAACATGACGAAGTACTCGAAGCACAGGCAAAAGCACCGTCTAGTTGAAGCATATCAGCCCCTCATCACATCATTAGCAAAGCGGTATGTTGCACGGTACCGTTCCTTCCATATGCTTGATATCTCGGATTTTGTTCAAGAAGGAAGCATTGCGCTCTTCCAGGCCCTTGACACGGTTGACTTCACGGCAGTTACGTCCTTTCGTTCGTACTGTAGTGCGATTATCCGCTCCGCCTTCGTCCGTGTCCACTATGGAAGTGATGACCCGATAAGCATGTCTCACAGCAGTTACTACTGTGTCAAAAAGCAAGGCACCCTGACCACTACCGTTACTTCACCTCAAGCCTAGAAGCACCGCTCTATAGGGAGGAGGGTGCAGCATCAGATACTTTACTAGACCATCTTCCCGCTTCATCACTATGGGTATCAACGAATCCTTTAAGTAGTACATCCTGTTGACCTAAGTTACTACTGTCTTTAGGTTTAGACGCATCCGAAAGCACAAACTCTGTGGTCGAGAAACTGTTGAGTAGCCTTCCTGTTCGACAAGAGCAAGTGCTATGGTTACGCTATGGACTTGATGGGTGTACCTACACACAAGAAGAAGTAGCTCATTTGCTTGGTCTTTCGCGCAACACTATCTATGCAACTGAACAATGTGCGTTACAAAACTTACGCACAAGCCGATTATCACTTGGGCAACGCTCGACACGTTCCCTTGCTCTCAAAGGCAACAAGAACGCGTGCCATCGAACTGAGGCAGGCATACAGAAAATTGAGCAACAACGACAAGAGCGAGAGGGACGATTGTGGACTGCATACCGACAGTTACAAGCACAAGATATTCCTGTCACGAGAGATGCCTTGTGTCGAGCCGCTCATACTCTCACCTACAACTACCTTCGTGACTACGGTTTCAAATGTGAGCAACATGTCAGCATCTTGACGCTTGAGGGACGTGTAAGTATTCCCTATACTGGCTATGACAAACACGTTACCTTGATACAA
>JAABUQ010008967.1_pt1 | contig 13764 bp, 13 predicted proteins | sample 5560001 | NCBI WGS metagenome assembly JAABUQ01 (sample SAMN10711888, study PRJNA513371) | rock metagenome | isolation source: Antarctica rocks | place: Antarctica: Victoria Land, Finger Mt nord | collected 2015-12-18
AGCGACAGTCCAGTGGCGCTTTACTCCTTCTGATGCCCGCACCAAACTGAAGCATTTGTATCCGTCACATGAGGCTTCTTAAGAGGAAGGACAAAGATGCATCAACTTTAGTGTGGTGGACTACTCAACGCATACCGAAGATACCAACGAACGCACAAGAGAATGATGTCAGCCTGGAAATGACGCCATTTGAACAAATTCTGGTTCTGCTTACTCATAAGATGGCCTCTTTTCCCCTTACTGTAACAGATCAGCTTTTTCTTTGCAACACAACCCTTTCGGGCACCTTTCATGGTCGTCGAAGAGAAGAAGATGGGGGACCGTCTGGGCAACTCCAGCAGGAAGGCCCTTTCCTTCTCAACAGAGCACGTTACGGCTCTACGAGCACGATCCGGTTCTCTGGCTGCTTCTTCTTGAGCGGCTGATAGTGACCTGTGCGATGCTGCTGATGGATCTTCGGGTCATATGTCACTGGTTCTGGTGGCTTTACTCCAGGGGTGAGATGGCTCAGTGTCTCATCATCTTACTTGAGCAAGGCATAGATCAGCGTGATTAATCGCCCGATCACATGACCAACCACCTTCCCTTTTCCCTTGAAGGCTTGTGTCCTCTCATTGTAGGAACAGAGTCGAGGCACCAAGCGTTTGTACAACTTCGACCACTCGCCTTCGTCCTTGATGGCGTTCCATGCCATCAGGTACATGATTTTCTTCATCTCTCGCGAGCCTCCTTTTGTAAGGGAGGTTCGGTCAAAGGAAACACCTGTTTGTGCTCATTTTGGTGCCCAGCCAAAATACGATTTGAGGTGCCCTGCGCTGGGAAAATTGCCGATGTGACCGATAGTGGCAAGGATGGCTGCGGCATAGAGTGGATAGATTGGAGGGATCGAGAGCAGAATTTGCCCTTCCCGGCTGTGTTCGACGATCTGTGCAACCTCCGCATCCAATCGTTCCATATGACCTTGACCCGCTTTTGGGGTTCTTCCGCACTTCCCGTGCTCAGCAATTCAAACAATGAGCTCGAAACGTCTGCAGGAGGCGACTGGAGAAAGGTTCACGCCCTACATGACCTCTCTGTAATAAAAGAAGCTTTCCAACCGCTTCCTAAGCTCGTCGCCCTCTACGATATCATATTGCTTAGCACGGAAGATGACGGAGAGCCGGATTCTTGAGTCCATTATACGTTGTGTTCACGATTGTTCTGTCGCACTCGCACCCTTTCCAGACGAGTGTCCTCTTTCTGTCAAGCACCCTGTCATAGTGACAGTATCGATGAGAAACATATTGACAGGAACAGACCGATATAGTATACTGTTAGTGGCGATAGAACGATGCAAACGAAAGGAGGAGAGACAGCAGATGAAGCAATGGTTAGCAGAGCGCCTGGAGACGTTGATCCCACAGCTTGCGGTGTTAGAGCTTGACCAGGAGGCAGAGATTAAGTGCCTGTGTGAGCAGGAGATTGCTGTCTGGAAAGATCGCCCTGCGATGCGGAAGGCATCCTCGCTGCGGGTTCCCATGACCGATACGCGCAACATGATCAAAGAAGCGATCCCGGTCACGCCTGAAAACCGGTGGTATGATGAAAAGAATCGGGAATGGGTGCCGATCGCGCTCAAATATATGGCCTTTTCGGAAGAGGAATATATCGCGATGAATGCGCCCTCAGAGGAGGTGCTTCAACAGCGATTACAGCAGCAGCAGGAGTTGGCTGATCCTGATGCCATTGTTCGTATGGCAGAAGGGCTGCTCCAGGCGAAGCGGTGGGAAGACCTCGTGGTGGGTCTGGCTCTGACTACGGGCCGGCGACTGACCGAGGTGATGAAGACGGGCAGCTTCCATCCCAAGACGCTGTATAGCGTGACGTTTGACGGACAGTTGAAACGCAGAGATATTCGCCTGGCTCCCTATGAGATCCCGACACTCACGCGGGCGGAGCTGGTACTGGATGCGTGGCGGCGGCTGCGAGCAGACATTGACTGTACGGGACTCGACAACAGCCAGGTCGCGGAGAAATATAGTCGGATTGTGACGCAAAACGTCAACCGACACGTTGCGAAGTACATACCAACGACTGTAGGACGGGACGAGCTGCACACCCATCAGTTACGGGCTGTCTATGCAGCGATTGCGGTGTACTACTATCTGCCAGAGCGAGTCGCGGAGATCACGTATATGGCGACGATTGATGGCCACTATCGGCTGCTTGAGTCGTCTGATCAGCAGCAAACGCTGAACTTTGTCAGCACGGCGCACTATTTGGACTATAAAGTAACGGATCAGCGCCGAGGGATCAAACTCAGAGAACCAGGCGTCGAGATCCTGGAAGCGTTTCAGAAGAGAGGAGAGCAAGACATGGTACGCAAAGGAAAGGGTCAGGCAACAACAGAGAAGCCAACGGGGGTGGTGGTGAGGAAGCAGAGTAAAACGGGTTTCTCCTCGATGCGACCCAAGCAAGGCACAAAAGAGCGTGCAGATGCGGTTGGTGAGCGGGAAAACCTGCATTCGAGTGATGAGATCATTGCCTATCTTCTGGATACAGATGCCATCGCGCACCAACTGTACGGCCTCCTGCAGCCACTTGCGGAGGACCTTGGAACCAAGACGGATACGCCGGTTACGACGTTGCAGGCGCTTGTCGCAGCCTATAAGAGTGGAGTGCGCTCGCCGGGAGCAGATCAGCAGGCGGGTGAGCTTGCGGCACTCCTGCAAGAGGTTGCGGCAGAAGGCGAGGAGCAGCCGGTGTCCTACTTGCGCAAGTTGGTCGATAGGGATAAGAAGTATAAAGAGGGACTCGCCGGGAGATATGCAGGAACGGACTATGCCAATCTGTCATGGCATGATTTAGTCAAAATTCGGATGCCAGAGGCGGCGCTAGAACGATATCGGCGTGCGGTGGATGCGGTGTTGCTGCATAATCGAGCCCAGGCCGATCCGCTCCATCGGTGGTATATCAATGCGGTTGTGATACGCGATCTGACCGGTGGCCGCAATGATGCAGTGCAAGAGTATCTCCTGACGCGGGGACCAGAGCTTGAAGAGCATCATGCTCAGTATCATCTCACGCCCCGCGACAATCGAAAACCTATTAGAATTGTTGATGAGGTGGATGTATCGGCTTTGAAGCCAGGGTATACGTTGGATGCTCCAGCTGCTCCCAATCCAGAAGTGGGGGAGGGAGAGCCAGTGGCACAGGAATAAGATCGCTCCCTATGCTCCTGGTCGATCCCGAAGTCGGCCAGGATTTTTTGTGCCTTGCTCTCGGCATCATGAATAAAATGGGTCTTGACATTCTTTATAAGACATCTTCGCGTGAGGAGCAGGAGTTGCCGTCTCATCGCGTTGGTTCCTTCTTTCTTTGCCAATCGTACCATCTTTTTGGTGCAGATCTGGCCCGGCCAGGCGTTACGATTGCATTGTATCAAAACCCTGCTGGCACGAAGGGATAGGGAGGGTAGTCGTTGTCGAGACCCAGGCTGATCGTGTAGGTGCGCTTTTGATCGATCCGGCGATACTTGACGTAGGGACCAACCTCGATGATATCGTAGGCTTCGAGGCGGAGTTCGGGTGGGAAGGTCTCACCACCTGCCTGGATAATGCGGGCCACTTGAGGGTGGAGAGCGTCGATCACGTGCTGTGGGATGGGCGAGCCTCTCTCTCGAAACGCCTGGAGAGCCATGACGTAGGCGATGACCTCTTGCTTATAGTGCCGCTTGGGGACGTAGAACACCTCAAACCATCCGCGCCCACTGGCGAGCTGCCGGCGCAGTTCTGGCAACTGTGCTTCAAATTCGCGCAAGAGGCGGCGCGACTGATCAACGGAGCTGAGAATCGGTTCGAGTGATTCGTTGATGCCTTGCACTCGCAGTTCCTCGCGGGTGAGTTCTGTTTGTGGTTCCTTATCCTGTGGTTCGGATTCCTCAGTGCCCTGGCCTGAATGGAGTTCTTCTGCAGCTTCTGTTTTGGTCAGAGAGGAGAGAAACTCCTGCGAGAGCGTCTCTTCTTCGTCCAACAGACCGTTGACTACATCGAGTGCGGCTTGGATCGTGCGGAGACGGCCCATCAAGTGCCTGCGTCGTTGGAGCAGGAAGAGCGTCACGAGATGGTGAAGGTGCTTGCGATTATGAAAGCGATCAACAATCATGCGGCGGGCGGCCTGATCGGCGGCAGTAAAGGGAACTTGAGGGTCTGAATGTGTTTGTTCATCATTGAGAAGGGCTCGCACGCGGATCTGGGTGCGCTGTGCGGCAGTCAGGAGTTCCTCAAGGAGCCCTGGCAACTCCCCGCGTACCTCTTCCAATTCGGCGTCAAGGATATCGAGGGGATGTTTCTCGCCGGGCTTCCAATAGGGCCCAACCGGCTGCTTTTCGATCTTGCACTCCCCGCGCTCGGTGCGTCGTCGTGGCATCGCTGCTCCTCTTTCGCAGTAGGGTACGTTGTGAGAACAGTATAGCAGAATGCACACAATACCTACAAGGACGCACTCAAAGGCATGTTCTACTATACAATCTCTTGCACCTCTATAATGGAGGCATGCCTTTGCATTCAGTAGCATCTGGTCATAGCTTTCTCGTTCCTGCTGACAGAGAGCGTTATGACTTTCGCTTCTTGCCCTTGCCAATCTGAGGAGGAGCGGGATCGAACACGAGTGGTGGTTCCTTTGGGGTACGTCCGAGCGCACGCATGTCTTTGCGCTCCCGCTCGTTCAACACAGACAATCGTCCAATCCGCTCGGAGAGTGTTGGGATAACTTTCTCCATCTCATTGTGCTTGGTGAGGTCATCGTCCAGGCGGCGAGTCTGAGCGTGCAAAGACGGCGGGGCACACGCAGCGCTATCGCGAACGCAAGGCCGGACTGCAAAAAGTGTTGAAGGATGAGAGGAAGTGACGATATCGTGTCGGATACTGTGACCAAAGAAAAAAGAGAAAAAGTCGTCTCCTGGGAAAACGTGGGTGAACGTTGCAGTATGTATTGAGTATTTGGTGTTATTCGCCTATAGCTATAGTGGTCTTCTGTTCCTCCTGAATCGATGCGCTGCACTGGACACAAGGCGCATATGAGATGTTATGCTGCTGGCAGTACTCTGCGATCTGGCGATGCTGTAAACTTCAAAAATAACTGAGGTCGTATCGTCGTCAGTATCTGGGGTCTACCATGCTCCCTTTCTGCTCTGCATGCTCTCTCTGGCCTGATGGTCTCAAGAGGCTTGAGAAGCCAATGGGAACCTTTCCTGTTGCCTGGGAGGGTGTGGTGGAGAGAACTGACAGCTTCCTCAGAGAAAGGAGAAGAAACAACCTCATGTACCTTTGAAGTTTAGCGTAAAACGAGGAGTACTGATTGTTTGCTGTGTGCTCAAGGTTTTTCGAAGATACATGAGGGGAGAGTAGAAATATTCCTGTAATCTTGGAATTGATCTGAGGAGAGTGAAAGGGACTATCCATGTTGATTGCCATGAGAGGATGCTTTTCCGTTCTTCTTGCGCGAGGGTATATAGATATATTTATATAGAATGCATTGAGAAAGAGGTATATAGGCAGTATACTGGGAGGGAGGGTGGTGGTGTCGGTGTGGAGAGAACAGAGAGATGGGAGAAGAGGAAAGGAAGCTCAAGATGGCGATAAAGTGGCTAGAGGAACGCTGGGCAGTGCTGCTGCCAGCATTAGAACCGCTGGGAAGAGAGCAGGAAGAACAGATCCGGGCGTTGTGTGAAGCAGAAATTGCGTGGTGGAGACAACGTCCAGGGCTCTCTGCCCGTTCGTTGGGAACGCCGATGACCCTGACGCGCAACCGTATTCGAGAAGTGCTGCTGGTAGGAGAGGAGAATAGCTGGATCAATCCGCGCGTCGGGAGCGCGGGAACATGTGGCACTCAAATATTTGAATTTTTCTAAGGAAGAATGGATCGGGAGGATGCTCCCCAAAGAAGAGGAGTTGAGCCAACGCCTGACGAATCCACTGGCTCTCGCCGATCCGGAGGCGATTGTTCCCTGTGGAGAGACGCTGCTCCAAAGGGAGACTTGGCCAGAGATCGTGCTAGGGATTGGCTTGAACACGGGCCGGAGTCTGGCGGAAATCTTGAAGAGCGGAGTCTTTCGTGCTGGGACGGCGTATTCACTGCTCTTTGCCGGTCCCATGACCATTGAAGAGCAGATGAGTCCTTTCTTTGAGATCCCCACCTTTGCGCGAGCTGAGTTGGTCTTGGAGGCGCTCTCGCGGGTGCGTCAGATGTTTGGCATGCAATTTGCGTTTGTAAGCAGGCGAGATGTGGGGCGACAGTGTGGCCCCATGATCGAGCAAGCGGTTGTGTGGCACTTTGGAGACCTGATGCCCCAACGTCCAGGGAAGAAACTGGAGGGGTATAAAAGCCTGACCAGAGGCGTAGCAAGCCGCCTGTTCGTGCAGTATTACTGCCCAGAGCCTGTGGATGAGCTGCTGTATATGGCGACGGTTCAGCAGAATCGACGTGTGCTAGAGACCACCTCGGAGGAAGAGCGCTTCAGGTTTGCGATCGCGGCAGGCTTTTTGGATTATGTTCTGCTGGATAACTTCGGGGGATATGATGAGCGCAAAGGTATTCGTCTTGGGGAATCAGGTGTGGAAGTGCTGGAGGTGTTTCGGGAGACAGTGGCAGGGCCGGGAGCACAGTAACCCGGAGCGTTATAAGCGCCAGCGTGAAAGAGAGGTGGAACTTGACTGCTTCTGGAGAATCTCTTGATGAAGCAGAGGCCAAAGAGGCGGCTGAGTGAGAACGCTTGCTGGCAGAACTGTCAGCGGAAGAGCGAGAACGGGCCTTGAAGCGTTTTGCACAGTTGCGTCCGTGCTTAGAGGCACGTGTCTCTGTGGCTGAAGTGGCGAGATGCCATCACCAGCCGCTCAAGAGTGTCCAGCGCTGGGTACAGCGGTATCGTCAGGAGGGCCTGGTGGGACTGGCTCGTCGTCGGCGGTCGGATCGCGGGGTAAGACGAAGCATGCCTCTGGAGTGTGTCCATCTGATCGAAGGGCTCGCTTTGCAGGCTCCCAGGCATTCGGTGGCCGAGATTCACCATCAGGTGTGCGCTCTGGCGAAACAGCGAGGCTGGCCAGAGGTGCGCTATGGGAGCGTCTACGCGATTGTGCAGGCGATCGATCCGCAGTTGCAGGTACTGGCGCAGGAGGGATCACGGGCCTATCAAGAGATTTATGATGTGCTGTTTCTGCATGAGGGAGAGCGGCCAAACGAGCGATGGCAGGCGGACCATTGTTGGTTGAACATCTGGTTAGTCAATGACCAGGGAAGAGCAGCGCGCCCGTATCTGACCATCATTCTGGATGAGTGGAGCCGGGCAGTCATGGGGTATCGGATCAGTTTTGATGCACCGTCGGCGTATCAGACGGGACTGGCGTTGCGTCAGGCCATGTGGAAGAAGGAAGATGAACGCTGGCCCACCTGTGGGATACCGGAGACGTTGTATACCGATCATGGGAGTGATTTTACCTCCAAGCAGATGGAACAGGTGACTGCGCACCTGTCGATGCGACTGATCTTTTCGCAGGTCGGACGGCCACGAGGGCGTGGCAAGATCGAGCGTTTTTTTCGCTCGGTCAGGCAGATCGTGCTGCCTCGTTTGCCTGGCTACATCCCACGAGAGAGACGTTCGTATCGATCGGCACGAAAAAAGCGGCGCCGATCCGTTGCGATGACAGGGCAGGCGAAACGAGAAGCGAGGATGACGCTGGCCGAGTTCGATGCCCACTTTCGCACCTGGGTGTTGGAAACGTATCACCATCGTCGTCAGTCTCGTCTCCAAGGGACACCGCTTGCTCGTTGGCAAGAGGGAAACTGGCTTCCTCGCCTGCCAACGTCGCTCTCTGATCTGGACCTATTGTTGTTGCGGGAAGCGAAAACGCGGCAGGTGCAGCAGGAGGGGATTCGCTTTCAGGGCTATCGATATATGGATGTGAAGCTGGCGGGGTATGTGCTCTCGACGGTCGTGATTTACTATGACCCGCTGGATCTGCGCACGATCACGGTGTATACATCTGATGGCCCGACGGAAGAACGGTTTCTCTGCCAGGCACGTTGTCAGGACGTGGGAGAGCAAAAGGTGAGCTTAAAGGAACTAGTTGCTGCCCGTCATACGCAACAGAGGGAACTGCGAACGCAGTTGAAAGAGCGCAAGCGGGCAGTGAAGCAAGCAAGCGCACCAGCGCAAACACCGCAAGATGCTTCTCTGGCTGATGATAATCCTCAAACGAGCCAGCTAGGCTTACCGTCTGTGTCCAGGCTCGTACCTCCGCGCTTTATGGCTCAAATTTCTTCTGAGTTTGTACGAAAAGAAGAGGAGAGAAGGAGAGAAGGAGATGGATGAACGAAGTCTGATACAACGTGAGCGCCTGCTTTCCCAGCAGCGCCAAAACACCTGTTTTGAGAGCCTGGATGAGACACTGCCCCTCACCTCTTTTTTTGACACTCATCCGTATCGGCAATTTGTGGCGTTTTGTGAGACGTGTCGGCGGTTTCGGTATGTGGGGATCTGCTATGGGCCAGCGGGGGTGGGCAAAACGATTGCGGCGCGATTGTACGCGCAGTGGGATGCTGTGGAGCCGTTGTTGCTGCGGGCTGGAGTGCGCATGCCAGTGCAGGGAGCAGAACTAGTGTATCCTCGTGTGGCCTTCTATACGCCTGGACCCATGGTGAAACCAAAGCAAATTGAGAATGATGTGAGCATGTTGTTGTGGAGTCTGCAGCATCTGGAAAAAATCGCCCTCCATCAGCACCTGGAGGTGGCTGCGGCGGACGAGAAGCCTGGTTCCGAACAGATAGAATTGTTGATCATTGATAATGTGCATCAACTGGACCCGGTGTGTATGAACGTGGTTCAAGGTCTCTATGATCGCTACCGGATCGGGATAGCCCTGCTCGGTGATGAAGTGCTGGTCGAGAAGCATTTGAAGCGTTTGGAGCATCTGCGTGTGCGTGTTGGGGATGTCCGTCCGTTTTTTGTTTTAAGCAAGAAGGAAGTGTCGGAGATGATCCCGCACGTGTTGTCGCAGGTGCAACTGGATTGGTCGGCCTCAGGCGGACTGACGCTTGAGCAATTGACGGAAGATATGTATGGTGCCACGAATGGGAATCTCAGTTTGATGCGGCACTTTCTCACGCAAATTGTGGTGCATCTGGAGGCGCAGAAAAGCGCCATCATCACGAGTCAGATCGTGCAACAGGCGTACGCTCGGCTCAGAATGCAATGAACTCGTTTGACGGTGCTGTCGTAGCACGAAGCTGCTTCTCGAATAGCCTGAGAAGCAGCTTTTTCTTTTCGGTTAAAGGTGCAGGTCGGCAAGATCATCCAGAGTGCCAAGCTTGTCAAGGAGAAAGCGAATGATATCCTGCCGATCAATCTTCTTGCGTTGGCGGCGATAGTGTTTGTTATACTCAGCAGCAAGGTCGTCCAACGTGTCCAGTTGGGCCTGAGTCGGATAGAAGGTTGTTTTGATAAGGAGATCAGTGTCTGTTGGTGGAATGGTACCACTGTGAGATGGTTCTGTGATACTCTTTCCTTTTTGTGCTGTCTGAGTGTGGATAGTGGGTCCTTTGTTTTTTGCCATTGAGACGATCTTCCTTCGGCGACGCGTTTTGTTTCTCTTCTCATGATATCACACTGGTACGGTATCACAGTAAAACTGTATCCTCTCTTTCTTCTGTCATGACAAAAGAGAAAGGAAATGGCTCACGGTGAAACTGTTTCACTGTTTCACCGTTTTTCTATTGACGAAACATCATGGATAATGTACACTATAGAAAGTACATATGATGTGTGAGTGACGCATAAACAGAAGTAGGAGTGTCGTCTATGGCAAAAGCATGGTTGCGGGAGCGGTGGGAGACGTTGATACCGGCGCTGGCGTCATTGTCTGCTGACCAGGAAGAAGAGATTGCGCGGATCTGCGTCGCGGAGATTATAGCGTGGAAAGAGCGTCCGTCAATGAAATCATTAAGCTCGCTGAAAGAGCCGATGACCGATACCCGCAATGAGCTGAAGAAGATCCCGCTCACCGACCAGAATAGTTATCTCAATCCGCGCACCCAGCAGCGTGAGCATATCGCGCTGAAATATCTCAATTATAGTGAGTCGGAGTGGGCACAGATGAATCAGCAGAGTGAGCAGCGTTTTCATGAGCGTCTGGAGCATCTGCAGCTGCTTGATCATCCTGACGAAATCGTTGCGAAGGCTGATGCGTTGCTCGGAAGCAACAATTGGGTTGAGGTGGTGGTTGGGCTGGCAGTGGTGACTGGTCGCCGTTTGGGGGAGATTCTGAAAGTTGGTGAGCTGCACCCGAAGACGCTGCACACCGTTGTGTTCAGTGGTCAACTTAAACGGAAAGATGAGGTGCTTAAACCGTATGAGATCCCTGTGCTGGTGGAAGCAAGTCGGGTCCTAGCTGCCTGGTCGGGAGTGCGCACGATGATTGATTGTTCAAAGATGGAAACGGAGGCGATTGGGAAAGCCTACGGTGATGAGATTGGCCGGGCTGCTGAGCATCATTTGTCTGATCTGGTTCCGGTGCGCGATGGCCGTGAGAAACTGTTTGCTCATTTGTTTCGCGCGGTCTATCCCCGCCTGGCCGTCTTCTCCTTTTGCCCGCCGAATGTAAGCGACATTGCGTATGTTGCGACCATTCTGGGACACTACTGGTCCACAGGAGCTGATGAGGCACAGCAGCGCAATTATGCGAGCTCGCTGCACTACTTTGATTATAAGGTTGGTGATGGTGCCGGGAACATCGATGGACGGCAAGGTATCCGGCTCGGTGAATCTGGTATCGAGGTGTTAGAAGTCTTTCAACAGAGGTCAGGAAGATCTACAGATGGATCTGCAAAGAAGAAGGAGAAGCAAATGAGCCTGCTTTCTACAGAGAAGAAAAAAGATCACTCTATTACCAGAATGGATCAGGCGACAAAGGCGCGCATTGACCAGGTTCAGCAGGATCTTGGGGTTCGTACTCAAGATGAAGCGTTATCTAGAATCATCGATGAGCATTATGTCTTGCAGCAAATTGTGGCATTGCTGAAACCTATCTCTGGTCAGTTAGAAACAGAGAATCCTCTTGTTGCTGTGCAATCCCTTGTCGATGAGAGTGTGCAGGTGAATCGTCAGTATAATGAGGTCTTCCATACATCACTGGAGGAACTGGCAAGCCTTCTGAATGATGCTGCGGAGGAAAACGAGCATCCGGTTTCTTATCTGCGGGATCTGTTGTCATCGAAGCGTGATTTTCGGAAGTCGTATGAGAAGCGGCATGTTGGCAAGGATTATAGCGGTATGTCCTTGAAGGAGCTGCGCAACACGAAAACCCCTGGCGCTGCGCAAGAACGTTTCAGGCGTGCGACGGATGCGATTATGTTCTATAATGACCAGGCAGCTATGCCTGAGTTGATGTGGTACATCAATCCGGCCGTTATAACAGATTTGGTTGGCGGGAAGCCTGCGCTGGCAAGTGAGTACCTGGAGACGCGCAAAGAAGAACTGGATGCTCATCACAAGAAGTATGGTCTGACTCCAGGGTACAATCGCCGTCCGATCTCCATTAAGGATCGTATCACGGTTTCTGAGTCGCCGACGGTTGAACCGGCGAACAGTGAAACAGGAGAACCGTCCGAAGTTGTGGAAGCAGAATAGGAGCGATGTTCCTGGTCGATCTCTCTGAGGTCGGCCTTTTTTATTTTGTCATGATGAAATGTATGAGAGCTGAGTAACGGTGCCTTTCTGTGTTTTGCTGTGTTTTTGTCGCAACCAGATCTGGTGAAATTTCTCGATCTGCCGTCGAAGATAGACTTGCTTGCCTTCGACAAAATACGGCGCAATTTTTCCTTCTTCCGCCCAATCGTAGACAGTCTGTCGCTTGACATCAAAAAGTTTTTGAACTTCAGCAGTGGTCATCCAGGCGTTGGGCGGGTAGTATCGTGCAAAGGCTTCAAACATCATCACTCCTAGTGGCGTCTGGTGAAATTTGCGTGGCAGTCGGAAGCTTGACTGATCCAGTGTTTCGCCAAAGAGGGCGCGTGCTGCGCGAGCGATGATGATAGTGATGTCCTCCGGAGTTTCATAGCCTTCAACATAGTTTGCTATTGCTTTCAAATCCATCGCTAACGGGCATTGCCACAGCATTTCGTACGTGTATTGCGGTGGGTTCTTTCCTTGTGGAATTGCTATGCTCTTGTTCCATTCGATGGTTCTAGAATAGGCGAACTCCAGTGCGGTTTTCACCGTCTGTTCATGGTCAGGCGTCATGGTTCTCTCTCTTTCTAGGCAACGGTTCGGTGTTGTGTATAGAGTAGCTTACACCATGTGATCAAGGAGTGAAAGGGTTGGTAGCAGGTCGAATCCTGGCCGTTGGATGCGATTCTCGTATCCGAAAAAGATGTCCGTCCAGGTGCTCTACTCCTCAGAATTTGGGTAGGGCTATATTGTGTAGGAGAAGGATTTTGACAGTGCTACCCTTTGTATCTGGGTGCTGAACTCCAGTTCATACGCTTTAGTGAAATCTCTTTCGGGCCGGAATCGGGGCGTGCAATTTGAGGTTGCTGAAATGGTAGAGAGTAGTTTCGCAAGAGGGTGCGGAGGAACTGAAAAAGTGTGGTACTCAGAGATAAAAATGAAAAGCGATGCCTGGCTAGGCGTATGAAGGAGTGTTCATCGGATCGTTGTTGTGATAATCGAGCTGCGCAATTCTTAGCTGAAGAAATCGCGTTGAGAAGCTTAAGAGGCTGGTGCCTGGTCATTGGAAACAGGTGGCTCTTATCAATAAAAAGAGAAAACTGGATGGGAAAATGTCATCCGGTAGAGATATCCTTCAAGGCGCATCAATTGAATGCGTTCAGCCTCCAGGGGAATGTGGTTGCGCGGGAAAAGCCTGCTGGGCAGGCAGCGAAGAGGGAGAAGAAGGGCCGGACTCAGAAAGAGCGCAAGAGCAAGGCCGGGCGCAAGACAAAAGGCAAGGGAGTACGGCAGCCGATGCAGCTTAGTATGGATCTCAGAGTGATCAACACGCTCAATCATATGGGTGTCAATAAGTCTGAGCTGTATGAGGAGCTGCTGCAACAATATGAGCCATTCTTGAATGCCTGGGCAGAGCTGGGCAATGAAGAGGTGAATGAAGATGATGATGCCGACGAATGAGATCATGATGAAATGGAGGATGATAGCGAAGAATAACAGTTTTACTGTGAAACGGTTGTGCCTGGTCAGAGTAAATCACTCAGCTAGGCGCATTTTTTTGACCCGGTAAAGAAGCCGGTAAAAACCAGAAGAAATACCCGTAGTATTCTTAGAACTATCTCCGCCAATTTTGCCGATCTGGAGCCAGTTCATAGCTAATGTGATCGGACGCGAAATTCGCATCCGGTTTTTGCTTAGAAAGACTGTTTCACATCTTTACTGTAAAACGGTAATATTGTATTATAGGCGTCCGGACGTTTCCTATGTTGCTCTGATGAAATGTCAAATGAAGTGGTTTCATACTGAAAAGCACACAACCTTTGATAAGGTTATAATAGGAGGTGGAGAAGATCGAAGGGCCAGGCGTAGAGGGAGAGAAGAGTGAGAGGATACGGCGATGGCGAATGCAGAGCAGGTGGATCGGTTAGTGCAGAGTGTTGATGAGTGGAATCAATGGCAATGGCTAAGCATGCATCCCGAAGAGAAAATTGATCTGAGCATGGCCGACCTGCACGGGGCCGACCTGAGCTGGGCCAATCTGTACAGGGCCGACCTGCACGGGGCCA
>JAABUQ010008968.1_pt1 | contig 13762 bp, 16 predicted proteins | sample 5560001 | NCBI WGS metagenome assembly JAABUQ01 (sample SAMN10711888, study PRJNA513371) | rock metagenome | isolation source: Antarctica rocks | place: Antarctica: Victoria Land, Finger Mt nord | collected 2015-12-18
GCGAACCCGCGCGGCTCTAAAGGCTACGGCGAGGCGCACACGAAAGCCATCAAAGGCGACTGGGGCGGCCCCGCGCTTGCCGATGTGGAAGCGGTCGTAGACGAAGCGATCCATCGCGGCTACGCGGACTCAAGCAAGACCGCGATTATGGGCGGCTCTTATGGCGGCTACCTAACGGCCTGGGCGGTCGGTCACACCGATAGATTTGCCTGCGCGATTGCTGACCGTCTGGTTAACAATCTGCCGTCCATGGCCGGAACCTGCGACTTCCCCTGGTCGCACGGCACCTACTACAAAGGCGATAGCTGGGACGATCCTGCGGACTTGTGGCACCATTCGCCGCTGGCCTACGCCGGGAAAATCAACACGCCGCTGCTGTTGATCCACTCCGACGGCGACCTGCGCTGTCCGGTTAGCCAAGCCGAGGAGCTGTTCGCCGCCCTGCGCCTCCAGCGCAAGCCCGTTGAGTTCGTCCGTTATCCGGCGGAAACGTCACACGGCCTGTCCCGCAACGGCCCGCCCGACTTGCGCTTAGATCGCCTCCAGCGCAACTTAGCTTGGCTGGATAAGTATCTGAAAGTAGAGGATTCATGAAAACACTCATTCACGAGCGCGTCGAGCTGGCGCGGGCCGAAGCAAACCAGACAGTCATTTGCCGGATGCCTTCCGGCTGGGCCGTGCTGGGTGATGCCCAGTTTTTCTCTGGTTACAGCTTATTGCTTCCTGATCCAGTTGTTCCTGATCTGAACACACTTGGCCCGGACGAACGGCGTCAATACCTGTATGACGCGACGATTATTGGGGATGCACTGTTGGAAGTGACAGAGGCATACCGTATTAATTATGAGATTTTAGGCAATCTTGATCCGGCTCTCCATACGCACATCTTTCCTCGCTACCGACATGAGCCGGAGAGTTATCAGAAAGGCCCCGTCTACTATTACCCACGCGAACAGCGAGCGTCAAGGCCATTTGACCTAGAGCGTGACCGTCAACTCATGCAGCATCTCGCAGAGGCTATAAGGAGCAGGAGCGAGTGATTATCGTCATGCAGGCGGAAGCGTCACCGGCCCAGATTTCGGAAGTGGAGGGCGCATTGCAGGAATGGGGCTACGAAATCCATCCGATTTACGGCGTGGAGCGGTCCGTGATTGCCGCCGTCGGCGCACCGACGCAGGATGAGGCGCGGGTGGCCGAGCAGGTGGAGTCTCTGCCGTCAGTGGACCGCGCCGTCCTCATCCTGAAGCCCTATCGGTTCGCCAGCCGCGAGTACCGGCCCGACAAAAGCGTCGTCAAAGTCGGTGACGTGACTATCGGCGGCGACGGCTTTGTGATGATGGCCGGCCCCTGCACGGTCGAGTCCGAAGAACAGCTTATGGAGACGGCGCAGGCCGTCAAAGCCGCCGGGGCGACTGTCCTGCGCGGCGGCGCGTACAAGCCCAGCACGTCCCCCTACTCGTTCCAGGGGTTGGGCGAAGACGGGCTGAAGCTTCTGGCCCAGGCGCGGGACGAAACCGGCCTGCCGGTCATCACCGAAGTGATGCACATCGCAAACATTGACCTGGTCTGCAAGTACGCCGACATTCTGCAAATTGGCACCCACAACATGCAAAACTACGATCTGCTGATTGAAGTCGGCAAGCTCAAAAAGCCCGTCATGCTGAAGCGCGGCATGTCCGCCAAGACCGAAGAATGGCTCCAGGCCGCCGAGTACATCATCAAAGGCGGCAACGATGCCGTCATGCTCTGCGAGCGCGGCGTCCGCACCTTTGAGACCTACACCCGCAACACGCTTGACCTGTCCGCTGTTCTCGCCGTCCGGGAGCTGTCCCACCTTCCCATCATCGTAGACCCCAGCCAGGGCACAGGCCGCGCTTCGATGGTTCCAGCCATGTGCCGCGCCGCCCTCGCCGTCGGTGCCGACGGCCTCTTAGTGGAAGTCCATCCCAACCCCGAAAAAGCGCTTAAAGACGGCGCACAGTCCATCACCATTCCCGCCTTCCAAACGCTGATGGGCGAGCTAAATGTTATCGGCGAGGCTATCGGGCGGCGATTATGAAGGCCGCATTTGCGCTGCTTGCCGATTACCCGACGCACAACGCCGTCCGCAAGCTGGCTTGGCAAATGTATCAGAAACACGGCATCAGTTTGGAAACTAGCCGGCTTCCGCCTCATGTGTCGCTCAAGCAGCCCTTTGACGTTCCCAACGTCAGCACTCTGGAAGGTTACATGGCTGAACTCGCAGGCAGCCTGTCACCCATTGACGTTACGCTGACTAAGCTGGAACTTGTCGAAGTGGATGAACATACTGGCATTCTCTGGCTGAAGGCCGAACAGACGCCTGCCTTGCACCAGCTCCATAACCGTCTGAACGAAGAATTGGCTTTGCGCTTCGGCGGCACACAGGTGAATTTTGATGGCCCAGACTACCAGTTCCACATGACAATCGCTATTGGCGGCTCCTCTTTGGCGGATTATCGCCGCGCCTATGAGGAGTTCAAGGACGCTTGGCGCGGGATTAGCTTTCGGGCAGACGCATTGGCACTGTTCGCTTACGACAGCATCCATTCGCAACCAGATTACATCAGCTACAAAGTCCTGCCAATCGGCGGCTAGTTGAACAGAAAAGAACGAGGGTGTGAACGCCCTCGCTGAAAGGTGTTCAGAAACACCACCTGTCCAGGGGACAGAATACAGAGTTGTCTTAATCCTGTATCCTTATCTTGCTGTCCCCTGGACAGGTGGCACGTCTTCGTGCCTTCCAGCGAGTGACTTCAGTCACTCGTTCCTAATCATCAATCCCTATCTTCCGCTTCCAGAAGTTCCCTATGTTCGGCAACAGTCACTTCCGAGAACGCAAGGTCTTCCTCAGCAAACTCCGCATAGGCTGCTTTCAAGGCATCTATATCATAAACGGGTTTGGGCTGTGCCTCCCGAAGAGCACGGCGGAGCAGGCGAGAAGCCATGTCTGAAAGATCAGTGCCCTGCTGCTCCAACATCTGCTGCAAAGACTGCTCTGATTGTTTATCTATCGTGATTGACAGTGTCATTTTTGCATTGTACCCCGGCTTTGTGCTGTTACGAAAAGCACTCTTCGGTCCAGGGGTCGACGTGGTTGTGGCAGCCGGGAGCTGCTTTGTTCAGCCGACAGAAACATTTTGGCGATTTGTCTCGGGCTTTTCCAGGCAAACCTCTACGGGCGGCATTCTGACAATTTTAGCTTCTTGTTTGTAGAGCCGACCGTCCTGAATGGAATAAAACTCAAAGTACGAATCATCGGTATCGGTTGTAATATGGCATTCCGCTTCGGCTTCCGCTGTTCCAATCAAGGGTGCGATACTGCACAGAAAGTTTACAATTCGGCGGCCGGTGTCGCGTCCGCTATAATGAAACTCCAAGAATTGTGGGCTGATATTGATCTTAAAACCTAAACCTTCTTCTGCCATCTGTTTGATCTGCTGCATCACTTTTTCTTCCAAGTGAGGAAGAATGAAAAAAACGTCATATTCCGCGATTTCGATGCTCATAATTAATTCTCTCTAAAGACAATGACATAAGAAGCTCCGAGGCGCAGGGCGTTCCGGTCAATGCAAGCGGCGACTTCCGGGTGAGGCTTGCCCGCCGTGAACTCAAAGTAAGCAGTTTTGTCTTCCTGCTTCGCCGCCTCTAATGTCGCCCGGATTTGCGCTTTGCGGTCTCTGGTCAAAAAGTTACCGGGCTTTGTGACAGCGCTTTGGGAAGCGGTTGTCTGCGCGATGAAGTCCGGGCTGACGGCGTCGAACTCGCGGTTGCCGAAGCCGGTAATTATCTGGCTCGGCAATCCGCTTATTCGCGCTGTCAGCAGGGCTGCCGCCGGGTCTACGTCGCTTGTAAAATTATTTCTCATCCATGATTATCTTTGCATTGTACCCCGGTTTTGTGCTGTTACGAGAAGCGCTCTTCGGTCCAGGGGTCGGCGTGGTTGTGGTAGCCGCGCTGCTCCCAGAAGCCGAGTTTGTCGGCTTTCAAAAACTCGATGCGGTTCAGGAACTTCGCACCTTTCCAGGCATAAAGGTGCGGCGTGATGATACGGATGGGTGCGCCGTGCTCGCGCGGGATTGGCTGGCCGTCTAAAGCGTAGGCGACGATGACGTCCGGGTGCATCAGCTCCGGCAGAGCGTTGTTCGTGGTGTAGCCGTCCTTGCCGTACTGCATGACGTGGCTGACGCCGGGTTCCGGCTCGACCAAATCCACCAAGCTCTCAAACGGGATGCCGGTCCAGTGGAGGTCGTAGCGGCTCCAGTGCGTGACGCAGTGGAAGTCGGCGGTCAGCTCGATGCTTGGGAGTTCGGCAAGATCTGCAAGGCTCAGGCTGACGGGGTTTTTGACTGCGCCGTCAATGGTCAGGCGGAACTTATCCGGCAGGAACATGGGCTGGACGCCGAGGTCTAAGACCGGGAATTTGTCGGTGAGGTACTGGCCAGGCGGCAGGCGCTGGGAGCGCGGGGCGGCGATGCGGGTTCCGGTTTCGCCGCGTTTCTGCGCCCGCTCGACAGCCTTCTGCTTGACGTGCAGGTACTTCTCGCTGTACTCCGTGGAGTTATTGGTATCGCTGGGCATTCTAGGTTACTGCGCTTTCTTTTGGTCTTTTCGGGCGGGATGCGGGCCGTGCGAGCAGGGCGTCTGGCGCGGCAGAACGTCGGGCTGGGAAAAGCCGTGCGAACCGCGCCGGGGGAAGACCGGGCCTTTGTCCTGCGGGGTGCGGAGCGGCTTGGTCTCGCCGGACCCGCCCCACCCGCCGTGGCTATGCTTGGTGAATGGCATACTCTCAAAACCTATCTAATTTAACTTGTTTAGTTTAACCTAAGTTATGTTTCTCGTGTTTAGAGTTCAAGCGTATCGCCGGGCCTCTGGTAAAATGGAAGTACCACCCATCAAACTGCCGGCAAACTCCCGGAGACCGGCCCTGCACAGTCAAGTTCGACAAATCATCGCGATTTACTGCTTCTGCGATGACTTTTTTGTGTGCCTAGGCCTGCAAAGATCCCCTGCAAGCCAAACTGACCAGGGCGCAGGTGGGATTAAACGCCGCTTTTTCTACGGGCAGCGGGTGCATCTGCGGATGACTATTGACGGTTCACCCAGCGCAAGTACATCGAGACCGTGTTCAGCCAGATTGCGGCGGTATTAGGTTCACCTAGATTGCGGCGGCACTCGGACGCACGGTTCATGCCGTCACACCGCGCGGCTTTAAGTTAAAGGTCTTCTTGACCGTGCTCGCCTATATTATCAGGGCTGGACTCTAGAAACGCAGCTTAAGTCAACCTAAGCTGCGTTTCTTATGTTGGTACATTTCTGAGGCAGTGCTGCAACTCGTGCGCGAGCTACCCCGTTTCCCCCGCTCCGGCGGGCTGGCACACTGGAATGTTCAACATTGGTATCGCACGTCACAAGCGGATACCGAGAGGCAGCGTGAACCCGCTGAGGTCCGAACCGCGCAGCCGGGTCGGGAGATAGGTGTACCCGATTTCGTCAAGCACATGGTTCGACAACTGCAAGCCCAAATCCGCCTTCAGCCCGAGGGAGGTGGTCGTATGGGTCACCTCTACTGACTGGTGCAGGGAGTAAACCCCTAACCCCCCGCCGTAAAACACGCTGGTCCGGTCGCTCGTCTCGTCTGCCGAGACGCCCTAGGAACGCGCTGCAAGTCCTAGCCCCAGGCCTATATCCTTCTGCCCGTGCTTGTTGGCACCAGCATAATCCAGGTACAGCGAGGGAATTGTCGTGCCGGGGGTGTGAAAGCTGTAGTCTGCCCCTGCCGACAGCCACTGGCTCCCCAGGTACTTGGCTTCGCCGCTGAGGGGCAGGAGCGCTCCCAGTTTGAGGCTCAGCCGCTTGGGAGAGGAAGTGGTATCCTGGGCGTCGGCAGGATGCCCCGCAAGCGGAAGTATGCTGCCGATAAAGAGGGACATGGCAAAGAGAAGCATAACAAGGCGCATCAAAGATTTTTCTTTCCAGCACACAAAAGACTCTATCCATCATCCACTAGCTTTCGCCTGCCTCGGCGGGCTGGTACATGTGGATGTCCGACAGCGGCAGCTTGAGACCCAGCAGGGCCAGACGCTCGGCGTCCGCCCCTTCCAGCGCTTCGGCGGGAACGCCGTACTTGTCCGGGTCTACGTCCGAGAACGGGCGCAGCCACCAATAGCCGTAGTAGAGGTACGCACCGCGCCGCAGGCCGTCGCCGGTGTTGCGGCCGCCGGTATGCCAGATGGCGGAGTTGATAAAGACGGCGTCGCTGGCCTCGGCATAAACCGGCAGCTCGCCCGGCAGCGGCTCGTGATGCAGCTCCGGCGGCGGCAGAGCTTGCCCCCGGTGCGTGCCGGGAACAACCCGCGTCGGGCCGACTTCTTCCGGGGTCGCATCAAAGTAGACGATGGTGTTGATGGACAGTGGCAGGTCGCCGGGGTGGGTAAAGTCGCGGTGCCAGGCCCGCAGCGGAAACGAGGAGCGCGGGCCTTGCCGCAGCAGGTCATACTGCAAAAGCTGGGTGGCCTGCCCGAAGAACGCTCGGTGGACGTCAAGCAGAGCCGGGTTTTGAATAAGTTCCAAGAACGCCGGGTGCTTCAGCAGCTTGCGCGAGCCGACCGGCGGCTGCTCGGCTTCCCAGACCTGATCAAACTCGCGCTGATAGCGTGCCACTTCGCCGACGGAGAGAACGCCCGGCAGGTACAGGTAGCCCTGCTCCAAAAAGAATTGCTTGTCTTCCGCAGTAATCATTCGGGTTCCTTTGTGTTGCTTGGCCTAGCTGCGCCGTCTCTTCGGCAGGGGCGGTCATGCCGAACTTTTTTACCAAACCGTTTTGGCAGCCGGGGATATTGTAACACTTGAACACAGGCTTGTCGAGCGGCTGAAAGGCGCTGCCGCCTTTCAGCCGCTTCGCTGACGGAGATTTCTGTTGACAAGTTTTCTCCGTCCTGTTATAATGGCCTCAGTTGCCAAAATACTTTGGTAAATTATGCCGGAACTCAAGAAAGCAGAGAAACAGCATCATGTCTCTTCGACCAATGTTCGCGGCGATCTTTCTAACACTCGCTTTTGCCCGCGCTGCCGGCGCGGAGACTCCGCCGCAGGCGGTGACTATTACGGCTGCTCCGGGGGCGCGGCAGGCGTTTCACGGCTTTGGAGCCAGCGCACTGAACTTCGGAAAGGAGTACCAGATGCTGACCCCGGCGCAGCGCCGAACTCTTTCCCGGACACTCTGGCACGATCTGCGCTTCAAAACCCTGCGGCTGTGGTTCAACACAGATCAGTATGCGCCTGCGCCCGGCGGACATAACATGGCAACGTTCCGGGGCAACTATGTCGACTCCGGGCTGATCGCCGACGCCAAAGCGCAGGGAGTCACGACACTGCTGCTTGCCCCGGACAACCTGCCGCCTTACATGGCGGAGAAGAGTCCGGAGGGCAGCGCCGACACCGGAATGGCGCTTAAGCCGGCGCAGACGGATGCCTACGCGGATTTATTGGCTGACTTTTTGGTGCGGCTGCGCCGGGAAACCGGCATCGTGCCGGACGTGACCGGCGTTCAAAACGAGCCGAACGACCGGGAACGGTTCCGTCCGGCACAGGTTGTGGAAGTCGTCAAGCGCCTGCGGGCTGATTTAAACGCGGCAGGGCTGTCCCAGGTCAAGATCATTGCGCCGGAGCAGGCAAACGTGGACGCCGGAATGTTCGAAGCCTCGCAGGCCCTCAAAGCCGACCCGGTGGCCTGGCAAAGTCTGGCCGGCCTGGCGTCCCATTCCTACAGCAATGGGACCACGCCGGGATCGGCGGCTCTGGTCGCCGGAACCGGCAAGTCCTACTGGATGACCGAAGCCAGCGCCAACGGCCCCGAAACACCCGGCGACGCGCTCCGGGCGGCCTCGCTGGCGTCGCGCTTCCTGAACGACATGAACCACCGGGTCACCGACTGGATTCACTTTGTCGGGTTTGAGGTGCCGGACCCAAATGATAATGCCACGCGCATCCTGGCGTACACGCCGAGGCCGTTCAGCATGACTTTGTTCGAGAAGTATTTCTACTACAAGCAGTTGTCTTTTTCGTTTGATCCCGGTGCGAGGTTTCGGCTTTGCTCAAGCTCGCTGGACGGCGACATGACCTGGACCTTCGGCAGGAAAGCCCATCTCAACGCCGCTGCCGCCCGGAATCCGGACGGCACCTGGGCCATCGGCCTCAGCAACTACACGGCCCCGGCGTTTGATCCTCTCGCGCGTGACCCCAACGGCGGCTGGCCGCCCCAGACTTTCGCGGTCACCGTGCGCGTACCGGAACTGGCCTCGGTCAAGTCCCTGCGCTTCGCCGTCCGCCGCTCCAATCGCGGCGCTGACGACGCGCCGGACGGCGTGCTTGTGATGCACTCCGGTGAGGTCGTCGTTCCCCGTGTCGGCCCCCTAGATTTGATTACCCTGCGCTCAGTGCCGAATGGCAAGCAAACGAAGAAAGAATAAAGATGCCGAGAATTGTGATTATCGGGGCGGGAAGCCAGTTTGGCGGGAAGCTGTCACGCGATATTTTGTCGGTTCCTGCGCTTCAATCGGACACGGCGATCGCGCTGTGCGACATCAACGCGGAAAAGCTGGATCAGGTGACGCGCTATGTGCAGCGCATCGTGGACGGGCACGGACTGACGGGAGTGCGGGTGGAAGCCTCGACCGACCGGCAGGCACTCCTGGAAGGGGCGGACTTTGTCGTCGCCAGCATCTCGGTGGGCGGGCCGGCCTATGCCGGGTTTCCTTTTACCGCCGAGATGAACCTGCCGTACCAGAAGTACGGGCTGAGCCAGTCGGTTGCCGACACCATCGGGATCGGCGGCGTGTTCCGGTTCCTGCGGACTGCGCCCGAGCAGCTTGCGAGTTGCCGGGACATGGAGCGGCTCTGCCCGAACGCTCTGCTGCTGAACTACACCAACCCGATGGCGATGCTGACCTGGGCGCACTCCGCCGGCTCGCGGGTCGCAAATGTCGGCCTGTGCCACAGCGTCCAGAACACAACGGAAGAGCTGGCTTCTTTCTTAAGCGTTCCGGCACGCGAGCTGACCTATTCGGTGGCCGGCATCAACCACCAGGCATGGTTCCTCACCCTGCGGTACGGGGCAGAAGACTTGTACCCGCGTCTGCGGGCGTGCCTAGACGACCCGGAAATGCTGAGTCGTGACCGGGTGCGCTTTGAGATGCTTCGCCATTTTGGGTACTTCGTGACCGAATCGTCTACCCACTGCTCGGAATATCACCCCTACTTCCGGCGCACCTCGGAGCTGCGGGAGCGGTACGGCCTGCGTCCGTGGATTGCCAGTGAGACCGACACGGTGCGCTGGCTGCCAAGCGACGCGGACGGCCTGCCGCCGCTCACGCCGTCCCATGAGTACGCCGCCGGGATTATTGAAGCCATGACGACCGGGCAGCCGTTTGTCTTCTACGGCAATGTGAGGAACACCGGTCTTGTTGACAATCTTCCGGCCGGGTGCTGCGTTGAGGTGGCGTGTTTTGCCGATAAAACTGGGGTGCATCCCTGCCATGCTGGGCCGCTGCCGACGCCGCTGGCGCACCTGAACTTGTCCAATATCGCCGTTCAAGAGCTTGCCGTGGAAGCGTTCCTGAAGCGCGACCGCCGCCTTGCGTTTCAAGCCTGCGCCCTGGACCCTCTCACCCGCGCCGTTCTGAGCCTGGAAGATTTAACGGCACTCTTTGACGAGCTGTGGGCCACGGAAGGCACACTTCTGGATTACTTCGGCTGAGGCAAAGCCTGGAGATGGACGCCGGGAATCTCGCCATGTGGATAGCAGTCCATCTTAAGCGCGAGGCTGCTGGCGGGAACACGCAGGTCAAGCGCCTGGTAGTCACCAAAGACAAAGGGGGCCGCCACGCTGCCCTGTTCGAGGCTCAGTTCTTTGCGAACAGCCGCAAGAATGGCATACTGGGCGTGGCGACGCCAGGGCGGACCCCAGTTAAACAGTCCTTCGTTGTCGGTGACGGAATACAAGTTGTTCTGGAACACGAAATGCAGGCGATCCAAAGACAGGTTGGCCGGCTGGACGCTTAAATCTTTTGCCGTGAACTTGTCAGCCGTGCTTGGAACGGATGGCTCTGAGCCGACTTTCTGCTGCAAATTGGTTTGCTGCACGCGGGGCCAGCAGCGCTCGTCGGCAACGTCAAACCAGCCCCAGGTCTGGGCGTCGCGGTTGAACGCCAGCACGTTGCGGCGAACCGTGTCGTCGTGGTTCCAAATCGCCCCTTCCGGCGCTCTCGGCCTCGCGCCGATGCGCGGCGTCGTGCGAAGCTGCTCCCGAAAGTTGAACCCTTCTTTATTGGCAACAAGCAAGTTGCGCTCGATCACGCAGCCCGGCGAGGAAGACAAACAAATGCCTGCTGCTCCTCCCCACGACCCTGGCGTGCCGGCCAGGCCGTTGCCGGCGATGACGTTGTCATGGGCGTGCAGGCCGTAGGAGATTTCGTAGAAGATGCCGGCGTCTTCGTTCCCGGCGATCAGGCAATTGCGGACTTCGCAGTCCTCGTTGCCGATGTCAAACCACAGTCCGACCCCCCGGTTGTCCAGAACGCGGCAGCGGTCAATGACCGCGCCGCGCGTCAGCACGATTTTCTCCCCGCCGGCCTCGAACCAGCGCCCGAAGTCTTTGGTGTTGTTGTTCTGAATCAGGCAGTCCCGGACCAGCAGGCTGTCGGCGGCGGCTGCCCCAAACCCCATCTGGCCGTTGTCCCGGAACGTGCAGCGGCTGACCCGCTGATGGGGCGCTTCGAACGAAGCCCCCCGGCCATTGGTGCGCTCAAAGGTGCATTCGTCAACAATGTCCCCCCGGCCGTCGAACTCTGCCGCGCCCTGCTGCGCGGCATTTGCGGCATAGCGGAAGCAGAGGCCGCGCGTCGCGACGTACTCGCCCCGGCACTGCCAGAGGACGCTGCGGGTGGAGCCTTCCACAGCGGCCCCGTTTTGCGAGATGTCGGCGTTGTCCGCATTCCAGACGTACAGCCGCCGGGCGGCAAGGTCCGCGAAGAACGTCCCCCGGCTCATCCGGCTGCGCTCCAAAACTTGGTGCAGTGGGTAATTCTGCACGAAGACCTGCTCGGCCCGCCCAATCAGCAGGTGTTCATCCCCCTCCGGGTGCGCGTGGCCCGGCTCGCCGTTCAGGAAGCTGTAAGGCCAAGCGGTACTGAAGATATTCTCCATGCCTGGCTCGCGCCGCCATCCGGTCAATAAATCCGCTCCGGTCACCACGACAACTGCCGCCGGAGCGGCTTCGAACGTAATCGGGCGGGCCACAGTGCCGCTTGCGGCAATCGTGACGCTTTCGCGGTAAACGCCGGAGTGGATGAGAACCGTGTCGCCGGGACGCGCGGCCAGCGCGGCTTCCGAGATCGTGCGGAACTGCCGGGCCGCCGGCACCCCCAGCAGCGGCGCGGGCGCTACAGACCAGACCTGTCCGGCAGGCGGCGCCGCTCGCAGCGCCGCCACATCTGCCGCGAGCAAAACGATCAGCAGTGCGGCAAAGAGCATTTTCAGCCGGGGGCAAATCATTGGAAGCACAAACTTCTTAAACAAGAACTACTCTCTTTCCAGCTCGCCGGAAGGAGCCGGCAGTTCTCTGGCAGGGACGCCGAAACTCGGCATTCCATCATCGCCCCAGAAGACCCGCTGCACCCAGGCCGCACGACCGGCATAGGTAAAGCGGTCATGATCTTTGGCATGGTAAATCATCCAATCTTCCGTGCCGTCCGGCGACCGGAAGAAAACATTGTGGCCGGGGCCATAGACAGAGTGTGCATCAGAGCGGGCGAGAACAGGCTGCGGGTGCTGATGCCAGGCGGCGGGGTCAAGCAGGTCCGCGTCCTCTTCCGCCCAGAGCAGGCCGAGCTTGTAGTCCGGGCTGCGAGCATCGCCAATGGAGTAGGTGAGAAACACGCGGCCTTCCCGGCGGAGCAGGGCTGGCCCTTCGCGGACGCTGTGGTCCCCAAAGCCCTCCGCCGGCCGGCAGGCTCGCTCGCCCTGGAGGGTCCAGGGGTTCTCCATCGCAGAAACGAACAGCACATGGCCCGGAGCGCCCGCCCAGAACGCATAAAGGCGTTCGTCTTCAAGCTGCACAACGCTGCCGTCGATGGCAAAGTGTTGATTCTCAGGATCGGTCCGCCACTGCGCCTTGTAGTAATAAGGTCCAACCGGGTCTGGCCCCTCTGATTTAAGAACATGGACCCGGTGGCTGCCGTCAGCGCCGCTGGAAGCAGTGTAATACAAATACCAAAGGCCGCCCAGCAGAAACGCTTCCGGTGCCCAGAAGTGGCGCCCCCGGCTGGGCACAGCGTCGCGCCAGATTTCGATTTCCGGTGCGGCTTTGAGGCCGTTAATCGTTTTCGCCCGGCGCATGACCAGGCAGTCGTCTCCCGTTACCATGGCATACCAGAAGCCTTGATGCCAAATCAGCCAAGGGTCGGCTCCTTCGATTAAAATCGGGTTCTCAATAAACATCGGCATGGCCCTTTCAGGAACACTTTCTTGGTGCAGGCAAAAAATTCGCTTTAGACAGGAACGGGTAGCCTCAGATTAACTCTTGGACCTTCGGCGGTCCAGACAAGCGGCGCGATGTGCATCTGACGGCGGGTCAGCGCCTGGTTCCAGGCATGGAACACCAAATAATCTGCTCCATTAGGATCAGTAACGACAGAGCAGTGGCCGGGGCCGCGCAGCAGTCCGGGAATGCTGCGGAGGACGCGCGGACCCTGGGCGCTCCCGGAATCGTCCCACGGTCCGAGAGGATTCGGAGCCGTCAGGTAGTCCACGCCGTAGCTGTCGTTGCCGTAGCAGGCTCCCGAGTAGAAGCAGTAGTAAACTCCGCCGCGCCTCACGACATGCGCCCCTTCGAGCGTGTGCCACTCAGGCCAGGTTCGGTTGTAAATCCCCCGGTCACGCGCAAATAGGGTCCAGTCAAACCGCGCCCGCGCCACCACCTGCTCTTCTCCTAGAAGGCGCGTCATGTCTGCGAGGGTATCCACCGCCAGCCCGGTCCCAGCCCGATACCCCTGCGGGCTGTTCTCGTCCAGAAAGTCGCGGGCGTAAAACAAGTACCACTGGCCGTCGTCATCCTGGAACGGCGAGGCGTCAATAGCAAACGGCGTCTGCGGCGTTTGGGTAAGCGGGGCACTAGCGTCGTGGTATAGGCCCTGCGGCTCGGAAGAAGTGGCGACGCGAAGCTGATGCTGCGGTCCAATGGAGTAGTACAGGTAAAACCGGCCGCCCTGACATGCCACTTCCGGTGCCCAATATTCATTCCCCAGCGCCGGGTCGGGACGCGCCAGGGCATTGCCTAGCCTTGTCCAGCTTTGAAGGTCGGGCGAGCGCAGGAGCGGAAACACCGGCGCTTCCGGCAAGCGGGGCCGGGCGGCCTCTCCTAAGCCGTCGGCGGCTTCTTCGCGGCCTGTTCCCGTGGCGTAGTACCATTTTTCGTAACGCCACACGAACGGGTCCGCCAGATAACCCTCCCAAACAGGCTTGAATGCGGGTTGATTTAACGGCAGCGTCATCCGATTGCCATCCTTCCTCCGTCTACCCGAATTGTGCTGCCGGTCACGTACTCACTTTCATCCAGGACTAAGAAAAGGGCCGCATTGGCGATGTCACGCGGCTCGCCCAAACGGCCGCCCGGCGTTTCCTGGGCGAACGCTTCCCGGTGCTCAGGCACGTCCCAGTGGTGCTTGCCCATTTCGGTATAAATCAC
>JAABUQ010008969.1_pt1 | contig 13758 bp, 17 predicted proteins | sample 5560001 | NCBI WGS metagenome assembly JAABUQ01 (sample SAMN10711888, study PRJNA513371) | rock metagenome | isolation source: Antarctica rocks | place: Antarctica: Victoria Land, Finger Mt nord | collected 2015-12-18
ATGCGCATGTAGCCCCGGGGGTATGCCGGCCCCGCGAAGCCGATCTCGTTCCACGCCCAGGGGTGCGAGTAGAACGCCGTGGTCGCGTCGCGCATCACGAGCGACCACGCGCGCGACACGTCGAGCTCGTCCCAGGCGCCACCGGACAACTCCCCGGCGCTGAAGCTGCGGACGACGTCGTGAGCGTCGTCCTCGTCCGACGCGGCGAACGACGGCGCGCCCTTCTCGCGCGCCGCCTCGTCGAGCCCGCGCAACACGAGCCTCCACGCATCACGGTCATCGGGCATGTCCGCGTACTGGTAGCCCTCCTGGCGGCCCTCGAACAGCTTGTCGTCGACCATCTCGAGGACCGGGATGCGCGGCTCGGCGTCCTGCGCGAGGACGAGGTCGAGGAAGCGCCGCGCGCAGGCGGCCTCGGTGTCGTCGAAGAAGCGGATCGGCGGCACCTGCTCGACGCGCTCGACGACCACCCGGCGCGTCACCGGGTCCCAGTGGTCGGCCACCGACAGCACGTCGTAGTCGGGGTAGCGCCCGTGCATCTGGGGCGCGACGCCGGCGCGTTGGCGCGGCAGGCCCGCCGGATCGGCTGGCAGCCCGTCCGCGCGCCGGTTGGGAAGGTGGTCCGCCTCGCGGAACGAGTGCTCCGGCACGCTCAGCGCTCCCGCCGCGCGATCGCCGCCGCGATGCCGATGCCGCCCACCATCGCCAGCGACCCGGGCGCCATCGCCGGCGGGCCCATGACGAGGTTGTACGTGGCCTCCTTGAAGCCGCCCGGCTTGCGGTACGCGCCCCGGAGGTGAAAGAACGTTCCCGCGAGGCCGTCGAGCAGGTAGACCGAGGAGACGGCGGGCAGCACCGTCTTCGCGGCGCGCTCGGAGACGACGCCGGCGATCCCGGCGGCGGCGAGCGCCGGCGAGAGCACGACGGGTGTCCACATCCACTTGTTGCCGAACGAGCCGCCGTAGTGGTTCGTGTAGATCTCGGCCCCGAGCGGCAGCGCGGCCGCCGCCGTGGCGCCCGACAGCAGCCGCTGCGCGCGGCCGCGGCGGAAGTTGCGCACGGCTCGTCGCATGGGGGCCCCGCTGCGCGCGCTCATCGGTTGACGAGCTCCGCCCACTTGCCCTTGATCGACTCGGTGATGATCTCCCGCGATGCGGGGTCGCCGCCGAGCAGGGCCTTCGAGATGCCCTTCGCCTGGTCGAACTGGATGTGCGGCGGCAGCGGCGGCACCTCCGGATCGGTGATGACCTCGAGCACGGCCGGGCGTCCCGCGGTGAGCGCCTCGTCCCAGCCTGCGCCGACCTGTGTCGGGTCGTCGACGCGCACGCCCTTCAGGCCGAGCAGCTCTGCGTAGCGCGCGTACGGGAAGTCGGGCAGCACCTGCGACGCCTCGAGCTTCGGGTCGCCCGACATGACGCGCTGCTCCCAAGTGACCTGGTTGAGGTCGTCGTTGTGCAGGACGCAGACAACGATCTGCTGGTTGGGCCAGCGGTCGCGGTAGCGCGCGATGTCGATGAGCGCGTTCATGCCCAGCATCTGAAACGCGCCGTCGCCGAGGACAGCGACACACGGCCGGTCGGGGTGCGCGAACTTCGCGGCGAGCGCGTAGGGCACGGCCGGGCACATCGTCGCCAGAGTGCCCGAGAGGGCGGCGTCCATCCCGCTGCGCATGCGCAGATGCCGCGCCCACCAGTTCGTCGCCGAGCCGGAGTCCGCCGTGAGCATGCACCGGTCGGGCAGCCGACCGGAGAGCTCGTGGAAGACGAGCTGGGGGTTGATCGGGTTCGCGCTCTGGTGCGCGCGGTCGTCGAGGATCCGCCACCACCGGTCGACCTCGCCCTCGATCTCCTCGCGCCACGACCGGTCCTCCTTGCGCTCCAGCAGCGGGATCAGCGCCTCCAGCGTCCCCGCGGCGTCACCCACGAGGTTGACCTCCATCGGGAAGCGCAACCCGATGAGGCGCGCGTCGATGTCGATCTGCACGCCGCGCGCCTGACCGGGCTCGGGGAGCCACTCCGCGTACGGGAAGCTCGACCCGATCATCAGAAAGGTGTCGCAGCCGGACATCAGCTCGTAGGACGGCTTGGTTCCGAGCAGGCCGATCGACCCGGTCACGTACGGGAGGTCGTCCGGGAGCACGGCGCGGCCGTTGAGCGCCTTCGCGACACCCGCCCCGAGCAGGTCCGCAACCTGCTCGACCTCCGCCACCGCACCCTTCGCGCCCTGGCCGATCAGGATCGCGACCTTCTCGCCGGCATTGAGGATGTCTGCGGCGCGTCTCAGCAGACCGGCGTCGGGCAGCGTGCGCGGGGTCCCGAAGCCCTCGTCCGATGAGAACACAGCGCCGTGCTTGCGGGGCGGCGCCGAGTACTCGGCCTCCTGGACGTCGTTGGGCACGATGATGCACGTCGGCGAGCGCGTCGCCTTGGCGATGCGCATCGCCCGGTCGACGAGATGCGCGGCCTGTGACGGCACCATGCACGTCTGCACGAACTCCGACGCGACGTCCTTGTAGAGCGAGTCGAGGTCGACCTCCTGCTGGAAGTCCGACCCGAGCGCCATCCGCGGCTGCTGGCCCACGATCGCCACGACGGGCTGCTTGTCGAGCTTGGCGTCGTACAAGCCGTTGAGGAGGTGGATCGCCCCCGGCCCGGAGGTCGACATGCAGACGCCGACCTCACCCGTGAACTTCGCGTGCGCGCAGGCGGCGAACGACGCGATCTCCTCGTGGCGGGTCTGGAGGAACTCCGGAGTGCCGTCGGCGTGGAAGCCGCCGAGCAGGCCGTTGATGCCGTCCCCCGGATAGCCGTAGATGCGCTGGACGCCCCAGTCGGTGAGGCGGTGGAGGATGAACTCGCCGGTCGTGGGCATGTGACGCTCCTTGAGGGGGACGGTTGGTCGGCTACCCGGGGCCGGAATGCCGGGGGACGGGGCTGTACGTAGACGGACGGACTTGGGCCGACATCGACGAGGCGTGCGCGATGCGTCCACGGGTTACCGGGTGCCGCCCACAGGGCGGCGTTGGTGGGGAGTCGCGCGCGGATCTCTTTGCGCGCTGTCCGTCGTGGTCGCGCCCAGATCGGCCTCGATGTCTTCTAGCGAGCGGCCCTTGGTCTCGGGGACGTTGCGATGGAAGACGATCATCGCGATCACGCCGAGGCACGCGTACACCCAGAACGTGCCGGCGCGGGAGATCAGGCTCACGAGGCTCAGGAACGTGAACGAGATCACAAAGTTGGCCGACCAGTTGGCCACCGTCGATGCCGCCATCGCGGGTCCGCGGATGCGCAGCGGGAAGATCTCCGAGATCATCAGCCAGAACACCGGCCCCAAGCCGTGCGCAGCAGCGTTGCCGCCGCCAACCCGGAGCGGCCGAAACGAAGTTCAGAGCGCCCGCGAACGGGAACGCCGCGTCGGGCGCGTCGTCGTCGGTCGACGGCAACACGAGCAGTACGCCGTCGAGGACGGCGAAAGCCGCGAGCCCGCCTGACCGGCGCCCGATTCACGCGTGACCCGCGAGACGCACCGGCTGTCATGCGACCGACCGCACCGCCTCCCGCGCCGCGGCTTTCACGCGGTCGACCTCGGCTGGCGCAGCGGCACGGAGCTCATCGAGTCCGCGCCGCGCGAGCTGTGTCGTGAGCGCCGATGCGCCGGCCGCGACCAGCAATCCGATCAGCCAGCCCGGCAGTACGCGCCGCAGTGCCAGCAGTGGCAGCGTCGATACCGCGGCGACGGCCAACGACCCGGACGCGCCGGCCGAGGCGAGCAGCGCGGTTCCCTTCGCAGCCGCGCGTGCGCGATCGGCGAGCTCGGCGCGGAGGTCGTCGACCTCTCGTCGGAGGCTGTCGGCGAGCTCCTCGCCCATACGAGCAAAACGCGTCAGACGCGGTGGCGGCAGCGCTCGAGCGGTAGCCCGTCCGTGGCTCGGAAGATTGATCGGTCATCACGCGCTCCTGTCGGGTTGTTCCGGTTCTGATACCCCGGTCGTCCGCGCGCAATCTCCGGTGGCGGGTTCTCGCACAGACACCGCCGGTGGAAAGACTGCCGGCGGGCGACACAGCGCCCGCAGGACGCGCGCGCGACTCGGCCGGCGTCAGGTCATGAACGCAGAGCGCGCCATGCGGGCCGCGCTGGGGGTACCCCCGGCGGCGGTCAACGAGATCCTGACGCGGTCGCGAGCTCGCGAAGTCGCGCGATCGCCTGACGCTCAATCCTCGAGACCTGCATCTGCGAGACGCCCAGCCGTCCGGCCACCTGCGTCTGGGTCAGAGCGTCGACGTACCGCAGTTGCATGACGAGCGCGTCGCGCGACGAGAGTTCCGACATCGCCTCGCCGAGCGCCGCGGACTCCTCCACGCCTTGGAAACCACGGTCGATGGCGCCGACCTCATCACCGATCGTCCGTGTCTCGTCGTCCAAGTCTTGGCTCGGCGTGTCGAGTGACGCAAGCGTTCGCGACGCCCGGGCTTCGAGCCCTTCGAGCACTTCCTCGAGCGTAAGCCCGAGAACGTCCGCGACATCTTGCGCCGTCGCCCGGCCGCGGCTCGAGAGAGCTTCTGCCGTATGCACGATCGCTATGGCCCGCTCTTGGAGCCGGCGGGGCGGCCGTATCCCCCAGGTGTGGTCACGGAGGTGGCGCAGCACCTCGCCGCGCATGGTGGGAACGGCGTACGCGCGGAGCGACATGCCGCGCGCGACGTCATATCGAGCGATCGCCTTCGCAAGCCCGAGTCGCGCCGCCTGGCGCAGGTCCTCCGTGTCCGCGTGACCACGCGCTGTCTCCCGAACGACGTGACTGACGACTGTCTCATAACGCCGCACGAGCTCCTCTCGCGCCGCGGTGTCCCCGAATCGTCGGTAACGCGCCAGCAGCCACAACTCCGAGGCGTTCCTGCGGCAAGCGCCATCTGGGCCGGCGGCTGCTCGAGCGGCAACCGAATGAGGGCGAGTCGCGTCGATGAGGTGCATCGTGTCTGAACTACCGCCGCTCGAGGTCTCACGGCGTGTCGGTCGTAAGCCCCCGGACAGCCTCTGGCGTCCGACGGTCGGCGCGACGACGTCCGACGGCTTCGTGTGGGCGTCGGACCCGGTGAGCGCGAGCCGACCCGGCGCTGCGGTGATCCGTCGTTTGTCCGGTCGGGTGTACGCCGACGGACGGGACGGGCACGCGGACGCGCGGTGCGGGTAAGCCGCCGTTCGTGAATGCGAGTTCGCGTGTCTTGAGAGTCACGGCGATGGCTCTTCTCGACCGTTCTGGCCGAGCGTTGCAGGACGCCAGCGATCGAGCAGACGCCGGCGACGAGGACTTCGGTTGGGTGATGAGCCAGGTGTCCGCCGGAAAGCTTCTCACCGCCACGCTCCACGTCACCGTGTACTTCCAGGACGCGCACGGCGACGTGCAGAGCGTCGACTGCGTCAACCGTGGCGTTTGGCTCGAGCGAGGTCCGGTTCCGGCCGTCGAAAGGCGCGTCAGCGAACTCAGCGCAAAGGACTTCCAATCGCTCGCACAGAAGCTCAATGAGCGAGGCGTCGCTCTCGACGCGGCCGAGCTCTACGACATGTTCGTCCACGTCATCCTGGACGAGTCGCTCGTCGCCGAGCTCGTGTCGGCCGACGTAGCGCAATAGAGGCGCCGACTGGGCATCGCAATCGAGCTGCTCTCGGCCGTTACCCACCCGCAGCAGTCGCTACGGGTGGTGGGCACGGGCGACCGCGGCGAAACGGAGGAAGACATGGGGTTTGACCAGTACCACGAGCCGCCCGAAGAGCTCAGCGCACAGACGCGCACGTTCGCTCGCATGATCGCGTCGCTGACCGAGGAGGCCGAGGCGATCAACTGGTATCACCAGCGCATCGCGATCGAGCCCGACGACGAAGCTCGCAAGATCATGCTCAACGCGCAGCAGGAGGAGTTTAAGCACTTCGGCATGGACCTCGAGTTTCTGCTGCGCCGCATGCCGCAGTGGCGGGCTGCGCTGAAGGCGATCCTCTTCACGGACGGCGACATCGTTCACTCTGGCGAGGAGGCCGAAGAGGCCGCCGACGATGTCGGCTGAGCCGCGGGGCGGCTTGAACAGCGGATGAGCACGTCTTCCCCGGAGCGCTCGTCGTCGACGCTCAAGGGGTCGGTTGGCACGGTGCCACCGTCACACGGCCACAGCGACACTGGCGGGACGAGCCGCCGTTTGGCGGTTATCACGCGCGAGCGGCGTTGGCGTCGTGGGCTTCGGCGCGCAGCCAGCGTCGCGTCAGCGGTGTCGCAGACAGCCCGTGGACGACGATCGAGCATACGACGCACACCAGCGTTGTCCAGACAACGACGCGCACCTCAGCCGCGTCGAGGACGTGCGCCTCGACAACCACGGCCGCGTAGAAGAGAGCCGCTACGCCGCGGACGCCGAAGAAGGCGAGAAACAGTCGCGCGCGGGGAGTCAAGAAACCTCGCCCAGCCGTGACCACGACGAGCGCAGGGCGGATGACGAACAGCAGCAGCGGCGCCAGTAGCCACCCGACGAGCCCCGGGGCTCCGAGCCCGTTCAGAGTCAGCATCGTGCCCAGCATCAGCAGCGCGATCAGTTCGAGCGTCCGGCCGGCCGCCTCCGTGCCGCGGTGCATGGCCGCATGGATCGCGTGACCGAACTCATACCGCCGGAACGCGAACCCCGCCGCGAACACGGCAAGAAGGCCATAAGCGCCGAGCGCCTCGGTCGCGCCGTAAATCAGCAGCACTAGTCCGATCGCGAGAAACCCCTCGAGCTCGGGAGCCACCAGGCCGCGCTCGCCCGCCTTGGTGATCAGCGCGGCGGCGGCCAGACCGCCAAGCACTCCGAGTGCGAGCGCGAACCCGGCGGCGTAGATCAAGTCCGCCAAGAGCCACTGCCCGACCCAGCCGGTGCCGCCATCGCGGGCGACGAACAAGCCGAGGACGACGAACGGCGACGCCAGCCCATCGTTGAAGCCGGCTTCGGTATGCAGAGACAAGCGCGGCTCGCCGAAGACCTCGCCGCCTGGCGCGGACAGGCCGACGTCGCCGGCGAGCACAGGGTCGGTCGGCGCCAGCACGGCGCCGAGGAGCAGCGCGGCGCCGAAAGACAATCCCATCGCCCACACGCCGAACGCGGCGATGGCGAGGATCGTCAACGGCATGACTACGAGGAGGAGCAGGCTCACCGACAGCCATGAGCGGCGTTGCACGTGACGCTCGATCGTCAGCCCCGCGGAGAACACGGCGACGACGAGCGCGAGCTCCGCCGCCCGCTCGAGGAGCGCGTGGTCGCGGAGCGGGTCGAGCGGTCGAACTCCCAGCAGCGCGAGGGCGACTGCTCCGATCGCGCCCAAAGCGACGTACACCACAGCGGCCGAAAACGCGCGCTCGTGGTCGTGCGACATCGCCGCGGCAGCGATCAAGACCGCGATACCGGCGCAGGCCAGTCCAACGGCATACAAGCCGCCGAGATGCCAGCCCGGAGCGAGGGCGACGACCACAGACACGGCGCTCACCGCGGAGACGCCGGGGCGCAGGGCGGAGACGCCGGGGCGCAGGACGTTGACATGACGGGCTCCTCGCAGGAAAGGGGTCGACGAAACGCTCGCCGACCAGTCTTCCCGGCACTCCACGCGTGACTCTACATGCCGCGGCTTGAGCCGCCGTGCGGGCTGTCGTTCGGAACGCGACCGGTCGGCCCGCGGCGTCGCCGTCGGCCAAGGTGCTCAGGCTCGCCCCGGCCTTGGCCGGACGTCTCGTCACACCGCGACAGGTTCCTCCACGCCGCGGGTCATAACGCCGCCTCGTGTGAGCTCCGTCGCGTCGGGCGGCGGCTTCGGCAGCACCCACGAGCCGTCCGGGCGGCGGATGAGCGTCCCGTCTTGCGCCAAGCGCTGCAAAGTCATAGAGACCGTCGGGCGACGAAGGCAGACGAGCTGGGCGATGCGCTCGTGTGTAAGCCGCAGGGACACCACGGTGCCATCGCGGCCGACTCGCCCCCAGCGGTCCGCGAGATGCCAGAACAACAGGAGCAGGCGCACCTCGGCTTGGCGGGCTTGCGAGATCGCGAGGTGCACCGAGAGGGCGCGGCTGCGGTCCACCGTGCGCGCAAACAACGCGGCGACGACGGTCGGCCAGCGGCATGCGACGGAGGCGAAGCGGCCGTCGAGGAGCGCGACGCGCGTCGGCGCGAGCACCGACCACGTCGTAGTCGCCGGGACCGACGCGACCGCCCCTTCGTCGTCCCACGGGCGCAGGAGATCACCCGGTCCGATGAGCTCTTGGCTGCAGAGGTCGTCATAGCCCACCGAGCGGGCGAGGAGGCCGTCGAGCACCATGACGCCGAGCCACCCTTGGAAGGACTCGGCGCGACCTAAAGGGACATCCCATGGTCGCGGCTCGAGTGCGTGCGTGCGCGCGACGAGCTCACGACGCGCGCCTTCCGCAGAGCGGCCATCGACGCCGGCGAGCAGATCGGGCTGGATGTCGCCGAGGCGCACGGGGCCTCGTGCGCTCCATCTTGCCTGGTGACCCAACAGTAGGCGGGTCGCGGCGTCGCGCACGTCGCCCGGTCGGTTCTCGAGGTCCGCACGCAGTGAGATTCTCGGCGCACGGGGCATGCGCCAAGTGTCGCGCGCGGCAACCGGTCGCACCATGAGTGCTGACACCCATAAGCGCCTCCTCCCTCCCCAGGACTCCCCCGCGCGGGGAAGGCGACGACGCCCTCGACTCACGCCAAGTAGCGTCCGCGCCCGTGCCCGCGCCGAGCCCTTCCACACGTCACCTTCCGCTGTTCTGGCGGCTTTTCATTCCGAACGCGTGCGTTCTCGTCGCGGCGTGCGTCCTGCTTTGGCTCGAGCCGGCCAATGGACGACTCATCGCCCTCCTAGGCGGCCTGGCGATCATGCTGGTCGCGAACATCCTCCTGATGCGCCGCGCGTTCTCGCCGCTGGCTCGCCTCACGCGACTCATGCAGCGCATCGACCCCTTGCGCCCCGGGGAACGACTTCCGGCGTTCGCGCCGAAGTCCGAAGTGACCGTCCTCGCCGAAGCGTTCAACGACATGCTCGACCGCATCGAGGCCGAGCGACGCGGCAGCGCTCGGCGAGCCCTATCCGCCCAAGAACTGGAGCGGCGACATGTCGCCGCAGAACTGCACGACGAGATCGGTCAGCGCCTGACCGCGCTGGTCATGCACCTGGGCCGCATCGAGCGAGCCGTCGCGCGGGGCGAGCACGCGGAGCTCCCGACCGCACGCCAAGCGACCGTCGAGATCGTCGACGCTGTTCGCCATCTCGCGCGGAGCCTCCGCCCAGAAGCCCTTGACGAGCTCGGGTTGATCCCCGCAATCACCAACCTCTGCGAGCGAGTCAGTGAGGGCAGCGGCCTCAATATCACGAGAACACTTCCACGTGACGTCCCGTCGCTGTCGGCCGACACCGAGCTCGTCATCTACCGCGTCGTCCAAGAGAGCCTGACGAACACCATGCGCCACGCGCGTGCCAGCCGTGTCGACGTTGCGCTGACCGCGGACGATGGCGGGGCAGTGGAGCTTGTCGTTCTGGACGACGGCCAAGGCCTTCCGGCAACCGCCGTGCAAGACGCGCGCGGCGGCATCCGCAACATGCGCGAGCGGGCCGTGGCGATCGGCGCCGACGTACGCATCGAAACGCCGCCGGCAGGTGGGACGCGCGTCTGGCTTGGCGTCACCACCGACGAGGCACAAGGATGACCGCGCAGGCGCGCGTCCTCATCGCTGACGACCACGCGATGGTCCGCCACGGCCTGCGTCTCATCCTCGATGCCGAGCCGGGACTCTGCGTCGTCGCCGAAGCGGGCGACGGCGTCGAAGCCGTCGAAATCGCTCTGGCGATGGCGCTCGACCTCGTTGTGCTTGATGTCTCCATGCCGCGCATGACCGGCATACAAGCCGCACGCAGACTCGCCGAGCAACGTCCCGCGCTGCCCGTACTGCTTCTCTCGATGCACGACAACGAGCAGTTCGCGTTCGAAGCGCTGAGGGCCGGCGCATCGGGCTACGTCCTGAAGGCCGGAGCCGAAGACGACCTGGTACGCGCATGCCGGTCGGCGCTTCGCAACGAGCCCTTCCTCTACCCGAAGGCGACACAGGCGCTCATCCGCGCGTTCTTGCAGCCGCGCATCTCCGGAGAACAGGAGCCCGCGGAGATCCTCACGCCGCGCGAATCGGAGGTCGTCAAGCTCGTCGCAGAGGGCCACACGAGCCGGGAGATCGGCCAGCTGCTGCACATCGCGGAAAAGACGGTCGAACGCCACCGCGCGAACATGCTCGACAAGCTCGGACTGCGCGACCGAGTCGCGCTGACACGGTACGCGATCCGCCGCGGGCTCATCGAGCCATGATTAGGCGTCAGGACAGTGACCGCTCGGCCGGCATGACGCCGTGTCCGCGGGAACACAAGCTGTCGTGCGCCCACTCCTTGCCGTGTCGACGGCATCGACGCCATGAACTCGCCCCGGCGGGGTGTCCCCGCGGCCGTCGTGCGCTATGCCGTCGCGTGGGTCGCCGGCACAGCGCTCATCGCAGTCGCGATCGTGGCGCTCCTGCGAGCCTCCGAGCGCACCGGCCCTCCGCATCCTGCGCCTGCTCTGCTCTCGGCATCGCGGGCCGCGCAGTGCAATCTCGCCGCGGTTAACGGACCTGACGAGCTCTCGCGAGTTCTGCCAGCGGTCGGCAATGCGTCGCGGATCGCAGCGACGCCAGGCGTGTACGCCGACGTTCCGGCCGCGACGCGTCAGCTCGCGGCCCTCCGTCGCGGTCTCGTCGTCATCCACTACCGGGCGAGCATCCCTCGCGCTGCTGTGACGGGGCTCGTTCGCCTGTACGACGAGGACCGCAGCCGCGTCGTCCTCGTGGCGCACAGACACCTCGACGTAGCCGTCGCCGCGACAGCCTGGCGCCGCCGTCTGACGTGCGAGGCGTTCGACGGACGTGTCGTCCAGGCACTCCGGACGTTCCGCCAGCGCCTCGCCGAACGCCCCCGACCGGGACAGCGTGAACCCCGTAGCTGGTGACCGCTGGCGTCTTCGGCTCCGTAGAGGGGGCATCTCGGCATGATGATGCTAAAGTGTTGGGGTGGCGAAGACGCGGACCACACTCACGATCGACGAGGACGTTCTACGCGCAGTGAAGCTGCGCGCAGCAAGCAGCGGTCGGGGGGACAGCGAGGTCATCGAGGAGGCGCTGCGCAGCCAGCTCGGGCTCGACTTCCTCGAATCTATGTGGGCGAAGGCGTCGCTGAACGAGGCCGAGGCGATGGACCTTGCGGTCGAGGCGCAGCACGAGACCCGCCCGCGCCACGGCTCCTGACGCGTGCGCGCGGTTCTTGATCCGAATGTCATCGTCTCCGGGCTCATCTCATCCACCGGCGCGCCCGCCCGGGTGCTGGCGAGCTGGCAGGCGGGCCGCTTTGAGGTCATCGTCGCGTCGCTGCTGCTCGAAGAGTTGCGCCGCGTGCTCGCCTATCCCAAACTGTGCCAGCGCATCTCAGCTGAGGAGGCCGACACTGCCGTCAGGTGGCTCAGCTCAGGCGCACGCGGCGTGCAGGATCCCGATGCGAAGCATCGTCTGCGTTCCGCCGACCCCGCCGACGACTACCTCATTGCGTTGGCGGCCGAGCATCGGGCCGCGTTGGTTTCGGGCGACCGTCACCTCCTCGAGCTCAAAGGCCGGATCCCCGTCCAGTCCCCGCGCGAGTTCCTCGAGATCCTCGGCGGTTGATGCCGTCCGCGCCAGAGATGCGCGCGCGGGGCGCTCGAGGTAGGTGGCCGCGGCCGGCGTCATGCCACCTCCGCGCGGCGGCGCCGTCCCAGGTGAAGTGAGCGATGGCCACGCCCGGGATAGCACGCAGCCACGCGCGCACCGGCCGAACGTGGCAACTCGCTGCTCAAGACCACCTTCAAGGCGCTGCCGCCTCCGAGCTGATCCACTCGTGCTGCTCCTCGTCGTAGTCGACCTCTTCCTGGCGCCTCCGGCGGCGGAATCCAAGCTCGGCCGCGACCGTTCCGCGCTTGATACGCGGCTGCGACGATCGCCACTCGCAGATGTCCCGACACGTTCTGCTGCGTCGTTGCCAACCCGTCGGCTATCGACTTAACGTTCTGAGCCGGTCAGCCGGGGCGTCCGTCGCCGGCGGCCTGTGGGTCAGGCTTTGGCGGCGCTTGGTGACAGCGTCGTACCGGCGTGACGTTCGACGTCGTGGCCGAGGACTGGCTGCGGTGGGGCATCCGCGACCGCGACTGGAAGCCGTCGACACTGTCGGACAACCGCTCGGTCCTGAACGCGCACCTGCTACCGGCGTTCGCCGGCCGGCGCATCGAGATCACACCGTAAGACGTCGAGCAGAGGCGCGATGAGCTCGTCGACGAGCGCGGCGCCAGCCGCCGCACGGCGAACAAGTGCCTGATCGTGCTCGGTGCTGTGCTCGAGCGCGCGGTCAAGGCCCACGGACTGCTGCGCAATCCCGCGCGCGAGGTGGCGAAGCTACGCGAGCGCTACGACCCCAACGCCTACGACTTCTATTCGCCCGAGGAGATCGAGGCGCTCGGCGACGCCGCTACCTCCGATCAGGATCGCGCGATCTACCTCACCGCCGCCTTCACCGTGGAGTGCCCCCGCTTCGGCGGACACGGTTGATTAGGTCGTGATCTTCTCAAGTCGGCCGCTTTCGCGCTGTTCCTCGAAACACGATGGGGAGAGGTAGCCGAGGGTGGAGTGTCGGCGGCGGTGGTTGTAGAAGGTCTCGATGTAGTCGAAGACCTCGCCGGTGAGCTCGCGTCGGCTCGGCCATGACTGGCGGCGGATGAGTTCCTTCTTCACAGTCGCGAAGAACGACTCGGCGACGGCGTTGTCAAAGCAGTCCCCGCGGCTGCCCATCGAAACGGCGATTCCGGCGTCGCGGGCCTGCTGGCCGAAGGCAAGAGACACGAACTGGCTGCCCTGATCGGAGTGATGAACGAGCCCGGGGCCGGGCCGGCGCCGCGCCAACGCCATGTGCAGCGCGTCGAGGACGAGCTCGGCTCGCATGTGGTCGGCCATCGCCCAGCCAACGATTCGTCTCGAGAACGCGTCTTGGATGGCGGCGAGGTAGAGCCAGCCTTCCCAGGTCCGCAGGTAGGTAATGTCGGCGACCCAGAGCACGTTCGGCGCGGCCGGACGGAACTGCCGCTCGACGAGATCGTCGGCGACGCGGACGCCGGGAACCCGGATCGTGGTCTTGCCTCGCTTCTTGGGAATGAGCCCGGAGAGGCCGGCCTGGCGCATTAGCCGCTCGACGCGCTTGCGGCCCACGAACACGCCCTCGGCCATCCGCAGCTCAGCGTGAATGCGCCGAGCGCCGTAGACCCTGCGATTCTCGAAGTGGATGCGTTTGATCACATCGGTCAGCCACGCGTCGGCGAGTTGGCGGTCGCTGGGCGCCCTGCGCGCCCAGTCGTAGTAGCCCGAGCGGCTGACCTCGAGCAGGCGGCAGCACATGGAGACCGGGGTGCGGGCCTTCTCCGCCGAGATGAACCGGTAGACACTCACCGGATCTCGGTCTCCTTCGCGAAGAAGGCCGCGGCTCGCTTGAGCAAGTCGAGCTCCTGCTCGGCCCTGAGCAGCTTGCGCTTGAGCTCGCGCAGCTCCTCGCGCTCGGGCGTGCTCAACCCCTCTCGCAAACCGACATCAATCTCATGGCGCTTGTTCCACGAGCGCAACGACTCAGACCGCGACCCCGAGCTCGCCAGCGATC
>JAABUQ010008970.1_pt1 | contig 13756 bp, 9 predicted proteins | sample 5560001 | NCBI WGS metagenome assembly JAABUQ01 (sample SAMN10711888, study PRJNA513371) | rock metagenome | isolation source: Antarctica rocks | place: Antarctica: Victoria Land, Finger Mt nord | collected 2015-12-18
CAGACCAGTACAACATTTACTTTGTACCTAATGAGTTTCAACTCTTTGGTCCTGGCTTTAATGGTTCAGTCATTTATGCCGTTGCCAAGTCTGACCTGATCGGCGGCGTCGCTACACCTAAAGTGGCGAAATTCTCAAACCTGAGCATTGATGGAGCTGTTGCTTATCATTTACAGCCAGCCGCAACCTATGGTTCCGCGAACGCTGAGTACTTCGCGAACGCGATTGATCCCAGCCTCGGTGTTGGAAATGGTGCGTTTGGTAGCTCAATCGGTGTATGGGCACTTACCAATCGCGATAAAATCGCTAGCGGTGTTCTTCCAACGCTGTCTTCTACAATAGTGAATACGCAGACATTTATCGCACCTGTGAAGGCTCAGACGCCCGTTGGCTTTAATAGTGGCGTTGCTGCTCTAGGAGCAAATGGCACGACAGCTGGTTTCCTGAATCCTGATGACGATGCGTTGCAAAATCTGCAATACATCAATGGACACCTGTACACGACGCTTGATACAGCCGTAAATATTCCTGGCGATACTGGTGTACGTGATGGCATTGCCTGGTTCGATATCACTCCAAAGCTTGCTGGCAACGTGATCTCCAGCAATACCGCTTTGTACCGACAGGGGTATATCGCACAACAAGGTCTCTTCTTGCTCTATCCTCATATTGAGACTGCGGCAAGCGGTGTGAGTGCTATCGCCTTCTCTTTCACAGGTCCACAGACCTATCCAAGCGCGGCGTATGTCGCACGTTCTGCTGGCGCGAAGAGCTTTGGTAATGTTCACGTTGTTGCCGCCGGTGCTGCGCCTGACAATGGCTTCACTGGTACAGCTCGATACGGTGGCTTGACACGCTGGGGCGACTATTCTGCTGGGCAGCTTGATGCTTCCGGCAATGGCATCTGGTTTGCTACACAGTATATTGCAGGCAATGGTACTCAGTTCGTTAACTGGAGTAACTATGTCTTTGAAATCTCTGCATAGGCGTCCTGTATGTAGCATGTTTTCACATAAGAATGGGGGACTCGCAAGAGTCTCCCATTCTTATGTGAAAACATGCTACATTTGACAATACAAAGGCTGCTGGGTATACTAACCAGGCAACACTAATTACTGTATTCTCACAGGGTGGCCTCAGCACTGTGCTGAGGCATAATAGGGAAGTCGGTGGAAATCCGACGCAGTCGCGCTACTGTGACTGGTGAGCATTGTATCTCTTGGGTTGTCACTGTCCTATAATGGATGGGAAGACAAGATACAGTGCGTTTGGAGCCAGGAGCCAGGAGACCTGCCCTTGTGAGTTCTGCTCACGATCCTTCGCGGCATGAGGAACGTGTACCGAGACATCATAAGCAGGGAACTTCACCCACTATAACACATGCTGATAGCAAGCAATGTGTGCTGTCTTACGGTCAACCTCCATCAGACGCAAGGTGACAACGGGCATGAAAGCATCTCTTCAGGAGGTAATGCTGGATGAACACTCGTGTCATCGCTTCCAATCGTATCTTAAAGCATGACGACCACAAGGGTCGTCCCTACATCTTGTTACTTCTCTCTTTTGTGCTGTTGCTTGCGGCGTGTGGGCAGCAAAGTACAACGACAGGTAGTACATCGACGCAAGCAACACCCACTCCCGCGTTCGATGTGTATGGAACACCAATTGCTTTTCCAAAAACGGCACCGCAACGCATTGTATCGCTTGTGCCGAGTACCAGCGAGATTCTTAGCGCGTTACATCTTGAGTCGCGTGTGGTTGGCATCGACTATAACACCAACTATCCCGCTAGCCTGACTGGACGGCCCAAAGTCTCGAATGCCACTGGTGTGTTCAATGTTGAGCAGATTGTCGCGCTAAAGCCTGATCTCGTATTGAGTTATGGTGGTGAGACTAAACAGGCTGATACACAACTCAAGCAACTTGGCCTCAACGTCGTCGATCTGCAACTGACAAACCTCACACAATCATTGCAGGACATCGCGCTGGTGGGACGCCTCACCTCGACACAGGATACGGCGAATACGTTGGTACAGCAACTGCAAAAGCAGGTTGACCAGATCAAGGCGGCTGTGAAGGGGACAACGGCACCGCCTATCTTGTTAGAGGTCGATGATAGTGCGCCAGGGAAACCATATGTCTTTGGTGGTGGTTCGTTTGGGGATGAACTGGTCCAGGACGCAGGCGCGGTCAACATCTTTCATAACAGTACCACGAACGGCGGTTATCCACAGGTGACGGATGAATCTATCATCACAGCGAATCCGCAATACGTTATTCTCACCGAGGACCCTGCCTATGGTGGCGATCCCAATACGGTGTATAAACGACCAAACTGGGGTAGTATTATGGCAGTCAAGAATCACAAGGTCTATCGTGTCAATGCTGATATTACGCAGCGACCAGGACCACGTCTTGTGCAGGGCTTACAATGCGTAGCGCAGATTGTGCATCCCGATAAATTTCCAGGTGCCTTGCCGGGCTATTGTTCTGCGAGCGTGTAATAAAAATGCAGGGCGACATCTATAGAGATATTGCCCTGCATTTGTTAGATACTTATAACACTCACAAGCATAACAACCTGCGGAAGCCAATGTGCAAAAAACTTGCACAAAGGGTTCCGCAGGTTGTTACTTTTCAGCTCACATCGTTGCCTTGATAACATCTCGTAGAGTCATTGGTGGTCGGCCAATGAAACGAGTAAGCGTCCCATTAACATTGGCAAACTCACCTTGCCTACTGGCGGCATAAAATCCCAGGAGCATGTCAGCTGCCGACTCAGGGGTGCCTCGAGCGACCAGGCGAGAACGAAACTCATCGTCTGACACAACGATCCGGCGGATTGGTCGGCCCGTCAATTCAGAGACGATCTTAGCAATACCTGCCGGGTCGAGTGCCTCGGAGCCAGTGAGAGCGGGGGTGATGCCATCAAGACCGCCCTTGACCAGAGCAATTGCTGTTGCCCTTGCCAGGTCGTCGTGGGCTGTCCAGGCAACTGGTCCATCCTCTGGTGCTACCGCCTCACCTGTCTCAACGGCATTGCCAAGAAACATGGCTGCGGACGACGCGTAGAAGCCATTGCGCAATGCAGTGAAGACCACACCCGACTCACGCAGTGCTACTTCTGTAGCAGCGTGAGTGGGCATGGGAGGGAAAGGTGATGCTGGATTCGACCCCATGTGGCTTGTATAGAGAATCCTTTGAGCACCAACCGCTTTTGCCACGTCAACAGCCGTGTGATTCAGGCGGATGGCTAGCTCACCGATGCGAGGGGCTGACACAATCAGCACTTGCGACGCCCCTTCAAAAGCAGAAGCGAGGCTCGCGGCGTCGTCAAAGTCCCCCCTCCTGACGCGAACCCCGCGTTTCTCAAGGTCCCGTGCCTTCTCAGTGTCCTGCACACTCACGCCAATCTGTTCGGCGGGAACGAGTTCGAGCAGGTCCTCTACAATTGCTCGACCAAGCTTGCCATTGGCTCCTGTAACAATAATCATGATATCCTCCTGTTACTCTTTGATCTACGTATCACTCTCTTCGTCCAAGGTGTTGTTGTCGTCATGTCTTCTTCTCCGATCCTCTCCTTTGTGTTGCTCACGTGTCGGGCTGCCTCTCGTTCAGACCACTTTCTCGACAGGAAACTGAATCTCAGTGAGCGTGTCGTCGAGATGTTCTCCCCGCCGTAGGCAAATCTTGCGGCGTGGTTCAACAATGGTGTAGGCATTGTTTTCCATCCAGGTTCCCAGTGCTTGATAGGCTGGCAGCACCCGCGAGGGAGGTCCCTGATGAAGGATACTCGCCACGTGAGGAAATGCTGGCAACTCACACCGTGTCGGTCGTCCCTCACTGCGGGTTGTCAGCGTCGTAGCGTCTCTCTTCTCAACAGGTGCGATCACCTCCACTGAACGTGAGGTGTGTTCGTCCTCACTCTCAGGATGAAGCACGAGCACAGAATCGGTGGGTTTGACCCCGTAGTGCTTCAACATGGCGTCGATGGCGTCAATCCAGTGTGCATGATACGCCAGATCAGTCGGCGTCAGGCGCAAAGAGACTCCTGTGATCGGCTTGACCGCTTTGAGCACGACTTCATAGACTGGCATAGAATTGCCTTGCTCAAGAGAGCGGAGACGTGCTTCGATGCGCACGAGTTGCTCCTGTTCTGTCTCGAGGTGCTGCTGGAGTTGTGCCTGTTTGAGCCGTAGCATCCCTTGCAATGCCTCAGGAGAAATGCCTTCGTCCAGAATCTTGACGATCTGTGTGAGTCCCAGTCCGAGTTCTTTGAACGCCAGAATGCGATGCAGGTACGGCAACTGATCCATTGTGTAGAACCGATAACCGGTCTCAGGATCGACCTGGATCGGCTTGAGGAGTCCGATCTCGTCGTAGTAGCGCAGGGTGGTCATCGACACCTCGGCGAGCTTAGCAAAATCGCGAATCTTTAACATCTCATCTCTTCCTGCCCATATGCAGCTAGGTGAACAACTCTTGTCACAAGCATACAACGTTCAGGTAGGGTGAAAGTCAAGAGGGGTCCAAGAACGGCGCAAAATGTTTATGCAACCTTCCGTGTCCGACTATAGAATACTGTTTGATAGATGTGACCTATCATATGAGTCGGCTTTATGCTTACGCAGCGAACATATTTAATGCCCAACGAGCAATCGTTTCATCGGGGGCAATCATAATCTGCTTTACAAGTCGCCTTAAATCATGTATTTCCTGTTGCAGTTCTACATCGCCATCAAGTAAGCTGTCATATGATTTCATTCTGGCCTCCATAGAGTTCTGTATAATACTGCAACATCCGGTAGTTCATATCGGTATCGTTGTCTGTTTGTAATTCCAGATTGCGTTAGCATGACAGGGGCAAGCCCTGTCATGCTAACGCGCGAAAGTCCCTCTCGACGTACACATGTGACTCTGGTATAATACAATGAACACATATAGAACACTAGTTTCAATTGGAGTAAGCCATGAGTGACCGCCTCGTTTCGCCACACCTGAGCGAAGAGGAACAGATTATTGAGGGCAGTTTACGGCCTCACCGTCTCGCGGAATATATTGGGCAGGATAAGATTAAGGAAAACCTGAGCATCTTGTTAGAGGCGGCACGACGGCGCAAAGAGTCTGTCGATCATGTCCTGCTCTATGGACCGCCAGGATTGGGCAAGACAACGCTTTGTAACATTATCGCGGTTGAGATGGGCGTGAGTATGAAAACCACCTCTGGCCCCGCGATTGAACATGCAGGTGATCTTGCGTCTATTTTGACCGCGCTCCAACCAGGCGAGGTGCTTTTCATCGACGAGATACATCGTCTTGCACGGGCCGTTGAGGAACGCTTATACTCGGCGATGGAAGACTTCGCGCTTGACGTGATGATTGGCAAGGGACCGAGCGCGAAGGCCCTGCGTCTGCCACTACCCAATTTTACTGTTGTGGGCGCAACAACACGCGTCGGTGCATTGACCGCTCCTCTGCGTGACCGCTTTGGCGCGATTTACCGTATGGAATACTACGATACGGAAGCACTGAGAGAGATTGTGACACGTTCGGCACGTATTCTGAAGGTACCTGCCGAGAAGGATGGTATTGAAGAGATCGCGGGTCGCGCACGAGGCACCCCACGTATCGTCAACCGCTTGCTCAAGCGTGTGCGTGACTATGCACAGGTGAGGGCAAATGGCGTGATTACTAGAGATGTCGCGAAGCTGGCCCTTGATGCGATGGAGGTTGACGAGATCGGGCTTGACCAGACAGACCGCAATATGTTATTGTCCATTATTCAAAAGTTTAATGGTGGACCTGTTGGCCTTGATACGCTCGCCGCCAGTACAAGTGAAGACTCGAACACGATTGAGGACGTATACGAGCCATACCTGCTGCAACTGGGCTTCATTTCGCGCACACCACGTGGACGTATCGCGATGCGGGCCGCGTATGAGCATCTAGGATTAACACCGCCGAACGTAGAGAATGGGCCGAGTTTGTGGACAACAGCTTCTTGAGAATGAGCGATTTCGATTATGCTCTACCACCGGAGTTAATCGCGCAGACGCCAATTGAGCCTCGTGATTCCTCGCGTCTGCTTGTAGTAGAGCGGAGTTCAGGAACGTTGACACATCGTCACTTTCGCGATGTGGGCGACTACCTGCGCCCAGGTGATCTATTGATCGCCAACCATAGCCGTGTTATTCCAGCACGTTTGTTGGGACATCGCGCCGAAACAGGGGGTGCCGTTGAGGTTCTCTTATTATCCGAACGGCCCGATTTTGGTGTCGATTATTGGGAAGCGTTGGTGCGCCCTGGCCGACGGTTGCCCATCGGTGACTATATCATTTTCGATAATGGAACGGGCAAGAGTGCGTGGCTACAGGCCGAAGTGATCGCGCACACTGAAGCTGGTGGGCGCGTTGTGCGTCTCTCCGTAGTGGGACAGGAACACGCGGCACAGAAAGACCCATATGGTGTTCACAACATGGTGAATGTGCGCCAGATGATCGACCAACTGGGCCGTATGCCGCTCCCACCCTATATCCATGAGACGTTAAGTGATCCCGAACGCTATCAGACAGTGTACTCTCGCATCACTGGTTCCGCAGCCGCTCCCACCGCTGGATTACACTTCACATCACGTTTACTGCAACAAATCCAGGAAAAAGGGGTACAGGTAAGTTTTGTTACACTGCATGTTGGTCTGGATACGTTTCGTCCTGTTGAAGTCGAGGACTATACAGAGCACAAGATACACAGTGAAGAGATTGAGCTAGACGCGGAAACGGCGAAACTCATCAATGAGACACATGCACACGGTGGGCGTGTGATTGCCGTTGGCACCACCTCGGTACGTGTGCTGGAAAGTGTCACCAATCTGCACAATGGGCGTATCGAACCCTACAAGGGAAGCACACGTCTGTTTATCACCCCCGGCTATTCCTTCATGGCTGTGGACGCCATGATTACCAATTTCCACCTACCACGCTCAACCCTGCTCTTGCTCGTCAGCGCGTTTATGGGCAAAGCTCTGATGGAGAAAGCGTATCAAGAGGCGATTAAAGAGAAGTACAGATTTTTTAGCTTCGGCGATGCGATGCTATTATTGTAGGGGCGTAATGATATAGATTAACAAATTAATTGTAACTACTCAGCCCCCTTGAGAGAAAAGGTTCAAAAGAGTTGAGCAAAGAACGAAAAGCTGCTACAGTATACCTATGAATACAGAAGCTCTCGTCCAAGCCCTTCAACAAGAACGAGAGGAAAGCGAGCGATTGCGCCACGAACTGGCAAGCGCACACCAAGTCATTGCCCAATTGACAACTCGCCTCGACCGCTTGGAAGGGCAGAAAGCGAAAGATAGCCATAACAGCAGTAAGCCCCCTTCCAGTGATGGCCTCAAAGGTCCCGTTCACAAAACCAAGAGTTTGCGTGGAAAAAGTGGCAAGAGAAGTGGAGGACAAGCAGGACATCAAGGTCGGACCCTGATGATGGTTGAAACTCCCCAGACTCTGATTGCCTTGGCTCCTGAGAGATGTGAACAGTGCCAGCAGAGTCTGGACACGCAACAGGTCATGCGAGAAGAGCGAGCACAGGTGTGGGACCTGCCGCCGATGCACATTGAGGTGACAGAATATTGTGCTCAGGTCAAAGTCTGTCCCGGTTGTCAGACGGAAACACGAGCAGCTTTTCCAATGGGAGTGAAGGCGGCAGCCGTGCAGTACGGTCCTATGATTCGAGCGTGGGCAGTCTACTTGCAATGCTGGCATCTCTTGCCCTATGCTCGCACTTGCCAAATCCTCTCTGAACTGCTGGGGACCTCTTTTTCGCAAGCCAGCTTGCAGACAGCGTTGCAAGAAGGCTCGGAGCACCTGGATCTCGCTCTGAGTCTCATGAAAGCAGGACTGATCAACGGAGCAGTTCTGCACAACGATGAAACTGGCTTTCGCGTGGCAGGTCAACGATGGTGGATGCATGTCGCCTCCACGACGCAGTTGACGTGGTATGAAGCCCATCGCAACCGTGGCCCCAAAGCCACCGATGCGATAGATATCTTGCCGAGGTTCCAAGGCGTCAGTGTTCATGATAGTTTGGTGAGCTATTTGCAGTATGGTTGTCAGCATGCCCCGTGCAATGCTCATTATTTGCGCGAGTTGACCTTTGTGCAGGAACAGTATCATCAAGACTGGGCCATGCAGATGAAAGCCCTGCTCGTAGAAATCAAAGCAGAGGTGGCGCGGGCACGGGAGCAAGGCATGCACCACCTTTCTGCTGAGAGACGAGGAGCCTATGAAACTCGCTATGAGCACATCGTGATGCATGCCTTGGCTGCTCATCCGCCTCCCGAACGTCTTGCAGGGACGCGTGGACGGCCTCCGCGCGGCGATGAGGTTCGGAATTTGCTGTGTCGTCTGCGTGACTATCAGCCGATGATCCTGCGCTTTCTGCATCAGTTCGAGGTGCCTTTCGATAATAATTTGGCCGAGCAAGACCTGCGGATGATGAAAGTCCAACAAAAGGTTTCTGGCTCTTTTCGGACATCTGAGGGTGCGATCATCTTTTGTCGCCTTCGCAGTTACCTCTCCACGCTTCGCAAGCAAGGAGTTCATCTTTTGACGGCCTTACATCACGTCTTTTTAGGCTCACCTCTTCTCCCTTCTCTTGGGGGCTGAGTTGTTACAATTAATTTGGTAATTCAAAACACGATGTAGGGGCACGATTGATCGCGCCCATGTCACCCATTGTCGCCGCAACGGGCGCGATCAATCGTGCCCCTACAGGATTACCACGTTAATTCGTTAATCTGCATAATCATGGCCCTACAGAACAATTGCCTCTGCTTCGATCTCGACCAACATATCTGCGTCAATCAGTCTACTGACTTGCACCATTGTAGCAGTTGGTCGGATGTCGCGGAAGTATTCGCCATGTGCTTTGCCAATTTCCTGCCAGTCTTCGATATTGATAACGAACATACGGGTGCGTACAACGTCCTTCATGCTTGCACCCGCTTTTGTGAGGGCGAGTTCGATATTTTTGAGGACCTGGATTGTTTGTGCGTAGGAATCGCCTTTACCAATAACTTGCCCATGTTCGTCAGTAGCGGTTGTGCCTGCGACATGAATAGTGTTGCCGACGCGCACAGCTCGCGAATAGCCAACGATGGCTTCCCAGGGCGCACCACTAGAAATATTTTGCCTTTGCATACGCTTATGCCTTTATATGTGGGACCGATGTATCGCGTCCGCGTCGCATTCACGTTGCCAAGAGGACGCGATACATTGGTCCCTACACTTTAGAAGGGTTGATACTCTTCATCGTCGTCGTCATTCTCGACAGGCTGTGGCTTCTGTGGAACTGTTGGAATTTTCCCGTTAGCGGCTTGTTTTTTCAAGAAGTCGTCACGCGCCTTTTCTTCTGCCATGATGTCAGCGACTTCATCCGCCATAGAATGACCTTCGCCGAAGCCACTACCACCACCGCGTCCACCTGTACCAGCGTCGATAATCTCGCGCCCACCACGTCCACCCTGTTCGGAATGACCTATGATACCACGCTCCTCTAAGAGGTCGATCAATCGTGCTGCGCGTGAATAGCCGATGCGCAAGCGTCGTTGTAGTAGGGAGATGGAGGCTTTTTCGTATTCGCGCACCACCTCTTCGGCCTTGTCGAGCAGGTCGTCATCCAGTTCAAACTCTTCGGAGTCTTGCTCTTTTAGTTCCCACCCTGGTTCAACCTGTGCCTGTACCTCTACAGGATTGATGTTTTGCCCACCGTTGGCGGCGATAGCGTGTTGCGTTGCCTGCTCTCGCCAGTAATGAACAAGACTTTCGGCCTCTTCATCCGCGAGAAATGCCCCCTGGATACGCTCAGGTCTGCCAGCGTCCGAGGGCAGGTAGAGCATGTCGCCACGTCCTAGTAGTCGCTCGGCACCACCCATGTCGATGATTGTGCGTGAGTCAACGGCAGAACTGACCATGAATGAGATACGTGTAGGGATGTTAGCCTTAATGAGTCCAGTGATAACATCAACTGATGGACGCTGTGTCGCGACAACGAGGTGGATACCTGTGGCACGAGCTAACTGCGCGAGGCGGCAGATCATACCCTCAACCTCTTCTGGTGCCGCCATCATCAGGTCCGCTAATTCGTCGATGATGATCACAATCGCGGGCAGATTGATAAGCGTGTTGTCACCCTTCGCTGCGCGTTCGGCTCGCATTTTGCGATAGCCATCGAGGTTGCGTACTCCTAACTGTGAGAAGAGACGATAGCGTTTTTCCATCTCATTGATGCCGTTTTTGAGCAGCGAGACAACCTTCTCGACCTCGGTCACAACGGGTGAGAGCAGGTGTGGAATCCCGTTGTACATGTTGAGTTCGACCATCTTGGGGTCAACCATGAGGAGGCGCACATCATCCGGCGTGGACTGCGTGATCACACTCGCAATGATCGCGTTAATCATGACGCTGTTATGCTCAACTACATACCCTACATATGCGTGATTTTCGCTATGTACTTCGATGTTCACCGTCGGAGTTGTAATACGACGAATCGCAACTATTTTCCGCCACTCATAGCCTTCTGGACAATCAGCAAATGTTTGATCTACAAGTGGTCTTGCCTGCCTCCACGCGTTCCATTGAGTAGCGGCAATTTCCCGTTGCCGAGCCTGTTCTTCTACAGCACGAGCAAGCTTTTCAGCTTTTACCGTAGAACCAACTCGCTCTTGCCATTTAGCAACCATCCGACTGGACCATGACCATGCTCCTGCGTATCCATTATCTTGATATCGGTAACTACCTACTATACCGAGTCGCAGAGCAAGTTGGCCTATCTGCTGCACAAGAACAGGATTTGCTAACGTCACGTTTACTCCTGCAGTACGATCAACAGTAGCATCAAACCAACCATCGCAGTCGATAAACACACGTAAAAACAATGCTATTTGCTCATCAGGAAGCTGGAATACCCATTGTGGTATAAGTTTCTGTGTAGCCAAGCAATTAATACCCCAATCGCATACTAGTTGCCCTATGGGATTTGTTGCGTTTCTGCCAACACGGGTTATTTGCGAAATGTAGTAGTCAATGTTGCCTTTCGTTTTGTGAGGTGAGACTACTAACTTACAACCATATTCCTTTGCAGCTACTCCTACCAATCCAACCATGAGAGGATCGGCATTAGTAAAGCGTGGCGTTCCTATAGACTGCTTTGAAAGGTTGGAGCGTCCAGTATTGTTTAAACCTCCTTCAGCAATTAAAGCCGCACACAAAATAACGTCTGCGTCACTCCGTGAAACCGTGCCTTGCTGATGTAGAGCGAGAGGAGCAAGAAGCGCATGCCCATCAAAATGAGGACGGTTTCCTGTAACTTGCAAGTCTTTTGCAGAAACCCATCCAGCACCAATTGCTCTTGTACGTCGTAGAGCTTTACCATTAGGTTGTCGTCCAACGTGTTGATTTTCGTCAAGATGTGCGGCCCATAATGGATGTTCACCAGTACGACGAATAATGACACCGTTGTCAAGTTCAATCTCGAAAACATTCTGCACACCATTTTCAGTAAAAGTTGCAAGTACGGGAACCTGTTGCATTGTTTGAGTGTCTGTGACTCCTATCACGTGTACAGATTTTCCTAATAACTCTTGTGCCTTAACAACTTGTCCGTCGGCTAAGAAAACTGGTTCATCGTAAGCTAAACATTTTCCGGCTCCAGTCGCGCCAGCAATCAGCAGGTGCGGCATACGCGCGAGGTCGCCCACGCGCACGACGCCTGCCACGTCTTTGCCTAGCGCAACCGCTAACTTCGACTTGGCCTTTGCCACGAGATATTCTTTGCTCTCCAACACTTCGCGTAGTGTGACGAGCCGACTATTTTTGTTTGGAATTTCGACACCGACATAGGGTCGTCCAGGAACAGGTGCCTCCATACGAATGGTTTTGGCTTCAAGGACGAGCGCGAGGTCGTTTTGTAGAGCCATGATACGACTCACGCGAGTGCGTGTCTCGTAGACGATATTGCCACCCGCGTCACGGACAGGGACAAGTTTGCCTGTCTTTTCGTCGGGCTTCATCTCTGGCTTGCCTGTTGGACGAATACCGAGACGAATGATGGTTGGACCGATACTGATATCTTCTTTTTTGACCTCTGCATCGACACGGAAACTACGCAGTGTTTCCTGAATGGTCTTTGCCAGCGTCTCGGTATCGTCGCCGAGCAATTGTATTTTGACCTCATCTGGATTGTTGAGCAGTGTCGTCGATGGCAAAATCCAGAAGTTTTCGCCCTGTGGTATCGGGTTCGCGATACGCGGCGTTTTTTGTGGCGTTCTTGGTACCTCTGGCAGGTTTCTATTGGGCATCAGGTCTTCCATATGGCCTGTGTCTTTCACCACCAGTTTATCGGAGTCAAGATGTGTATCAAGCGGTAAGGGTTGTTGCCGCGCGCCTCTAACCGCTTGTGTATGGTTGTTTATATCAAGCGATATTGGTGTGCGTGGGCCGCGTGGCACAATGCCAATCTCTTGCTTGTGAATGTTGATATCGTTGCGTGGATCCTTGTCCTCGTCGCCAAAATCGGCCTCGAAGTTGATATCGTCCTCATCTTCTTCCATAACATCGGCTGGCACCTGGCGTCCGTTCTGCCCTTGCTGATTTTGTACTGGTGTTGCACCGTTTCCATAACGGCTAAACTGTGGACGTTGCCCAAGAAATGGTGAGGGACCAGTTGAGACTGGACCATTTTTATTGTTTAGCGAAGGTCTTTTCTCATCGGAGATGAGGTGTTGTAAGAATTGACCGACCAGGAGCACATGTCCAAAGGTTATACGGAACGTGAATATGAGGAGCACTATGATGAGGCCAAGCGTAATAATGTGCGCGGCTGCGGCAGGCCAACCAAGCAAAGGTCGCGCCAACAAACTACCAATAATATTTGTTGTGGGAGAATCAATGCCAATGAGCCGACTCTCGATAAGTAACAGGAGCCAGACCGCACCCAGACCGAGGACCATTGACCCGCGTACAAGTGGCTCGTTGCGGATACCTTCAATAAGATGTGCTAACGCGAACGCTACCAGTCCGAATGCTAATAAATAGGCTGACCAGCCAAACATAAGTATAAAAAATTTGCCGATCCCGCCGAGGATAGGTGTGGTTTGAAATATAGTTAATGAGCCGAAGAGCACTATTGACAGCACGAGCAGGACAATACTCCAAACGCGTTGCTGATGATGGGCTTCCATACCATTCCATTTATTATAAGCCCATTGAATGGCGTGGGGATCATTGGATGGAGGCACTGGAACTGTGCGATAGGGTGTGTTCCTTTTTGTACCACTTGTCGTAGTTTTTTTGCTACGTGTTGATGCTTTGGAGGACCCCCCACGTGCGCCTTGCCGCGACGTAGGCAATTGTGCGCGTTGTTCTACGCGTGTGCTCTGTACCGTTTTCGCATTCCCAACCGCAGCCTTGCTAGTACGCGAAGTCCCTTGATCCATACTTGGCACAACACGCTGGCGTTTTGTCTCTTTGTCTGCCATGTTCCACGGTCCTCCCTCTTTGCTTAGTCATCTAAGAACGCAGCGACATCCGTATAATAGCGCATATGTTCCAGAGAAGCAATAGGGAATAGGGGGTGTGACTGTTCACAGGCTGGTAAAATTGGTGTAAACTAGAAAAGAGCCAGGAAAGGAGAGAAAAGCTATGCGTTTACACCTGTTATTACCCAAAGTGAATCCCACGAAAAGAGTGGTTCCAAGCAC
>JAABUQ010008971.1_pt1 | contig 13753 bp, 13 predicted proteins | sample 5560001 | NCBI WGS metagenome assembly JAABUQ01 (sample SAMN10711888, study PRJNA513371) | rock metagenome | isolation source: Antarctica rocks | place: Antarctica: Victoria Land, Finger Mt nord | collected 2015-12-18
GACCTCCGGTTCCCGGTTACGGGCTGTTACCAGTGGGGGTCTGTGATCGGACCCTCACCGTGCCAAGGTGACACCCTGTGATCGGTCTTGGAGAGCGTTGCTCTCACCTGGTGGACTTATGTGCTGGTCAGCGGCCTGCATGTCTCCGACGATCATTAACCATCGCTCCCGACCCCCCGATTCCGGTCACTCAATGTCGCCAACTGGTCCTGGTGCTCCCCGGAAGGTGACACGGAAGTCTCCGAAACATCACACCCCCGTGGTGGCCTACCCCGCCACCTGCGGTGGAGCATCCCCCCCGCCACCTGCGGTGGAGCCAGCTTCGGCCGCTCCGCTGGTGTGAGGTGGGTTACCCGCTGACGCCCGCCGGCCCGCCACCTGCGGTGGAGCGTCTCCCCGCCACCTGCGGTGGAGCCAGCTTCGGCCGCTCCGCTGGTGTGAGGTGGGGTGCCCGCTGACGCCCGCCAGCTCGACCCCGCGGTGTCCCCCAGCGCCCCACCACCGGCCTCTGTGACGCCCGTCCCGCCCCCCCCCCCGCCACCTGCGGTGGAGCGTCCTCCGCCCGGTGCGCTGTTGCCCCAGGTAGTGCTCCGGGTAGCCGGGCTGCAGCTGGGCTCCCACCGGCCGCCGTGGCGCCTGGCGGGGGTGTGCCCGGTCCGTCACCCGCGGTGGAGCCTCCCCCTGTCGCCTGCGGTGGAGCGACCCCCCGCCACCTGCGGTGGAGCCAGCTTCGGCCACTCCGCTGGTGTGAGGCGGGTTACCCGCTGACGCCCGCCAGCCCGACCCCGCGGGGGTCACCCGGGCCCCCGTCATGACCTACCGGGGTGGTGGTCGGCCGGGGGTGTACCGGGGTGGGGGCGTGCCGTCCCCGTCGAGGTGGGGTCTGGGCTTGGGGGGGAGTCTCGTTGATCGACTTATGTTCTAATCTTCGCATGGTCTCCGCTTACTTACTGGTCATAAGTACGTTGGCAGTTGCGGTCATCACATCAATTGTGACCCTTCGAGTAGTTCACCTTCAGATATCAGCTATGACTAGCAGTCGCGAAACCGAGACCCGTCGTTCAGCTTACGTAGAGTTATTACGGGCAGGTGGTGAGGTTGGTCGGAACATAGTCTCTCGTCACGATGAGGGTCTCACGATGTCTAACTCGGAGTACATGCGACTAACCGCTCCCCTTGGTGATGCTGTGGCGGCAGTTGAGCTCATTGGTGATGAGAACGTTCAAGATTCGGCACATACCTATTTTGACGCTCTCACCGAACAGCTTCTTAACGTAGGGCAAACGATTCAATCTAGAGATGTCGTGAAGGCCCGTACTGAGTTTGTCGATGCAGCGCGGGACGAGTTGGATTATCCGAGGCTGCAGCGTAAGGTCACGAAGTCAGGCGCGACATCGGCGAATAGAATTTAACCCTCAGTTAGTTACGTGACCCGAGGGTCGACTCCATTAAGGTATAATCGCCCTACTTACTGTCCACAGGACTGGTGAGTGCGTTGAGAGTCTCCCAGTGTCTGACATGTGGGATCAACCTACCGGTTCGGATTCGGAGGGCGGCCGATGTGGAAACCTGTAGGGCACCCGCTATTTGCGATGTGGACAACTCCTGGAGTTGTGGGAGTAGGTCACGTCGGTAGGCGGACTGATCACCTGTAACTTGACCGTGGTGCGATTCCCATTCGAGTGTGAGTTGCCTGTTCACCGAGATGGAGGTTGCCCGTTTCGCCCTCGCCTCTTTACTCGTCGACGCCTGCCTCCACGTGTCACCTCCGGTACGGCTCTGGGCTTTGACCAATTGTTGTCGACGGTGGGCGGGTAGGCATCGCGAACAAATCTTGAGTGATGTACCTGTCAGTCGATTTCCGCAGTCGTGACAATAGCGGTCGATCTGCGCCGTTCCAGCGAGGGCCGTGAGTCGTCGAGCCGACCGGACTTTCCTTCCTGATTGACCTGACTCGACGCGGACGTTATTCGTCAGGGGGGTCCGTACCCGGATCTTCCCGGTGGCACTGTCCGCGATGGTCGCGGCGACGGTCTCGACGATCGGACCGAGAATCAATGCCCACCGGGTCATCGATTCCGCAAGTGGGTGCGTGACTGTCTCGGTGAGCCGGCATCGTCCGTCGGGGGTTTCGATGAAGTCGACGGGACCGAACCGACGTCGGGTGATGAGGTCGAGTACGGTTCGTTCGATGATGGGCCGGAGCGGTTCGAGGAGGTCCAGGGCGAGTGAGTCCCGGTTCGGTTTGTCCTGGTGGAGTACGCCGAGCGCGGGGTCGAGTCCGAGGGCGGCGCAGGCGCGGCGTGCTTCAGCTTCCCCGAGGGCGTACCCGTAGTTGAGGAGTGCGTTGATGGGGTCGACAGCTTTCCGGTTGGCCCGTGACGTCGACAGTGGGGTTGCGCGGGCGGTGAAGGTCCGCCAGTGATCGGGTATCCGCGTGGGTCGACCGGCGAAGCTGACGTGGATACGACCGGCCCAGGCGGTGAAGTATTCGGCGGCGGCCCGGGATTCAGCGTCGAGGATCTCAACGGTTGACGTGGCCGCTTCGACTCGTCGCAGGTACGGTGTGAGGACGTCGGAATTGACACCGAGTTGGTCGAGATTACTCGCATGCCCGTTGATCTTCGCGGTGATGAGGTCGCGGGCGACGCCGAGTCCGACGTCGGTGGTGGTGGCGAGGGCCTGCGCTCTGCGGAGACGCGCGTCCCGGTGGTGGGGTGGCCCGGCGAGAGCGTCGAGGGTCCCGTCCTCGCGGGCGCAGACCAGGGTGATACCGGTGTCGGTGCACCAGCGGATCGCGTCGAGGGTGAGGTTGCCGGTGCGGGAGAGGACGACGAGACGTTTGACGGTCCGTTGGGACCTGGTGAGTCGTCGGGTGCGTCGGTGGTCACCGAGCCCGTCGTCGACGATGAGGTGCCCGTCTCGGACGTGCACCCGCACCCCGTAACCGTCGGCGACGAGGACATTGCGGTGTCGGGTATCTCCGTAGGTGTCGGACAGGATAGTTCGCACAGTGTCGAGGTAGTCGTCACTGTCGGTGTAGGTGTCCGTTGTTACTGGTCGAATCGGCACACTCCCATTGTTACAGCTTCAGCGCCGTCAGCCAAATTCGGGGTTTACCTGCCCGATCAACTCACTGAGTGTCATACCGGATTCCGTCGGAGTTTCCGTCATGACACTTTCGATAGCGGGACCGATGGCGGACATGACCATGTCGGTAGGGGTGACATGCTTCATCAGGCGGTCGCCGCCTATGATGAGACCCCCGGCAACGTGCTCACGGACTGACGTAATCACGGGGGGTGTCACCCCCATTCTGTTTACCCATTCCAGAATCTTGATGAGACTTTTCCGCTTACTCTCGTAGATTTCACCGGTGATGAGGTGCGCGAATCGGGGGTCTACGAAAGCTCCAATCGCCTTAGCTATCCTGTCAGGGTCCTCCGAATACCCCCCGTGAAGCGCGAGATTGTGCGTGTCCATCTGGTAACCCTTGGCCTCTGCGAGTGCCTCCCACTTCTCCGCCCCCTCAGTCTTGGAAGTGCGCACGAATTCTTGGCGGATATCCGAGTACGTACTCTCACGTTTGACGTTCGACTTGATCCCCCTTCGGTGTTCCTGTTCGAGCACAGCGCCCTCGAACGACTCGAAGTTGGTGTTTGTGGAGTGACCATAACGGTCCCGTCGTTCGATCTGGTCAGGGTGGACATATCGACTATTCGTGGTCAGAGCTCTAAACTGCTCGGCGATGAAGGTTCCAACCTCATGGGTCACGTAGTCGGGTAGTACTGGGTACCCGAGGACCGCCAGGTAGAGAAACGATATCGGACCCCGCCCGCGATTCTGGGAACGCTCGGTCAGGACAGTGGCGTAATGCCCGACGATCGCGGCGTCGATCGGTTGACCGACCTTCACTCTCGGCGCGAGGTGGTCGTCGACGGCCCGCGCCACCTGACTCGGGGTGAACGTCTTCGGTTCACGTCCGGTGAGGTCGTGGACCCGGTCCAGTAGCTCGACGACCGCGGGGGTGGGTGATCGGTTTGGCATGACCCGACCGTAGCACGATGTACCCGTACTGCACCGAACGAACGCGGGTACACGGGCCCTGGCGGCCTGTACCCGCTTCCACGGCCAATTCCACGGGGGTCACTTGTCAGGCTTGAAGTGTCGACCCGAACGGTCGACGTCCTCGCAGGTCAACCCCCCGTCGAGAACTTGATCACCCCGCCCACCAGGGAGAACGCGTGACCACCAGGCTGACCGGACCGACCACCGCAACCACCACCACTACCGGACAGCCCGACCCGACGCCGTCCCCCCGGATGGTCAGGTTCGCACCCGCCGTCCCCCACGCGATCATCGGCGCAATCGTCGCCATCACCGAACTCGGTGGGCCGGAACGGTCCGACGCGGTGCGACTCGCCCTGACCGCCTACCTCGGCGGGGACGACAACCGGACCGGTGACCTCGACCTCACCGGGCGTCGGGGTGTCGCCGCGTGACCGGCCGCCCGCCCCTGGCCTATGCCTCCCGCGGCGCCGACCAGCAGCACCTGTCGGCTCTCTCGGCGACGCTCCCGGCGGACCTCGTCGACCAGGTCAAAGCGAGGGCGTCCCTGGACGGTCTGACCGTCGACCAGATGGTGACCATGGCCCTGACCATTGTTCTCCCCCGGATGATCGAACGGGTGATCCGCGGTCGGGTCGAACACGCGGCCGGGGTGGTTGTCTGGCCGACCCGATGGGTTGACGAGACCGCGGATGTCCCGGAGGGCACGGATCGAATGGTGATCCCGTGACACGGGAGAGCCGCCCGACTGCCAATCGGACGGCCCACCACCTGACGGTTCAACTCCCACCTGAATTCTACCTCCCGACCGTGCGGGTCGTGCCCGGTTTCGGTGGCCGGTGATGGCCGGGTCTGGGAAGGCGAACCGGCGGCGGTCATGGGACTCGCTGACCCCCGCGTACCGGCGACGATTGGAACGCGGCGGGATTACCAGGTCCGGGTACGAGTCGGGCGCGGCGTTGACGGGGGCGCGTGGTCACGACCGCACTCCGGAGCGGCCGGCCCGCGCGGACCGACGACCCGATTACGCCGCCTATCGGTCTCGGCGGGATGACGCGATGCGGGTCGTCACCACGACCGGGGTCCGGGTTTTGTCCGGGATGAAACGCGCGGACCGATCAATGGTGGGCCGTCACAGTTCCGCGGTCGGTTGGTACCTGGAGCACGGCGCGGTTGGGTCCCGACTACCGAACTTCGAGGGAGTCACAGTCACCGGCTACACGTTCGAGGGCGCGTACGAGACCCCGATTGTGGTGACACTCGAAACGGATGTCAACCGGCTGCACGCCGAGGAACGGTCCGGGAAACTCGACTTCACGAGCATCTACGAGAAGGCGGCGTAATGATTCATGACCAAGTCCGGACCGATCGTTACCCTCACGCGAAACAATCGTTACCCAACAGGGAGGAACAGATCATGAACGACCGTCGGGTTTGTATCTGCTATTAGAGAGGCGCAATGGTGGAGCACTGTCATCTGCATGACCTGCCAGAGGTCGACGCCGATCGATGTGTCGGGGAACTGAATAAGAGGTGTGGTTACCCGAAGTACTGGACCAGGTTCTACTGCCCAAATGGTGATGACAGGGTCCTCCATTACCGCAGTGGGTGACCTGACCGGGTATTTGGCACGACGGGAAATGAACATCAACCGGATCGACTGGACGGTCCCCCATCGACACCGGTTATCACTGACAGTCCCATCAAACGATCACAACAACGAGAGGTTGGTACATGGAACATGAACACTTCATCGGACGTCGCACACCTCGAATCCCGGAACGGTCTCCGCCCCTACCAGCGGACCGCCGTCGACCTGGCCACCGCTGAACTCACCACCGCCGGTCGGGCCCACCTCGCGCTCCCCACCGGGTCCGGGAAATCCCGGGTCCTCGTCGAACTCGCACGCCGCGCCCTCGACCACCACACCCTCGATCGGGGGCCGGCCGGGACCGGGACGTTACTCGTGGTCAGCCCCCGAACGCAGATCACCGACCAGCTCGCCAACGCGATGCGGGACACCGGACACACCGTTGCGACACTCCCCGGACGTGGACCGGTCGACGCGACAATCGTCGTGGGCTCCGCAGTCGCACTCCGGGGGTGGGCTCGACGGACCGGGTCGACCCCCCGTCTGATCCTCATCGACGAGGCGCACCACGCGACCGCCCCCGCGTGCCGGGCCCTGCTCGACGACCACCCCGACGCTCACCGGGCCGGGGTCACCGCGACCCCGTACCGGCACGACGGGCACCGGCTCGACGGGGTCCTCGGACGGTGCGTCATGGTCCGCGACCCGGACAGCCCGGACCTGGTCGGGGTCCTCGCCCCCGTCACCTGGTCGGCGGTGCCCATCCCCGTGAACCTCGGCCGGTTACCCACATCCCGGACCGGTCACGGACAGGACTACGTGACGGGTCGACTCGGACTTGTCCTCACCATCCCGACCGCGATCACCGCGACCGTGGTCGGGACCTCCGAGCTGATCCGGCACCGACCGTGTGTGGTGTTCACCGCGACCGTCGGGCACGGTGAGGCTCTCGCCGACGGGTACCGGGCCGCCGGACACCGGGTCGGGGAGATCTACTCCCACACACCACCGGAGGACCGCCGCCGGATGATCGAACGGCTCAGGCTCGGACCGGACCACCCCGACGGGATCGGGATGGTCGTCAACGTCACCGCACTCACCGAAGGACTCGACTGTCCCCCGGTTTCCGCGTTGGTGATCGCACGCCCTACCAGGTCGGAGCTGCTCTACACGCAGATGCTCGGCCGTGGGTTGCGGTCCCACCCGGGGAAGGCCGACTGTCTCGTCCTCGACGTCACCGGCGCCGATGGGACCGCATCACCGACTGCGACCGGCCAGGTCTTCGCGCCCACCGTCACCCCGACCGTGGGCCGAGGTGTACCCGACGGTGACGACACCACCTCCGCCGCTGACGCCGACGACGACAACGGTGACGACGACGCCGACACCCCGTGGTGGTCCCGGGACCGGGTGGTCCGGCAACTCGTCGGGACCGACCGACGGTCTCCCGCCTGGTCGTGGTCCCCCGGACCGGACGGCACCTACTCCGTGCCGCTCAGCGAAGGCGGGACCGGTGTCCTGGTCCCCGAGGTCGACTCCGGTCTGTTCACCCCCGCCCTCGTGGTCAGGAGGGACGGGGACGTGATCGAGCTGGCCGGTCCGCTGCCCGCGCGGTACGCGGTGGACCTGTTCGTCGGGATGGCGGACCGTCACCTGACCCGAGCCGACGCGAAGTGGCGGGACGCACCGGTCACCGAGAACCAGCTGAGGTGTCTGCGTCGGTTGGACGCGACGATCGGAGCCGCGGCCCGCGCCGAGGGGTGGACCAGCGGCCGGGCCAGCGACGTGATCAACGCCCTGATGGTGGTCACCTGGTTGCCGCGTCGTGACCGCGTCGAGGCGGCGTCATGACGGGCGACCCGGCCGGAACGGTGATCCGGACCCGCCGACATCTCACCACTGTCGGGGTCGACCCGGACGATGAGGAAGCACCGCCGCCGGTGTGCACCCTCTGCGGGGAGACCCGACTGTTCGCGCTGCACGCCCGGCAGGGGCACCACGTCGCCGGCCGGGTCAACGACCCCGACCTCACCGCACCCGTGTGTCTCAACTGTCACGCCGACCAGACCGAGCAGCACCGGCGGGCCGGGGTCCGACTCCGGGACGACCCGGACCTGCCGCCGACCGGGCTGGACCGGTTGATGGCGATGCTCGCCGGGGCCGGGGTGTTCCTACGCGAGCTGGGGGACCGGCTGGTCGGGTGGGCGGACTTCCTCCGTCGGTTGGTGGCGGTCCTGGACCGTGCCCTACCGGGCTGGCGGGAGGCCGCCGCCGGGGTTCCCGGGCCGCCCGGGATCACCGTCCCCGGTGTACCCGCTTTGCCGGCCGGTGACCAGAGGGTCGGTGAGGATCGTGGACCCCATGACCACTGACCGCGTGACCACGGACCAGACGCAGCCGACCCTCCCGGTGAGGGACGTCCCGTACGGCACCGCGGAGCTCGACCCGGCGGAGATGTCCGTGGACGTCCGGGCGTGGGTCCGGTCCCACGTCGACCCCGCCACCACCAGGCGCACCACCGGTACACCACCCGCGGAGGACGCTCCACCGCAGGTGGCGGGACGGTCGGGCGGGCACGGGCCGACCCGCATCGGATGGGCGTTGGTGTTCGACACCGAGACCACCATCGACCCGGCCCAGCAGCTGAACTTCGGCGCATACCGGATCGTGTACAGGGGTAGCAACAATTACGTCAGCACCGTGGAGGAGGGGGTGTTCTACGCGGACAACCTCCCCTCCCGTGACCCGGCCGGGTACGCGACCCTCGTCGATTACGCCGCCACCCGTCGTCCCGACGTGACGGGGGGAACGGTCGGGCCGCCCGGTCAGCGGGTCCCGTGCGAGTCCGACTTCCAGGTGATGTCCCGGCGTGACTGGGTCGAGAAGGTGCTGTTCCGGTGCATGCGGATGGGCGCGGTCACCGTCGGTTTCAACCTCCCGTTCGACCTGTCCCGGATCGCCGTCGGTGCGAGCCCCGGGATCGGGGACAACTACGGGGCGTTCAGCCTCAAGGTGTGGGACCTCGAAGGGTTCCGACCGCACATCATCATCCGGAACCTCGACTCCCGGAAGTCCCTGATCAGTACGAGCGGGATCACACCCCAACCGCCCGGGTGGACGACACCGCGGTTCCTCGACCTGCGGACCCTCACCTCGGCCATCACCGACGGCGGTTTCAGTCTGAAGTCGGCGTGCGGGAAGTGGGGGGTCGAGCATGGGAAGACCGAGGTCGACGAGCACGGTGTGATCACCCCCGAATACATCGACTACTGCCGGCGGGACGTTCAGGCGACCGGTGAGCTGCTCGGGAAGGTACTCCGGGAATTCGAGTCCTACCAGGTACCGAACCTCGGCGCGGACCGGGCGCTGTCCGGGGCGAGCCTGGCGAAGGCGACCCTGCGGGGTCTCGGATTGAAGTCCCCACTGGAACGTAACCCCGGGTTTCCCGTCGAGATGCTCGGCGCGTCCATGGAGGCTTTCTACGGTGGCAGGTCCGAGGTTCGCACCCGACGGGTCCACGTCCCGGCGGAGGTCCACGACTTCACGTCCATGTACCCGACGGTGAACGCCCTCACGGGACTGTGGGGGTTGCTCACCGCTGACACGGTCACCGCCGACGAGGACACGGACCGGGTCCGGGACCTCCTGGACCGGGTCACCGTGGACGACTGCTACCGTCCGGGGACCTGGCGGGACCTGGTCGGGGTGGCGCAGATCCTCGCGGACGGGGATGTCCTCCCGGTGCGGGCCGCCTTCGAGCGGGGTGAGTCACCGGTCATCGGGTTGCAGCCGGTGCATTCCGACCGGCCCACCTGGTACACGATCGCCGACCTGGTCGCCTCCAAGATCCTCACCGGCCGTGTACCCACCGTTGTCCGGGCCGTCACGTTCACCGGTCACGGGGTCGCGGAGGGTCTGAAGGAATCCCAACTGGGCACGCTGAAGGTCGACCCGACCGTGGGGGACATGTTCAAGCTGGTCATTGAACTCCGTAAGCGCCCTGGCACCGACAAGGCCACGGGGACCTTCCTGAAACTGTTCGCGAACTCCGGGGCCTACGGGATCTTCTCCGAATTCGTGGTCACACCGCACGCGGAACCGCAGCCCATGGACGTGACCACCGGAGATGACCGGTTCGAATCGTCGAACAACGCAACGGAGGTGCCGGGCGCGTGGTGTTTCCCACCGGTCGCCGCGACCATCACCGGGGCCGCGCGGCTCATGCTCGCCCTGTTGGAGAAGTCCGTCATCGACGAGGGTGGGTGGTGGGCGTTCTGCGACACCGACAGCATGGCAATCATCGTCGACGACTCCGGATCTCTCATCCCGTGTCCCGGCGGCCGGTACCGTGACAGTGCAGGCAATGAATGTGTTCGGGCCCTCACCCCCGACCGGACCGTCGAAATCCGGGAACGTTTCGACACCCTGCTCAACCCCTACGACCGGGCGGTGATTCCGCGCCTGCTCAAGCACGAGTACACGGAAATCATCTACGCGGTGTCCGCCAAACGGTACGCCACCTACCGGATCGGGGTGAAGGGGAAAGTAGTCACGTACAGCGAGAAGGACGCGGTGGGTAATTCCGTGGAACATCAGATGGTCGACCGTGGCGGGGAGGTCACCCACGCCGTCAACAATGAAGGTGAGAAGGTATCCCTCGGAAAGCAGCACGGGATCGGGTATCTCCTCGCACCGGACCTGGACCGGGACGACCTGGACAGTCCACTCGACACCACCGACCGGGACTGGATCGACGCGGTATGGCGGACCGTCCTCGAACGGGACCTCGACATTCCCGAGACCGACGCCCGGGTCCGGGCGTGGCGGAACCTACCCGCGATCATGCGGGTGTCCGTCACCTCCCCACATATGCTCAACCAGGTCAGGGTGCTCAACGAAGGCAAGGACTGGGACGACCAGGTGAAACCGTTCAACTTCCTGTCGATGCTGACCTCCGACGAAATAGGTATGAAACAGGGGGCACTCGTCGGCCCCTACATCGGGGACAACCGAAACGTACGGGACCAGGAGTGGACCGACATAAGGAGCGGGGAACCCCACCAGGTAAGACTCCACAACGTCGACAACATGAACAGTGACCAGGAACTGTCCCTGGCGGAGATCGCAGACATTGCCGGCCGGACCGCGGTCCGAAACTTCGACACGGTCGTCCGACGGCACGACCGCAGTATCGAATCGAAATACCGTGCGCCCGACGGCGGGACCTGCACCCAGGACACCCGCGGCGTCCTGCTCCGGAGGCCGGTGCAATCCCGGTGGCACCGGTACATCGGGAAGGAGGTCCCCACCCTCGACGCGACCGAACAAATCGCCGACGGTCAGGACGTCGGGGTGTTCGGTGGGGACGACGAGTGGACGCGGGTTCTCCCCACCCTCCGGGACCTCGGGGTCCGGCGTATCCGCGTGGAACTGGACCGAACCGGGTCTGGGCACACACGGCTCGATAGTGGGCGGGACCACTGGGATTACGTCAGGGATGCCAGCGGATGGGAGCGGCTGCGACAGTCGATCGCCGACGCGCCGAATGAGTCGACCCGGAAACGTCGGACCGGGAAACTCGCGGAGTGGGAGTCGGACCGGGAACGGCGGCACAAGGAACTGGACAGGACCGAACCGAGGATCACCGACCGTCAGCTGTACCGGATCCTCAAACAGACCACCACGAAACCCCGGCCGAACGTACGTGAACGATTGATCAGACTCGCCCGGGAACACCTCAGACGAATCGAACTCGAAACCGGGGAGATGGCATCATGAAAGATTACGCATTCTCATTGCGGATCCCCACGCGGACACATCCGTACCGGGTCAGCGGGCGCATGCATCGGACTCTCATCAACGTGGACTCCGACCCGACCGGTCGCTACAACCCCACCACCATGAACGCACTCAAGCGGATCGGACTCGTCACACATCAGGAGCGGGACAGCCTTGACGTTCACGGGGGCACCCGTCGGGGTGTCGTCACCGAAAGGGGACGGGCGGTGCTCGACGGGGTACGGGAATTCCACCGGGAGCCGATCGTGAAGCGCCATCTGACCGAACCGGAATGGAACGGCCCTCGATGTGTGTGGTGCGAACGACCGGTACACCCGGACAACGCCAACGTGACAGGTGACGTCACAGGCGACGATGAACCGCGACTCCTGTGCGACCCGTGTCACCGGTACATCGCCAGGACCTGCTCGCTTGAACGGGCCGACACCCTGATCCGAAACGCCCTTGAAGGCTACACACCAAACCGGGATGTGCGGAAATGACGGTTACTCTTTCCAGATTCCGGGCTGAACGCCGCCCACCGGTGAGATTCCGATAGATGGCGCCGACTCGTCGACAATCAGCAGCGCCTCGGTACAGTTAACGGTAATGACCGCAGGATCGAAAACCCGCCGTCCCATGACACCACCGTGGGAAATTCTTCATAACAATCGAATGGGAGTAATGTCATGGGTGACTGGGCGAACCAAACGGGCTCATCGCATTTGAGGGTGTAGCGGGCAGCGCGTCGGTACCCGGTTAGCGATGAGCCCCTAAAGCGGGACCGCCTTGACGTCCAACTTCCACCTCGCCGCCGAAAAACGCAGCACCCGACATCGCATGCGGATGTTAGGTACCCAGACGACGGCGTGCTCCATCGAAAGCTTGACGGCTCGCACCGAGCCAGCGGAGTTGCGGCGGTCGTGATCGGGGTCGGCGGCCAAGGGAGGTCTACTTCCTGACCTTCTCGAACCCCCGAAGGAGACGACCCCCATAGGCGCTTATCGTCAGGTCGGCCGACCCCGGCCCTTAAGACTAGCAGCAAACGCAGATTCCCCGTTTGCGCTCTGGTTGAACCATGAAAGCGGACAACTTGCCGACGGCCTTGCCTATAGCGTCTAACACGAGGTCGGAGAACAGGTACCGCCGACGGTGGTGAAGTTGCCCTGAACACTCAACGACCCGTGTCCGCCTTTGACGGCAAAAGTGTAAGTGTCCACATATGAGATGCGGTCATAGTCTAAATCGGGGTTGTATGTCCCGTGCACGATGTAGCCGCAACCCACGACATGCGGGGCCTGCCGACTCTGCTGAACATCGTTCCTCCTCCAGGTCATTCCGCTTTCCGAGACGGGTCCAACAACTAGCGCGCAAACTCCTGGAGAGATCGTGTAACTCCAAGGACCAGTACTGCCGGTGCACCTGTGCTGAATTGTGTACTTCCCGTTGGGGTCCGTGAATGTATACAATTTGTTACAATAAATAATAGCACCGCTCGGCTGAGCACTGGGATTTACCAGTCGCTCAACTGTTACTCTTGCCGGGGCGCCTGCAGTCTTGGTAGTTCTACCATTCTGAGTAAGAGTTAGAACAGAGCGATACTGCACTTCTACAGTTGTGGAAGTTATCGGGGAATTTGCATTTGCGACCGTCGCGGGGGCAATCATCGATCCACCCACCCCGAGAGCTGCGGCTGCCAGAGTGGCGAACCAGGCCCTTAGTGTCACTCTAGTCTCCCAGCGTCGTGGTCAGTCGCGGCGAGGGAACTACATCATATCCAGCCCATCGGTGTCAAGGGTGGTCGTTGGCCTCGATCCTCCGTCGGGGTGACTTGGGTGTTCATGTTTGTGCTGGTCAGCGGGTTGGGCCGGTTGGCGGCTTCAGGGCGTTACGGTCTGCCGGCGTTCCTCTTCGCCGGTGCTCGGGGCCGTCCCTGGTCGGGTCGGGGAGCGGGTCAGCCGGGTGTGGGCAGGCCGGCAGATCGCTGGTGGGCGGTGAGCATCTCGGTGGTCCAGGGCCAGTGGGCTGGTAGGCGGAGGGTGATGCGTCGGCCGGTGGTCAGGACCGGGGCGGCGACGTTGAGCAGCCGGAGCCGCCACCAGGTGAGAGCAACGCTCTCCAAGACCGATCACAGGGTGTCACCTTGGCACGGTGAGGGTCCGATCACAGACCCCCACTGGTAACAGCCCGTAACCGGGAACCGGAGGTCAGGATCTGTGGTTGGTGATAGCCATGGACACGCAGCCCGCTGACCAGCACATACGTCCACCAGGTGAGAGCGACGCTCTCCGAGTCCGATCACAGAGTGTCACATTG
>JAABUQ010008972.1_pt1 | contig 13753 bp, 14 predicted proteins | sample 5560001 | NCBI WGS metagenome assembly JAABUQ01 (sample SAMN10711888, study PRJNA513371) | rock metagenome | isolation source: Antarctica rocks | place: Antarctica: Victoria Land, Finger Mt nord | collected 2015-12-18
AATGCAGATGAAAATGCCCGTTGAATCGCACAGGGGATACGATCAGTCGATAGTTCGCGTCATCGCCAGGTTCAAAACGCTGTACGCTTCGTCCCTCCCGCCACTCCGACGGAACGACCGCAACCACCTCGATGCCGAGCCTGGCCAGCTCGTCCAGTTTGCGCCGATACGCACCGACCACCAGGGCTTTGGAGACGATGAGCACTCTCACCGGCTCAAGACGTTCCGGTAGACCTGGGCCGTCTGCTCCGCCGTCACCCGCCAGGAGAATCGGCCGCCCTGTTGCCTGGCGCGTCCCGCCAACTGGCGGCGTTCTCCCTCAGAGGATGCCAGCCGGATCATGGCCTCGGCCCAGGCCCCGGTGTCGTCCGGCGGTAGGAGCCAGCCTCCGTCGCCCACCACTTCGGGAATGCTGGTGGCATTCGATGCCACCACCGGTACGCCGCAGGCCATCGCTTCCAGCGGGGTGAAGCCGAACCCTTCGTAGCGCGACGGAAAGCAGAAACCGAGAGCGGCGCGATAGAGCGCCGGCAGGTCGGCCTGCGCGACTCGAGGCACCACGTACACGTCATCGCCCAGCCTCAGCTCACGGATCAGTCGAGGGATATCGGGGTAGAGTGAATCGGGTGGCGGAAAATCGGCCACGATCACCAATGTGCACTCGTATCGTCGCATGGCTTCACGCGCTTGTTGCCAGGCACGGATCAGCAGGGTAATGTTCTTTCGCTTTTCGGCGCCACCGGTGTAGAGCAAATAGCGCTCGGGCAGGTGGTAGTGCGACCGGAGGACATCGGTCTCACCCTCCACGCCATTCGGTCGGTAGACCTCATCGACCGCCTCATAGGTCACCGTCACCCGATCTTCGGGAACCCCAAGCACCCGGCAGATATCCCCTTTGGAGTGCTGAGAGACGGTGATAATGGCGGCCGCTCGGCGCACAGTCCAGGCCATCAACCGGCTGTACCATGCAGACTGCCGGGTCCGATGATACCCAGGGAGAACCAGCGGGATCACATCGTGGACCGTCACCACCAGCGGCGAGGCCGAAATCGGTGGCGCGGCGAAGTACAGGGAATGAATCAGCGCTTCGCGGCGCAGTGCGCCTGCCATGGGCAGAGCCACCGTCTCCCAGGTCAGTTTATCGAGCCGGGCGCCCGGACCGGACCCCCGATTGAGGCGCCGAAAAGGAGTCAACAGACGCTGGGAGGGCAGACCGGGCGCCTCCAGTTGCTCGTTCCGGGTGTACAGCCGGAACTGCAGATCGGGCGCGACCTGGGGCAGCAGCGGGGCCAGGTTCCGGCTGTAGACGGCGGAGCCTGAATAAGGGGAATCGAGCAGCAGCCCGTTCAGACCGATCTCAGGCACTGGCGACCACCTGACCGTAAACCTCAAGCGTTTCCGCGGCGGCTCGCTGCCAGCTGAAGTGCGTCGCGCGCTGGAGGCCACGTTCCCGTAGGGTGGCAACCAGCGTCGCATCCTCCAGCAGACGATGCACACAGTGCGCCATCTCCTCCACGTTTTCCGGGTCGAACAGCAGGGCGGCCTCTCCCACCACCTCCGGCAAGGAGGCGGCCGAGCTGCAGGCGACTGGTGCGCCGCAGGCCAGGGCTTCGAGCGGCGGGATGCCGAAGCCTTCGTACAGGGTGGGGAACACGCAGACACTTGCCGACTGATAGAGAGCCAGCAGGCCCTGCTCATCGGGACGGAGAAAGGTCACATGGTCGCGCAAGTCCAATTGATCCAGACGGGCGAAGATCTCATCAAAGAGCCAACCTCGCGCACCTGCGATGACCAGGCGGTGCGGAACGCCTGCCCCCCGCAAGATCGCGTATGCCTCCAGCAACCGGACGTAGTTCTTGCGCGGCTCCAGCGTGCCCACCGACAGGATATACGGTCCGTCGATTCCCAGCCTTCGAACCACGTCTCCCGCCGCCTGTGAATCTTCGGCCGGCCGGAACTCTACACCGGCCGCCTCGGCCACCACCGTGATCCGCTCCGGCGAAATGCCGGCTCGCTCAATCAGATCGAGTCGCGTTTGCTCCGACACGGCGATAATACGGCTGGCGCGTCGAGCGGAACGGGGCACCACCTCAGTCAGATACGCGCGCAGCGGCGGGTAGGCGCACTCGGGCTTCACCATGAAAGCAAGATCATGAATAGTCAAGACGGTCGGTTTCCCGCGAACCGGCGGCAGCGTGAAGTCGGGCGAGTGGAACAGGTCGAAGTTGCCGATGAACGCCTGGACCGGCAGCGGCAGGTGGGCGCGCTGCCAGACGAGATTCACTATCCGGTCCGACAGGGGGAGTGGTCGCACGGTGAAACGCTGATTGAGCGAAGGTAGCGCGCCCTCCATCCGCCCCCCGGCGCAGTACAACAGGCGATAGCGGGTGTCGCCGTCCGCTTCCGCCAGCGCTGCCAGCAGTTGCCTGGTGTATCGACCAATGCCGGCTCGCTGTCGAGCCGCGGCCGTGGCGTCGAAACCGACCGTTAGCGGCATGGTTCGGCGCGTTAGCTCGGGTGACGGTGGTGGGACCGCTTGCTGACCAGATATACCAGGAAGCCGAGGAAGGCCACGCTGTAGTAGCTCAGGAGGCGGTCGACCAGGACAATCGCCGCCGCATCGAGCTTGGGCACGCCCAGATACAACATCATGCCGTACAGCCCCGCTTCTACCAAACCTAGCCCACCCGGGGTAAAGGGAACGGTGGTGAGCACGGCGGTGGCCAGGGCGAAAAAGAGCATAGGGGCAAGCGGGATAGTCGAGATATGGGAAATCGTACCCTGCAATCCAAGTGACAGCACGACGAGTTGCAGCCGGCTGCCCTCCAGGAACCAAATGAGAATCGTTATCGACAGCAACAGGGGTAAACGCCGCAGACTTTGCAGGGCGCCCTCCTCGAAGGCAATGTATCTCTCGCGGAATCGCCCCGGAATGAGCCGGCGTATGCGGTGGCTCATGGTCTTCATCGCGATCAGGGCCAGAACACCGACAATGGCCAGGCCCATGCCCAAAAAGAGAATGGTGCTGACGCCTCCCAACTTGTTGTGGAACACGATAAAGCCGGTTGCGGCCATCAGGAAACCGAGCACCAGGATGTCCACGATGCGTTCGGCAACCACCGTACCGATGGTCTTGGTGAAGGAGATGTGGACCCAGAGTTTGGCGAGGTAGGCGCGGTAGAGATCACCGAGCTTGGCGGGCACGACGCAGTTGACGAACCAGGAAATAAAAATGATCTCGCTCAGCCCGCGAACCGTCATCTGGTCGACCGCGTCCGAATGAGTTTCGCGATACGCGTTCTCCAGCAGCACCTTCCAACGGAAGCCGCGCAACGGAAACGTCAGGTAGTAGACCGCAAAGGCCGCCAGAAAGAGCCCTTTGTTGGCGGCGCGGACCCGGTGCAACAGGTCCGCCAGATTGATGTGGCCGGTGGCGATCACGAAGATCAGCACTGCCACCGCAAAGGCAAATGAGGCTAAGGTCTTCCAGTCGACAAACCGGCGGGAGATTTCAAGCTCTTGTTCGGCCTGCTGCTCCGTCGGCTCGATTGACTCTTCCAGAGGATCTGCTGGGTCTTTATCGGTGAGGGCCACTAGGCGTAGATCGCTCCGCTTTTCGTCGCTTGCTTTTCAGTACCTGGCGCCGGGCGTTCCATGGCCCGACTCGCAGGTATGAGAGCGAGTAATAGACCGAGAAGCGCCGCCATACCGTGCACGTACAGCATATCGAACAGATTATGAACACTGGTGGTAACCAGCGCGCCCAGCACCCCGAGCAGCAGTGCCCGCAAGGCGCGATCATGCTCTTGACGCACAGACGCATAACTGTACCACAGGGCTGAACCAAGCAACAATATATAGGCAGTGAGGCCCAGCACTCCGGCCTCGGCCGCGATGTTGATGTAGTAATTGTGGGCATGGTCCAGCGATGCGTACCAGCCGCGTGGGTGATACGCTGGGTAGGCGGCGCCGTAATTCCCGATTCCCACGCCAAGCACGGGATGGGCCGCGAACATCCGGACGCCGGCCACCCAGTGGGCGGCGCGTTCCACCGCCGAAAAGTTGGCGTCCGTCACGTTGTCGAACGAGACATCACCCAGTCCCACCGCCGTCAGCACCCGGTTTACTGGCGCGGCCGGCAGCAGCTTGAAGGCCGCGAGTAGCGCACCCAGTAGTGCCGCTAGCACGCCAGTCCAGCCCAACCTCGCCATGCGCCGAGACCGGCAGCCGAGCACGACGGCCAGAGCCACTCCGGCCGCGATCAGGGCGCCGCGCGACTGACTGGCGAGCAGCGCCCCGGCCAGCAGAACCGACGCCAGCCGGTACCAGCCGCGCCGGCGCCGGGTACCGCCGTCGAGAGCCAGCGCCACCGCCAGGGGAAACACCATGTTCAGGAACCCGGCATACGGGTTGGGCTGATCGAAGGTCCCATACGACCGAAAAAAGGTCCGATGGAGCCCAAAGGCGGCCGGCCCTAGCTGAAAGGCAAGCTGAGCGAAGCCCAGCAGCGCTTGACTCACGCCGGCCAGCACCAGGGCGTCCGCCACCAACCGGATCGCGCGACCCGAGCGCAGGAGGTAGGCGGCGGAATAATAGACCACGCCCAGTTCGAGCCACTTGAAAATCTCACGATAGGAGGCCTGGCGATCGATGGACTGCGTGGCCGAGAGCGCGATAGCGGCCAGGTAGAAGGCGAGATATGGCGTCCAGAGGCGGATCAGCGGCGAACGGCGATAGTAGCTGGCCGAGGCCAGCCAGGCCGCGCTCAGCTCTCCCACCACGATTTCAGTGGTGGTCAGTGGAAACGATCCTATATGCACGGTAAACCCGCCGCCCCAGGGCACCGAGAAGGCGAGCAGCACGAATCCGGCCGGCGGGTACCGCAACACCAGGGCGAGGGACCCGATGAGGGCTAGAGCCGGCAGCAGATAGAGCGGAGGCGCCGCCCAGACGGCAAGCAGGGCCGCGGCGGCGCCCGCCAGCAGCCAGGCACGGGTTCGATGCCAGGGACGAGCACGCAGCGTTGTGGCGCCGTTCACGCCGGCGCCTGTCGGGCGGTGTGCGGGCCGTCCGCCGCCAGAAGGGAGAGCAGTCCGCACAGCAGCCAGAAGATCGTGGCCAGATCGACCAGGAAGTATGCGTTGTCTACCAGTCCGTGCAGCACCGCGGCCAGCATGGCGCCGGCGCATCCCAGCAACAGGGCGCGATCTCCGCCCAACAGGGGTCGCCGGTGGAGCTGCCAGACCAGCCGCCAGAAGACCGCCTGGAGCCAGAGGTAGGCGACCAGGCCGAGAAGGCCCGTCGAGAGCCAGAAATCCAGAAACTCGTCGTGCGGGTGCGAGGTGCAGGGTTCCTGCAGCGCGCCCGGCTCGATGTAGCGGAGACCGCGCCCACATTGAGTGATATATCGCTGCGTGATGTGCGGTTCGCTGGGCGCATAGTAGTGCACAAAGTTATCCGGTCCAATGCCCAGGATGGGCTGATCGCGCAGCATGTGCAGCGAGGAGGACCAGATGCGCAGCCGCTGCTGTGCCGTTCCGGAATGGCCGGTCTGGAGGACGCGGGCCAGGGCCGGAGACTCGAACGCCAGGCCGGCCAGGGCCAGTAGCACGCAGCCGAGCGCCAGCCACTTCCCCCAGGGAAACGCCACGGTGACGACCAGTAAGCAGCCAGCCGCCACCGCCAGCCAGGCGCCACGCGAATACGTAAGCCCCAACGCGATCAGCAAGATAGCCCCCAGCGTTGCCCAGGTGAGCCGTTGCGCCCGCGACCGTCTAATCACCAGCCAGGACACCAGCCACAGCGGGATAACCCGATCGAGCAGCAGTCCCAGATTATCTGGACTGCCATAGAGTGCCTGTATCCGCTGAATCGTGCTGCCGGGTGCTTGGGAGAGGTCACGGTGGGTAATGAACTGTCCCAGCCCGATGCCGCCGGCTATGACGCCCGCGGTCACCAGCCAGGCGCCGTACAGCCACCACAGCGAGCGCCGCCCACCGTAGACCAGCAGCAGCCCGAAGAACACCATCGGCTCCACGAACCGCTGCTCGTAGGCGCGCAGCGCATGATGCCGGTCCACAGCGAACAGCGTGCTGACCGTTGCCGCCACCAATAACAACAGCAGTGGCCATAGAAATGGGCTATGCCTCAGGCGCTGCCAGTCTTCCTGTATGCGCGGCCCGCCCAATCGATACAGGACGGCCACGGCGACATCCACCACCAGGAAAATCTCACTGGGAGCGAATTCCTTGCTCCCCAAGTGCTTCGGCTGCATGAACGCTGGGGCAAAGAAGGGTACCAGCAGCAGCGCGAGATCGAGCCGCAAATAGCTCAAGACCGCGACCACCAGCAGACACGGCAGGTACCCAATCGGCCAGGGCACGACGTAGAAAAGCGCCGCAACCAGCACCATAACCAGCGCAACGACCTGCTCCGCCAGAGATTCTAAATCGGTGCGACGTGAGTACAGTATCACGCTCGTGGACGGCTAAACTGTCGTGTGCCGCGAGTTGCTTACTCGGCGATCCACTGATCCACGGCTCGTTGGTAACTCACGATCTCTTCCGGTTTGAAGAAAAGGTCAACCTCGCTCTGCGCCGTCTTCGGCGAGTCCGACCCGTGAATCAGGTTCTGGCCAATTTCCAGCGCATACGTACCGCGGATACTGCCCGGCGCGGCGGTCACTGGATTGGTGGCGCCCATGATGTTGCGCGCGGCCTCAATCGCGCTGGGACCTTCCAGCACGCTCACCACCACAGGACCGGAGGTGATGAAGCTAACCAGCCCCTCGTAGAACGGCTTTCCCTGGTGCACGGCGTAATGCCGCTCGGCCAGCGGCCGGTCGATCTGCATCACCTTTAGGGCAGCCAGACGGAGCCCCTTCTGCTCGAATCGGGCCAGTATGCTAGCGGCCAACCCGCGCTGTACCCCATCAGGCTTCACGATGATCAGCGTTCGTTCGTCCTTCGCCATGCTCGTCTCCTTGGGGCCGGCGCGGCCATCTGCAATCGTTCTCGGTCACCTGACGGCGACCCTCAATCATACGGCACTGGCCGGCAGCGCATCCGCGTCCAGTGGCCCCACGGCAACCATCCGCGCCTGTTGCGGCGCGAGATAGGTCCGGGCCACGCGAGCCAGATTGGCGACGCGAACTTCCTCCACCCGAGCCAGCGCATCTTCCGGCGTGATGATGCTCTCCGAGAGCGACTGCTGAGCGCCATGCCAGGCAGCGACTGACTGGGAATCCTCCAATCCCAGCCACAGGCGGCCACGAAAGAAGGCCTGCGCCTTGGCCAGCTCCGCGGCCGGTACGCCACGCCGGCAGATGCGATCGATCTCTTTGAACATCGCCGCCACGGCACGTTCTAGCTTGACCGGGTCGACGCCCGCCGAAAGCACGATCGACCCGGTGTCGGCGAAGTAGCCGGCATACATGTGAACGTCGTACACCATGGCCAACCGGTCTCGCAGTTCCACAAAGAGTCGGGAACTGGCGCCGCCGCCCAGGATAGTGGTCAGCATATCGATCGCCCAGCGATCCGGGTGACGGCGTGGGACTCCGGGATAGGCGATGCAGAGGTTCACCTGTTCCGTGTCTTTGGTTTCCACCCGCCGGTCGGCGCGCTCCCCATGCCAGGCGGGCGCGGCGGCCGGCGCAGGGACCGGCGTCCAGTGGCCGAAGCACCGATTGACAAGCTCGAGGGCATCGGCAGCGTCGATTCCGCCGGCCACACTGATCACCGCGTTGTTTGGCCCGTAGTAGGTGTGCAGATGGGACAGGATGGGCGCACGTGTCAAGCGCCGTACGCTCTCGCGGGTACCCGCGATCTCGCGGCCCAGCGGTTGCCCCGGCCACAGTGTCTCCTCGGTCAGCACCCCCACCCGATCCTGTGGGTCGTCGGCCAGCATGCCCAGTTCTTCCTCGACGATGCCCTTTTCCTTGTTCACGTCGGCCGGACGCAGCAGGCTGTTTTGCAGGAGGTCGGCAAGCAGATCGAGCGCCAGCGGAAAATGTTCCTGAGCCACCTTGGCCCAATAGACCGTGAGTTCCTTGTCGGTGCTGGCGTTCAGTATGCCGCCGACAGAGTCGAGCACCTCGGAGATAGTTCGAGCGCGGGGCCGGCGCGCCGTTCCGCGGAACAGCAGATGCTCGACCAGATGCGACACGCCGGCGGTCGCCGTGGTCTCGTAGCGCGACCCCACTCCCACGAACACCGCAACGCTGACCGATCGCACGGCCGGCATTGGAACATGCACCAAACGCAGGCCGTTCGGCAGCACCGACAATTGATACTTCATGTCTTGGTCTGGCGCCATCCACGAGCGCAGTTCATGACCGGATAGTTTCCCGCCGTACAGCTCCCGCCAGGATGCGTAGAATCGATCTTCAGATCGTCTGGTGGAGGCGCCGCGCCCAAGCGCCGGCGCCGGCCCAGCCCACCACAGTACCGCGTTCCCGATTCTCGCCGAAACAGGACCAGCGCCCGCCTGACAGACTCCTTCCCTGCGCGGCGCCGTGGCCGCATGCATTCGAGTCCGGTCTCCCACCATGGAGCGGAGCAGGGAAGCACACCGGCGGGTGGCTCGACCATCCCATCCCATCGCGCCATCACAGTCGAGGAGCAGCATAATGGTACGGCCCAGCACCGGCGCTGCCGCGCGGCCCTTCCCAGGACGACCTGAAGGTCGATACTACGATCGATCGCGACGGAGCGGCAAACCGGTGCACGCACACCCTCACCAAACTGTCCGCTCATGTGCGGTGCGCAGAGGGACGCCAACCTGTCAGCGGACATCGACCACCACCGCGCCGGTTAACCGAATAAGGTCTGCCACTGGAACGCACAGGTTCAGCCCGCGGCGTCCGCCGTTCACAAAAATCTCTTGCTCGCCCAGAGCCACGCGGTCGATGTAGACCGGGAACGGCTTTCCCAGCAGGGCCAGAGCGCCGATGCCCCCCGTCTGCAATCCGGTCAGGCGTTCGGCCTCGGACTTGGGCGCCATGCGAACCGACTTAGAGCCGATCTGGTGGGCCAGGACCCGGAGGTCCACCTCACGTTCCCCCGACACCATGACCAACAGAGGCTCCGTCGCGTCGCGCAGCATGACCAGCGTTTTATACACCTGCGCCGGAGGCACACCCAGCGCCTCCGCCACTTCGACGGCCCCCATCAGTGCCGGGTCGTAGGTGTACGCCTCGTACCCCACGCCTGCCTGATCGAGCGCCCGCATGGCATTCGTTTTTGATACCGCTGCTCTGATCTTGCTCATCGCCAGAGATCAGCAGCCGGGCTGACAGAGTTTGGTCTGCCAATCGTGCAGCAGGCGCGCGATGGTGGTGTGATACACGCGCTGCGCGGCAGTATCATAGTCAACCTGCCGGTCGAGGGGTTGTGCGGCCAGCGCGTAATAGAAGTGGGCGAATGGCCGGTAGCCGTGAGTCAGTATCAGATACTTCACGAAGGACCCGGCCAGCGAGTAGGCATCGCCCGGGTCAGCCTTGCCAAAACCCGTGTCGGACAGCAGCGCCAGCGGCTGGACACCGCCGACCGAGACGCGAGCGCAGTCGTCCAGCGGCACGTAGGTTATGACCGAGCAGTAGTCCGAGAGCCGCGGGTCGGCCTCCCGATCCTCCAGAGCGACCGCAGTGCCTTCGCTGATAAAGGTAGGAGCCTCATAGCTGTTGGTACCGCGCGGCGGTGGCTCCATGGCCAGCTGAAACACGTGGACCGGCTCATGGTAGGATGGCCACTCGCTGGTCTGGATGGAGGGCGGCTTGAGGTACGGATTGGTACAGCCAATATTGTCCGGGTTCGCGCCGCACTGGTTCGGCGTATTCAGCGTCATCCGGCGCATGAGATCCTGCTGGGGGTAGAGATAGTAGCTGGCCAGCGGCGGGAGATGGAGCCCAAACTCGCGGGCAAACACTGCCCGCTCATGCTCGAGACCGTCGATCGCTCTTCGATCTTGCCCCATGAGCTGGTACGGACTGTGGTACACGATGTAGTGCGCGCTACGCGTGACGCTCCAGGTGGCATGTTGGTAGGTGTCTCCCTCGATACCGCTGACGGCCCCTTCTGCGCGAAGCCGGCTGCCGTGCCGCTGAAATAGATACACGGCATAAACTGGAACGGCGCGTGGATCACCGGCAAACTGGATCGTCCCCACGTACGCCCCGGCGTTCAGCCGCCGTGTATACAAGAGCGTGATGTGCAGGGTGCTCACCTCCTCCTCCCGCCAGAATTTCATCTGCCGCACCAAATCAAGCCCGGCCGATTGATCGACAAATTGATGCTCGACCGCGCCCCAATCGGCTCGTGTGAAGTTGTCCTGGAACTGGTTGAGCGTAGCGCCGATCTGGTGGGAGACATCGATCGGCACCCCTACAAACCGCATGTCGTTACGCGGCAGAGCAGCAGAAGTGCCGGCCCCACAGCCTGTCAACTGCAGAACCAGGAACGCCGAAAGCAATAGACCAATGGGACGGATCAGCATGAAACGTGGAACATCCTAGCCGGATAGGTCACAGTGCGGGTTTAATATCCTGCGTGTACTTGGGGAATCTGCCGGTCCGGTCCTTGTCGTACACGGTCGTGCCATCCTTGATGACAATAAATCGTCCGTCATCGAACGGCCGGATGGTCAAGGCACTCAACCGCTCTTCGTGGTCGCGCACGATATCGGCTACCAACCTGGCAGCCACGGGATAATACTCTCACGCGCGGCAGTACTGTATCTCGATCTTCACCCGGACCCCTTTCCCCGCGTGCCACCTGGACAGTACACACCCTTGAGTGTAGTCGAGGACGCCGGGCCAACCCGGATTGGTCAAGACTTCGCCCGATTGACCCCGGAAAAACAAAATTTTCTCTCCCTGCTGTGCTTAGATAGGGCGGATGCCATTATCATTCACGCCCAAGACCGACTTTGTGCTCCGCCCGTACCAGGAAGCGGCGCTCGAACGCTGGAGCCTGGCTGGGTCGCGCGGCGTGGTCGTGCTACCCACCGGGTCGGGTAAGACCGCGATTGGCGCATCCGCGCTGGTGCGCGCGGCCACCCGAACCCTGATCCTGGTCCCCACCATCGACCTGCTGTCGCAGTGGGAGACGGCGATCAAGCGCATCACCGGGGCGGAACGCGAACACGTAAAGACCGGCTTTCCTGGGGACGACGGCGGCGAGCAGCTCGCGCTGTTTGCCTGGGAGCCGCCCGACGTGCTGATCGCCACCTATGCCGGCGCGGCACGTAACCTCCAGCACCTGCATCATTTCGGGCTGCTGATCTTCGACGAGGTCCATCACCTCCCCGCTCCGGTCTTTCGGAGAATCGCCGAAGATGCGCCGGCCATCTGGCGTCTGGGCTTGACCGCGACCCCGGAGCGATACGATGGCGCCCAGGCGGATCTTGAACACCTGGTCGGTCCCACCGTCTATCGAAAGGGGGTGGACGACCTGGCCGAGGGATACCTGGCCCCGCACCAGATCACCCTGGTCAGCGTGGAGCTCGATCCGGATGAGCGGCTTCGCTACGATAGCGGTTGGAAAGCCTATATCGGCTATGTGCGACGCAGCCGGCTGCGGATGCCGGCGGGCTACCAGGAGCTCATCAAGCGGGCTGGGCGCGACGGTGGCGCCCGGAAGGCGCTGCAGGGACATCGCGAGGCGCGCGAGGTGGCCATGTCGGCCCGACAAAAGATCCGGAAAGTCGGGGATATCGTGGAACACCACGCGGGCGACAGCATCTTGATCTTCTGCCAGCATATCGACCTGGCAGCGCGGCTGGGAGAAGACCTGGGCTACCCCGTGGCGACGCATGAAACGCCCAAGCCCGAGCGAGCTCGCCTCCTCGAAGCGTTCCGAAACGGAAGCGCGCCGGTTCTGATCGCCACCAGCATCCTGGATGAGGGAGTGGACGTGCCGGATGCCAGCATCGGCATCCTGGTTTCAGGCACCGGCCAGGCCCGCCAGTTTGTGCAGCGATTGGGCCGTCTGATCCGGCCACGGCACGGCAAGGAAGCACGCCTGTACGAGATCGTGACGCGAGACACACTGGAAGAGCGCACCTCGCAGCGCCGCCGCAAGGGCACCAGGGATCGAAGCGCATAGGAAAAAGGGGAGATGTGTATAATCTCTGTGGAGAAGAATGCAAAAACGAGCACCAGGAACGCTCGTGGCCGTGCTGGCGGTGGCCCTGCTGCTGATGGGGCCGTACCGTCAGAGCAACGCGGCGACGATGCAGTTCCAGCAAGCGCATGCTTGCGTTTATGACCATCAGGCACTACGGACGACTTCCGATCTCTGTCGACCGCGGGCGCGAGCCTACCCACCGCAGGTGGTGGGAAAAGTCCGCCACGCCATTTACGACAGTGCTCTCACCTTCGGCATGCCCTATCCAGTGCTCCTGAAGATCGCCCAGTGCGAGAGCGCGCTGAACCCGCACGCCTCCAACGGTTCGCACTTCGGGCTGTTCCAGTTTGCGCCGGACACCTTCAAGCGCGCCGCGAGTCAATTACGCGCCAGCACCGGCGTCTCCGCCCGCTCCTACTGGAACCCCCTCGACGCCTCCTACGTCGCCGGCTACCTGTTTGCCACCGGACAATCGAGCAGCTGGGCCTGCGAGCTTCAGGCCACGGCTACCGGCTAGCACCGCCCAGCACAAAGTGGCCTACTTCCACTCTGCAAGTAACTGCCCGCTCGGAGACAGTTTATCAACGCTGTTTCCCGAAAAGTCTGCAACGTAGATGTTACCCTGACCATCAAGTGCGATGCCGGTCGGGTGGGAGAATATTACCGGGCCTGCGCCGCCTCCCCATTGCCCGAGCACGGCCCCATCGCGTGCGAACTTGACGACGCGCTGAGCGCGCGCTTCAGCCACGTAGAGGGCGCCCTGTCCGTCAACTTTCAAGCCCTCCGGGTCAGAGAGCTGAATCGGACTGCCGGGCTCACCCCACCGCATGATGAACTTCCCATCGGGAGCGAGTTCTTGAATCTGGTTATTGTGGCTGTCCGCGATGTACAGGTTGCCTTGCGTATCGAGGGCGCTGCCGAAGGGGAACGCAAACTGGCCGGGTCCCGTTCCCGCTGTGCCGATGGTGGTTAGGAGTTCGCCAGTGGGCGAAAACTCATTGATGTGCTGGTGGTTGTTTGCCGGAACGTACACGTCCCCCTGCGGATCAACCACGACGCTGCTGGCACGATCCGGGTCAGGTCCTCCGGAACCAGGAGTGCTCCAGGAGGCAAGGGGTTGTCCTGTGGGAGAGAGCTTGATGATCCGATTGTCACCATCATCGGCAACGTAGACATTCGCATGACTATCCAGAGCCAGGCCGAACGGATCGCTGAAGTGTCCCGCTCCAGAGTTGGACCATCGGGTGAGCAACTGTCCTTCAGGTGAGAGCTTGTCGATTGTCTGATTGCCCTGATCCGCCACGTACACATTGCCCTCCGCGTCTACAATCGCGTCTTCTGGGCCGGCGAAGAGAGACGGAGGAGACGTGGGCAGAGGAGTTGGGGTGGCCCGTGGACGGACCGTCTTGCACACCTTCACCCGTTTCTTGTGTCCGTGGATCGTTCTGGTTACCGTTTTGCAGTGCTTCTTCACCGCCGGGTGGCCGGTTGACCGCCCCGCGCTCGCATCCAGCATGCGCGGTGCACCGCCCAGTCCAATCAGCAGAATCAGCAAAGAGATGAGCAGGCGTCGCATCCCATCACCTTGTCAGAGGATGTGTGATATTCATGTTTTTTTTAATGGGACG
>JAABUQ010008973.1_pt1 | contig 13750 bp, 11 predicted proteins | sample 5560001 | NCBI WGS metagenome assembly JAABUQ01 (sample SAMN10711888, study PRJNA513371) | rock metagenome | isolation source: Antarctica rocks | place: Antarctica: Victoria Land, Finger Mt nord | collected 2015-12-18
GGCGTCCAGAACATCAGCCTGGCGCTCTATGCCAACGCCGTCAGCTTCGATCAGCTGCTCGCTCTTGGAACCCAGTAATTAGAACTGAATGGCCCTGCCTTGAGGGCATGCCGACGCCCCTCCAGTTCCTATGGTCTTACCAACCGTCCGAGGTTGTAGATTATGCAATCGGCTACGCTGCACACTGGCAAGAACGCTTCGACTATTTATTAGTTTTGAACGCCAATCAAAAAAGTATTTGGGATGTAGCGACGATGCCAGGTCTGCATTTGATGACTGACGAAGGTTTTGCCCGCCTTTACAGGATTGAGCATCTCCCCGCGGGACCAGCCGGTCTCAATTAGGATAGTACTGGGAAGCGTGAGGTGAAATTGGCAGGCAACTGCTAGCGGCCCGGCTATTCGTCCTTTGTTCCGCTCAGCCTCATATTGCTCCAACGTGACAGCCCCCATTCAGGCCCGGACCTGCATCCGGCTCAACCGCAGGCTCTCGTCCGCCGCCTTCAGCATGGTGGCCCAGCTCGCGCCGTCCTGCGGGTAGGACGCGCTGCCGAAGTTCGCCGTCAGGTGGACCGCCTGCGCAAGGCCCGGCACGGCGAACGGAGCGTCGAACGCCGTGCGCAGCTTGGACACGATCTGGTCCAGGTTGCTGGCGCTCCGCAGCGACGACAGCAGCACGGCGAACTCGTAGTCCCGCACGCGCCCGACTGTGTCGACCTCCCGCGTGACGGCCAGCAGCCGGGTGCTCAGGGCACTCAGGAGCTTGTCCCCTATGCCGGCTCCGTGCTGGCCGGCCAACTGCTCGCAGTTCGCCAACTGGATCAACACGATCCCAAAAACAGTGTCCTGCCTCCGGGCCAGGGCGAGCGCGAACTGGAAGCGTTCGACCACGACGTGGCGCACCAGGAGGCCGGTGACCGGATCGGTCCTGGACAACAGCGCCGCCTGGTCTTTGAACTGCATCAGGCGGTTGTTGGCGCCTTCGAGCTCCAGGCGTGCCTGTGCCAGAGTTCGATTCGACCGCGACACTTGGGACCGCAACCATAGTATCAGGCCTATGGCGGCGGCAAGTATCGGTCCGATAATGAGGTAGGCCAGACCATCGAGCCCTGGCAGCGTCATATCCACTCCATGTTAACCTTCGGGGTATATAACCACATATAGCAACGGAACATTGGAGTTTTGGCGTATTTTTTTGATGCGGTCCCGTTGCGTAGTGGCTGGTGGCGGGATGCCGGTGCATGGAGTGGCCCAACCGCCGACAGCGGGCCACTCCGCGCTGGTTCGGATGCCAGGGACGGTCGATCGCGGCTCAACCCGGGCCCAGGCCGCACCGTGTCGCCCCCTCTTGCCGCGCTCACTGGCGACGGGGCGCGGACGCCGGCGCACGAGGCCACCAGCTACGCGAGTTCAGCTATTAGCAAAGGCAAGAAACAATCTTATTGATTAAAAAACTGGGAAGATTACATTATATCGCGAGGCTTGGTCAGGGCGCTTATTAGATGAGTAGTGCGCCCGCTCGACACACGGCCCTAACCCGTTTCAAAGGAACATCAAAGTCAAGGCCATGGAGACATTTGAGGAGAAGCGCGCAACGGACCGCGTGACGGTGCTGAAAGCAGCGAAGATCGAATGGGGCAACTCCCTCGTGGACTGCTTGGTCTTGGAACAGTCTCCCACCGGCGTGCGCGTCAGCATGGCAACGCCCATGGACGTGCCAAAACAAGTGACGGTCCATCTACGTGGCGGAGCCGTGCGCCAGGCGACGCTACGGTGGGCCTTTGGAACCGAGGCCGGCTTCGAGTTCTCCGGCATCGCGAAACTTGACGCCGCCGCCGCAGACAGCGCGCTGCTCATCTTCGTGGACCTGCACGAGAATGGCCTGAACGACATCATCGCGCGGCTGAACCAAGTGCGGTTCTTCGATGACGCGGAGCTCACCTCGACGGCATTGGCGGCGCAGGCTGCGATGCAGCGGCTTGAAACGATGCTGCGGCAGCGGGCGGAGAGCTCAAAGACGTAGTGGGAAGCACCGCGCGGCCCAGCACGGCTACTCCCGCCGCAGGCTCTCCAGCGGCACCGGCGCCGCATGGGGCCGCGACGCCAGCATGGTGTCGATCAGCGCCAACGCCTCCGTCCGGCCGCTGTTGGCCGCCTGCTCGAAGGGCGTCCAAGTCTGCACGAAATCCAGCGCGGCGAACACCTCCCGGTAGCGGCGCAGTTCGCCCGGCGTCAGCGGGATGCCGCGGACAAAAGCCTTGTGGGCCGAGATGGTCAGCGCCCGGCGCGGGTCCGCCGGGTCCAGCTCGAACTTGAGCGCGTCGCCGCAGAACAGGATGCGCCGGGCACGGTCATGCAGCACCGTGTGCCCGGCGAAGTGCCCGGCCGTCAGGTGCAGCCGCAACCCCGGCAAAGGCTCCAGCGTGTCGTCGAACGGCCAGCTCACCTGCAACGCGCCGGACCATTCGAGGTCGCCGGGGTGCAGCGCCAGCTCGGGGTCGAAGCGGTCCTGCAACTGCCACAGCGCGCCATAGGCGTGGGGGTGGGAGGCGGCCAGCACCTGCATCCCGCCCAGCGCGGCGATGTGGCCGAGCGCCGCCTCGCTGAACACCGGGCAGCCCTCGAAGCCCATGTTGCCGTCGGGCGTCTGGATCAGGTAGGCGCTGGGGCCGATGCCGCCCACCGGCTCGTTCCAGAAGCGCCACACGCCGGGTTCGACCTCGGCCCAGTGGCAGGGGAAGCGGGCCTGCGCCTCGTCCCGCGTCCAGAACTGCCATCCGTCCTGCGGCACGACGTGGCGGGCGTCCAGGCACATGGGGCAGGCTGGCGGCGTGGCGAAGTGGCGCTGCCAATAGCCGCAGTTGTCGCACAGGAAGGTCGGCAGGCGCAGCGCGCCGGCAAAGGGGAGGTAGCCTGGGCTCATAGGCGGGGTTTCCTCCAGGCGGGTCCGGGGCGCAAGAGGGCGGGGCGCATGGCAACGCCGGCGGCTGCCGTCCTCATGCCGCGCCCGACGTTGCTGGCCAGCAGGCCAAGATGGCTGAAACGCTCCGAAGCCACCTGCCCGGCAAGGCAACCGGTCATTGGGCCGTGTCCGTCCAGCCGCCGATGGCCTTGCCCAGGAGCGCCATCGCATCGGCCGGGCCACAGTCGCCTGCCCAGGCCACGAACTGGTCCGGGCGCACGACCACCAGTGCGGCGCCATAGCGCTCCCGTCCGCCAGCCCGGCTGTCCCCTACGACCGCCAACGGCACGTGCAGGGCGTGTCGCAGCCCGCTCGAGCCCGTCGACGGTGGCCCGGTCGGCGTCGAGCGCCAGCAGGGTGAACCCGTCGCCCAGCGCGTCGAACACGTTTCCGCCCGTGGAAAGCGGCTGCGGCGCCAGGTGATGGCCCGCCCGCGCGGCGAAGGAGTGCGACCCCACGGCGCTGCACATGCCGCCGGGCGGGGCGCAGACGATGGCCGATCCCTCGTAGTTCGGCTCGAACGTGGCCACCTCGGACTTGGCGCCGGACTGCCGCTCGGCCCATTTTTGCTCGAATGCCGCTTGGTCGCGCCGGGGGTCGAACGCCTCCAGGAAGTCGCGGTCGTCGTGGATGGATTTTTCGATGAAGTCGCGGGCCGTCGAGGCGAAGACGGGTTGCCGCTCGGCGCTGTAGGAGTCGAGCAGCGCCCGGCCGCCCCACCCCTGCAGCGTCGCCGCCAGCTTCCAGCCGAGGTTGCGGGTCCTCCAGCCCGGTGTTGATGCCGTAGCCACCATAGGGCGGGTGGCTGTGCGCGGCGTCGCCCGCGATGAAGGCGCGCCCGTTCCGGTAGGTGTCCGCCATGGCGAAGCGCAGGTCCCAAAAGCCGACATGCTCGAACTCGACATCGAACTCCGCGCCGACTGCCGAGTGGAGCAGGCCCCGGAAGTCGAAGTTGCCCTTCGTCGTGCCCAGCGGGACCGGCGCGTGGAAGAACCAGGTGGTGCCGAGGTCGACGCGGCCGAAGAACTGCCAATAGCCCCTCAGCTCCGGCGTCAGGACGTTGTAGAACGACTTGCCGGGGAACCTTTCCAGCAGCGTGTGCAGGCCGGGCGCGCGGAACACCAGCAGGACCATGAGCCTGTCGTGGTCCGACCGGGTCTGGGTGATGCCGCCCTGCTCGCGCACCACCGAGCGGGCGCCGTCGCAGCCGGCCACGTACTCGGCCCGCAGCGGGCGTCGGCCGGCGCCGTCGCGTTGGACGATCACCACGGACACGCCGCCGCCGTCCTGCGCGACGCTCTCCGCCCCCCATCCATAGAGCGCCTCCACCGCCGGCAGCTCGCCGACCCGGCGGCGCAGCGCGTCCTCGGTGGCATACTGCGGCAGCCGCTCGTTGTCGGTGAAGTAGTACGGCCGCACCAGCTCGCGCTGCAGCCAGTCGTAGGCATAGCCGCCCAGCAGCGTGCCATAGGCCGTCAGCCCGCCGATGCCGCACTCCTTCGGGATGGTCCGCGCCGCCCGAATTTGCCGCTCCACGCGCCAGAAGTGCATGTGCTCCATGGTGCGCTGGGTCAGGTTCTGGCCCTTGGGGACCGGCTGCGGGCGCATGTGGCGCTCGACCAGGACGCAGCGGACGCCGCGCTGCCCCAGCTCGATGGCCAGGCCCAGGCCGACGGGGCCGCCGCCGACGATCACGACCTGCGTGTCGCGCCTGTCGGCGCCGGGTGGCTCGGTCATGCTCATTCTGGCCTCATGGGAGGGAAACGCCGCCGGTCATTCCGAAGGGGCCACGGCGGGCGCATGCGCGGGGAGCGCCGGCGCGGACCTGTCCTGCCGTGTGGCCATGCTCAAGCCCAGCGCCGCGGCCGCCGCACAAAGCGCCGGCGCCGCAGCGGCCAGGAACAGCGGAACCGCGCCCCAGTGCAGCGCCAGCAGCGCGCCGCCGACGAGCGGGCCAACGATGGAGCCGGCACGCCCGATCCCCAGCGCCCAGCCGACCCCGGTCGAGCGGACCGCCGTGGGGTAGTAGGTCGCGGCGAGGGCGTTGGACGCGATCTGGCCGCCCACGATGCAGAACCCTGCGCAGAACACCGACACGGCCGCAAGCGCCGTCGAATGCCCGGAAAAGCCGACCGCCGTGATGGCAAACGCCGCCAACACGTAGGTGAGCGAAAGGGCGCGAAAGGAGAACCGGTCGATCACCCGCCCCAGCGTGACGGTCCCGGCGACGCCGCCGACCTGCAGCATCGCCCCGATGGCCACCGCGTTCGGCACCGCGCCGCCGAGGCCGAGGCGCCGGTGAGGAAGCGCACGATGATCAGGCTGGCGGCCCCGTCGGCCAGGAGGGTGGCCAGCGTGCCGATGCCGAACGCGGCGGTGCTGAGGACGATGATGCGTTTGCGGCCCACGCGGTCGGCCAGCGGGCCGAACACCAGGGCGCCGACCATCAGCCAGAACAGGCTGGCGCTGAACACGGGTCCGAGCGCGCTGCGCGGCAGGTCCCAGGCGCGCGACAGCGCCGGGGCGACGTAGCCGATCGCCTGCGTGTCGAACCCGTCCATGAACAGCACGGCTGCGCAGGCCAGCAGCAGGCGCACCTGGCCGCGGCTGACCGGTTGCTGGTCGATGAAGGCGGGAAGGTCGACCATGCCGGACCCGAGCCGGCCGGCGGCGTCGGCCGGGGGCTGCGGCATGGCGCGTCCTGCGCCGGTTCTTGGTGCTGGAGGCGCCTTCAGGGCGCAGCCGGATCAGGCAAGAGCAGGAAACCTTCGACGACGGCGAAAAGCTGGCGCCGGTTCTTCTCCATCATGATCGTGTGCGTGCCCTCGCCCAGCTCCACATAGCGTTTCCATGGCGCATTGGCGATGAGCGGGAACAGGGTCTGGGCCATGTAGGGCGGGGTGTCGCGGTCCCACTCGCCCTGCACCAGCAACGTTGGCGCGGTGATCTTGCCGGGGTCGTACGTGGCCTTGCCGCTCATCCAATAGGACCTGAGATCCTGGATCACGCCGTTCGGCGCACGCAGCACGGGCGGGTTCTGCGCGGCGCCCGCCGGGTCGGTCGCCCAGGTTGCCTTCTGCCAAGCGTCGTACCAGCCCTCCGGGATCAGCGCCCCCTGCTTGTCCGCGGCCACGCCGGTCAGCCAGCGCTGCCGGGCCGAGTCGCTGCTCACCGCGCGGTAGGCACCGAGTTTGCCGCCGCCGCCGAGTGCCGCCGCCTCGCCCTGCACGATCCAGACCGGCGCGTACAGCACGAGGCGCTCAACCTTCTGCGGCTGCGCCGCCGCGAAGCCGGAGGCGATGGTGGTGCCCCAGGACCAGCCCATTACGTCCAGCTTTTGCAGGCCGCGGCGCTTCAGCACGTAGTCCACCACGGTTCCGTAGTGCCGCACGGCGTCCTCGGTGGTCTCAATTGGCGCGTTCGCCTCTGCGGGCTGCCCCATGGCGGCGGGCCGGGACGACTTGCCGTAGCCCGGCAGGTCGAGCAGGTAGACGTCGAAGCCATGCTCGGCAAGGTCGTCCATGAAGGACGTGCCGCCGAGCGGAAGGTCGAACGCCGTGCTGGCCGGGTAGGTCGCGCCGTGCACGAACACCAAGGTGCGGCCTGGAACGCCCGCCGCCATCTCGGCCGGGTGCTTGTTGCGCACGTAGATTTCGATGCCGGCTTCGCCTGACGGCACCATGGCGTCCTCGGCGACGACTCGTGGCCGTTGCTGGGCAACGGCATGGGCCGCGCACAGGGCGAGCGAAACACCGGCCGCCAGCGCGGCTTTCCAATTCTTCATGGTTGACCTCCCAGTTGGGCCAGCACCGTAGTCAGCCCGGCGGCGTCGCGCCAGCGCCACGGTTGCATGGGCCAGAAGCACCGGCTAACGGCGGCCCTGCCTCGGCCGGCTGGCGGATGTCGTCCCAGCCACCACACGACTGCCTCCCACACGCAAGTGCGACGCCACTCAACCGGCCGTGAACGGCAGGCCGTGGCAGCTTGTGCTGACCCCGGTGGACCCCGGTGCCTGGCCCGCCAGCGATGGGGACGTTCGCCGCGGGGTTGCGCGGGCTGGGGAACAGCACGGTGCGACGCGCGGCCTGCGTGGATCGAGCGCCGAAGCCGTCCAAGAGCTTGGATCTGACTTCGGCGCATCCCATGGCGCATGCGCGTTGCTTTGACGGAACCACACAAATGCAAAAGATAAGGATATCATATATTGTGCAAAATTGAACAGTTCGCACGTTCTTGTCATGCCCACATACCAGGATATTATGTAAAGAGAAAAGTAGGATTCTTACGGTGGGAGGCTGTGCTGAGCTACCCAGCTATTGGTCCTTATTTAGACTGGCGGTGGCTTTGCTCGACAAGAATGCGTTATGTTCCCCTTGCCAATTTTAGTCAGGTCCGTGCCGTTCCGGGCCTGATGGACGCTATGGCGCACCGGGACGAGTGCGTGAGTCCTGTGCGGGCCCGGCGTCAGCCAGCCGCCCCGTTGCACCAAGGCGGAGCGTGGGTTGTCCCGTTGCCTCCCCTGCGTTCGCGCCCACGTTCCCTGAGCCACCCGGAAGGCCGGTCGAGCCGGCCACAACAGCGCCGGTGCTGGATGCTGCCCCGATCACCCGACTCACGGCTGAGCGGCACCGCCGCGACACCGTGCCCCACGCCCAACTAGGAGAGGACCCATCCCATGCCGACCAGCAATTCCTGCGCGACGACCGCCGCGCCCAGTAGGCCAGGCTGGCTGCTGGCCGTGGCGACGGCCGCCACCGCCCTGCTTGGCGCCTGCGCCACCACGCCCGACTCGCAAACTGCCGGACGCCCGGCGACCGAGCAACCATCGACGGAAGCGCAGCCACTTGACGCCGCCATGACCAGCCTCGCCACCGCGCTGGTCGCCCGTGCGCGGCTCGACCCGTCCGAGCAGCGCGCTTTCGTCGTCGACCCGCCGGTTGACCTCAACACGGTCAGGCACACCGCAGCGACGCGCGAGGTGGAGCGCCGGATTGTAAACGTCGTGGGCCAGCGCTTCCCGTATATGCACGCCAGCCCCCTGTCCGACGCCTCGTTGGAACGCCAGCCCCTCATGGTGCTGAGCTGCATGACCCCGGTGGTCGCGCCCGGCGTGAAGCGGGCCTACACCGATGAACCATCCCCCAATGAATCCCCCAAGGTGTATCGCATCTGGGCCTCCCTTTCGGACACGCGCACGGGCAAGGTCGTCTCGTCGGAGACGGTTTGGGTGCGGGCGGAGGACGTGGACTCGACGCCGACCAAGTTCTTCCAGGACAGCCCGGTTTGGGCGATGGACCACAGCATGAAGGCCTACCTGAAAGTTTGCGGCGGCAAGCCGGGCGACACCATGGACTCGGCGTACCTGGACGGCCGGAGCGCCTCCATCGTCGTCAACGAGGCAACCGCGGCCTACGAGGGTGGGCACTACCCGGAGGCGCTGGCTGATTACAACAAGGCCGTCTTGCTGCCCGGAGGCGACCAGATGCGGGCATGGAACGGCATATATCTGACCGATGTGGCGCTCGGGAAGCCTCAGGCGGCGGAGCAGGCGTTTGGCCGGATGGTGGACGCCGGGCTGGCGCAGGGCAAGCTCGCGGTGAAGTTCGTGTTCCGCCCGGCGTCCGCCCAGTTCTGGCAGGACCAGGCAGTGAGCGGGCAGTATCCGGCGTGGCTCCGCCAGATCGCGGAGCGCAGCGCGGCGCGCAAGGCGTGCCTGCTCGTGCTCGGCCACACCAGCCCCACCGGCACGCGGGCGGCGAACGAGGTCCTGTCCGAACGGCGAGCGCAGTTCGTGCGGGGGCAGATCGTGCAGCGCGCCCCGGTGCTGCAAGTCCGGACGGAGGCGCGCGGGCGCGGATCGAGCGAGCCGCTGGTCGGCACTGGGAAGGACGACGTGTCCGACGCGCTGGACCGCCGCGTGGAGTTCGAGCCGGAGCCTTGCAGTACGCTGCGGGCGGACCGGATGCCGGGCCGGGTCTAGGCGGTCAGGTTGCCGAGGGGAGGCCCTGACTATGGCCTCCCCTCGGTCCTGATCGGGACCACGACCGTCGCGTGGGTGGAGTGGTATAGGCGGCGGTCGAGAACCCCTTGGGCAAAAGCTGCATGGAGGTGCCCATGCTGGCCACGGCGTGGTCGCCAGTGACCGGGTTGCTGTAGCACATTTTCAATCTCTGGCAGGGGTCCCACGCCACCGCCCCCGCTTTTGTGGTTGTGGTTGTGGTCGACCAGCAGCAGGTTGGCGCCGTAGCGGGCGGCGCTTCACTTCTTTGGCGATGATCAGCTCGCCCGTTTCCGTCATGGCCAGCAGATCGTCAAAGCGTCAGCTTGCGGGCTGGCGGGGGCTGCGGCTCCGGCGTCGCCAGGTTGGCCAGCGAGAGCCAGAGCGGGGCCAGGTTCTGCTGGCTGATCCGGTCGTAGAACTTGCGACGCTGGTTTGTAGGACCCGCACCATGCGCGCACCCGTGCCCGCCTTGCTGCTCGCCGTGGTGCTGCCGGGCGCTGGGCGGGCGCAGTTCCCCGGCGGCGCCGTACGCATCGGCGTGCTGAACGACATGTTGTGGATCTTCGCGGACCTGTCAGGCGAAGGCTCGGTGGTCGCGGCGCAGATGGCGGCCGACGACTTCGCCAAGGAGGCCGGGCCAGACGCGCCGAGGGTGAAAATTTTCGGGGCGGACCACCAGAACAATGCCGACGTCGGCGCGGCGATCGCCCGGCGCTGGGTCGACCAGGACGGCGTGGCCGCGGTGGTGGACGTGCCGAACTCGGCCGTGGCGCTCGCCGTCAACCAGGTGATGCGGGAGAAGGACCGCACCTTCCTGGCCTCCGACTATGCGTTCGGCGCGTTCCTTGTGCGGGATGCGGGCGCGTTGGTCAGGGCCAGCGGCGGCCGGGTGGTGGGCGACGTACGCATGCCGCTCGGCACGCCGGACATGAGTTCGTACCTGCTGCAGGCGCAGGCGTCCGGGGCGCAGGTAATCGGCCTGGCCGCCGCCGGGGACGACGTGACCAACCTGGTGAAGCGGGCGGCGGAGTTCGGGATGGGGCGCGGCGGCAAGCAGCGACTGGCCGGGCTGCTGGTGTTCCTGACCGACGTGAACTCCATGGGGCTGGAGACTGTGCAGGGCCTGTTGCTGACCGAGGCGTTCTACTGGGACCTGAACGACGCCACCCGCGCCTGGAGCCAGCGCTTCGCTGAACGCACGGGCGGGCGGAAGCCGACCATGAACCATGCGGGGGTGTACTCCTCCGTGCTCGCCTACCTGCGGGCCGCCGCTGCGGTGCGCAGCGTCTCCGGCCAGGCCGTGGTGGCGAAGATGGAGGAGGCGCCGATCAACGACGCGCTGTTCGGCCCGACCACGATCCGCCGGGATGGCCGGCGTGGCCCCCCGCAGAGACACGCCGGCGCAGGTCGCGCCGCGGATGCGGATCGGCACGCAGCGTTCCTGGCCCATGGCGCGGGCCACGGAATGGCTTTGGGGCATCGTCTTGATCAGCATGTTGACGCCGCCGAACTCGGCCTGGCTGTCCCGCACCGGCACGCCGTGGCCGATGACGGCAGCCCTGTGAAACACGGGCGCGGCTTGACGGCGCACATGGTGAATGGCAGCACCGCGCGGGCGTGGTGGTTAGGCGACGGCGTTGACGTCAGGCCGGGCCATGTAGACGGCGCCGTGCAGCGCACGCTTGCGGTACATTGGACGAAGGTTGGGGGACGAAGGTTGGGGTCCGGCCATCAGGCGCGACCGGCATGCAGTCCAGCATGAACTTCACCCGGTCGTTGCGGGTGGCAACCTCGGGCGGACGGGAGCGGGATAGATAGCAATGGCCAGGGTCGAACGGGCTGTGGCCGCTGACATGGCCGAAGCCGTTCCTCCCGCGCCAGGATGCGGTCGGCGGGGACTGGTGGGTTCAGTGTCTCGCGAAACAGGTCGAGGCGGCAAACCTCATAGCTCAATTCGTCAGCCAACTCGGTAAGGATTTCGCCGATCTGGATCATGACTTGCAGATAGGATGCTTTGTCACCGACGACATAGCCCAGCATCGCCCGAGGCTTCAGGACGGGACGCAGCGACGCAAGTTGCCGGAGGGTGCCGCCGAGGTGAGGACGGGTCACGCAGCGTTACATCCGCTCGAAACCGAGGGTCTCTGCTAGGCTTACCCGCTTCGCCTTGATCCTACGGCCCATGGCCGCCGGGGCCGTCGCCCCCCGGGCCAGCCTGTCCCACCATCCTCAGCGCCTCTGGACCGAAATCATGACGAAACAGATGGGATCGTCAGACCATGCCTGCCGCTCAGCTTGTGGGATGAAGCCCAACGCCTTCAGGGGGAGGGACTAGCCCGCCGTGCGCGGCACAGCCAAGCATTCCACCCGAAGATTTTCGCAGTGAAGATGTCGGAGGCAGGTCTCCAAGTGATCACTATGGCCCAGACAGGCCCTTTCGCTAGGGTCGTTCGGCCCTACGGCAGGACAGCCTTCGACGAACCCGGCGCGGCTCGCATTGGCCGCGCCCTGGCGTGCGGGACGGTGTTGGCTGCTCTCTGATGGCACGCTCAGCATATCGAACCGTTTCAGCCCAACACATGGCCAATTTCGTGAGAACACTGTCAAGCTTAGGTTGACAAAGCTTCTTAGGATCGGGATAACTTGAATCTCGTTGCAATGCTGCATTGTATCGAAAATTTCCGTTGCTACGTGGGCTTCAAGCTAAAGTCGGGTACGGCATGGCTAGGGCTGACCGTTAGCCTAAGACTGAGGATGGTTCGGAGCGATTGATGATGATAAGCAACGGCTGGATGGATCGTTCTTCATTCAAGGGCGAGGTCGCAACTAAAGCATCAACATTTATAGGGGCGGACGGCGTAGCGGCGCAGCGAACGCGGGCGGCGCACGTGGTAAAATGGCTGTTCGACTTTATTTTTGCGTTGATCCTGACTGTGCTATTAATGCCATTATTGTTTGTGATTGCCTGCTTTGTCATGAGCGACGGTGGTCCCATCTTCTTCGTTCATTACCGGGTAGGCAAGAACGGCCAACGGTTCGGGTGCTTCAAATTTCGGACGATGGTTGTCGACGCGGACAGGGTTCTGGCGGCCACGCTGGCGTCCGACCCCGAAGCGCTCGCCGAGTGGACGACTAGGCGTAAGCTGGTCAAGGACCCCCGCGTCACCCAGATCGGTCGTTTCCTACGCCGTTCGAGCTTGGACGAACTGCCGCAACTCATCAACGTCTTGCGTTGCGACATGAGCATCGTCGGCCCCCGTCCGATCGTGAAGGAGGAGGTGGGCAAATACGGTGAGGATATACAATACTACTATAAGGTGCGGCCGGGCATCACTGGCCTGTGGCAAGTCAATGGCCGAAGCCGCACGACTTTTGCCGAGCGGGTGCTGATCGACAAAAAATACGTTCGCGATTGGAACCTATACCACGATTTAGTGATACTATCGAAGACTGTCCCTGTGCTACTGACGCGACGTGGGGCATACTGATTTTGTGCATTGTGGGCCTTATGACCATGCAGCATCACCAGAGGTTATGCTAACTCTCTTCAAGGTTATTAGGCTTTGCTTCCGTCAAAGACTGTTTCGATAAACAATCAATTAGTTAACGCCTCGGCACCGTTCTTCGGAGTCGACCCGGCTTCAGGCCAAGATCATGCCGTGCCGGTGCGAGGGCTTTTTTAGGTCATCTGGCAGCGCAAGCTTCTGATCGCCCTGATCGCGACGCCCTTGATCGCGGTGACGGGGTTTGTCATCAGCCAACTGCCGGCCCAGGGCCATTCAGTTCTAACCTAGCGACCCAAGCTATCGACCCGGATCATCGGCAAAACGTTTCGCGCGCACAGTCCCAGCTTCGACGTGCGGTGACCATTCGCGACCAAATAATTAGAACTGAATGGCCCTGACTGCCGGCCACCTACAGATCGGCCGCAGTCTTGCTGATCGACTCGCCGCGAGCGCAGCCGATCCCGCAGCTTTCATCGGGCGACGGCTCGCAGCCCGACATGATCGGGGTCAAGACCCAGGTCTCGATCATCCAATCGCCAAACCTCGCAGAGCGGGTTGTCGAGAAACTCGACCTAACCCATGCCCCAGAATTCCTCAGCGAACTCGATGGCAGCCCATTGCTCGTCAAAGGTCTCGTTGCGGTTGTGCAGCAGTATGTCATGGGCACGAAGCCGGCTGATGTCCCGCTCACGGCTGCTGAGCGCGCAGGGACCGTCGCTGCCATGCTGCTGAACAAAGTGAAGGCGTCGAACAACGGTAAATCCTATCTGGTGGAGATCACCGCCCTCACCAAGAACGACGCCTTGGGAGCGGAGATCGCAAATGCGTTCGCCAGGATCTACCTCGACTTCAACAGGAAGCTAAAGGTCGACGCAATCGACGAGGCGAACGTGCGCTTCTTTGACCAGCTTCCTCCTTTGGCCCAAAAGGTTCGCGACGCCGGCCGCCTCGTCCAGGTCTTCCGCGTGGCCAATGGCCTCGCGCCAGCCTCAGGACGCGCGTCATAGCGTTTGGCCGGGGCGGCGCCGTCGACATCGCCAGGGATGGCGTGACCGGCGTATTGTTCCACGACCAGGTTGTTTCTGCTGTCGTTGAGGCCGTGGACCAGTTTGAGACTGTCAGAGACAGTGTCATACCAATTGGCTTATCTACTGATTTGGTAACAGCCCAGGTCATCTCGTTGGAGGGGGGCATTGACAGGTCACGGCTGAGTACGAGTCAACGTGTCATGGCACCGCCCGATGACACAGGCTCCGGAGACGACGTATCGGCCGCGATTGGC
>JAABUQ010008974.1_pt1 | contig 13749 bp, 15 predicted proteins | sample 5560001 | NCBI WGS metagenome assembly JAABUQ01 (sample SAMN10711888, study PRJNA513371) | rock metagenome | isolation source: Antarctica rocks | place: Antarctica: Victoria Land, Finger Mt nord | collected 2015-12-18
GCAGAAGCAGCGCGTTGAACAGGCCCAACCCAGCGTTCGACGCGACCGGGCGTTGGTGCACTTGGCTGGTCCAGGGATAGTAGGATGCTCTTCCTTCTCTGGTTCGAGTCCCCCGATGCCACACAAGCACAATGCCGATCGCCGTCACCAAATTCCGGAGATGTCGTTCAAGGCGCAGAACTGGCCGGCCTATGAAGCAGGCCTGCGCCGGCGCGGCAGCCTCACCTTGTGGATCGAGGACGCCGCTTTGCAATGCTGGCAGACCTGTGGGCCAAATGGTCAGGCCCGGTTCAAGGATGCAGCCATCCAGACCAGCCTGATGCTGCGCACGGCGTTCAAGCTGGCATTGCGGCAAACTGAAGGCCTGATGACATCGGTGCTGACGTTGATGGGCGTGACGCTCTCGGCACCTGATCACACCACGGTCATTCGTCGCGCCGTGGCGTTGCGGGTGATCCAGCCAGCACACGTGCCGCCTGGTCCGTTGCACGTCATGATCGACAGCACCGGCCTGCAAGTCTACGGGACAGGCCAGTGGTTGAAGGCGAAGCATGGTGCGAAGTCGCGCCGGACATGGCGCAAGCTGCATCTGGCGGTCGATGCGGCGACCGGCGTGATCATGGCATAAACGCTGACGGATCAGGATGCGGATGACCCATCACAGGTCGGACCGCTGCTCGATCAGATCGACGACCCGATTGGCCGGGTGACGGTGGATGGCGCGTATGATGGCGCCCACCTACCAGACGATCGCCGCGCACAGCGATGAGATCGAGGTGGTGATCCCGCCGCGCTCGACGGCTGTCTTATACCAACCGCCGTTGACATCGACTCCTTGGGATTCCCAAACGGCTTCGAATGTGGGTCCATGCGTTCTGTGTTCGATTTGGGGTGGGTGGCATGGCATCGGTTGCGATCACGCGTGACGACCTGAGCAGTGCGGCGTTGCGGGCGGCGGCGGCGGGGACGGCTGATGCCAAGCAGGCTCGGCGGCTGCTAGCGCTGGCGATGATCCTGGACGGGCATCCGCGCCTGTTGGCGGCCCAGGCAGGCGGGATGGATCGCCAGAGCCTGCGCGATTGGGTTCACCGCTACAACGCTGAGGGGGTTGATGGCCTGCGCGACGTGCGCAACAAGGGCCGCTCGCCGGCGCTGTCAGCCGAGCAGATGCAGAGGCTGGACGTCCTCGTGCTGGCGGGGCCAGACCTTGCACGCGACGGCGTTGGCCGGTGGCGCTGCGCGGACTTGCGCTTGCAGATCAAGGCCAAGTTCGAGGTCGAGGTGCATGAGCGCACGGTGGGCAAACTGTTGCGCGAGCTGCGCCTGACGCGCCTGCAGCCGCGGCCCTACCATCCGAAGAAGGACGCGGCTGGGCAGGAGGCTTTTAAAAAAGCTTTGCCGCCCTCGTAGCCGACGCTCTGCCAGCCGAGGCGTCCGGCAAGACGATAGAGGTTTGGTTCCAGGATGAAGCCCGCGTGGGCCAGCAGGGCACGCTGTCCTACGTCTGGGCGCGCCGCGGCTCGCGTCCGGCCCGGGTGCGCGACTGCCGGCATGAGAGCGCCTACCTGTTCGGTGCGATCTGCCCGGCGCGCGCCGTGGGCGCTGCCATCGTCATGCCCTGGGTCAGCAGCGAGGCCATGGCGATCCACCTGGCCGAGATCAGCAAGCAGGTCGGCGCCAGCGCTCATGCGCTGCTGGTTTGCGACGGGGCCGGCTGGCACCAGCCCGGCGTGCGTCTCGCGGTGCCGGACAACGTCACCCTGTTGCGCCTGCCACCCTATGCGCCCGAGTTGAACCCAATGGAGAACGTCTGGGCATACTTGCGCGGCAACACGCTCAGCATGACCGTCTGGGAAACCTACACCGCCATCGTCGACGCCTGTTGCGACGCCTGGAACGGCCTGATGAAGGATGCCGAACGCATCGTCTCCATAACTACCCGCGATTGGGCACAGGTCAAAGTCTAGGGCGGTTGGTATAAGGCTGATTGCCGTCACCACCGACAGCCCGGGCTACCTGCTGATGACCGACGCCGGAGCGGCTCATAACGGACGATGATCATAATTGCTGGGCTGATGATAATGTTATTCCAAGTCGCCTGCGGTCAGATACTCCCACATCCGCTCCATAATGCGGCCGGACCATGTCGCACGGGACCGGGCAGCTTCGGTATCGATGACGCCACGCTCCAACGGGTTGCCCCCGGCGAGGCAATCCATCTCGACCCGCGACGCGTCCTCCAAATACCAGGTGAGCACGACCGCCTCCTCCAGCGAGGCGCCGGCCGTGACCGCGCCGTTCCCGCGCATGACAATGGCCCGTCCCTGCCCGAGCTGGTGCGCCATCTGCTCCGCCTGCTGGTCGGTGCGGATCAGCTGCGGATCGTCCCAAAAGGCCGGGCCCGGCGCGAAGTAGCAGCCAGGACCATGACGCGGCCGTGCCGTGATCCCCATCGTGCCCAGGCTCATGGTGCGCGGGGCCATGGATCGGACCATGCCGCCCACCCCTGGGCGACGTCTGTAGATCTCGCGATGGATGCGAACCTCACCAAGCACGCCTTCCGGCAGCGCCCCGTCCAGGGGCACCACGGTGCAGGCCTCCCCGGGCTCCACCAATCCTAGCGGACGTGAGGGCGCGACGAGGAAATGCCCGGCATCGAGCCGCACGCTGCAGTGACCGTATGCATGCACCAGGTGATGTCGGCCGAGCGCCCGAGCCGCCACGCGCACGAGGCGCGCCTGCGCCGGCTTAGCCTCCATCAGCTTCGGAACTCGGCGATGGCGGGCTTGGAGCCCCATTGGCAGAAACCCTTCGGCTCGAACGGAAATTGCTTCTCCCGATACGCCATCTCGTCCGCGATGCTCCGCACGCCGCTGGAATACTCGAACACCATGCCCTCCGGCCCCTCGAAATAAAGGAAGCGCGCGGAGGAGGTCGGGTGGCGCCCCGGGCCAAAGACGATCGGCACCCGCTTTTCCTTCAGCAGCGCCCAAGACCGCATAATGTCGTCGCTGCTTTCCACCTGGTGGTTCACATGCTGGACGCCGCGTCGGGCGGAGGGGAACAGCGCGATCGAATGGTGCACCTCGTCGATGCGCAGCAGCGCCGCATCGCCGATCCGGTCGCTCACGCGGGCATTGGTCACCTGCGTCCAGAACAGCTCGTCCCGAACGGGATCGCGCGAGTGGAGCCCGACATGGGAGAATCCGGTGATGCCGGCGTCGCGGGTGCCGTGGTAGCGCCGGCCGTCATGCGCTGGACGCACCACCAGCTCCAGCCGGTTGTCGTTCGCGTCGTCGAACATCAGCACGGCACGCGCCATGCGCTGTTCGGCCTCGTTGGCGGTGGCCAGGCGCACTGGGCGGCCCAACGCCTCCAGGCGCGCGGCGGCGGCTTCCAACGTGGCCATGTCGGCAACCTCGAAGCCTACGGCGTTGTCCGCCGGGTCACCCTTGAAGTAGCAAAGCGTGTGCGCCCGGTCGTCGGACTTGAAGTAGATGGCGTCGCGCATCTGATCGGCGACGTCCAGGCCTAGGACCTCCACGGCGAATTGCCGGGCATGGGCCAAGTCTTGCGTTCCCATCCGCACGTAGGTGACGTCGAGCATGTCGATCATGGCGCACCGAACTCCTCAATGTTGGTCTCGCTGCCCCAGTTGCAGTAGCCGCCGGAGCCGCCCGCAAATTGCCGCGGCGCCTGGCCGTCCCCGACTGGTGACGCTTCGGTGACGAAACTGTAGTTGACCTCCCCTGGCCCCTCGAAGGTCAGGAATATCTCGCCGGAGGCCGGGCGCCGGCCCGGGCCCTGCGCGATGCGCACCTGCGCGCCGGGCAGGAAGTAATGGGCCTGCATGACTTGGTCGATACCTTCGACCCCGAACTCCACCGCCAGTATGCCCTTACGGTGGGACGCATGCAGTGCGATGCGGTGATGCGCGGCATCGAGGGCAACATAGGCCGAGCTGCCGGCCCAGTCGCGGACCTTGCCGCCCAGCAGCATCGTCCAAAAACGCTCCTCTGCCGCCGGATCGGCGGTGCGCAAGGCGACGGCGGTCAGCCCGGTCACGCCGGTGTCGCGGGACGGGAAGTAGCGCCAGCCGGAGTGCAGCGGACGCACCACCAACTCGATCACCGTCCCGCCCGGGGTGGCGGTTGTCAGATATGCCTTCACCCGGCGCGCCTCGCATCCCGCCACATCGCCGCGGGCCGTGGCATGCCCGGCCGCGCCCAGGGTGGCCTCGGCTATTTCCAGCGCCGCCATGTCGCGTAGTTCCAGCCCGACCGCCTGTTCCACGGAGTCCGCGACGTAGGACAGGGTGTGGTCTCGACTGTCGGAGCGATACCAGGCCTGCGTCTCGTCCCGTCCGACGTTCTGCAAACCCAACATCCGCTCGGCATAGTCACAGGCGGCTGCCAGGTCGGGCACGCCCAGCCGGACGTAGCGAAGCCTCTCGACGGCGAAACCGGTGCTCATACGCCCAGATGCTCCCTCACGATGTCCCGGTCGGCCAGCAGCCGCTCGGATGGCCCGTCGAACACGGCGCAACGCCCGGCCAGCACCACCGCGCGTGGGCACAGGCGCAAGGCGAGCGACACGTTCTGCTCTACCAGCAGCACCGTCAGCCCTTCGGCAGCCAGAGCCCCGACGCTGCCGACAATGATCTCTTCGGCCATCAACGGTGCCAGCCCCTCGCTCGGTTCGTCGAGCACCAGGATCTGCGGCTGGGTGAGCAGGGCGCGGCCGATCGCGAGAAGCTGGCGCTCCCCGCCGCTGAGTGAGCTGCTGAAGGCGGCCCGGCGCTCGGCCAAGCGTGGGAAGGTCTGGAACACCCGGTCCAGCGTCCATGCGCCCGGGCGCCGCCGCAGGGTGGACAGCCGAAGGTTCTCGGTCACCGTCAGGTTGGGGAATATCCCGCGCCCCTGCGGCACCAGCGCGATGCCCAGCCGGGCGATGCGATGGGTCGGCCACCCGGTGACGTCCTGCCCCAGCACCCGCACGGTGCCGCCGACGCGGGGACCGAGATTGAACAGCGCGTTGACCAGCGTGGTCTTGCCCACGCCGTTGCGCCCCAGGATGGCCACCGCCTCCCGCGGCGCCACCTCCATCGTCACGTTGCGCAGCACCTCCACCGCGCTGTAATGCGCAGACACCCCGGACAGCGCGAGGAGCGTCTGGGGCGAAAGGTCGAGCGCTGCATTCATCCGTCAGCCAGTGCGCCCAGATAGGCCGTACGGACGGCCGCATCCGCGCGGACCAGCTCGGGCGTGCCACAGCAGAGCATCTGCCCGAGGTTCATCACGGCGATGCGGTCGCAGGCGCCGAAGACGATCTCCACGTCATGGGCGATCAGCACGACGGAGGTGCGGGCGTCGTGCAAGCGCACGATTTCCAACAACTGGTCAGCCTCGTCGCGCGCCAGCCCGGCCGTTGGCTCGTCCAGCAGGAGCAGGCGCGGCTTGAGCGCGAGGGAGATCAGCACGTCCACGATGCGCTGCTCGCCATAGGAGAGGTCGGCGAGCCGCTCGTCACCCCGCCGGGCAAGGCCGCTCTGGGCAACCAGCAGAACGGCCCGCGCGGCGGCCGCCTGGTGCACGCGGCGGGCGCCGATCCAGCGCAGCCCGTCGCCCGCGGCCTGCCGTGCCGCCATGGCGATGTTCTCGCGAACCGTCAGCTCGGGGAAGACCATCGCCTTCTGGAAGGTGCGGACCAGCCCGCGTGTGACCCGGCGCGCCGGCGACAGCGCCTCGATCGCCTCGCCCGCAAAGCGGACGGTGCCCGTATCGGGGCGGAGGAAGCCGGTGATCACGTTAAACAGCGTCGTCTTGCCGGCCCCGTTCGGGCCGATCAGGCCAAGCGTCTCGCCCTCCAGCACGTCGAACGTCACGTTCGTAAGCGCGCGGAAGGCGCCGAAGCTCTTGTCGATGCCAGCCACCTCCAGCACCTTGGTCATGCCTGGTCCTCGCGCCGGTGCGCCAGTCGTAGCACGCAGCTGCGCAGGAAGCTCGCGATGCCGGTGGGCAGCAGGATCACGGTCAGCACGAAAATCAGGCCGACGAACAACTGCCAGCGGTCGGTGTAGGAACTCAGGTAGGTCTGGATCGTCAGATAAACGGCACTACCCAGGAAGGCGCCCCAAAGCGAGCCGACGCCGCCGATCACCAGCATGATGATCATGGTCGCCGAAAGGGTCCAATGGACGTTCTGCGGGCCGATATACTGGTTGACGAATGGGTATAGCGCTCCCGCCGCCCCTGCGATGCCGCCCGCCGCCAACATGGCTAGGAAGCGGATGCGCGGGATGCTGTAGCCCAAGGCGCTCATGCGGATCGGCTGCTCCCGCGTGCCGATCAGCGCTTGGCCGATCGGCGCCGCGACGAAGGAGCGTGCGACCAGGGTTGCGATTGCCGCCAGCGACCCAGCCAGCAAATACAGGGAGCGCGCATCGTCCAGGCGCCACGGCCCAAAAGAAAGCGGCGGCAGGCCCCGCAGCCCGTCCGCCCCGCCGGTGACGTCACGCCAATGGAAGCACACCTCCCATACGATCTGGCCGAGTAGCAGGGTGAGGATCAGCAGAAACAGGCTGCTGGTGCGCACGATCACCGCGCCCATCAACCCGGCTACTGCCGTGCCAGTGACGATCCCGGTCGCCAACATCAGCACCAGGTTGCCGCCCGCGTGCAACGAAACCACCGCCGCCGCGTAGCCGGCTGCCCCGAAAAGCGCCGCGTGGCCGAGCGAGACCAGCCCGCCAATGCCCACCAGCAGGTCGAGGCTCAAAACCGCCGTGCCCAAGATAAGGATTTCCGTCAAGAAGCGCAGGTAAAACTCTCCGGCGAACAGCACCGGCGCGGCCAGGAGCAATGCGAAGGCTGCCAGAATGGATGCCCGGGAGAGCAGCAAAGGCCGGGCAAGTGGCTGAGCTTGGAGGACCGACATGCGCCTCACACCTGCCGGAGCCGTGGAGAAACCAATCCATTGGGCCTCAGGACGAGCAGCGCCGCCATTGCGGAATACGCCGACACGTTGGCGAACTCCGGCAGCCACACCTTGCTGAAGGTAAGCGCGAAGCCGACCACCAGCGCGCTGACTACGGTGCCCCTAAAGGTGCCCAGACCGCCCACCACCACGGTGATGAGCGCGAGGATCAGCACCTCCTCGTCAAGCCCGGGATAGGCGGCCAGCATGCCGGCGCCCAACGCGCCGCTGATGCCGCCCAGCCCCGCCGAGAGCACGAGCACGGCGGTGAACACGCGCCGCGTGTCGATCCCCAGCGTCTCCACGACGCCACGGTCCGTCACCGAGGCCCTTACCACTGCGCCCCACAACGTGCGATCCAGCAGCACCCACAGCAGCCCGGCTAACACGAAGCCGGCGGCGATGATGAACAGTCGGTAGATTGGGAACGGCAGGTCGAATAGGAAGACCACGCCCTGCAACGCCTCGGGCAGCTCCGGCGATAGGATCTGCGCGCCGAACCCCCATCGCATCAGGTCTGCGAAGATCACCGAAAGGCCATAGGTTAGCAGCACCTGCATGAGATGCGTGCGGCCGTAGAAGGCACGGAGCGGGAACCGCTCGAGCAGCACGCCGACCAGCGCCGTCGAGAGGAATGCTACGGGGAACGCCAACCACCAGGGGGCACCGGACGCATACCAATATATGGCGACGTAGCTCCCCAGCAGGTAGAAGGAGCCATGGGCCAGGTTGATGAAATTCATCAGGCTGAGAACGACCGACAAACCAAGCCCGGTCAGCAGCAGCAGGGCCGAGAAGGATACGGCGTTCAGGGTCTGGATCGCGGCGTAGCCCATTTGGCCCTCAGGCAGTCGGGCCGGGGTCGCGCACGGCCTCGTATGTGTGCACGACCGTGTTGACCACCTTGCCGCCGGGGCCGGGCTTGACCTCGTTGACGTAGATGTCGAGGATCGCCTGGCCGTTGCGGGGATCGAACGGGATTTTGCCGAAGGCTGTGTCGATTGGGCGGTCGAACAGCGCCTGACGGGCGCGCTCCCAATCAGTTAGGTCGCCGCTTACACGCTCTAGGGTCGCCTTGATGGTCTGGCCGCAGACGTAGCCGGTGGTGCTGAACTCGCCGGGCAGCAGCTTCCCGGTGGCCATGTAGGCGCGGACGAACTCAGCGCTGGCCGGAGCGGTCGGGGACTGCTCAAAGGTGTTGAACGCGCCCATACCCGCGTCGCCCACCGCGGGCAGTACGTCCTCCTGGTCGAAGAAGGCGCCCGGGCCGACCAGCGGCACCCGCCCCGCGAGCCGGTACTCCTTCCACTGTTTCAGGAACCGCACCGCATCGCTGCCCGCGAAGAAACCGAAAACGGCGTCCGGCCGCTCCGACGCGATAGTGGTCAGCAACGGCCCGAAATCGGCGCTGCCCAGCGGCGTCCAGAGCTGCTTGCCGATCTGCCCGCCCAGCGACTGGTAGGTCTGCGCGAAGTCACCGATGTATTCGCGGCCGGCCGCGTAGTCGGACCCCACCGTCAGCACCCGCGCCTGGGTCACCTTGTCGTAAGTCCAACGTGCGGCGGTGGTGCCCAGCATCCAGTTCGTCTTCGTGGGGCGCACGATAAAGGGGCTGGCCGCCTTGCGAGCGAGGTCGTTGGCCGAGCCAAGCAGGAAAGTCGGAATCTTCGCCTCGGTCACCACGTCGCGCATAGCAAGTGCTACGCCCGAGCTGATTACGCCGCAGAGGATGTCCACGCGGTCCTGGCCGATCAGCTTGCGGGTCCTGCGAACGCCCTCGTCCGGCTTCGCCTGGTCGTCCTCGACCAGGAACTCCACCCGGCGCCCGGCGATGGCGCCCCCGGCGTGCGATAGCAGGAGTTGCATTCCGGCACGCATGCTTTCGCCGAGCGCCGCGAACGGACCGGAAAGCGAGGTGACCATGCCGATCTTCAGCGGCCGGGCTTCCTGCGCCAGCGCCCGACGGGCGAGCGGAGCCGAGACGGAAGCGGCGCTGAGGCCCGCCAGGAAATGGCGGCGGTCGAGTAGCGGCAGCTTGCGCATGACGATAGCATCTCCCCGGAGCATTCGACGCGGATCTTGCGTCCTATTGGGGAGGAAGCTGCTCCCAAGCTGCATTGACTGTCAACGTGATATTTCGATATTTTGTGGCGCTTCATCTGGGATACGATGAAATTACAGGATGGAAGCCAACCGGAGCGCGATCGCAGCTCTTGCAATTTCGATATTTCAGTGGTGTTCTGCTCAAATGGAAATGCAGGTCGATCTCGGCGCCACCCCAGACCGCACGCTGGCCGACCGCGCCTACCGCCTACTCCGGCATGACATCGTCGCCGGGCGGTTGCCTGCGGGCTCCAAGCTCAAGTTGGAGGCCATGGTGCAGGATTACGGGGTCGGTATGTCCCCGCTGCGCGAGGCGTTGGCCCGGTTGGTGGGCGACCTCCTTGTCGTGTTCGAGGGGCAGCGCGGTTTCTGGGTGCCGGACATGTCGTTAGCCGAGCTGGACGACCTGACCCGCAACCGCAGCCTGCTGGAGTGCGAGGCCCTGGCGTTCTCCATCCAACACGGCGACGCGGCCTGGGAAGCCGCCGTGCGCGCGACCTACGACCGCCTGCAGGCAGTGGAACTGGCCCTGCCCGAACCCAGCGCGCCTTTGTCCCCGGTCCTGCTGGTGGATTGGGAAAGTCGCAACCGCGCCTTCCACAGCGCCCTCGTCTCCGCCTGTGGCTCCCCTTGGCTGATCAAGCTGCGCGGCCTGCTGTACCAGCAGGCCGAGCGCTACCGCTGGGTGTCGCTGAAGGTCTCGCGCGGCCGCCGTTCCGTGCACGAGGAACACGCGGCGATCTTCGAGGCAGCCGTGCAACGCAACGTCCTGCGGGCGGCGCGGATGACAGAACTGCACCTCCGCCGCACCGCGGAGGAGGTCCGCCGCACGCTGGAAAGCGCTCCGATGCAAGGCAAGGGCGGCGTTGCATGACACCGCCCCGCCCGTGGGACCTGTCAGGTCAGACGATCCTGGTGACGGGCGCCGTCGGCGGTATCGGCGCCGCGACCGCGCGACTTTGTGCCGGGCTCGGCGCCCGGATGCTGCTGAGCGACGCGCGCGACTGTAGCGAGACGGTGACCGCCATTCACGAGGCGGGCGGGCATGCCGAGTCCAGGGTCGCCGACCTGCGCGATCAGGCGGCGCTCCAGGCGCTGTCGGATTGGGCCGCGGCCGCGGACGGTGCGGTCATCGCCGCCGGACTTTACGAGCCGCTGGACTGGACCGACCCAGAGTTCGACCGCGCGCTGGACGACGCGCTGGCTGTCAATCTCGGCGCTCCCATCCGGCTGGCGCGCGGCCTGTGTACTGCGATGTCCGCCCGCGGCACCGGCCGGCTGGTAATGCTCGGCTCCATCGCGGCCACCACCGGCGGCTCCTTCCCCGGCGTTGGGCCGCATTATTCGGTTTCCAAGGGCGGCCTGCACACGCTGGTGCGCTGGCTGGCCGCCCGCTACGCCGGGCGCGTGCTGGTGAACGGCGTCGCGCCCGGCGTCACCGCCACCCGAATGATGGACCGGCACGACATGGCCGGCCTACTCGGCCATCACCCGATGGGCCGCATGGCCACACCCGACGAGATCGCCTGGCCCATCGCCTTCCTTCTCTCGCCGGGCGCCAGCTTCGTCGCAGGCGCCATCCTCGACGTCAATGGCGGCAGCCTGATGCGGCCCTGACGCCGCATCGCCCCACTAAAGGACCGCATGATGAGCAGCAGCGCGCAAACCCTGACCGCCGCCTCCAGCCAAGTGGGGCATTTCATTGATGGCCAGCCCGGGCGGGCCGGCCGCACCCGCTTCGAGAACCGCGACCCGGCGACCGGCGAGCTGGTCAGCCGGGTGGCCGAGGCCGACGAGGCGATGGTCGACCGCGCGGTAGAGGCAGCCCGCAAGGCGCTGCGCGGCCCGTGGGGGCGCATGGGCGAGGCGGAGCGCAGCGCCATCCTACGCCGGGTCGCCGCGGGCATAGAGCGCCGCTTCGACGAGTTCGTGCGCGCGGAGATGCTCGACACCGGCAAGCCGGTCGGCCTGGTCTCGCACCTGGACATCCCGCGCGGTGCTGCGAACTTCAACGTGTTCGCCGACCAGGTCGCCACGCTGTCCTCCGAGAGCTTCCGCATGCCGACGCCGGACGGACGGGGCGCGTTGAACTACGCCATCCGAGTGCCGCGCGGCGTCGTCGCTGTGATCTGCCCCTGGAACCTGCCCCTGTTGCTGATGACCTGGAAGGTCGCGCCGGCCCTCGCCTGCGGCAACACCGTCGTGGTCAAGCCGTCGGAGGAGACACCCTCCACCGCCGCCCTACTTGGCGAGGTGATGAACGAGGCAGGGCTGCCCGCCGGCGTCTACAACGTGGTGCAGGGCTTCGGCTCCGACAGCGCGGGCGAGTACCTGACGCGTCACCCAGGCGTGAACGGCATCACCTTCACCGGCGAGACGCGGACCGGCGAGGCGATTATGCGGACGGCGGCGAGCGGCATCCGGCCCGTGTCCTTCGAGCTAGGCGGCAAGAATGCCGCCATCGTCTTCGCCGACTGCGACCTGGACGACGCGGTGGAGGGCACAGCGCGTTCGGTGTTCGCCAATTGCGGGCAGGTCTGCCTTGGCACCGAACGGCTGTATGTGCAAAGGCCGATCTTCGACGCCTTCGCCGCCCGGCTGGCGGATGCGGCCGGCAAGCTGGTACTGGGCGATCCCTTCGACCAGCGCACCGGAATCGGACCGCTGATCAGCCAGGAGCATCGCAGTAAGGTGCTGTCCTACTACGAGCGTGCGAAGGCCGACGGCGCGCAGGTCCTCGTCGGCGGCGGCATTCCGGACATGCCAGGCCGCTTCGCCGGCGGGTCGTGGGTGCAACCGACGCTGTGGACCGGGCTGCCCGAATCTTCCACCGTGGTGCGCGAGGAGATATTCGGCCCGTGCGCCCATATTGCCCCCTTCGACGAGGAGGACGAAGCGGTCGCGTTGGCCAACGATAGCCCCTACGGCCTCGCAACAGCCATCTGGACACGGGACCTGGCGCGCGCGCATCGCGTGGCGGCGCGGGTGGAGGTCGGGATCACCTGGGTGAACGCCTGGTTCCTGCGCGACCTGCGCACGCCGTTCGGCGGCTCCAAGCAGTCCGGCATCGGGCGCGAGGGCGGGGTCCACAGCATGGAGTTCTACACCGAGCTTCGTAACGTCTGCATCAAGCTATGAACGCGATCATGGAGTCCCGCCGAATGACCGATCAAGAACGGCCCAGCCCCGTTCAAGGAGCCAGTTCGCGCCTGCTCGAAGCTTTCCGCAGCCGCACGCCATGCGATCCGGTCCGCGACCTGGTGGAACCGCTCGGCCTGGAGGGCGCCTACGCCGTTCAGGCAGCGATGATGGGCGCGCGTCTCGATGAGGGCCGGCACGTGGTCGGCCGCAAGATCGGCCTGACCGCCATGTCGGTGCAGAGGCAGCTCGGCGTGGACCAGCCCGACTTTGGCGTGCTGCTGGACGACATGGAGTTCGGCGATGCGGCCGAAATCCCGATGCACCGCCTGATCCAACCCAAGGTGGAGGCGGAGATCGCCTTCGTGCTGGAGCGCGACCTGGATATGGACGCGCCTACGCTGTCGCAGGTGCTGCGGGCCGTGGCGTACGTGGTGCCAGCGATCGAGATCGTCGACAGTCGTGTGCGGGACTGGAAAATCTCGATCTACGACACCATCGCGGATAACGCCTCCTCCGGCCTGTATGTGCTTGGCGGATCGCCGAAGAAGGTACACGACCTCGATCTGCGGCTTTGCGGCATGAGCCTGGAGAACCGGGGGGAGCCGCTGTCCAACGGGTGCGGCGCGGCATGCCTGGGTAATCCGCTCAACGCCATGACGTGGCTCGCGCGCCGCATGAAGGCGCTGGGCCAGCCGCTGCGGGCGGGCGAGGTTGTGCTGTCGGGCGCGCTCGGCCCGATGGTTCCGGCCAAGCCGGGCGAGGTCTACCAGGCCCGCATATCCGGCCTGGGAAGCGTGACCGCGGCGTTTGGGGAGGGCTGAGCATGGGCGCCGACATCGCGGAGTTGGCCGAGCGGCTGGACGAGGCGGCGCGGACCGCGCGCGCCACGCCGCAGATCAGCCACACGGTCGATCTCACCCTGGCCGAGGCCTACGCCATCCAGGCCGCCAGCATCGCCCGGCGCCTAGCGCGCGGCGAACGCCGGGTCGGTATGAAGATGGGCTTCACCAGCCGCGCCAAGATGCTCCAGATGGGCTTGTCGGACCTCATCTGGGGTCGCTTGACCGACGCCATGCTGGCCGAGGATGGCGGGACGATCGCCTTTGCGTCGTACGTCCATCCGCGGGTGGAGCCGGAGGTCGCCTTCCTGATGCGCAAGCGCCTGGAAGGCCGGGTGACGCCGCTGCAGGCGCTCGACGCAGTGGAAGCTGTGGCACCCGCTCTGGAGGTGATCGACAGCCGCTACGAGGCCTTCAAGTTCTCGCTGTCCGACGTGGTCGCCGACAACTCCTCGTCGTCCGGGTTCGTCGTGGGCGCCTGGCGATCGGCGCGGACCGAGATCGACAATCTCGGCCTGGTCGTCGCGATCGACGGCCGCGCCCAAGCGCTCGGCTCAACCTCGGCGATCCTGGGGCACCCGCTCCGCTCCCTCGTGGCCGCCGCTCGGCTGGTGGCGGAGGGTGGGGAGGCGCTGGAGCCCGGCTGCATCGTCCTGGCAGGCGGCGCCACGGCGGCGCGGGCCCGCACACC
>JAABUQ010008975.1_pt1 | contig 13748 bp, 6 predicted proteins | sample 5560001 | NCBI WGS metagenome assembly JAABUQ01 (sample SAMN10711888, study PRJNA513371) | rock metagenome | isolation source: Antarctica rocks | place: Antarctica: Victoria Land, Finger Mt nord | collected 2015-12-18
CGAGGACGGCCATGCCTTGCTCGTACAGCCAGATCGCGCCCGCCGGCCCGACGCCCGGCTCCGCCGATCCGTACGTCGCCGCGTTGGCGAAGAAGTCGCGGATCTTGCCGGTGCGCACCAGCACGATATCTCCCCTGCGCACCGCGACGGACGCGGCAGCGCATGCGGCCTGGAGGTCGTCGGCGGTAATCTCGTACCCGTCCGGTAGCGCCGGCAGGCCCTTGAGCCCGGCCACGTCGAGCAGGACGCACCGTCCCACGATGGGCGCGACGGTCTCCATGCCGTTCCGCGTCCAGCCGCGATCGTCGCGCGCCTCCGACGCCAGGCCGCCGCCGTAGACGCGCCCCTCGGCCTGCACATGGATCAAGGCGTCGAGATGCGTGCCGCAGTGCAGGTTGCCGTGGATCACCTCGGCCGTGTACTGGTACGGCTCCCCGACGCCCGTCCCCTCGGGCGTGACGCGAAAGGCCATGGAGAAGGGGGTGGCTGGCCCCGGAGGGATACGCTCGTTGATCTCCAACCCCAGATCGTACACCTTCCCCGTGCGCGGCAAACGCAGCGCGGCGAGCTCCTCGCGCGCCCCGATGCGCCCGAGCGCCCCTCGGTCTGCTGTCCCCCCGCCCCCAGGCGCGGATGCTGCCGTCGACATACCAACCCTCCTAACGACCCGCGCCTGCGTGCGACCAATCAGATATCCAGATATCCCATCCTTGAGTATCCCATATGAGCACGGCCATGGCGTCATATGAGCACGGCCATGGCGTCCGGCTCCAGCCGCACCTCCAGGAGCAGCCGCCCTTCGACCGGCCGCTCGAACGGCCGGTGCACCATCACCGCGCGTCACCTCGCCCGGCAAGTCGACGACGGCCAGGCGCGCTCCCGCTCGAAGTGGTTGAGCACGAGCGCGGATTACCCCGTCATCCGGCTGCGATGCAGCCCGTGGAGCACGTCGCCGTCCCCCGTCACCTCGACGCCGGTTGGCCCAACGACGCGACTGTGCCACAGGGTCTCCCACAAGTCGCGCCGCAGCCGCAGCGCCTCCTTGACGTACGCCGCCAGCTTGGGCGCGTCGGCCGCGCTCCCGTGGAGACAGCGCGCCTCGACGGTGACGAGGTGCCCGTAACGCAGGCAGTTGTTGATCATCGCGTAGTCATAGTGGCCGGTGATGCAACAGCTCTGCCAGAACTCGGGGAAGGTGTAGCCGACGGTCGGCAGATGCTCCCGGCTGAAGAAGCGGGAATACGACGCGTCGACGAAGGAGATGGCGCGGTCCCAGTGCGTCTCGCTCGCCAGACAGAAGCGCGGGCTGCGGGCGCAGGCCGCCGCGAAAAAATCGCACAATGTCTCCCGGACGGCCTGCATCACGGCACGGTCGCGCGAAGGACACGGCCGGGTTGTAGTCCACGTCACCCCCGTCATCCAGTTTGTTGATCTTCGTCCCGGCCACGCTGAGCTCCACGACTTGGACGAGTTGCTCCAGGATGACGCGACGGAACTCCGGGTGCGCCGGTTGACTTGCACCATGCGCGGCTCGCATTGGCTGGCGAGGCCGAGCAGCGTGCCATACTCCCATCCGACGCTGTTGCGGGCGTCGCCCGCAACTCCCGTTTGTACCACTCCGTCTCGAGATGCGCCCACTGCAGATTGGCGAACAACAACGTCTCTACGCCTCCGTCGCGGCAGGCCGCGATCGCGGCGCGCAACTCGTCGGGGCTGCTCAGCCATCACAGCGTACGCCGGCGCCATACGGTTTCCGTCTCGAGGCGCCAGTACCATGTCTCGTCCACAGCCACGAAATGCCGCATCAAGCGGACCATCAGCACTCGGGACACGTCCAGGCACCGCGCACACGGCGCGATCGGCCGCGTGCAGGCGCATCCCAATCGTGTCGAGCATCAAGGCGACGAGCGCGTTCTGCACGACGTTGTAGTATAGCCCGTCGATCCCACTCCCCCCGCCGAACTCACCACTCCCCGCGATGAATGGCCGGCGCTCCAACTCGCCCAACACGAAGCGGAGCAGGACGCTGGCGTCCCGGAACAAGATCGTGTCATGCCAGGGGGGCCCGCCGATCGATGTGGTGAACATGCCGACCAGCCCGTGAGCGGGGTCGGTGATGCGGTTGTGCGTCCGCACTCCACCATCGAGGGAGGCCGCGATCTCGCGGCTGACCAGATCGGCCTGTGAGCAGCCTGCGAAGGTCAATTGCGCGTAGGCCACGATATTTCTTCTCCCTATGCCCCCAAGTGTCGGAGCGATGTCCGGTCATCATGCGAGGGGCTCGTTCATGGCGCGCATCTGGATCTCGATGATGGGCGAGCCCGGCGACTGGGTGCAGGCGAGGGACACCGCGCCCGCCACTCCTCTGGCCTCGGTACCACGCGGCTCATCCACACTCATCCCACGTATGAATGAGCGGCGTGGCACCAGCGCCCTACGACGACTGCCAACTCCTCAGTGTCTTGACAGGGTGGAGCACGGGGCAGTTCCCGCTACCCTGTCCAATGGACTTGGCCGAGATCCCACGTCGCCGGAGTGGTCGTGCCGGTCCCGAAGTACACGTACTTGAACCCCGACGGCGCCTCCACATACATATCCCCATTCGGCTGCCGCATGAAGCCGGGGTTTTGGTTCTCGTCATTGCCCGTCAGTGTCTTGTCGATTTAGCCGAAGGAGGACCACGTCGAGGTGAGGTTGGCGTCAGCCGTCTTGTACAGGTACACGATCTGATCGTTGGCGTGCTTGGTCGCAATGTACCACTTACCCTCGGAGGGGCTGTACGCTATATCTCCTATTTGCTCCCAGTAGAGGGGATTGGGGAGGGTCGTCCTGTTACTAAACGTCTGCCCATCCGTGGAATGCACGACGTAGTTTGTCCCGTTGCTCCCGACCGTCGAGTCCCAGTACGCCAGGTAGACACTGGAGGCTGTGCCGTCTTCCCGATATGCCGTCGGCATGCCGGCGCCGTACCCCGTCGTCGTCCCACCCGCAGGGCTGATGATGGGGTTCGCCGCATCTTTGACCCATGTGGTCCCGTCGTTCGAGAAGGCAACCCCGATACGCGTGTTGGCGCAGCACTGGTCCGTGCCGCTGTAGTACATCGCATACGTATAGGACGCCCCGTTGTAGCTGAACGACCCCTTCACGACCGAGGGGTCGCACGTATGCGTGCTGTCCCATCCGGTGGGAGATTTCGTCAAGACCATCCGCGGCGCGGACCACCCGCTACCGCTATCTTCGGCATAGAAGATGGCGTCTCCGTTGCCTGGGTCGGTCGCGTCGTACCCGCACCACCAGACCTTGATCGTCGAGCCATCGAACATGGGAGAGGGCGCGTAGTCGTAGTTGCTATGCGAGAACAGGATACCATCATACGTGAACGTCGTGGCGAAAGCCGCTGGCCGGTCGACCAAGACCATACTGAGCAGGAGGGCTGTCGCGACGACAATCCGCGAGAACTGCCTTGTTCGTCCTCGTCGCATGGTTATTTCCTTTTCTTGTTCCTTGATACCGTCGTTGATACCGTCGTTCCGGTCGGCTGTGATACGGTTTGCCCTGCTCACTTTGCTACATCTCATCCTCCCACGAAACGTGGCGCCGCCACGCCTCGTCCGACAACGCCGGCCTGACCATACACGTGGTGCCCTGCGTGGCGGCGCCATGTGTATGGTCAGGCGGGGATGGCTATCGGCTCAACGGTCTGGTCGTCGCATCCGCCGGCTGGCGCTGCGTGTCGACGCGCACATGGGTGAATAGCGCACTCGCCCCCTGCGTCACCACGCTCGTGTACCCGTTGCCGACGTCCGTTGTGATCCCGTACGTGTAGTTGATCTGAGGATCGCTGCCGCCGCCGACGTAGACCTGGATGTTGGTCCCAACGTCATCCTGGTACTTCACCATCGATAGATGCACGAACCCGGCTGTGGGCAGGACACCAGTCGGTACATCGGCGACCACCGTTTGCCCTACGCGCGCGAGGCTGAGGTCGCCGTTGGCCTTCAGCGACACGAGGTACCCGGTATCTACACCGGCGTCGGGACGCGGCTTGGAGATCTGCATACCGACCGAAGCCTCGGGCGTGGTCGCGGTGATCAGATGCACGTCCATCTCGTAGGTCGCTTCGCCAAACACCTTGTGGTTGATGGTGGCAAAGCCCGTGGCCGCGCCCGCGTCGCTTTGCCGGTAGCCATCATCGGCGACAGACCAGGTTCCCGCGTAGGGCGTCCACTTCTTCGCACCAGGCGCGACGTTGTCTCCGACGGTATTGGTCATCGACACACGGTCGAAGCGTGCGCTGCTCTGCACCGTGGTCAGGCTGACGAAGCCCTCGGGGAATGGGATCCCCTGGTCGACCCAGTCGAGCTGGGGCGTCACGGCCCTATCGACATAGACCTGGATATCCTTCTCCCCCTTGACGACCTTGAGATGGGTGAACCGTGCCTTGTCGAACCCTGCGATCGGAGCGCTAGCAGCCACCTGTCCCTCACCGGCCTTATACAGCGCGATCGCACCGTTGGCCTCCAGCAGAGCGGTATACCCGCTCGCCCCGAAGGGATCGTCCGGGTTGACCTGACAGAACGACAGGCCGGCGCCGCCAGTGATGTTGGTGGTCTGGTCGAGACGCACGTCGACCGCGTAGGTGGCGCTGCCGAAAACGAGGCCGTTCGCGGTGGCGACATGTTCTCCTGTCGCGTCTTTCTGCCGGTAGGTGCGGCCGGCGACCGACCAACTGCGCGCGTCGGGTATCCAGGCACCGGCGCCTGCGGCAAAGTCATCGTGGAACGCGCCACTGTTGACGGCGAGGAGCCGGATGGGGTCGAGATGCAGGCGGTAGATGCCGATCACCGGCGGCCCATAGGGGTAGGACACGAAGTTGCGATCCGTCCTCTTGATGTGGCCGTGCGCGTCCCCGCTGATGCCGATGTTGTCGGCATACGGAAGCCGGACGGCGTTCATGTAGTAGGCCCTCCTGAAATGGATGCCGTCCGTCGACTCGTACGCCTTGATGAAGGAGTCGTGGTACGCCAGCCTGTTGCCGACCGAGACGGCAACGAACGCGCCCAGCGCATCGACGTATTTCATGTCACTGGAATCCTCGGGCGCTATCCCCTCTCTGTTGATGGCCACGCCCCGGTAGGTCAGATGGGCCGGCCAGTCGCCGCGGTATCGCGCGATGGGGACGGTGTCGACTCTGGTCTGGGCTTTCGCGGCATTGCTCGTTCCCGCGGCGCCGGAATCTTGCCATGTGTAGTAGAGGTAGAGGGTGTCGCCCTTGACGACCATGGACGGCTCACCGGCTCCATACGACCCCGTGGGGTTACCCGTAAACGTGATGATGGGAACGGGGCTCCCGCCCCAGCCCGTCCCGTTCCACTTCTCGAACGGCTGCGTTGGGTCATAATCACCCGTCCCTGGGTTCTCCGGGGCGCGAGCGACGAACACATTGTTCGTCGCGGCGGCGGATCCCAACCCGGTGATACCGGTGTAGGCCAGGTAGTAATAGTGGCCGTACTTGACCACCCCGGGGTCGCAGCTCGAGCTTTGATCCGGCGATCCCCTCGTCGGCGACAAGACAACCTGGAGCGGCGTCCATGCATGGCCGCCATCCGTGGAGTGCCGGTAGCGGATCACATCGGACGCGCCCGTTTGGTCAAAGGGTCCGACCGAGCACAGCCACATGTCGATGCTCTTGTCGGGATTGATGATAATCGCAGGGCCGTACAGATAGTTGCTGTAGGTGTCGTGCGGGGTGAGGAAGTCATAGATCTCGTAGCCCGGCGCGCTGACGATCCCGAGCGCGTAACCGCGCGGGCCGGCCGTGGCGGTCGGGATGGGCGTGGTCGGGAAGGTCGGCGTATCGGTGGGATAGGGGGTCTCGGACGGGGCCGGCGTCGCGGTCGGCGGGGTCCCCGTCACCGTGGGGGCGGGCGTCGGGAGCGGCGGTGATCCACTAATGTCGACACGGTCGATCGGGACGAAATCACCGGTAGCCCCAGGGTCTTGCTGTCCCGTTACCTGCACTTTGAAGGTATGGGGGCCATAGGGCAGCGTCGGGCTCTGATAGACCACTTTCGGCGTCAGGAGCGGACCAGGGCCAATAAAGTCGACGGAGGTTTCCGAGCCTCCGTCGATGCTGAGGGCGCCGTCGCCGCAGTTGGGGCAGACGGCGCCGTACAGGGTGAACCCCGTGCCGGTAAACGCAAAGGTGACGTACGAATACTGGACCGGACTGGCGCTGTAGCTATCGGCATAGCAAGTGGCGCAGTACGGGGTACCGACTTCGTGTTGCCAGGCGCCGGCATAATTGAACTGATATGGCCCCGGACCCTGCACCTCATCGTCGATCGTGACGACACCTCCACCGCCGGGCGTCGCGGTCGCGGTCGCCGAGGGCACGGGCGTCACGGTCGCTGAGGGCGCGGTCGCTGAGGGCGGCGTCACGGTCGCTGAGGGCGCGGTCGCGGGCGTCGCGGTCACGGTCGCCGAGGACGCAGGCGTCGCGGTCACGGTCGCCGAGGACGCGGGCGTAGACGCGTCGCGGTACGTGATGAACTTCATGCTGCGATCTGGATTGGCGGCGTTTTCCTCTGTCTGCCAGGTCTGTCCCGCGTCCAGGGAAAGGCGCTCGACGCCACTGGGATAGGCGGTCGAGTCATTAAACGCCCACCCGTAGGCGTCGGTCAGGCTGTTTGTCGCGGGGGATGCCAAGATGAAGCCGTACTGCTGGCCGGGTATGAGTCCCGTGAGGTGCGGGTAGATGCTGATGAACCCAGGGGTTGTCGGGACGTCCGATGGCGCAACGTCGTGCTCGTACAGGACGGACGTTGGGTTGTTCATAGCGTCGAGTTGGACCACTTTGACCACAAGTGGCCCCGCCGGCGTCCCCTGCCGCGACACCCAGATGTCTATACGCGCTAGCGTCGCACTCGTCACGAGGAACGTCTGAAGCCGCGCGACACCGCCATAGATGTCGTTGTAATCCGTGAACGGCGCCGCGCTATTGTCCTGATCGCGAACAGCCGGAATCGGGGTGTCCGTCGCCGCTGGCGACGACGTGGGGGACAGCGGCGGCGGCGCGGTGGCGTCGCTGGCGTTCGTCAACGCCGATGCGGGTGGGGGAGCGCTGGCTTGCCCTACGCTGACGGCGACGCGTGGTGCGACGGACACAACCGTGGCGTGTGGATCGACCCCGAACCGCGCTCCGACAAGCGATACCACCAATAAGAGCACGATGGCGATTCTCGATCCTGGACTCCGAGTTGGCGTGTGTGTCATAGAAGATATCCTCCCGTAGCTATGTATGCATGGACCGGCATCTTATACAATACTGATCGCAAATCGCTGCCCGATCAGGTCGCCCGCTCACCCTGTGGGTATGTCCGGCTCGCCTTGTTCAGCCGTCGCGGGGGGCGCAGCGGACGTTTGCCGGCTTCGCGCGCCTCACACACGACACCGGCTGGGTAAGCGTCCCGGATCGAGGACCCGGCGCAACGGGACGGGCGACAGGTACTGGATGCGGTGAACGCGCGCGGCGCGTTGGTGCGGTACATCTACGTGGCGGGCACGGCCACTCGCGCCTCCGCGAGTATTGGGAAATTCTGGCCGGCCAACACGTCGCCTCCCGTCAGATCAAGCCCTTGCGTGATGGGGTGGTCCGTCCCGGTGTAATGCACGTCACCGGGCGTGTAGATGGTGATGATGGCGCGGCGCGGTCGATCGGTCGTATTAGGCCCGGCATAGTGGAACGTTAAGCCGTTGTGGAACGTGCAACTGCCGGCTGGCATCGGTTGAAAGATGGGCTGAAGGTTCCCCGCGTCGCGCACATCATCCGGGACGAGGGCGAATAGATCCCGCGGATCGTCGAGGCGGATAGGTTCGAGTGCGCCGAACCACTGTGAACGGGGCACGAAGGCCATACACCCGTTGGCCTCATCGACATCGTCCAGCGCGACCCAGCAGGAGAGCGCGCCTGTCTCGCGCATGGGCCAGTAGGGCCAGTCCTGGTGCCAGGCGGACGGCTTCGAGTCGCCGGGGTTCTTGACCAGCACCTGGTCATGCCACAGGCGTACGCGCGGCGCCCGGGTGAGGCGGCGCGCGATCCCCGCCAGCGTGGGATTGAAGGTATGCTCTCGGATGCCCGGATCGACCTGCCACAGATTGATCTTCTGGACGAATACCTTGTCGTAGTCGGCATTGTGGCCGCTCATATCGTGGTTCGGATCGAGTCGCCTCCCCATGACGCGCGCAACCGCCGCGCGTGCCTGCTCCACCCCCTCGGGCGTCAGCACGTCGCGCAATTGGATGTAGCCGTTCTCTTGATAGAATTGGATCTGCTCCTCGCTGAGAGGATACTCGTCAGCCATCGCCGCTCTCCTTTCATCTCACCCTGCTCAACATGTCATCCTAAAGAAAGTATAGAAACGGCCTGCGGCATCATGCGCCGACGGATTTATCCTCTTTGTTCGCGATTCTGTCCCTGTGTGGCGATGCGGAAGCCCGTGGGGGTGAGGCCGACCGCGCGATGGAAGCGCGTCGCGAAGTAGCGGCTGTCGGAGAAGCCGACCTGATGGGCGATGGTGGTCACCGAGAGGTCCGTCATCTCCAGGAGGGCGCAGGCGTGATGGAGCCGTACCTGCAGGAGATAGTCGCTCGGCGGCTTGCCGAGGCACTCCTTGAATTTGCGGGTGAGGTAGGTCGCGGCATAGCCGCTGCGTCGTGCCAGATCGTGCAGCGTGACCGTTTCGGCATAGGCGTCCTCGATGTGCTGCACGGCGGCCATCACGCCCGGGTCGTCGCGCACCACCTGCATAGCCGGGCTCTGTTGCGGTCCGCTGCGCCCGTACCGGTCGAGAAGACCGAGGATCTGCAGCGCCAATCCGCTGCACAAGCATGTTTGGCCGGGCGTGAGCGCGGCGTGCAACTCCCGTGACAGAGTGACCAGCAACGCATGGATGCGATCCAGGCCCTGAGGCGAGAGACGGAGGTGCGGTATCGCCAGCGCCGCGGCAGTCCGCGGCGCGTCATGCGATGGTGCGCCCATCCCGAGGCCGAGGCAGGTCTGATCGAGGGTTGGGGCGTACGAGGTTTGGAACTCCTTCGTCATCAGAAGGTTGAAGACCTGGAGTCGCCCCCCGACGAGGGGATAGGCATGCCACTGCCCCGGCCTGATCATCCAGACATCGCCGGAGAGGATGGGGAGCCGTCCCCCCGCGTCCTCGTGCTGGCCGCTGCTGGTCAGGGCGAAGGCGAGTTCGTAGAAGTCGTGACGATGGGCGGTCACCGGCTGCGCCACGGTGAAAAGCTCGGCGAAGAGGCCGATGCCGCCGCCAGGTGTCGTTGAGATGCGGTGGAACCGATATTCGTCCATCGGCCTTGACACGCCCTGATCCGGTACGGTCGTCCGTGGCGCGCCGTCACGCGAGCCCACGCGCCGCGATAGACCGTTCTCAGACGCTGGACCAGCGCGGTCTGGCGCCCTTGTGCCATCGCGCGGGAAGAAAGTGGTCTCATTCATGACACGAGCACCGTCTCGAGCCCGAGCAGACGCCCCACTTTCCAGAGTGTCGCCGCCTGGTGTCCGATGCCCAGCGCGACGTGATGCGTCGGTCCCTCGGCGCACCAGCGGTCCACGAACTCGTCCGGCGGCAGGGCGAAGCGCAACCGGCTGTTGGTGTTCCCAATTCGCAGGATCTCGCCCGGCAGCGACGCGCCTTCGGCCACCAGCAGCTTGAGCCGCCCGTCGGCCGTCTGCGTCACGCCCAGGATGGTGACCGGCCCCGTCTTGACGCTGAACTCGACGGAGATGCCGCGCCCCGCCTTGCCGTGGTACAGCCCAAGGCCGCGCAGGATAGGCCGTCGGTCGCTGATGGCGAGGTGCCCCGGCCCGTCGTGTCCCATCAGGACGACGTTTTCGACCAGATCCATGGCGTAGAACTCGGTATACGAGCCGCCCGCGCCCAGACGATCCATGAGGAACATAGCCACCGCATTCTTGAGGTCGCCCTCGCCCGCGCAGGGCACGCCGCGCGCCGTCAGGAGCGAGCCACCCAGGATGAGCGCGGCCCCCAACTCCTCAAAGGACCCGCGCCCTCGGTAATAGTAGGTCAGGGCGTCCAGGCGGTGGTCCGCCACGAGCCGGTCCATGCCCGCAGCCACCCGCGCCGCCCAGGAGAGCCGCTCGTCGGTGACCGAGCTGTCCAGCGCGAACATCTCCCTGGTTTCACCGAGCGTTGCCGCCAGCTCCGTGTCCGAGACCGCCTCGACGCACGCTTCCAGGTCGTCCATCTCCAGCACCTCGACGTGCAGGCCGAGTTGGGCGTGGTGCTGCGTAAAATCGGAGTACATGTCGAGCATGCCGGGGTAGGTATGGCCCAGGAAGCCCACGCGCGCGTCGCGTAGGGCGCGCACCGCCCTCGCCGCCCGAAGCCAGCTCAGGATCTCGCGCCAGGCGCGGCTGTCGTCGCCATCGCCGAGGAGGCCGGAGATGACTTGGTAGGGGACGCGGGCACGCGCGAAGGCCCCGGCGAGTTCGGGGGCGCAGCAGGCCGAGCAGTTGGCCAGCCACTCGCCGGTGTCAGTGTGGGCGTAGTCGAGCGCGGCGACGGGCTGCAGATTGAGCACCACGACGGGGACCCTGGCCCGCTGCACGGCGGGGAGCACCTGGCTGGAGGTGGCGTAGGTCGCGGTGTGCAGCAGGATCAGATCGACCCCCGCGCGCGCGAAGAGGTCGCCGGCCGCGCGGGCGCCCTCGGCGTCGTCGACCAGGCCGGCCGAGACGACCTCGGCCCAGGGGGCGACACGCTCCGTCACCTGTTGTGTATAGCCTTCCAGCCGCTCCTTGAGGCTGGGGAACTGCGGCCAGTAGGCGGCCAGCCCGATGCCGAACAGCCCGACCCGCCCTCGCACGCGCTGGTCCGGTATCTCGCTCATGATGACCACTCCTTCCCTTATATCTCACTCATGATGCTCCTTTAGTGCTTGGCGCCTAGTGTCTCGCGGCTTCACGAATCGCTGATCCCACTACGTCACCTCCTCCCCCATCGTCAGGACGCGCACTGGACCGAGCAGACCGCCCGGTCGCTCCCGCCGCTCGAAGGCGTTGGCGTTGGTGTTCGCCACGACGACGACCAGGTCGTTCGCTCCCGCGCGCGCATGCGCTGTGATGTCGGCGTGGTACGGCGCGAACGCCAAGGGCGGCAGGACGTGCCCATTGATCCGCACCAGAGCGGTCTCAAACACATGGCCCAGGTCCACGATGACGCGTTCCCCAGGCCCCGCCTCAGCCAGGGTGAACTCCGTCCAATACGTCCCCTGCCCCGAATACCAGGGCAATCCCGCCTCTGGCCAGTCCACCAGTGGCCCGCTCCACGCGCGGCCCGCGACGTTTACGCGCCAGTCATCGAGCCGCACACTCCGTATGACGATCAGGTCGGGCAGCGGCGGCGCCGGCGCGGGACCCGCGCGCAAGACGAGCAGATAGGACTGCCCGGGGCCAAAGGACAGCGCGAGCGACACCCGATCCGCGTCGGCCCAGGCCGTCAGCGTTCGCCGCTCTCCGCTGTGGGGGACCCATTCCTCGACCATAGGACCGCCGGCCAACCGTAGCGTCGCGGTGAACGAGCGATCCGACTCGTTGACAATGAAATACACGTCCGCCGCGTCGACGCGCCGACGATGATAGGTGACGGCCGAGGCGAGGGGCCGGATCGTCGCGTCCCGCGCCGCCCCCCCGCGGTTCTCCAGCGTCACCACGATGTCGTCGCCCGCGTCTATCTCTATCGCGAGATCGGGTTGCACGAGCGCCCGCAGTGTGGAGGCGACCGCCGCTACCCCGTGTGGCACGACCCCGACCCGGCCCCGCCCCCAGGGGACGACGCCGGGCGTATCGCGTTGGAGCAGCCACGCGCGCAGGTCGGCCCAGGCGCGCGGTGCCGCCCCGTCGACGACTCCCTCGGGGACGCCGCCCACGAACAGGACGCTCCCCCCCGCCGTGGCCAGGTCGAGTATCCGCTCCATGGCGCGCGCGTGCAGCACGTCCACGGTCGGGACGACCAGAACGGCGAAGCTTTCCCGGCCGACCCGTACCCTGCCCTCGCGCACCGAGGCCGACGCCAGGACCGTGTGGTCCACGAGGTCGAAGTCGTACTGGTGCTGCAGCAGGTGCAAGCCGAGCCCGATCATGGAGAGGTCGGTCCGCTGCACCGGCAGCTCTTGCCGCGCCAACTGCCACGGCTCCCATGCCTGGCCGTCGAACGGGCCGGGCGCGTCGGGGGTGATCCCAATCCAGGCTTGCTCGATGGGATAGTACAGCGCGACGGGCGCGACGTGGTCCCCCTGGGACAGGACGGCGGAGAGGCGCGCGACGTAGTCCCACAGCGGCCGGCTGTGCTCCCACCAGGGGTTCTGGAAAAACTCCGAGGGTGGGCACTCGCGCGCCCGATAGTCGGCGATACTGAAGTAGAAGCCATGGCAGGAGAGCCAATTGACCCCGCGCGCGTACTGGTAGTCGACGATCCGCTTCATGTACGGCGGCGCCAGTTTCCACCCGGTCAGAGCAAACGTTTCGCTGAGCACGCGGGCGCGCCCATTGGCGTGCGCGACCGACGCGACGAGTTTCTCGGCCAGCTTGTCGGTCACCTCGTCGATCTTATCGACGCCGGGGACCTGCAACGGGGCGAGCGCCATGAAGGGGTTGCCCGAGTGCCGCGTCATGGTGTAGAGCCACTCTTCCCACTCGAGGTGCCCGGTCAGCATGACGCCATGGCGCGCGCACCAGCCGGCCAGACGCGCGAAGAACCGCTCCCGCAGCAACTCGGTCAAGGTGCGCCAGTAGTCGTAGCGCACGCGCGCGCCCCGCTCGCCCAGGTCCTCCCACAGGGCGGGCAGCCAGGGGAGGAGGGCATAGCCGCGCCGTCGCGCGAACTCGCCGGCCAGGTCGTGGGTCCAGGTGAGCGAGCCGACGTTGCGGTCCCAGAAGTTGTTGTAGAAGCCCGGCTCGTCGACGAAAAAGCCGAGGATCGTGGTCCCGAAGCGATCCTTAAATCGCTCGTAGTACTGCTCGTGCGTCTCCTCTATGAACGCGTCGACGGCGCCCGGATTGAGGAGGTCGACATAGGGGCAGGCGGAGTAGGCCGCGATCCAGTCGGTCGGCCGTTGCCGGGCGACCATCACGCACCAATCACCGGCCGGCGCGTCCCACTCCAGCGACGCGCCATCGACCGACAGCAGGCGCGGCTCCTCGGCGGCGTAGGCGTGGATGTAGCGGGAGCGATCCGTCCACGACGCCGGCTCGTCCGCGTAGACGTGGATAGCCAGGGGGTCCACAGGTATGGGGTGGGTCGCCGCGATACGCGCGGCCACGACCACGCGCACCTCCCCTGGGCACGCCAGTTCCCGGCGGAGAGTGGTTGGCCCCTGGACGTAGTGGCGCTCCAGGCTCACGTTTTGCCCGCTATAGGCGGGGTCACGGGCCAGCACGCGACCGCCGGCGTAGCCGCTGGGCCAGTTGTCCTCGTCGTAGATCCAGACCTTCATGCCCCGCATGGCCGCTTCCTCAATGGCGAGACGGCACCGCGAGAACCAGTCGTCGGATAGGTAGGCGATGGTCAGGCCTTTGCGGGCGTGGATGACGAAGGCGCGGATGCCCTTGTCGTTCATGAGGCGGATCTGCCGGCGCATCTCGTCCGGGTCCATGTCGCCGTTCCAGAACCAGAACGGGCATGCCGTGTGCTCTGCCTCGGGGTGATCGA
>JAABUQ010008976.1_pt1 | contig 13748 bp, 14 predicted proteins | sample 5560001 | NCBI WGS metagenome assembly JAABUQ01 (sample SAMN10711888, study PRJNA513371) | rock metagenome | isolation source: Antarctica rocks | place: Antarctica: Victoria Land, Finger Mt nord | collected 2015-12-18
GATTGCCACCGGGGATTAGGGCCGCCGTCGCTCCGAAGGGCTCATCGCTGCCCAGCATCCCCACGAAGCTGGCAACCTGACGCCAGGGGGGTGTGAACGGTTACCGTGGCACTTGCAGGCGGGGTGACGCAGGCACTGGCGCTGGCCCGCAGCCGGGCCGGGCACCTGGTCAAGATCGAGCTTGAGGTCGATACGCTGGCTCAACTCGATGAGGCGTTGGCGGCCGGGGTCGATGTGGTGCTGCTCGACAACATGTCGGTCCCGCAACTGGCTGAGGCGGTGCGCCGGGTCGGTGGCCGGGCAATCACCGAAGCCTCGGGCCGCGTCACGCTGGAGACGGCGCAGCAGATCGCCGAGGCAGGCGTGGATCTGATCGCGATCGGTTGGCTGACGCACAGCGCCCCAATACTGGACATTGGGCTGGACTCGGCGGCCTCTGTGGCTTGAGGGGGGGCAACACGGCCGCGCCCGCGGGGTTTGTGGCAGCGCGCGTCATTGACCCTGCAAGGCATCGGTCATCCAACGAACGAGGGAGCGACTCCATACGCCCAGCTCGCACCCCGCCCAAGCTCTGCACAGGGCGCCGATCGGTGGACCGAGACCAAGGTCGCCTGGCTCGGCGCTGAACAGAATGACCCGCCTCGGAATGCCGATGTCGCAGCGTATCTGCTGAAAACGCCCCGGAAAGGGCGCACTACGCCCATAGTCCAACACCCATCAAACCGGTACGGCGCGCTGACGCCCGTCGCGAACACAAAGTGCAGCGGCCGTATGGTGCGCTATTCACTGGCGTCTCTCGCGTCGCACATGGCGGCGCTACAGGTCTTCCATGGATGCGTCGTGATGGGCCTGTAGGCGCGCGACGAAGATATTCGCCGCACGCGCAATATGCAGCAGCCCTAAGTTCTCCGCCTTGTCTCCGTCGCCTGCGATGATGGCGTCGAGGATGGCGGCGTGCTCGTCCCAGATGCTGCCGGGAATTTTCTCGTCGTCGCGCAGCACCTCGGCCATGACGCGGCGCAGGTAGTGCCAGTGCTGGGCGACGGTTTCCCTGATCAACGGGTTGCCCGAAGCTTCGTAGATGAAGGAGTTGAACGCCATGTCCGCCGCGATCTCCTGCGTGACGGAGCCGCTCTCGACCGCCGCCCGCCCCGCTTCGATGAGCGGCGGTCCCTCGATCGCCGCGCGCCGGGAGTTACGCTTGGCCGCCATCCGGGCGGCGAGCCCCTCCAACACGGCCCTGACCTCATAAAGGTTCCGCACGAAGTCCACATCCAGCGGCGAGACGACCAGCCCGCGGCCCGGCGCATCCTGAACCAATCCGCGGTTCCGCAGCAGCAGGAGCGCTTGCTGCACCGGCTGGCGCGACACGCCGTAGGCAGTCGCCAGATCGTCCTGGATCAGTCGCGTGTTCGGCGGAAGCGCGCCCTCGATGATCTCCGAAAGCAGCGCCTCATAGACCTGCTCGACGAGGCGGGGCGAGACGTTGAGTGTGGGCATGGGTTTTCCAACTGAATGGCGCGGCGTCAGGCTGCGCCCCTGAAATTGCCCGGCTGGCCATGCGCGCCGGGATCGACAGCACTTCGCGCCTTCATAGCTCCCCTCAAACGATTTGGCCCGCCGGGTCAAGTCCCGGACCGCCCGGCGCTGCATTGCGCGCCGTAGCCTGGACGCAGCCCCAGAGCCAAAAACGCCGCTTGCATAACTCTGAATTCAGTATGTGAATTCTGTATTCGAAATGCAAACACTCCGGGTTCGGTGAGTGGCCAACCGCCTGCTTTGGGAGGACGTCTCGAACCGAACCTGCCGAGAACGGGCAAAAATCGGGGGGAGCAGCTATGGCGAGGTTCGATCGACGTGCCGTCTTGAAGGGCTCCTTTGGAGCCGCAGCCGCCATTGGCCTTGGCGGAACGCTCGGCCACCGTGCCGCACGGGCGCAAGGCGAGCCCCTGAAGCTGAAGCTCGGCAATGACCTGCCGGCGACGCATTCTTTGAACGTGTGCCTGCGCGAGGCGGTTGACGCCATCTCCGCCGAGACGAACGGGCGCGTTGCGATCTCTGTGTTCCCGAACAACCAGCTCGGCGGCGACTCGGACATGATGTCCCAGGTCCGCTCCGGCGCCCTTGAGATGGCGACGTTTCCCGGAGCGGTCCTTTCGACCCTCGTTCCGGCGGCGTCGCTGCCTGCGCTCGGCTTCGCTTTCACCAACTATGGCGAGGTTTGGGCGGCGATGGACGGCGAGGTGGGCCACTACATCCGCCGCGCCATCGGGAAACTGAACCTCGTGCCCTTCGATGCCGCCTGGGACAACGGCTTCCGTCAGATCACGGCCAGCACCCATCCGATCCAGGCGCCGGGCGACCTGAAAAACTTTAAGATCCGCGTTCCCGTCGTGCCGCTTTGGGTGTCCATGTTCTCGGCGCTCGGCGCAGCACCGGTCAGCATCCCGTTGAGCGAGGTCTACTCGGCGTTGCAGACCAGGATCACCGACGGGCAGAAGAACCCGCTGGCGCTGATCGAGTCCTCCAAGTTCTACGAGGTCCAGAAATACTGCTCGCTGACCAACCATTCCTGGGACGGCTTTTGGCTGCTCGCGAATGGGCGCGTCTGGCGCACCGTGCCGGCGGACATCCAGCAGATCATGGCGAAGCACTTCAACGCGGCGGCCCGGCAGCAACGGGGCGACATCGTGCAGGCGAACACCGAACTGCAGAAGACGCTGGAAGCAAAAGGGTTGACGTTCAACCCGGTGGAAGCCGGCGCATTCCAGCAGGCGCTGGCGAAAACGACCTTCTACAAGGATTGGATGGCCAAGTTCGGCGAGGAGGCTTGGAGCCTCCTGCAAAAATATGCCGGCAGCGTCGGCTGATCCGGTGAAGGACCTGCTGACCCTCGGGCAGATGCTGACGGTGCATGCCCGCCTGCTCGGAAACCGGATCGGCGTGCGCGACCTGGACCGTGCGATGACATTCCGACAATGGAACGAGCGGTCTTGCCGCCTCGCCAACGCACTGCTGGGCATGGGGCTGTCGAAGGGCGACCGCGTCGCGGTCCTCGCCTACAACTGCGTCGAATGGGCCGAGATCTATGCCGCGACCGCGAAGGCGGGCTTGGTCGCCGTGCCCATCAACTTCCGCCTGCTCGGCCAGGAGGTCCGCTTCATCGTGGAGAACGCGGAAGCCCCCGCCCTCATCGTCCAGGACGAGCTCGTCGGCGTCGTCGAGGAGGTCCGCGCGGAGCTGTCCCTCCCGCCCGGCAACTTCATCCATTTCGGCCAGCGCCCGTGCCCGGCCGGATACCGCGGCTACGAAGACCTCCTGGCGGCGGCCAGCGGCGGCGAACCCGATCAGCGCGTCCTGCCGGCCGACCCGTGGATGCTGATGTACACCTCGGGCACCACGGGCAACCCCAAGGGAGCCATCCGCAGCCACCGGGGCGGCAGCCTGCTGTCCCTCATCACCGAGATCGAGCTTGGCATCCACCGCACCGACGGCGCTCTCCTCGTCATGCCGATGTGCCACGCGAACTCGCTCTATTTCTTCGGCGCGTTCAGCTACTGCGGCGGCACGACGACGATCTACTCGCGCAAGAGCTTCGACCCCGAGCACTGCGTCCGAACCCTCGCGGAGGGCGGATCGACGTTCTCGTCCCTGGTGCCGACCCACTACACCATGATGCTCGGCCTCCCGGCGGCGGTCCGCGGGCGGTATGACCTCGACCGCGTCACCAAGCTCATGATCTCCTCCGCCCCGGCGCGCCCGGAGACGAAGCGCGCCGTAATGGAGATGTTCCGCAGCTCCGGCCTGTTTGAGCTGTATGGCGCCACCGAGATCGGGTGGGTCACGATGCTCCACCCGGCGGAACAGTTCACCAAGCTCGGCTCTGTCGGACGGGAATGCGTCGGCTCCGCCCCCATCAGGCTGCTGGACGGGCATGGGAATGAGGTGCCGGACGGCGAGCCGGGCGAACTCTATTCCTGCACGCCTTACACGTTCGACGGCTACTGGAGATTGCCCGAGAAAACGGCTGAGGCATTCCGGGGCGAGTACTGCACGGTCGGCGACATGGCCCGCCGCGACGCGGACGGCTACATCCATCTCGTCGACCGCAAGAGCAACATGATCATCTCCGGCGGCGAGAACGTCTATCCGTCCGAGGTCGAGGCGCTGCTGGGCGCGCATCCAGCGATCAAGGACGTGGCCGTGGTCGGCCTGCCCGACCCGAAATGGGGCGAGCGGGTACACGCCGCCGTCGTCCTGCACGAGGGCGCGCCGGTCAGCGAGGCCGACCTGCTCAACTGGAGCCGGAGCCGCATGGCCGGCTACAAGCGCCCGCAATCCTACACGTTCATGCGTGAGGCGTTGCCCTCGTGACCGCCAGCCCCGGCGTCACCAACGCCATCACGGGCATCGCCAACGCCCACGTCTCGCGCGCCTCCGTGCTTGTCGTTTCGGGCACGAACCCAACCCCACAGGAGAACCGCGGCGGCCTGTAGGACCTCGACCACACCCACCTCGTGCGGACGATCACGCGGTATGCCCGCACGGTGCGTGATCCCAACCTGACCCTGGCGGAGCTCGACGAGGCGGTCGCGCGGGCGTTCGGCGAGGGCGGCGAGCCGGGGCCGTCCTATATCGATTTCCCGGTGGACACCCTCCGCCGTTTGGTGCCGAAGCCGGTCCAGCTCGAAGAGCACCTGCGCCCCAAGCCGCGGCCCGTCACACGTCCCGACCCGGCCCGGATCGCCAAGGCGGTCGACCTGCTGTGGTCGGCGCGGCGCGTGCTCGTCATCTCTGGCCGCGGCGCACGCGGCGCGGGACCTGAGCTTGTGGCGCTGTTGGACCGGCTCGGCGCCGTCTATCTCGACACCGGCGAGAGCCGCGGCCTCGTGCCGGACACGCACCCCGCCGTCGTCGACGCGATGCGCGGCGCGGTCATGGGCGACGCCGACGTCGTGCTGACAGTCGGCCGCCGGCTCGACTTCCAGCTCGCCTACGGCTCGCCGGCGGTCTTCGGCCAGGCCCAGTTCGTCCGCATCGCCGACGTGCCGGCGGAGCTGCGCGACAACCGGCGCGGCACCGTCGAGGTGCTCGCCTCCCCGGCCGAGGCGCTCCGTGCCCTGGTCGAGGCCGCCGGAAACCGGTCCGCTTCGGTTGACCGGGCCTGGGCGAAGGGCCTGCGCGCGGGTCACGAGGAGCGGGCGCGCAAGCTGCGCCATGCGATGGCGACCGCACCGCTCGGGAGCGACGGCCGCCTGCATCCAAACCGGGTGATCGCGGCGTTGCAGGACGCGATGGGGCCGGAGGCGATCGTCATCACGGACGGCGGCGATTTCCTGAGCTTCGCCCGCATCGGCCTGTCCGCGCCGGCGATGCTCGACCCCGGCTCGTTCGGCTGCATCGGCGTCGACGTGCCCTACGGAATCGCGGCGAGCCTCGCATTCCCGGATCGCCCGGTGGTCGTGGCGACCGGGGACGGCGCGTTCGGCTTCAACGCGATCGAGGTCGACACGGCTGTCCGTCACAACGCGCCGGTCTTGATCGTCGTCGCCAACAACGGCGCCTGGCAGATCGAGGTGCACGATCAAACCGTGACTTACGGCAAGGTGGTCGGCACACGGCTGCAGTTCAGCGACCACGCGGCGATGGCGCGGGCGTTCGGCATGCACGCCGAGCGCGTGGAGACGGAAGAGCAGCTCAAGCCGGCCATCGAGCGGCCGCCCGGCGCTCCTCGACGTCGTCGTCACGCCGGAGGCCGTGTCGTCGGACGCGAAGACCGGGCTGGCCTGGGTGCCCGACCTGCAGCCGCTGGCTGCTTGGGACAACGCCGAGCGGGCCTGGCGCGACAGCCCTTGAGACAGGGATCGCTCGCAGGTCCGTCCGGCCTACACCGCCAGTTCGAGGCCCATCGCGGCGGAGACCAGCGTTCCATCGGGCCGCTTAGCGGGCCGGAGCGCGTCCATGGCCTCAGGCGTGCGGATGTCGTTGGCAAGGCAGAGCTGCACTGCCTTGGCGCCGTCGGTGATCGAGCCGCCGAATGTGCCGATCAGGTCGGCATCAGCGGTATGCGCCGCGTCGGCGGCTGCTGCGACAGCACGGCACGGCGTATGCGACGGCATCTGGTGCGACGGCATCTGGCCGAACAGGCCGGCATAGTGGCTGCTGAGGGCAACACGGATTTTCTTGATCTCGTCCCTACGACGCGGCCGGGTTTCATGCGGGGACTCCTGCAAAAGACCTGCTGGCTGGCATGGCCCCAGTCACCGTGCTCAGCCGATGTCGGTGATCAGATCGACCGTGTGAGTCCCCTACTTTTGGGCGCGGATGAAACTTTCCGGTGTCCCTTCGGCTGGATCGACGAAAACGATGTCCTTGGGATCACGCCGGGGTGCGTCCACCGAAAAGAACACAACGGGCTGCTGCAGCAGGTCCGGCAAGGCGTGCACGACGCCGCGCTTGAAGAACAGCAAATCGCTGGGCCCGAACTCAGCTTGGTCGCTGGCGTCCTCCATCCAGAAAGTCCCGCGGCCAGAGAGCACGTAGAGATGCTCGTCGCTGTTCACGTGATAGTGGGGCGGCGTGCCGCGGTAGACCCGAAATACGCGGGCGCTGGCCGACTCGCGGTTGGTCAAATAATGGTCCACGAGCAGCGTGTCAGCCGTCTCGGGCAGGGCGGCGGCGATGGCGCGCAGGTCGAAGCGCGCGAAGTCCGGTCCGGCGGTGCTCTGATTCATGGTGACTTCTCCCATAACTCTTCCCTACCGAGATCGCACTCGGGGCTCGCTAGATCGATGTCACGCCGAGCTGGCGCAGCATTCCGAGGTTGTCCAGCAGCGCCCAGTGCTCGATCAGCTTGCCGTCCCTGACATGGAAAAGATCGAGCACGGCGATGTCGATCTTGCGGCCGGTCGGCGGCATGCCCATCAGCTCGCCGTTGTGCGTGCCGCGGACGCGGAGGCGCGCCAGCACCTTCTCGCCCTCGGCCACCATGTCCTCGATCGGCAGCTCCATGTCAGGAATGCCGGGCAGCAGCGCATCGGCGAGTTGCTTCACGCCGGCCGGGCCAACCACCTCGAAGGGCAGGCCGGGGTCATGACGCTTGAACGTGGGGGCGACGTGCTCGCGCCACCAAATCTCGTCGGCGGCCAGGAACGCCGTGAAGTGGTCGCGGACGAGCTGCTTATTGTCTTCCGTCGCGGACATTCCGTTTCCTCCGAATTCTTTTTGAGCGTGGCTGATCATTCCTGCCGGGCGGCCGTATCGGCAAGCACTTCGTAACCGGCGCGCGGGAAATGGATGTGCACGACGCCCACCCGTTCGTTCTCGTGCCGGATAATCACCTCCTCGGCGTCCGCCGCGACCAGCAGGCCACGGACGGGTTCGCGGCCATAGTCGTCGGCGCGGACCACCACATGCTGTCCCGGCCTCAGCCCCGAGGGGTCGGCATCGGCGCGGACGAGCGGCGCTTCGGGCGTCGCGTCGCGCGCCACGTCAGGCGCTTGCCCAGGAGGCATTTCGTGCCGGCACCCATGGCCCAGGGCGGCGATCCGGTCCATCCAGCCGTGCAACGGACCCAGCGGCAGCATCGCCTCGGCCTCGGCACCGCCGTTCTTCTGGGCGAACCAGAGCGTGTGATAGGCGGTCAGGTCCGCGGCTGATGGCTGCTGACCAAGGATGAACGGGCGGTCCTTCAGCATGTCAGCGAGCCACGCCATCGCCACGTGCATGCGCTGGCGGTTCAGCGGCAACTCCTTGAGCGACGCCTCCCTCGTGAAGTCTTGGTTCATCAAGGTCCGGCGCTCCTCGATGAAGTCGGCGGGGATCTGGTCGCCGATGATGCTGGTGGCGAGCTTCGCGGCCGGGAAGAAGGTCGCCCTGTCCCACCACGCGCTGAGCGCATGGACCAGCCCGCGCTGACCTCCTGGGTAAAGCGTCGGCTCGGGATGGCGGCGGTCGATCTCGCGCAGGATCAGCAGCGTGTCGCAATAGTCGTTGGCCGAAGCCGGATCGAAGCCCTCGGCCCCGATGCCGGCGTAGAGGCCGGGCACCGCGCGTGCGGCCATCTCGCGCACCCGCTGGCTGGGCAGTTGGTCCGGCGTGAAACGGTCCGGGAAGCCGATGTCGGCATACAGCGAGCGGATGCTGTCCGCGCAGGCCTCGATGATCTCGGCGCGCGTGAGGCCTGCGGTCTCGACTTCGAGCGCCTCGGCGAGCGGCTTCGTCTTCTCCGGCAGCACGGGAAGGTTGAAGGCAACCACGTGCGGCAGGAGCACGCCGACGCCGTAGGGATGCGGCAGGTCGAGACGGCCCTCCAGCGGAAGCGACAGCGCGTGTCCGTGGCCGAGCCGGGCGTTGCCGCAGGCGATGTTGGCCATGCAGGAGGCGAGGAGGTTCGCCTCGCGCGCCCGCTCGTCGTCCGAGTTGATGGACGCGCGCAGCGAGCCGTATTGCAGGCGCACGGCGCTGAGCGCGATCGCGTCCGTCAGGGGCGAGGCAATGCCGCTGAAATACGCCTCTACCCCGTGCGTCAGCGCATCGACGGCGGGCAGTGCCGCGACGCGCATAGGCAATGACCGGAGGGTGGCCGGGTCAAGGATGGCGGCATTGGGGAAGCTGAGCGGGCCGCCGCCGAGCAGCTTGAGGTGCCGCTCCTCGTCCTTGACGATGGTCCACTGCGAAACCTCCGACCCGGACCCGGCCGTGGTCGGAACCATGATCATCGGCAGGGCTTTGCGGTCGAACTTGCCGACGCCGGCGCAGTCGCGCATTGGTTTGTTGTTCGTGGCGACGATCGCGATGCCCTTGCCGGTGCACATGACCGAGCCGCCACCGATGCAGATGACCCCGTCGATCCCCTCGCGCCGGACACGTTCGCCCTGGTCGTCGATGTGCGAGCACCGCGCGTCGATGCCGCACTCGTCGAAGCGCGCGACTTGCAGGCCAGCGTCCTGCAGGGCGTCCAATGCAGTGCGGTGGAAGGGCTGCTGCGAGATGACCGGGTCCGAGACGACCAGCGCGCGGGACATTTTCAGGTCGCGGGCGAGCGTGCCGATCGTGGCCAGCGAACCCGGCCCCGCGACGATCCGCGTCGGCATGTAGGTAGGTCCAGATCACGGTGTTTCCTCCCAGACATTGCCCGTTTGGCGCGCCACACTGCTCTTTCGTCAGTTTGGCGGCAGGCGACCGTGCATCGGAGCAAATTTTTTGTCTAGGCGCGAGTGGTGGGGCGCGGCGCTGGTGGCAGGCGCCACGGTGGATGCGCCGGCTGGCCACGGGCCGGGTAGGCCGCTGCAAACATTTGGTCGTCATAGATCGCGCCCAGTTCGTCGCGCATCCGCATGGCCGGGCAGCCTTTCGGGAATGCGGTCTTTGCAACTTGCACGCCGCGGTCGCGGCACTCTGCCCACAGCGCCTCACTGAAGCTCAGCATGAAGTCGAGGCGAAGCGGTAACGCATGCGCAACTACGGCAGGTCCGCCGGGCAAAGCGCGGCCGACTGAGACGCTCAGCGTCCCGCAAGGAACAGGGTGTGCCGACGCTGGATGGTTCCTTGCCCAGACATCGGCAGCGTCGGCCTGCGATGGTCAGGCGTGGAGGCGCCGCCCTGGAACGGCCGCGGGCTGTCCATCCTGCGGCGCGGCTGGGCTGGCGGGCTGATGCCCATCTCCGGGTCGGCCCGGCGCGCCTCGATGCGCCGCCCCGCGATCCCCGTCTCGTTCAGGCCGGCCACTGCGTCCTCCACGGCCCGGTCAGGCGCGAGCTGCACGAGCCCGTGGCCGCGCGTCTCGCCCGTGGCCGGGTCACGCGCAAGGTGGGCGGTCAGCACGATCCCGTAGGGGTCGAACGCCTCCGCGAGCTGGGCGTCGGTGAAGCCGTGGGGCAGGTTGGCCACGAACACGTTGCCGCGGATCTTGTCAGGTCGCATTGGGTGAGCCTTTCGGTGCTGGTGTCTGCCTGCGGCACGGTATCCGCATGCTATGCGGCGCGCGTGCCGGTGCTTGTGCTGCGGGCCACTCCCGCGAACAAGGAAAGGTCCAGTGATGAACGGATGCCGACCGCGTGGAGGTTGTCGGCCAACCATCCGGCCGCGGTCTTGAACCCGAGTTCGTGCATCTCGGACAGGAAGGCCCAGGTCGGGTCCTGGCGGCGGCTGCCGGGCATGGCTTGGAACGCCGCCTCGGCGCCGATCATGTGCAGCCGCGCGTCGTGCAGACGGGCGAGCGGCGGCGGCAGATGCGGCACATCGGCCAGCAGCGCCTGCGCGACCGCCAGGGTCCGCAGCTCGCCGCGCAGGGGGGAGCCGAAGGTGATCTCGTTGACGCGCTCCTGCACGGCGATTGTGCCCGTCGGCGCGCCGGGACGCTCAAGCGGCTTGGCACGCACGATCAGCACGTCGGGCGGCGCACCGCCCTCGATCAGCGGCCGCAGTGGCGGGTTGCTGGTGTAGCCGCCGTCCCAATAGGCCTCGCCATCGATCTCGACCGCCGGGAACAGTTGCGGCAGGCAGGCGGAGGCGAGCAGCGCGTCCACCGTCACCTCGGCGCCGCGGAACAGCCGGGCCTGGCCAGTCCGCACCCGTGTCGCCGCCACGACGAGGCCAGGCGCGCCGGGGCGGTTGAACACCGCGGGGTCGAGCAGCTCGGCCAGGATGCCGCGCAGCGGATTGATGCCGATGTTGCCGACCCGGGGCTGCAACACGGTGCCGGCATGCCGCATGACGTCGATCACCGGGGCCATGGCGCCGCCGACCAGGTGCAGCCAGGCGCCGAACGGGCCGGGCAGCGAGCCGGCCGCAATTGCCACGCGGCGCCAGAACGTCTCCAGCAGGCGCCTCGCCGCGGGCGGACCACCGCTCGCGAGGCCCTGGACCAGCAGGGCCGCGTTCATGGCGCCGGCGCTGGTGCCGCTCACGATCTCGATCCGCAGGCCCGGCACGTCCAGGATGCGGTCGAGCACGCCCCAGGTGAACGCGCCGAGCGAGCCGCCGCCCTCCAGGGCAAGTGCTACGGGGCAAATTGCCGACGCGCCGTGGTCTGGGCAAGGGCCGGTCGTCACGGCTGCATCCGCATAGCGACGGCCCGGCCCGGCCTGTTCACGCTCGCGGCTGGATAGGCGCCTGATGAATGGACGGCCGCGTGGGAAGCCGGCGCCGTGCCGGCCAGTGCCGCATGGCTGTGCCGGATGGCCAAGGCGGTCGCCGAGCCGAACTGCCGCCACAGCAGCATCAGCACCATGCCCGTGGTCGCCAGGAGGAACGCCGCCGGCCCCAGAAGCCACGCAAGCACCGCCAGCGCGAACAGGTAGCCGCGGATGCCAGCGTTGAAGCTGCGGATGGCGAGCGACAGCACAGTGGCGATGGGCTGGGCGAGGCTGTCCCGAGCCGCCTCATCAGGCTTGAGCGGTGCGGCGCCAAGCAGCGCCAGGCAGTAGTTGAGCTGCCGCAAGGCCCAGCTCAGCTTCAGGAACGTGTGGGCAAACACCAACACGAGCAGCAGCAGCTTGGCCTCGGCCAACATGCGTGACGTCTTGGCGGTGAACGCCAAGGCATCGAGTGCAGCGACGTTGCGGTCGAAGGCGCCGAGCATTCCAAGCAAGGCTGCGAGCGCGACCATGGTGGCGGACGCGAAGAACGTCGCGCTGTGCACGGTATGGCCGATCAGGGACGCATCGGTGATGCGGTTGTCGCGGGCGAGCATCGTGCGCATCCAGGCGTGCCGCATGTCGTTCATCCGCATGGTGATGCTGCCGCCCCAAGGGACAGCATGGATCGCCAGCCCATAGCCCAGCCATGCGAGCAGGAACCAGGACAGCGCGACACGGTCGAGGATGGTCAGGTCAGGCGGGATCAGTTCGGCCATGGCGTGGCCTCCTTGTGTCGGGCAGCGGTGAAAGGCATCGCCCATGCCGTCTGCAGGATCTCGGCTTCCGGGCTGGCCGGTTCGACACCGGTGCTATCTTGCGGTCTCCAGCCGCATGCTGCCGTCATCGACGAACACCCGGCCATCCCGGCGGCTGAACGTCACCCCGACCGAAGGCTCGCCGACGCCGGCGGGCACGGACAACGTCACGCTTTGGCCGGCCGCAAGCGTGGCGACGACGCGCATTGGTGCGCTGCCTTCGTCACTGCCCAGCGTGGCGACCAAGCAACTGCTATCAGCATCGTTGGTGTAGTATGCAGCGCCGCTCACCGGTCCCAAGGCGATGGTCCGGTTTGGATGGGCAGCAACTCCTCGGCGTGCAGATCGCCAGCAGAGCACGCCATCAGCAGAGCCAGGCTGACGTATGCCATCAGGACATTGCGTGCCCATCCCGTGCCGGCCTGGAGCCTGGCATTCAGCAAGACGACCGTGTTCATGGCTCTGGCACTCCGAAACTGGCGCGGCTCTGCAGTGCGGCCGCATTGAAAACGAGAGTGTCTGCCAAGCACAATTACGCGCGCCGATATGTTCCGTGGGCAACCGCGGGGATGTCGGAGCGGTAAAGGCCAAGGTCAGCCAACTGACGATCCGTGCAACCAGCAAGCTCCTGGGTGATCCGGAAGACCTCCGCACGATGCGCCCTTGCGCGCCGCCACACGAGGAGAAGCTGGCTTTGCTTGGTCCTAATCGCGGCGAAACCACGGGACGTCATTGTGCTTGGTAAAAAGGTGGATAGAACGGCCATAGAAGTATTTCCTCTACTTGAGTAAATGTAAAACTATGTTCTAGCGTGTCTTGCGCGGGTAGGCTCAATCAGCGCTGACGCGAAGAACAAGCTGGATCGGCTGCGCAGGCGCCCCGCGATCAGAAAGGATATGCGCCTGGGACGCGACGAAGAATCTGGGCCAGCAACTTCGTCAAACGCCGGAGCAACACGTGTGCGCTGTCCACTAGAGCAGATGCGAGCTGTCGGTTGCCCTCATGCTGCTGGAGTAATACTTTGCCATTATGTTTAATGAAGTTCATTATTACTCTCCTTCTATAAGCAACCGGATGCTAGCCGCGTTGAAGGACATTTCCATTTATCTATTCGAAGCGCATTTAGTAGTTCCTATAACTTATATATGATTGGTGGAACTACATTGCCGTTGTCAGTGCCTTTGTGCTTCCAATGCCGAGCCGGGCGATGGAACGGTCCCGGAACACGGCGAAGTCACACAGCCATTGGTGCTGGCCCTACACGATCAACTTCACATCGCGGGACCACTGACTTCGATACATTTGCTCATCCTTTCCCGCTCGGGCTTAGCCCGCTTTGCCGAAAGAACGCTTCCACCTCTTGTGCAGTGCAACATGTACCTGCTCGCGGCGCGGCGCAAGCCGCATAACAGTGTCAGCCCGGCGCAGGCTGCAAGCGTTGCATGATTGCAACGCATGGGTGGGGAAGCTGGTCGGCAGTTGGGGCTGAGCGGCGTGAAGCTCAGTGCAATCCCTGGTCTTCAGGCAGGCTGGAACCGTAATGTTGCAGGGCGGAAAGTGCCCGTGCACCGATTTAATCTGAGGGCGCATGCGCCATGGCGACGCTTCGGACTCATGCCGAACTCGGCATAGGTGCAGATCGTCGCCATAGTCCGTCAGCCGCCACGACGCCCCCGCACGATGGCCGGCACCGCCGCGACCGACAGGATTGCTCTCCAACGGATCCGCGTCATGGCCATCGAGCACGCCTCCTAAAACGTCGTGGACTCTACTGTTCCCGTGCGCGGCATCACCCGTGTTTCTCGCTCCCTGTGCCGCGCCCACCCTTGATCTCGATCTTGGCGGCTGCGGT
>JAABUQ010008977.1_pt1 | contig 13746 bp, 11 predicted proteins | sample 5560001 | NCBI WGS metagenome assembly JAABUQ01 (sample SAMN10711888, study PRJNA513371) | rock metagenome | isolation source: Antarctica rocks | place: Antarctica: Victoria Land, Finger Mt nord | collected 2015-12-18
ATGAAGTGGCACCGGAAATATTATTACCGTTTAAAGCCCACTGGTAGAGGTAAGCGTATTTATTGCTGCCGGGATTGGCGGTCAGTACTGATGTACTGGTCCCGTTGGCGCAAACCGTCGTGTTACTAGCGGCAACTGTTGGGGCCAGGGCTGGCAGAACGTAAAGATTGAACGGATCAGAAATATCTGAAGAACACTGATTGGAATTACTGATAAGAAGTTGGTAAGTATAGTACCCTGCCCCGGATGGTGTTTCCCGCAGGGTATTGTCGCTGCCGTTTTGTACCAATCGCTTTACACCTGTATTGTCTATTTTGTACCATTGGTAGGAGATATCTGTGGCAGTGCTGGCAGTGCCTATTTTTAAAGAAATATTGTTGCCGGGGCTAAGTATCTGATTAACCGCCGAAGCACTGGCAGGAGGGTTTGAAACGGCATCACTTGGCCCGTTTACTACCGTTACCTGTGCATTTGCACAGATGATAAAACCAAAAAAGCTTAAACAAAATGTAATTTTTTTAATCGTAAAAATTTTTTGCATACTCAATTATTTACTGCGTTTAGGTATTAAATTTTAGCCCGTGCCAAGTAGTTGCTGCCATAGCTAATCGGTAAAAACAAGAAAACTTTTGTAGCCGGGATAATAAAAGGGAACCGTAATTGTAAACCCTTATGGTGGCATGAAAAATTATCGCTGTCCTTTCTTCTTAACATTTTGTCTGTTTTTTAGACGTTTTGCTATTTGACTGGCTTCTACGATATGCCAATCATCAGAGTTATTTTTGACAGAAATAATTAGTTAATTCGTTGTTAATCAATATTTGGTATATATTAATTTAGTATTTTTTAAGAAAATATATAAGCAGGAAGAAATACATTTTTTAAATATTATTTTGAATTATATTTAAATATTTTTCTCATAAGGCAGTAATAATAAAATAAACAGATTGAACAGAAAACATTGGTTAACTTTTGAGAAAGATGGTTATTGAGTGTCCTAAAAAAAGAAATGGTTTCTTTCTGAAAACCATTTCACTTTATTTTTTAACGTATAAACAATGTTAACGAACTAATTAACCTGGCGATTAAAATCTAAACAGAGATATAACTATGGGTTGATAGTTTATCTGTAATTTGAAAACAAAGCAGCATTAGCAATAAAAATATTAATCCTATATTTTGAAGCAAGGATAGTATAATAAATTATTTAAGAACATATCTTGATCAAGATCAATAATTAATGTAGGTAACAGTATATTTTTTTACAGATTAGTAACTATTTAAGCAACAAAATTAGATATATGTTAATCCCCATTAAAAAGAACTGTTTTATCCAAAATATTAAAACGCAGATTTAGACAGATTTTTTAAAATTTTGATGTTTTCCTTACTTTTTTTGATAAATAATTCAATCTTTTTATAGGTTTTTCTAAGTTGTACTACTTAAATAAAGTATTAATTATAATTTTAAGCTGGTACTTTTGGATCTGTATCAAATAAATACCTCAAATACCACTACTTATATTACTGATAGTCAGCAACATATTTATTCTGATGAAATGTTTGCTTTGTTTTAAACTGGTAAAAGAATGCACCTGCCTTCATGTATAATACAAAACAATGCCCTCCCCAACAGCAATTGGAGATTACCTCTCCTGTTGTGTTCGTTCCCAACAGCTTTCCTGTTTTTGTCGATAATTAAGGTTCCGCCCGGAACGCTTGCCTCCAAGACGGCAAATATTTTTATTTCCGGGCCATCAATCAAACCAAGTTGTACCGTATTTTGGTGGAATACCTGGCCAATATGGCTCTGACAGATGCAGAACTTTCTCCCAAATTAGAAACGGTTGGGGAAACCGGCGTTTCACATAGTATGATTGCAGATGACAAAGGAAATATTTACCTCACCAATTCTCTCAACATAGCCATTCGTTACGTTACTGCGGATGGAAAACTGGAAACGCTGGTTAAAGATAAATGCCTGATCTCGCCGGATACGCTTTCAGTTGGCGCAAATGGCTGTTTATACCTCACTTGCCCACAAATCAAGCGCACAAAAAAATACAACGGCGGGAAAGATAAAGTGGAATATCCTTTCCGGTTGTACAAAATCAAATTACCTTAATATAAGATTGTTCCTGTTTTTGGGTGATAAAAGAAGCATCGCATACTATATAAGGAGTACAAGTTTAGATCAACATATTTTATCTGCCTACCGGTACTTCTTTTACAACACAAAAATTATACTGATAAAAGAAGCATACCTTCGACACATGAAAAAAACATTACTGTTTACGATTGTATTGATAGCCGGTGTCCAATTGGTAAAGGCACAATTAAAACCGGTTCCGTATCAAGACAGGACACAAAAACTCACAGGATTTGCGGTTCAACCGGAATCCTCTATCCAAAAAAAAGCAGGCATTTTGGTTTTGCCAGCTTGGATGGGCATTGATGCGCACGCTAAAGAAACTGCCGAAAGCTTAGCCAAATTAGGCTATTATGCTTTTGTGGCCGATATTTATGGGGAAGGCAATTATCCGAAAAACACAGCCGATGCCGGGAAACTGGCCGGCTTCTACAAAAAAGATTACAAAGCTTATCAGCACCGCATTGACTTGGCCATGCAGCAATTGATCAAATCCGGCGCAGATGCTTCGCGGATTGCTGCCATCGGTTTTTGCTTTGGCGGAACCGGCGTACTGGAAATGGCGCGTGCTAATTTCCCGGTCCGCGGCGTAGTTTCTTTCCATGGAGGATTATCAAAAGACGCCAGCCGCACTGCAGGAAAAATACAACCGAAAGTGCTGGTTTGCCACGGTGCAGACGATCCTTATGAGCCGCAGGCAGAAGTTTTGGCCTTTCAACAGGAAATGCCCGACAGCAAAGCCGACTGGCAAATGATTTTTTATGCCAATTCCGTCCACGCTTTCACAGATCCCGCTGCCGGAAACGATAATTCTAAAGGTGCCGCTTGTAACGAACTGGCCGCAAAACGCTCCTGGCAGCACATGCAATTGTTTTTGAAGGAGATTTTTTAAATGCTTGCAGCTTTCGATTAAAAACCAGAAACTATTAAATATGGGATTAAGATTAGCACTTCGGCCACAAAACAATTTTATGCTGATAAAAGAAGCATTCAAGTTTTATTGATTTGATACTGTTTTTATGGCAGTAAAATTAAGCTGACAAAAAATCCCAGCCTGCTTCCTTCAAAAATCAGAATTTTTAGTATGAAGAATTAGAATATTTTTTATTGAAAAATGATTTTTCAGGTAAATTCTAAACCTATTTTTTCCAATCGTTTTTAAATTGCCAATGTACGCCTACTAAACCGCCAATATTGTTGGTGAAATCACCGGCATCCAATGCAAACCCAGCTGAAATTTTTAAACTTTTAGAAAGGCTGTAATACAATTCCTGTAATGTATAGAACTGGCTTAAATTAGTACCGATATTTTGAAACTGTCCGTTTGTATAAGTAACCAGGGTTTTACCAGATAACTTATTACTTAATTGAAGCAACAAGCCGATGTGTCCACCAATGATTTCATTATAAATAATATTAGAATTCCCCGGAATATTGTTACTGTTCCAATCAAAAGGTTTAATACCCCTTTGCTGAAAATAGGGATAGAACTGCGCCCTGTACCGGTTGATAAACAGCGGTGTGCCCACTATCCTGTTGTCATACTCCCAGCCCGTTCTATAATACCCGTTGTTATAATAGGCCTGGCGATTATCGGGCGGAGCATAATTTTCCGCCTGTTTGGTGTAAATAAATTCAAGCAATAATTTTTTTATCACTGATTTTTCATTTTTGGGGACAATGCTTATCCCAGAAAGGTTATCAATATTTCTTATATCTACGCCCCAGGTTCCATCAAAAGGCGTCTGGTGATAAAAATGCAGGAAGTGGTTTTCAGTTTCCAAATCAAACCCAAGTTCAAACACGCCCCGCTGGTCTCCGGCATGATAAGACGCATATTGTAATGACGTTGGATCGAAACCAGAACCATCATCAGCATTGTTCCGGGAAAAAAATACATCCGTAAACCCCTTAAAAGACCTAACTAATTGTATGCTGTCCCTTTTACCGCCCCACTCCACATAATGCTGCAAGCCGACAAAAAATTTAAACCTTTTTTTTCCTGCACGCAGGTACAACGTTTTTTCATGATAATATGAATCCAAATAGCGGTCTCTACCGAGCCAGCCGTGGCTCAACTGCCCCTTTACCTGTAACCAGCCATTTGTAAACGGCACATTCACATAATCGGTAAGTGCAATACTAATTTTAGGAATTGGCAATGCATTACCGCTCACGCCTAATGATCCGCTGGACAGGTCTTTATCTGATTCTCCGGGAATATCCTTAAAACGGCCGTACCGGATTTCCAAATGTTTGTAACCAGCTTTTATATAACCTTCCTGGAAAATAACATCTTTGAGATGGTTGTTATTAATGATGTTAGCGCCATATTTCACATAAAACATGGGTTGTTCAATACCGGTCGGATTTGATCGGCTAATGTACTTCTTACCAAAAACGTGTGTGTTGCTAAATCCTGCGTAGGTTGAAGCGTCATATTGCTGATCAGTAATAGATCCCCAGCGGTTAGAAACCAGCCATAAAGGCTGATAACCTTCTTTTGCAATTGTGCCAATTGAACCCGCATTTACCTGCAAAGAATCCAGAAACTGGCAATAGCCATTATGGGCTACTAAAATAAAGATAAAAGAAAATAAAAGTTTTTTCATATGGGTTAAGATACTTCTTATCTTTTTAAAAAATCAATCTGATACCGCTTTATTATTATAACTGAGAAACCCTATAAACCAGTATGTGGTAATCCTGATAAAAAAGCCTAGAATTAATTATTAAACAAAACAAGTCCGATAAATAAAAAAGAATTACATGCTGACGAAATTTGTAATTCCTGTCCTTATAATTAGGATCAGCAAGTTCTAAAAGTATCAATTATTTCTTTTGATTTGATACTTATTTCTTCACATCTGGGTTTTCATGCTTCGATAAGCCAATACTGTACTCACCAAAATCAAAATTGCACCCAGAAAAAAGGTATACCGGGATTAGAAATCCTTAGCTCAGTAGAATATAATGATTATCTGGTTCATATACTTCTTTTCTGTTATTTGCAGATCCTGATAAACGTAAAAGTTTATTTTTTTCCATCACTTAAATCCCGGATTGCTTTTTCAATTCTCCTTTGCCGGGTTTCTTCTGTTTTTGCCTGGCCGATTGGTAACACATAACGTTGTTTGTTGCTATATGAAAGTCCTTCAAAAAACTTCTTTGCATTTAAGTTTTCATCGAGGGCTACTTTAAAGTCAGGCGGTAGTATTACTTCTCTCGGTTCATTGTCCAGCTCCAATTCCACAGTTACTTCGTCGCCGCCTTTTATGCCTGTCTTGTTTCGTATATCTGCACTTACCCCAATCATAAATTTGCCGCCCATAACCGCAATGGTGTTTCTATAAACATAATTATTTACCGTAACAATTACCGGTGGTTTTTTTCCTGCACCCAATTTTTCAACAACTTCATCAGGGACACAAATGCCTGTATTGTTTCCAATTTGTAGGATGGTTGTATCGAAACTTATTTTATTTTCTTTTGGCATGTTTGGTAAGAATTTAGGTAGGATTAGCAATTAAAAGATAGCTGACAAATTAGGGGAAATACTTCTTTTATCAGGTAAAATTCAGCTTTTTAAAATCAAAGTTTAATAGAAAGTTGCACTTGTCCGCCTAAACCAATTTCAACTATCTTTTGAAGTGTCGAGATGCGCACTTCTTTTACATTGTTTTCAATTTTAGAAATGTAAGATTTTGTTGTGCCTACTTTTGCTACAAGTTCTTCCTGTGTCAAACCCTTTGTTAGCGGTTCGTGGCTATTTAATGTTTAGGACTGTCGCCAAACCCTCACGAATCTTCTCCATTGTATCATTGCCAACCTGACCAAGTTTCTTTATACACCGTTCTTCCGCAACTGATCGAATTTGAAAACAATCTGCTGATGAGTCTTTGGTCAGCTTATTTTGGTTGTCTGAAACTATTTTTACCATCCATGGAGCAACTTCATATCTGTCTTTCCAATCCGTTAGAGGCACAACTACAAAGGAAGTCTGCCAAGTGTATTGTCATTGACAAAATTGCAGGTCGGGTCTTTTTTATTTCAGCACCTACAGTTGGGTCAAGCGAAACAAGCCAAATCTCACCTTGCTTCATAAAAAGGTTCTTTGTCCAGCTGGGTAAATACAGTCAGCTCTTTATCAGACTTGTAGTCATCATAAAGACTATCAACTGCAACTTTCAAACTTCTTTCTTTTTCAGTCCTTATTGACTTTAAAGTTCGTTCAATAACAAGCAGCTTGTCAGACAGTGGCAACCTTTCAAGTTCACGTATAATATTTGTTGGTGTCATAATTCGAAGATACAAAGATTTAGAGTTTATGCTCCATGACCGCTAACGACTGAGTATTGCCGATGGTGGGGAAATAGAATTCCTTCCGCAGGGTAACTGCTGCCGGGTTTTGTTTTAAAGATGAAAGATAAAAACAAAAAGCCAAATAGAAAACCTCCTGCCCGAACAGAAGCACAAGAGCAAACTGCTGCCGATTGCTCCAACATCCAGCCCCACTATAGGCAATACTTTTGTTACCTGCTGGCATTCTTGTCTGTCTGGTTGTTTCATTCATTTGAATGTTTTCTATTTATTAATTACAATTTGTTCTTTCTTGCCCGGAACTTTTGTAAAAGGCATTTTGCTAAATTTAATAAATGAGGTTAACCAAGTTAAGAAGGTACGATTTTTAAAGTTGGAATTGTTGAAATATTGCTTTGTTATGGTTTCAAAATCTTCTGGCTCTATTCCTGTCAATTGCTTAACTATGTTAGTTGGTTTTATGTCAAACCTATTCATTTGCATTTGTTTGTTGTAAAAAGCGGCTTGAACTATGGCGAATTGATCGAAGCCAAAATCTTTGCCCGACATGATCCCTGCCTTAAAAAACAGCCAATCTGGAATGTCCACTTTTATTACTTTCTTTCCACGAACTTTTGAAAATATTTCAGCCATTTCTGTTGGTGATATTGATGTAGGGCCTATTGCGAACAGTCTTTGTGCAAAGTACGGTTCAGGACTTTTCAATAATGCGATTATACAACGGCTCATATCGTTTATCGAAATCCAGGGATTTCTCCCTTTACCAAATGGGTTTGGCATTAAGCCCAATTGTAAAACATATTCCGCAATTACAAAGGCATTGTCAGCAAAGTATGGTGGTACAAAATAAACAACGTTTAAGCCAGACTTTTCTAAAATGCTGTACGATTTTCTTATTTCATTTGTTAACGCACTGCCTGTATCCTCAAACTCTGCAATAAACTGCCCCATAAATATCACGGCATTTATTTTTGCCTCCTTGGCCACATCAATAAACAGCATAATATCATCTGACATTCCCGATTTGTATGGGTAGCAATAATAAACATTCTGTATGCCGTCCATCGCTTTTCTTAGCTGTTGCTTGTTGTTAAAATCACCTAAAACAATTTCTGCACCTAATTTTTCCAATTCCATCGCCCTTTGGTTTTTGGAGCGTACATAGATTCTTGTTGGATAACCCTCTTGCAATAATTGTTTTGTGGTAGCGTAGCCTGTTTTGCCGGTGGCTAACGTGATTAATACTTTCTTATTCACTGCGGTAAAAATTATTTTGTTAATGATTTATTTAAGATGAATTGTCTGATGCTTGCTAAGTGAGAGAATAGAATGATAGGCACAATGCAAGCCGGTAGAAACAAAAATGGAAAATGAAGTACCGCAATATTGGGTTGTTCAAAACCAAATTGTTGAAAAGCCGTTGGAGCAGACAACATCGCATTTAAAATAATATTAAGTAATAGTGCGATGCACAATAGGTTCCATCCTATAAGTATGGACTTGTTCAGTCTATTTTTAATAAATCCAAAGTAATAAATGAGTGGTGCTGTAAAACCTGAAATAATATCGAAATTTCTTCCTTCAAAAGTCATTAGTTTAGGTACTGCTTTTGAAAGGAATAGCCAATACAAAACAAGTTCAACAGGAATCCTGACAACATGAATAATTGTCAAGGTTTTTAAATTCAAACTATCAATAAATGACTTTCCTTTTCTTGTACTAAATTGAACAAGTGTAAAAACCAATGCTGGTATAAGTAAAAAAGGAAATTTTGGCGGGGTTGTATTAGTAGTTTTATAGAAACCTAAAATACCAATACTCGATTGCACCGTTAACCAAATAGTAATTAAGACAATAAAGCCTTTTGACTTTTTTGTAGCTCTGTAAAAAATGAGTATTGTAGCTATGAGGGTTAGTACAAAAGTGACATACACATAAAAAGGAATAGTTTCCATTTGCATTTAAATTTGTTTATGCAAAGGAATACATCCCAACTTTAGACGGCTACGACAAATGGCGTAAAATGAGAAAAATTTATTTTTTTGTAAAATTTTGCCTTACTCTATTCAAGGTTCTTTCACTAATTCCAAGATAAGACGCTATATGGTTAAGGTGGGCATATTGAAAAACGTTTTTATTGGTTTCAATTAGTTTTAGATACCGTTCTTCTGCACTTTGGTTAATCATAGCCAAAGTTCTTTGTTTGTAAGCAACAAATTCGTTCACTAACATTTGTCTGCCAAACTCTCTAAATTCTGCAACACTGTGAAAAAGCTGATTTAACTTTTCAAAGTTGGTTAAGTAGCCTTTACATTCTGTCATTGCTTGAATATTCTCAGTTGTCGGTATTCTCAGGAAAAAAGATGCAGCATCAAAGATTACCCTGTTTTGAGAATAGAAATAAGTAGTTACTTCATTACCTTCTGTATCATAAGTAAATACTCTTAAAAGCCCATCTGAAAGAAAAAAATATCCGCTCACTTTCCCTTCTTTTAGCAAGTAATCATCTTTTTGAAGTATTTTTTCTTCAAACTGTTCTGCAATACACAACAAGGCTTTATTGTTAATGTGAACATTAGGGATATTATTCTTAATGAAATTTATAAGAAGCTCTTTGTCCATTATGATACTGTCTTTTTAGCAGGATGTGTCGGTTGCTTGCAGGTAACTCTTGTATTGACGCACTTTTAAGCACGTCTGTTACAAATCTAAATTTTAAATTACAGAAAAATTTATAGTTCATAATTAAATTATCTATTCATTATTAAAACTTGGCAGTCTTTGATAAGCTTAAAAAAACCTCAAACCTCTTTTTTCACCAAAACCCTTTTCATACTTCGATAAGCCAATACTGTACTCACCAAAATCAAAATTGCACCAACAAAAAACGGTGCACCAGGAAATAGAAATGGTGTTTTTGTACTGGTAAAATAAGCAAACAAACTGGTCATCATTACCGGTGCAAAAATGGTGGTGGCACTCATCAAACTGGTTAACGCGCCTTGCAATTCGCCTTGTTCGTTGGCTGGTACAAAGCCCGACATAATGCTTTGCAAAGCCGGGCCGGCAATTCCGCCAAGCGAATAAGGAATAATAAAGATGAACATTTGCCATCCGTTTAAAGCAAACGCAAACAGGAACAGGCCCAAACTGTACAAGATGAAGCCAATATACAAACTTTTTTCAGTGCCCAACTTCGGGATCGTCCAGCGGATAACGACTGTTTGTACAATTGCTGTCATCAATCCAACAAAACCAAGCGAATAGCCAACCATGGCTTCGTTCCACTTAAATTTTTCCATACCGTAATAACTCCAGGTGCTTTGCATACCGTTGTTGGCGGTGTAAAGCAAAATCAGGGAGATCACCAATCCGCTGATGGCCGGATATTTTTTCAATTGCAGTAAAGCACCAACAGGATTTGCCCTTTTGATTTCAAACGGACGACGGTTTTCCGGAGAAAGAGACTCGGGCAGCACAAAATAACCATACAAAGCATTGAGCAAACTTAAACCGGCAGCAGCCATAAACGGAACGCGCGAGCCGTACTGGCCCAGCAAACCGCCCAAAACCGGGCCGATAATAAAACCGAGGCCAAAAGCAGCACCTACCATCCCGAAGTTTTGTGCGCGTTTTTCGGGCGTGCTGATATCTGCAATATAAGCCGAAGCGGTTGTAAAACTGGCACCGGTAATGCCGGCAATGGTACGCCCAACAAATAGCCAGGCAATGCTGGGCGCAAAAGCCAGGAAAATATAATCCATCCCGAAACCTAAAAGCGAAAACAGCAAAACTGGCCTTCTGCCAAAACGGTCGCTCAAATTGCCGAGAACCGGCGCAAACAAAAACTGCATAATGGCATAAGCAAAAGTAAGCCAGCCGCCAATAACTGAAGCCTGACTTAAATTTCCATGGATCAGTTCGGCAATTAACTTGGGCAGCACCGGGATGATGATACCGAAACCGGTTACATCAATCAGCAGTGTAACAAAAATAAAACCGAGTGCAGCTTTGCGCGAAGAAGCCATATTACTTTATCAGGTTTAGTTCGAAACCGAATATCGTAAATTTTATGGCATAAAAGAAGCATCAATCTTCCTTATACAATTCTCCGGCTTTGATGGCAGAAGTTTTGATGCCTTTGATCATGGCCGAACTAAAACCATTATGTTCCATTTCGTTTAAACCAGCTATGGTGCAGCCTTTGGGCGAAGTAACTTTATCAATTTCCTGTTCTGGATGGGAAGCCAGTTGCAGCAACAGATCGGCAGCACCTTTGGCCGTTTGCGCAGCCATTTTTAAAGCATCATGTGCATGAAAACCAATTTCTGTTCCGCCTTGCGATGCTGCCCGGATAGAACGCAAAAAGAAAGCAATTCCGCAGGCGCACAAAGCCGTGGCAGAAGTCATCAGTTCTTCGTTGATTTGGATGCTTACGCCAACGGTATTAAACATAGAAGTAACCAGTTCCAGGTTTTCTGCGGAAGCATTATCTGTGGCCAAACAAGTCATGGACTGGCCAATTGCAATTGCCGTATTTGGCATCGCGCGGACAACCTGTACATCAGCTTCCAATTGTTTGCGGATAGCAGCACAACTTACTCCGGAAATCACAGAAATAAACAGTTGCTTGGATACATTGATACTTGGTTTGATTTCTTCCAGCAGCTTGTTCAATTGTTGCGGCAACACGGCAACGATCACAATATCAGCTTCTTTTACCGCATTAAAATTGTTGTTGGAAGTTTTGAAACCGGCATCTAATTGTGGTTGCAAAGCAGCCAAATTACGGCGCGTCAAAGTAATTTGTGCTGGTTCGGAAATTTGTGCTTTTACTAAACCTTTTGCCAAAGATAATCCAATATTACCACTTCCAAGTATAGCTATTTTTTTGTTGATCATTGTTGAGTTGTAAGTTTTCAGTTGTACATTATAAGTTCTGGTTTGAGAGTTTAGGTTGAAACTTATAAGTTTTAAAATGTTAAATTGTATATTTTGGTTTAGAAAGATAAGCGTTTTGAACTCGCTCCCCGCAACTTACCACTGTCAACTTTTTAAACTCGTTCCAAAAGAATTTCCGGCGTTTAAATAATGCAATTCATCAGCCTGGCCGATAATGACTTCTTTTACGCCGCTTTTTATCGCGGCAAAAGCATTGTCCAATTTGGGCAACATACCTTCGGAAACTACTTTTTCCAATTTCAAAGTTTCGTACCGTTCCGGGTCAATCTCACGGATCAGCGAACCTTCATCATCAATATCCTGCAAAACACCTTTTTTCTCGAAACAGTAAATCAGCGTGGTTTCGTAGATTTTTGCCAAAGCAACCGCCAAAGCAGCCGCAATGGTATCGGCGTTGGTATTTAACAACTGGCCTTCGCCATCATGCGTCAACGCACAAAAAACAGGTGTAAAAGAAGCATCCAAAAGTTTAGAGATACTTTCTGCCTGAACTGAATGCTCGTCCAGATCGCCCACAAAACCATAATCAATTGTTTTTACGGGCCGCATTTTTGCGCGGATAAAATTTCCGTCGGCACCGGTGAGGCCAATAGCATTGTTGTGGTAACGCTGCAACTGCGCCACCATGTTTTTGTTGATTAGGCCGGCATAAACCATCGTTACCACGCGCAAGGTTTCAATATCGGTAATGCGGCGGCCATCCACTAATTTAGCTTCAATCCCAAGCGAAGAAGAAATTTGCGTGGCCACTTTTCCACCGCCGTGCACCAGCACTTTCAAGCCTTTCAACGCAGCAAAATCCTTTAGAAATTGGTGCAGGTTGGCAGAATTATCGATAACGTTGCCGCCAATTTTGATTACGTAGAGCTTCATGCTTCTTTTATCAGGTAAATTATTTGCTGCCGAAAATAAGCAATGATTTGTTTGGAGGAAGGGAGAATTATCAGGAATTGCATAAATGCAGGACGATACTGTTTTTATCGGCCTAAAACCCGAAACCAAATTTTAAATTTATTAGGGCAAAAGCAGGAAAATGATAACTTTGCAGTCCGAAAAACACGGAGAGATGTCAGAGTGGTCGAATGAGCCAGCTTGGAAAGCTGGTGTACTGGCAACGGTACCGAGGGTTCGAATCCCTCTTTCTCCGCATCTTACAAAAGCTAAATAATTTCGCCCGGATTATTTAGCTTTTTTGTTTTAAAACAGGATTTGAATCTTCAGGTTTGGTTTTATGGTAATTCTACAATTGTATCTTTTAAAAATAGAAAATGACTAAGTTTGGATCAAATTTAAACTTGGACATCCTGTCGCTTTCATGAAAAAAATCTTGTCCCTGCTGCTTGCGCTGACTATAAACACTGCTGTTTTCGCTCAAAATAAGCCTTTCAATATTACCGATTATGGTGCTGTTGCCGATGCAAAAACCCTTAATACAAAAGCCATCCAAAAAGCGGTGGATGCCTGCAACCGCAACGGCGGCGGTATGGTTTATGTCCCAGCCGGTACTTTTATCACCGGTACTTTTCATTTAAAAAGCAATGTCAACCTGTTTCTGGAAAACGGGTCTGTATTAAAAGGAAGCCCAAAGCTTGCTGATTATGACCATTTTACACAGTCGGTTTATGGTTTGACGTATTTTGGGATGCTTTATACCGTAAATGCCGAAAACGTTTCCATTACCGGCCAGGGCACGATTGACGGCAACAATGCGGTTTTCCATGATTTTGACCATGCTAAAAAAATAGATTCCGTCACAACCCGTTTTACCCGGCAAAAAAACAATTACCGGAAAGTGGACAGCGGGATCGGCGACGGGCCGGTTGTCCCCAATAAAGACCGGCCGCACCAAATGGTGATTTTTTCCAATTGCAAAAACGTACAGGTGCGCAATGTTTCTTTGTTGAACTCCCCTTTTTGGACGATGCACTTTGCCGATTGCGATGATGTGCTGGTTTCTGGCATCCGTTTATGGAGCGGTTTGCTGATCCCGAATGCAGACGGCATCGATGTAACCAGCAGCAGCAACGTCATCATTACCGATTGCGATATCCGCTCCGGAGACGATGCGCTGGCCATTGTTGGTTATGATCATCATTTTGAAATACCCGGTTTCAGCGGAAAAAAGCATGTGTCGGAGAATATTATTATTTCCAATTGCAACCTGCAATCGTATTCCAGCGGCATCCGGATTGGTTTCCTGGATCAGAATACTGTTAGAAATGTGCATGTGAATAATGTGAACATCACCAATTCTACGCGCGGTATCGGGATTTTTTTACGGGATGAAGGCTCGCTGGAAAACATCACTTTTTCTA
>JAABUQ010008978.1_pt1 | contig 13745 bp, 4 predicted proteins | sample 5560001 | NCBI WGS metagenome assembly JAABUQ01 (sample SAMN10711888, study PRJNA513371) | rock metagenome | isolation source: Antarctica rocks | place: Antarctica: Victoria Land, Finger Mt nord | collected 2015-12-18
TAACCCTAACCCTAACCCTAACCCTAACCCTAACCCTAATGAAATGTTTTCTATATAGACATATTGAAATCAACTAGTTCTAATAATAAGATATAAAATACTAGAAATACTTTAACGTCTTTAAGCAAATTGATCTTATAATTGATTGATTTCTTTGTCTTTTTAACGAGAAACGATTTGATCTTAACATAATTTAATTTTTTGCTTAACTTTCTTATCTTAAGATTTTTGTAAAAAGATAAATCTTATTTCTCTTTTTTAGCTAAGATGTCGTTTTTCGTTTTTTGTTTTAATACTTAATTGATTTTTCTTGCATCGTTAAGATGTTGTCGTATATCTTTTTTAGCGTCGCTACTCTTTCGATAACTAATTGCGTCAATAGATGTTTTCGCTCTTTCTTAAAGAGATTAAATTCTTTATTATAATTGGCGAAAAATGAAGTTATTTTAATAATATCTAAAATCTTTGCATTTAGTGCTAGTTGTATTATAGATAAAAGTAATATTCAATTGCTATAAGTATTGTTAATGTAATGTCTTAGATATTGCTCTAGACTTTAATTTGTTTGCTTTATTTAATTATTCGTAATCAAGTAATAGACAATAAACATTTTAAATCTTGTTTCTAACATTAATAGAAACGTCTTTTAATAGTTAGACGTGAAGAGCTTGTCTCTATTACTAGTTAATTCTTTAAGTATATTATGATATCGTATAAGTCGATTTAATATAATGTATTCTAGTTGTTTTGCTATAAACTTCTCTTTGCATGCGATAATATATAAGTACTTAATAAATTTGTTAATTATTATTAGTATCAAGTTATATTTGTTTCTAATTGCTAGATTCGTCGATTTAGACAATTTAATAATAAAGTTTATCGTAACTTTATTTTATAACGATTTAGAAGATTCTTAATATTAAATTTCGTCATAGTTCGCATATGTATTATATTTGTTTTGCTAATAACTAAGACATCGTTTGATGTATATCTTAACAACTTGTCTTATTTGTGAAAACTAATAATGTTAACGTAAAAGCTAAAGAGTTTTGATCACTTTTAAGTGTTTTTGCAATGATTTATCATAATGTTCTCTTATACATTCGTCAATTTTGTCGATAAATATTTGAAGTTTTTCTTTCTTTACTAGAAATTCTTTCTTATTATTTTTAAGTATTCGTAATGTAGCATTTAGCTTATACTTATTTGCTAATAATAATTCGTCTTTGTTAATCTTAAGTATGCTATAATTAAACGATTCTTTCGATTTTATGTGATCATTTCTTTTGCTAAGTGCGTCTACTTTGTCGTTATCTTTGTCTAGAATATATTATATCTTGAACTTGTACTATTTAAGTCGTTCTAATTATTGTATTTGTCTTCTATTAAGTTGTTTAATAGTAGTAAAGTGCACAAGATTCTTATAATTCGTAAGAATCGTAAGTTTTAATAATTTTTCGATATATACTTTTTATAACTTCAAGAAAACTACAATAGCGAATAGTTTCTTGTTGTGAACATCGTAATTCTATTCGACTAACGAGAGTTTTCTCGAGAAATATGTTATTAGATGTTATATGTCTTCATGCTTTTGATTAAAGTATACATTAATAATTAAATCTAATGCGTCGATTTTAATTCTACTTAATAATCGTAAATCGTACATCTTTAGTATTGATTTCTTCAAGCATTTTAGCTTAAGATTCTAAAATAATTTCTCTTCTACGAATTTCTATATTTATGACGTATTCTTTTTCGTAAGATTTGTCAATAATATCGCATTAACAAAGTAGTTCTTAATAAACTTTTTATTGTAATTTATGAAATCTAAAAAGAATTGCATTTTCTTAACATTAATAGATGATTTTCATTCTTTAATTGCTCGTAGTTTTTCAAGATTCATGCGTATTTCGTATCGTCTTACGACAAATTTAAGAAAATTAACTTCTTTTTAATGAAATTCGCATTTCTTTAATTTAAGATGTAAGTTTCTTCTATTTAAACATTTTAATACTTTGAAAACATAATTAACATATTCTTTCAAGATTTTTAAGTAAATTATAATGTTATTTAAGTATATTATGATAAATTGATCTAGATGTTGTCGTAGTACATTATTAATTATTTTCTAATACGTTGTTGAAGCGTTTGTGAGCTCGAATAACATTATCGTGTATTCGTATAATTTATATCGCATGCAAAAAGCTATTTTTTACTCTTTCTTTATCTTTATTCTAATCTAATTGTACGCTTTTCGTAGATTTAATTTGATAAAGTACTTGACTTCAAATAGTTAATTCTAAAGTTCGCTAATATTAAGTAGTAAATATCGATTCTTAATCGTAATATAATTTAGCTTTTAATAATCGACACATAGACGAAGAGTTTCGTTCTTCTTAGATACAAAGAGAATCGAGTATCTTGTCTATAATTAGAATTTTCTAATAAATTCTTTTTTTTTCGTTTTTTGCTAGATATTCGCGAAGTACTTCGAGCTTCTTTTTAAATAAAGCGTATATAAGTTTAAACGTAAGTTGCTTATTTAATTCAAGTTTAATTTCATAATTCTACGATTAATGTTTAGAAAGAATCTTTGTCGTTTTTTTTTCTTGAAATAGATGCTCTTATTTGTTGTATATTCGTGATATATGTCTTAGCGATTTCTTCGCTATACTAGATAGTTTAAGGCTCTTAGAAGATTCGCAATTTCTTTCACTTATTTTGATTTCGTAATCTAGCTAATTTGTGTCAATGCTTATTAAGTTAAACTTTATTAAATCGTTTTTTTGCAAGAATGTAAGCTCGCTACTTGCGATCAAGTTTTGACTCAATCTTTTATCTATTATTAAACGCTATTAATGCGTAGATTAAATATGAATTACGTGATCACATCGCGCAAATTTAAGTACTTGTATATTTTAGTCGACTTCTAGATTGTGCTATTTTAATTAAAGCATTTTTAGAACAATATTGTAAGTAACTATTTCCACTATATTAAAGATTAGTTAGTTCGTTGTCGAACACGTCGAACGCGTCGAACATTGTTCGCTTAACTTGCTATCGAATATGTTAAACATTGTTCGTCTATCAAGTTGTTAAACATGTAGACAATTGTACTTCGTGCTATATGTTGCGTTGTAGTTAACATATTACGTTGTTTTAAGTTAGACTTGTAACACTTTTGTTATTAAATAATTACTTGCATTATCTAAAGACGTTTATAAATCTCTTTAATAATATAACTTGCTTTAATATTTCTTACGAAAGTATTAACGTAATAAACGTTCGCAAATATTAAGCTTAAGAACATTAATATTTTGCGATAATTATAACATTGTACAATGATTTCAAATTACTTTAATAATAATTCGAGAAAATTAAAGATTAAAGAATAAATATTTTTATAGAAAAACAAAAAAGAACGAACGCAATCGATGTATTAGCGAAGACGCAATCGAACAAATTTTTTCGTTAGATTGCGAAAATCTTTAAGTTCTAATATTAATTATTCTTAATTTTAATTTAAACTCGCATAACATTATTAATTGCAACTTCGAAATAATAATTTTTTTTAAATTTTTAATATTTTTAAATATATATTATGCGATAATATTATAAATTATTATTAATTTCTTAATAATAATATATTTGCACTTATTTATTTTTAATAAAATGTTAAATATTAAACTTTTTATTATTAACGTATTCTTATATAACTTAAATTAACTTTATTATATTAATATTTATTTATTTTATTTTATTTTATTTATATATTAACTTAATTAAATTAATATAAGATTTTGCGTTAATTATATATAATTAACGCATTATATAATGTTATATAATCGAACAAATTAAGTTAAATATTTAATATATTTGATATATTTGATATATTTGATATATTTGATATATTTGATATATTTGATATATTTGATATATTTGATTTACTTAATTAAACTAGAACTTTTACTTAATTCTAGAATTAAAATTAAATAAATAAATTTCTTTAAATTAAAATTTAACTTATTAATTATATTAAAAATTAATATTTTCTTTATTTTATTTTTTATGCAATTTTAAAACATAATTTTGTTATTTTATTTTTTGATTTTTTAATCTTTTAAATAACTTTATTTATTTTTTAATAATTAGAAATTAAATTATATTTCTAATTCTTTTAATAATACTTTTTATACTTAAGATATTTTCTATTTATTCGATAAAATATATTAAATAAAATATAGACTTAACAAAAATATATTGTAAAAATAATATATTTATAGATTGATCGTTGGGTTAGATTTCGATATTAACATTCTAGTTCGATCTAAATACTTAATATCAATCTCTTGACTTAACTTGAAATTAATTTCGAGTCAACGATTTCTTAACTTGACTTAATCGACTCGTCAAGCAATCGATAATGACGTCAAAATGTTAAGATTTTCTATTTCTAAAAAAAATCGCATTATTCGAATTACTAAAAATAGTTTAAAAATAATAACGCACAAATAACGTACAAATGCATTATCTAAATGCATTACTATATAATATTATAAACAAATTAATTAAATTAATTAACTTGATTAAGTTAATTAATGCACTTTTTTAAAAATAATCTAAATTTTTTAAGTCTTGGCGAATTGAGTTAGATTATACGCTAAGTACTTTATATTTATTCTTTGACTTAATCTAAATACTTGAATTAAGATTTCTAACTTAAATCGAGTCTTAACAAGTTGAAAACTTGATTCGAACTTAATAATCTAACTTAACGCGATCAATCTAATATTTATAATAACAATTAATAACAAAATTATAATATTATTTAATAATTAACTTAATTAATATAGTAAAAAAAAAAGTTTCGCAAATATCTTAAATTTAAAATTAAAATTTTAAATATCTTAAATATCTTAAATCTTAAATAATAAAAAAATATATAATTTTTAAATACAATTCTTTTATAAATTATATTTAATTTATCTTAGATTTTAATTTATTATTATAATTATTAAGTTGCAATTTTTTATTGTTAAATAATTATATATATTGTTTAAAGATATTTATAAATCTTTTTAAAATATAAACTTCTCTCTAATATCTTTTATAAAAATATTAATAGAATAGAATAAAACAATATAATATTAAAATATTTATAATAATAATAAATTGTTTTTAAGAAAAATAAAATTTAAAATTCTTTAAATATATTTTATAAATTATCTAAAGATTATTATATTAAAGTTTAAAAATAAGAATATTATTTTTATATTTAATTATAATAAAGATTTAAAGAATTTAAATTATAATTTTAATTTTAATAACAATATATTATATATATATTATTATTAATATTTTAAAAAGAATAATATTATTACTAACAATATTAATATTACAAAAATTAAATTTTAAAAAATAACTTATATATAAATTGTTATTAAGTTTAACTATTGTATAATTTATTATTAATAACAATTTTTAGAGATTGCAATAACTTTAACAAAATTTAATATTATTTTTTATATTATTATTTATATATTTTCTAGATAATATATATTAGTAATATATAATATAAAAATAATCTAATATAATTATTAATTAACAATTTAAATTAATTTTTCGAATTAAACTTTAATTTTAAGTATAGAAATTAATTTTAATTATTAATTTTAATTTTAGAAATTAAATTTTCAAAATTTTTAAATTAAATTAATACAAATTATTAAAATTCGAATTAAATATTTAATTTAAACTTAATAATTTAATTTAACGCAATTAATTTATTTAAGAAGAATTAATTCTATAATATTCTAGATATTCTAGTAACTTTATAAATTTATTATATAAATATTTAATTTAAAGATAAGATTTTGTTAAAATCTAATATTTGCAAAATTGCAAATAACTTAACAATAAAAATAGCAAATAGTAGAAAAACATAAATAATATTATTTAATATATAATAAAATTAATTATATTAGAAGAACTTATAAATAATTTTATAATTAAAATAAATAATAATAATAGCAAAATTAAAGACAAAAAACAATTATAAACAATTAAAGAATATAATTAAATAAAAATATATTATAGATTAAATAATATTTACTAGTAAATATAGAATTACATTTTTAAGAACAATTAATATAATTGTTAAATTAAGTTAAATACTTTTTTCTTAATTTAATTTATTTTCTTGAGTTTTGTAGAATTAAGTTAAAATCAAGATATAAACTTAATCTTAAAATAAAATTTTGTCAAATTAATATTAAGAATTTAAGTTAACTTTATTGCGTTAACATTTGATTATTTTATCTTATTTTATTTATATGTTAATTCGATTAAATTAGTGCAAAATTTACGTTAATTGTATACAATTAACGCGTTACATAATGTTACGTCATTGAGCGAGTTAAATTAAGCATTCGACGCGCTTTATGCGTTCGACTTACTCGATTAAACTAGAACTTTTGCTCGATTCTAGAATTAAAATTAAGTAAGTTAATTCGTTTGAATTAAAATTTAACTCGTCGATTACGCTAAGAGCAATACGTGATTTTGTTAGATTATTGATTGTTGTAATCTTTATAGGATGCGAGATGATTATGGAAGTTCTTTTCTGTTACAATATGCTTCTTTATAGATTTCACTCCTATTAGTTGACGAATGCATGATTTTATCACCTACATTCAATACCAAGATACGAATGAGGTCTGCCCCAATTCAATTTGCTTCAAGACTCGTATTTGATTCAACTCCTGTCGCAGCATCCCTTAACCATACTGACTATCGTCCATTCGCAGAGTCAGTGGATATGTATAGGTCCTCCTCCACCCTTCGCGAACGACCAAGATGAGAATAGACCCCGCAATCCCCCGTACCTTGTCCCTCCCTCCCTCGAACACCACCCTCTCCTCCCACGGCGGCTCCGGCTTCACCACAACCGGCAAGCTCAGTACCACCCTCGCAGATGGCAGCAAGAAGCTCTACTTCCTCAAAACCGGTGCGGGAAGAGACTCCGAAGTCATGTTCGCGGGCGAGCATTCGAGTCTCAACGCCCTACATACGATTCCCTCGCTATGCCCGCAGTCCTTCGCGTATGGGAGACTGGACGATGGATCTGGCGCCTTTCTCGTTACGGACTTTCTCGACATGGGCATCTCACACTCTACGAATGGCGATATGGAGAAGGGTTCGGGCTTATCGTTGGCGCAGAAGTTGGCGGAACTACATACGACGCCCGCGCCTATCCCGGAGGGTTATAAGAGGTTGATGTTTGGTTTTCCGGTTGCGACGTGCTGTGGGGATACGGAGCAGGATAATACTTGGACAGAGAGTTGGGCGCAATTCTATGCTGAGAGAAGGCTGAGGGCGATCCTGAAGAAGAGTGAACGCAAGAATGGGAAGGATGCTTCGCTAAGGGCGGCTGTTGAGAGGACGGCACAAGAGGTGGTACCGCGGTTGATTGGGGACCACCATCTTAACGGTGGTAGGGGGGTTACTCCTGTCGCTGTGCACGGGGATTTGTGGTCCGGGAACAGAGGGCGCGGGAGGATTAGTGGCCAGGGTGCTGTGGAAGATGTGGTGTTCGACCCTAGCAGTTGCTACGCGCACAACGAGTATGAGCTGGGGATCATGAAGATGTTTGGTGGGTTTGGGGGAGCATTTCTGAGAGAATACCATCAAATCTGTCCGAAGACCGAACCGGTGGAGGAGTACGAGGACCGAGTAGCTTTGTACGAGCTCTATCATCATCTGAATCATTATGTGGGCAGGATCTTATACTGGTAATCGATTGGAGCTGACAGTGCACAGGCGATCTTCGGTGGTGGCTACAAAGGCGGCGCCATGTCTATCATGAAGAACGTGATACGCAAGTATGGTTCGAAAACAGAGTTTTAGATGCTCCAGCATTTTACGAGCTACGGATTGATGTGCGAGCTGGGCCGAAGACGAAACCCTGCACGCCCACTCGAACGTACTTCTCAAGGCCTGAATGCAGCACGAGCCTACTCTCCGTGAGTATCTTGAGGTATTGTCGATAGTCACGAATCGACGACTATGAGCCGTGACTGCAGCGTCGAATCCGTGCGGTTCATAAGCAAGATTGAAGCTTCGGAAGCGGACAGCATGTTAAGGACTAAGAACAGTCCTGCTCAAACACCCAGAACGTTCCGCGTTGGCGGCAGCAGCAAGGATCGGAAACTCAGACCAGTACATTCAGGGGGCTTGTCAGCTGCCTCTAAATTGGAGATCTAAGAAACTCTCAAGAGCGCTTTGAAGTTCCCTACATAGGTTCTCGACGACAGACTATTGACATTGTTTCCACTACTAAGACTTTATTATGTGGTCGCAGCATTGGAGTTTGGCGGCAGATGATGCGATGCTCCAGGCCTTGTAGCGAGCTCCACGGACCCAGTTCCCACATAGGTGCCGCCAGCATAAATATCGAATTTCACCTCTCGGAAACTCCCTCGATCCGAAAGCATCCACTCGGCAACCTGTCCTAGTACTGTAATGATCATCCAGTACTGTAAGTACGGCGGGGATTGCCGCGGGCCATCTGAGCCGACGTTCGCGATGAATCTCATCATAACGTCTGTAGACCTTGGTCTTATCTCAACCGTGTGGGACAAGATAGTCCTCTTATTAGCCCAGGCAAGATGCTGCGTCGCAGCGTAGAGCAGGAGCCAGACGTTGTTGGGGGTGAGTGCTTGTGAGTCCGGAATCGGTCTGACCGCTATGTGGACCGGTTGAAATGCCACAGACGACCTGGCCGGAGGAACGCCCAAACCTGAACTCTGGTTGCTCTGTCCCATCTTCTGGGACGACTCCAACGCCTGTGGGTACATGTGTCGAAAGCCTAGCCTGCCTTGCTTCTGATCGTTCCAGAAAAGATCGAATGTCGTTTCCAAAAATCTATTTCGACTAATGGAGAGATACATGGCCAGGTTGAGGCTCCAGATGAGAAAATGAACAGGGACTTGTTCTCCTGAAATCACCGGCTCAGGGCCTCCCAAGATAACCACTCCGGGGTACTGTGGCGGCGTTGGGCTTTTGGCGCCGGGAAGTGATGATTCCCAATCACGCAGGGCCAGGCCCCCCATGAACAGGAGCGCGATCATCTTGTATGACGTCTCGTTCAATTCCTTGTTCGCATAAGGTTTTTCTCTGATTACTGAAGCGACGGTCGATGGGAACACCAAGGGCGGAGGCGTTGAGTTCGGAGACGGACGGAGAACCAGGGCTGGAGAGATTGGAACTTGCGGTCGTCGACATCGGCGTGCATAGTGCAGGAGACAAGATAGCTGCACATCCCAGAATAGTGGACCACGGATTCATCCTGGAGGTTGAGGAATCCAGATCGAAAAGAAAAATTCTTGGAGAAAGGCCTGGCCAGCTTTATATACGCGACAGCTTTTTAGTATGTATTACGAATGTTGACTCGTCACTTCTTGATGCGACACGCTCGACGCAGGTACGAAGCTAGTGCTCCTTAGACACAGTTAGTGCGCTCTCGACGCGTGGTAGGTGAGAGTGTCGGTAACGAAATTAGTGAGCATATTGCAATTGCAAGAGCTTGGTCGAAACTTTGAATTCACGAAGTCCTAATGCAACCACACGTCTAACCGCTTCGCGGCTCTCTAAGAATTATCTCGACTAACGAAGCGTCGTAATGATAACTTTATCCAGTATCTTGATCAAGAAGCCTGTCTCGCAGTATGAGAAGTAGTATTGCGTGCTATGATTAGTCTCTTGCAGACTGTTCTAGAGCCCTCGCACGTACCTGCCATTTCCTGCGAAATATCTCGATGTCATTGCCAATCATGCTAGGAAACTTTCTGAGCAACGCGGGTCGGATGTTACTGTCGAAACTGCGAAGGAAGTCTTCTCTCTAGCATCGCAGTGCGCGGGCGTAGTGCGATTCGAAGTACTCCACACGACTCAAGCTTAGGCGGCTAGAGGAGCCTTTGTTGATCGCCTCGACAAGTTGCGTTGCGGACGGAAGGTATTCTCCAGGGAATATATACTCGGAGACAAATCCTTTGGCAGTTGAGGTCCTTCGATATATAGAGTCTACTATGGTGGAGGATTGGAAGACTACATTATCATTCTTGGCGTTGAGCAAACGATCTACAAGTTCGAAGTAGATCTTTAGAAATTGAGGCCCAACGTGTTCTATCTTTTCAATAGATACGATTTTGTCGTAGAAGACTTTAGATACGAGCAACTCTTAATCGTCGCAAATAGCACGTTGATCGTATAGGAAAAGCTTGCGATAGCGATTCGCTATTTCGCAATCGTTTTCTAATCTCTTGATAGAGTTACGAACGTCATTGAACAATTGATCGTTCGCACGATCTCGATGGCAAAGCTATTCTAATCTATGCCAATTTCAAGAACATAATCTAACGATTGAATGTTAGCGACTCGAATGATATGTCGTAACTTGCGCATTTGTGCAATCTCAAGACTTTCGTCGTCATTAATGGCGACTAATTTCCAAATACAATAGAAGTAAGTTATGTTAATTAACAAGAAAGATTCGAACATGTCGTTGCACACGTCGTAGTGCGTTGTCACATTTGACTAGAAGTTCATGAAGTTGTTAAGAGATATTGCGAATATTAATAGAAAGAAGAGAACGACTAAGATATACGTGTTATTACGCGACAAATTATATTGCTCTCTAATAAAGAGTTTACAAACATTAATGATTGAATTCGAAGCAAAATCTCATTGCAAATCTAAAGAATAAAAATTATATCTAAGATAATAATGTATTTGAGCATAAAAGATTAAGCGAAGCTTTATAGACTATTAGTTTAGACGATTGTCACTTAGATTGTTTTAGCGCTTTCACAACGATTGTCGTTTCTTGATCTTATTTTTAGATTTTCGACTTCAATTTTTGACAAAATGCTTTTGATCAACTTTCGCATTTCTTAATTTATCACTATTAAAATCTTATGTTTGATAGAATAATCTTTGCGCTTTTAACAATATATTTTTAATAAAGTTTAAATCAACATTAAGAAAGTTATTTAATTGCAAAGTTTTTGTGTTTTGAAACATATCTTAAAAACAAAAATCGACTTAAACTTCTTATATATTAACGAACTTTGCAATTTCTATAGCTTTAGCAATTTGTAATCAAAACTTATACGCAAAGCGATTTAAGAAAATGTATAATATCTAAAATAATAATTGATTAATTTTATATATTTTGTATATTTTGTATATTTTGTATATTTTGTATATTTTGTATATTTTGTATATTTTGTATATTTTGTATATTTTGATAGCGAAATGCGAAAGTTGATCAAAATTATCTTGCTAGAAGTTGAAGTCAAGAATCTAAAAATAAGGTCAAGGAGCGACAATTATTGTGAAAGCGCTAATTATCGATAACGTATTATATCTGCATACAACAGCATTCTGGTCCAAGACTTCTCGAAGTGAATGTTGAGTTGCATCGCATGTTTAGACCCAAGTCCCACAATTCGTTGTCGACGATCGGGATAGATCAAAAGCAATTGACTCAATCGAATCTTCTCCAATCTCTGTACGATAACTTGTTTAGCGGGAAAGTATTCTGCTAAATCTGGGCAAGATCATTTCGGTAGAAACCGCTGTTTGCACCAATCTCGAGACTTGAAAGCGTAATAGCTCCATAATTAAGTAATCGCAGTCTTTTTCAAGGATGGCGATAATCTACAGGAGCAGGAAGAAAACAAAGAGTTCGTTACCAAAAAACCGGTGGAAGGATGATGCCCCAGACAATAAAAAGGAAAGCCAAGGACTTTTCCATACCTCAAGAATATGTACCAGGATTATCACGATTACTTCCAGGATTACACTTTGTGGTAGAGGCTGACTTCGTAAGATACCTGCAAGAGCAACAAGTCTGCGCTGTTCTGTCGCATCTATCAAAGATTGTCTCGACTATCTCCCAATCATAATGCGAGACACTACTCCGTCTAAGGGACCTATTTGTTAGTCATGCTTATGCTACCAGTCATCAGATTCCAAGCGACTCTACTCTAAGGCACTCTGTCTCTATCGGAGTGATTATTGATGTAGGTGGCCTGTTATTTGTGCTGCTCTCTCGAGCCAGGCTTTAAATCTTACAAGTGGCTTACTGGGTGGCAAGCCTTGATGCACAAGACACGTGAGTGCTTGCAGCAGATGCTAGCCACAACGGGATAGCATAGCCCCGTTCGGACCTCTTGGCAGCTTTCTCTATCTCCACTCTTCTACCAATCAACAACGAATTGATCGTCCTAGAGAGATACACGTAAATTTGTCTCTCTGTCTTAAGATATAAAGAGGTCAATATTCTTCGCAGCCCCTGTTTCGGTAATAATGTAGGCATTCCTACTCTCGGTAAACACATCGCCAGTCCTAGAATTCCGCCTAGGGCTAGTCTAGATCCAGGTTGATCCGCCCAGAAACGTCTCTGGCTACTACATCTAGCATTCTTACATCTCAAATTCTTATTCTCGCTATTATGGTGTTGCAATCACCATCTAAAGCGAATTATCCTACACTTGGAACGCTTGTCGAAGCGATCTAAGCACATGTACCCATTCAATTCGGTAGCTTTACGATTTTATTCGGAGTGCACTTGTCAAAAGTGCAAGTTTCAATCCGAAGCAGAGAAAGCGAGAACATTTGATCTATAGACTATCAAAATACGTTGCGAGAATCCTGTACGAGAGCTTGGCTAGGTCTCTTTCCTTTGTAGCTATAGAATGAGAGATTTCTCAGAGCAAGATCTACATAGCGTATAACAACTTTCACCCTCTATCAATTATAATTTGTCTCGCGCTGTATTGTAGTGGGAGTAGCAATAGTCCCTACAATTATTTATGCTATATGCACTTCTCTCGTCTTATGAAGATCTGGCCCGAGGCTGTACATTCTAGTTCTGCCATTTTGAAAGTTCTCTAGCGTTGGCAAATAGTCGAGAAGGCGTCAATAACTACTATCGAGATATCGATTGTTGCTCTAAACTTAGTAAACTTCCCGTCTGTGATCGAGTGGTAACCATGCTTCTTGTCCTCCATCGCCACATGCCAATGATTTCATCGAGGTCCATCACTCACATCTCCACCTCCCAAACCTCGTCCACATCTCCATCTCCATCAATCTACTCATCGCCCCCCGCTCCAACCCCACCATGACTTCCAACCCCTCCTTCTCCACATTCTCCACCCCCTTGCCCCCTTCTGCATCCACCTTCCCAACCCCCTCCATCCCCACCCCTTCGCATCTCCCCTTCCCTTTCCCTCCGCCCACTCCCCCAGCTCTCGGAAAAACGACACAAAACCCATTATACCTCGCAAACCTCACCTTCGGCAACCTCATCCTCTCACACCCACATCCCACCTCCGCTCCCCACTGCACTCCATACCACCCCTGCCCCGCCCAGCTCGCCACCAACATCCCCTCCCCCGTCTTCCTTCCCCAAATGAATGACGGCGTGATCCTGCTTACATCTTCCACATTGCTCAAGCTCGCAACCAGGTTATCCACATAGGCTGTATCGAGAGCTAAGATCCGTTCGCGAAGCCGGCGCGCTAGGGCCGAGAGGGCAGGGATCGTGGGGGGAGTGACGGAGGATAGGGGCGCGGAGATCTGCGCGTGGAGGGTGAGGTTACCGAGCCAGTTTGCGGGGAGAGGGGGGGAGAGGAGACGGCGGCCGTCGAGAGTGATGGCGAGATCGAGAGGGGTGGTGG
>JAABUQ010008979.1_pt1 | contig 13745 bp, 8 predicted proteins | sample 5560001 | NCBI WGS metagenome assembly JAABUQ01 (sample SAMN10711888, study PRJNA513371) | rock metagenome | isolation source: Antarctica rocks | place: Antarctica: Victoria Land, Finger Mt nord | collected 2015-12-18
TTATGGGTTGGCGCCCGCGTCTAGGTACGCCTCCGCTTGAGTACCAAACCAGGACAAAGGTTCGCTATGACGGGACCCTGGGACTCCTGGTGCTCGACGAGCCCACGGCCGGCCTTAGCCATGAGGAAATGGGGACCATCAGCGGCGTCGTCCAACGCCTCAACCAGGAGACCGGACTCACGATCGTGGTGGTGTCCCACCACGTTGGGTGGGTGCGAACCGTCACCACGTCCGCGACGGTGCTCTCGGTCGGCAAGGTGCTAGCCGAGGGCAGGACCGAAGACGTCCTAGCTTTGCCCGAGACTCGAACCGCCTTCCTCGGCGACCGGTCAGACGACGAGGTGTCCCGATGAGCGCTGAACCAATGCTCGAAGTCCGCGGGTTGCGCGCGGGGTATCACCGCACCGTCGTCCTGCGTGGCATCAACCTGAGTATCGATGCGGGGCGGTCGGTCGGTCTCGGCGGACTGAACGGGTCCGGCAAGTCCACCCTCCTGGGGGCCCTCTCCGGCACCGTAGAGCACACCGCGGAGCGGCTCATCCTGGCGGGTCGACCGCTGCCGTCCAGTAGTCATAAGCGTGCCGCAGCAGGTCTCGCACACGTGCCGGAAGGACGCCGCGTCTTCGCCGACCTCACCGTCGAAGACAACTTGACCTTTGGCGCGGTGGCGGGTGGTCGGACGTCCCGTGAAGCGCGGACCAGCCGCGAGGAGATCCTCGAGACGTTTCCGGAGCTGCGCCCGCTGCTTGATCGCCGCGCGGGTCAACTCAGCGGCGGGGAGCAGCAGATGCTGTCGATCGGGCGTGGCCTCATGGCCCAACCGAAGCTGCTGATGGTGGACGAACTAAGCCTGGGGCTCTCGCCGAAGGCGGCTGAGCAGATCAGTGCCGGACTGAACGACATTCGGAGCCGCCGCGGCACGACGCTGCTGCTGGTCGATCAGAACCTCACGTTGCTCGCCGCTTCGTGCGACGAGCTCTACATTCTCAGCGATGGGGTTCTGCTCCTGGAAGAGACGGGCCCGAGCGCCGCGAGCATGGCCTACTTCTGATGAATATCTTGAAATGCATGAGTGGAGACAACACGTGAACGAGCACGTCATCCATCGACTCGACTTCGGATCGGTTCGCGTCGACGCCTCGATGCTGGTGCGAGGCCGCGCACCCGGTCTCGACGTAGAAGTCCCAGCACAGGGATACCTGATCACCGGTGACCACTCACCTATCCTGGTCGACGCAGGATACCGTGACCTATCGGTACTCGGCAATGGAGGTACGCTCACCCCAGAACAAGGATTTGGTGCCCAACTCGCCCAACACGGTATTACCCCGTCAGACCTTGCGTGCGTCGTGCCAACCCACCTACACAGAGACCACGCCGGGCACCTTGACAAGGTTCCGATGTCGATTCCCGTCGTCGTCAACCGCGCCGAACTAGAATGCGCGTTCAATGGGCTGCAGGGCCTCGCCTACGCTCGAGACGATCTGCTGCATATCGTGCATCGCATGTACACCCCCGGCGCGCTCCGCATCCTCGACTTCGCTCCCGGAGTCGCCCTGGAGTTGGAGCCAGGAGTCGAAGTGGTTGCGTCCGGTGGTCACACCCGCGGGTCAATGAACGTGCTAGTGCAAACAGCAGAGGGCATTGCCGCCCTTGTCGGTGACTTGCTGTACGACCTCGAAGGAGCGCTCCGCAGCCGTCCGGCTGGAACACCTACCGCCGGAGTCCAGCCCTACGCGTTCACGCTCGACGAACCCGCCACTACCAACAACTTCACCCCGTCAGTAGCGGACGAGGTGACCGCTGTGAAAGCGGTTCTCCGAAACCGGTTTTTGCTGCCTGCCCACGACCGACCTGGGGTCGTGGCTGGCGGGCGACTTGTAGGGCGGATAGATGGACCCACAATTCCCGGTCCCGTCACAGCACTTTCGCCAATCTAGGCCGGTCCCCGAACGACAACGTCCCCGATAGGAACGCGATGACGGCATTTGTACTGTCCGAAGTAAAGATCCTGGATCCCGAGTCGGTTGCCCAGTACAAGCAAGAGGCGCCCGCCTCAATTGCGAAGTACGGTGGATCGTATCTGGCGCGCGACGCCATCCCCTTCGCGTTCGAAGGACAGTTTGATCCGGCCGAACGGATCGTACTGATCTCGTTCCCGACCGAGGAGGCTGCCCGAACCTGGTACACCTCCAGGGAATATCAAGCGGCTATCGATTCGGCCAACGGTGGCCTGCAACGGCGGCTGTTCTTGTTCCTTGGACTCGACGCCCTGCGAGGCGGGTCTGCTCCGCTGCGCTAGCTAGCTTCGCCCGTCCCACTCCCTAGGGATGCTGTGGCGGGGCCTACTGGCGCAGCGGCATCACCCCGACCGCCTGGGTCGTCACCGTGACGATGGTCCGCGACGCCGACACCGTCGTCGTCATCGGCCGCGACGCCCACCTCGAACCCGTCGACGGAACCCGCGTCGAGAACCTGGACACCGACCAACCCTCCACACGCGGCATCGACGGGATCGAACGCATGCGCCTCGTGCGCGACGACATCACCGCCCGCGTTGACACCCGGAGGGTCCAGCTGCTCAACACCTAGGACCCGCTGCCAGCTTCGCTCACGCCACTGCGGCAGCGGCCCAAGCCATTGCCCGCCGCGATCGCGTCATGGTTCCGCGTCGTCGACCAGATCAGTCAGCTTGTCCGACTGACACGAGCGGGGATGTGGTGACCTCCAGTGGGGCCAGATGAGATCGCCACGGTGGGGCCAACTCGGGTTGACACACTCAGGCGGTCGTGCGGGTGCTCATCTCGCCCTCCTCGGGCGTCATCAGGCGGTGCTCGGCACGGTAGCCGCCGGGTGCGACAGGTCACCTGCGACCTGCAACACATACTGCTCGAACGAGCAGGACTCGGGGTAATCCAAGGTGTTGCGCGCGGTGTCGGTCTGCTCGGTGTGGCTGCCGCTGCGGCCGCAGCCGTGCCGGTCCCAGTCCCGGATGCGCCGCAGCGTCCGCTCCAGCGTGTCGTGCCACCGCGACGGTCGGTCGGGCTCGGCCTCGGGGTCGAGGTAGGCGGCGGTCCACCCCGCCCGCAGCGCCGTCAGGTCTGCGGTCATCGACCCGTGTCGGTACCAGCAGTCCGGCAGCTGCCCGGTCGGGACCTCGTAGGTGTCCACCAGCCAGGTGACCCACTGGTGCAGCGCCCGCAGCCGCTCGGCCCGCACACCCGGGTCAAGGCCGACCCAGCTCCACTCGGGAAGAGCCGGCTCGTCCGACTCTGCGTCCCCACCAGCGGGGCGCGCCGGGGTGCCGCGCTGCTCGACCTGCTCCAGGCGCTCGGCCAGGGCCTCCATCCGCTGCCCCATGCCGCGGACGCGGTGGAAGACCACGGCCAGCTGGTTCGGGTCCGGCGCCGCCGGCGGCGGGCCGGTCGGGTCCGGACCGGTCGGGTCCTGGCTCACCGGTCCACTTCCCGGTCGTGCTCGGCCTGCCGCTCCCGCTCGCTGTGCAGGCTCTGCTCGTAGTCGCTCTCCTGGACCACCTCGCGCTGCCGGACCCCGTCGACGCCGGCCGCGTCTCCGCCGGCGGCGGCCTCCAGGCGCCCGACGCGGTCCTCCAGGCGGCCCACGACGGCCTCCTGCGCGTCCAGGGCCTCCAGCACGTCTTCCAGGGAGGCAGGTCGGGTCACGGGCGTCTCCTCGTCGAGTTCCGGCGCGACCGCCGGGTCATTGGGGGCATCAGGGTTGCTGGGCATGTTCGGGTCAGCGCCCGGCCCGCAGCCGGCGCCGCCTGACCGACGGCCGGATCGAGGTCCAGGACCGGCACGGCACCGTCGGAACGTCACCTGCACGCCCGCGGAGGCCGCTCTGCTCCGGCTTGTGGTCGACCAGGCCATCACCGAGCTCACCGCCGGGGCCAAAACCCACCGGTCACCAGAGACGCCCTCGCCGGCCGCCTCGAGGCCGCCTGCTCTGTTCTCGCCGACAAACGCATGTCGGCATTGAGCGGCTGATAGTCCGCTCTCGGGATCGGTCGTGCACTTTCACCGACTCCCTGCTCGCAGAGCCACTGTCACGGCGGCGGAACCGGCCTTCGGCGTCAGCCCCCGTCGCGCTGCCGGTAGCAGGCCAGCCACCGCGACGACGCCGCCAGGTCCCCTCGCCGCCTCGCCATCATCACCACCACCACCACCACCACCACCACCACCGTCGTCGTCGGCACCGAGTCGCTCGCCGTGCTCCCCGTGCTGGTGGCCGCTCCGGGAGCGCGGTCACGGTGACCCGGCAGTCGGCGTAGCCCGAACCGCGGCGGCGGGAGGCCCCCGGGTCCCCGTCACGCGCCTCCGCCATGTCGGCGCCGCGGCAGCCCGCTGGCCGCCCTCGCCGCTGCCCGCAGCCGGGGCGTCGCCGACAGCGTTGTTGCCGTGCAGGGTGACCCGGGCGACACCCGGGACACGGCTCACCGTCCACGACAGACCACCCGCCTTCGGCCCAGGGGTGACAGTGACCTCGACATCGCCGGCGCGGTCCCGGGCACAACGCGACGTGGTCGGCCTCGGCGAGCACCAACGCCCGCGGGCGCGGGCCGGCCAGTCAGGGCGAGCAGGCCGTGCCGCGTCACGCTGTCCCACATCCGCGTGACCACCTAGCCGCCCGCGGCCCGGTCGCGAGCTGCCCGAGCATCCACAGCACTCGGTCGCTGCCCCGCCGGGCCTCAGACGCCGCCACACCACCCGGTGCCCCAGGTCGTGCGCCACCACCGCCGCCCACACCGGGACCGTGCCCAGGAACCCCTTTGCGGCCAGCCACGCCAGCCACCGCGGTGCCTCTTCCAGCGTTGGCCATGACACCGAGGCTGGCAGTCCGCCGACCATCCGCCTGACGCCGGGTGAACGCACCCGGGCTGTTCGCGGCCAGCAGCAGCGCTGCGGTGGCGACGTCGACGCCGTCCACCCGGCGACCCCCCGGCTCGCGCTCGGGCTGCCGGGGCGCCCCGGCCAGTCGTGTCACGTCGCTCCGTGCCTGCAGCACCTGTGGTGCCGCCGGCAGCCCGGCGCTTGGCACCGAGAACCATCCGGTGCAGGCGAGGGCCCCGGGCGCCGTGACGAGGCCCGGCCGTACCCCGACACGACCCGCGAGGGGCCGCGAATTCGGTGGCTCGATAGCGCGGGCATCGGGTGCCGGTCAAGCTGCAGCAGCTCGGGGGGCCGGTGTGCCAGCAGAGGCGCCGGCCCCGTCCGGGGTGGCCGCGACGGGTGGCACCGCCACCGTCCCCGGCCCGTCGGCCTGACTCCGGCCGCCGGAGCCGGGCTGAGCGTCGGTGGCCCCGGTCTCCTCGGCCGCCGTGCTGCGCATCAGCCGCCGCAGCTCGGTGAGGGTCAGGTCGGCCAGAGAGGCTGCCCGGTCCAGGGTCACGCCCGGACAGGCCAGGAGCTCACGCAGCGCGCTGCTGACGTTCTGCTCGGCGGCCTCCAGCTCTGCGACGACCGCGTCACGCGCGTCCAGGGCGACCAACGTTGTCGCGGTCGCCTCCTCCACCTTGCGGTCTGCCTCGTCGCGGCTGCGGTCCAGCGTCAGGCGGCGCTCGCGCGCCTTCTGCCGGGCCACGGTCAGCGCCTGCTGCCTGGTCGTGGTTGCGGTGGCCATGGCCGTCCTCCTCCATCGCGGCACCGGGCGTGCTGCCCGGCCCCTCATCTGACCGGCGCACCCTCACACCCACCTCTGACAGGGACGACCGCGAACGGACGGGAACAGCACCGGCCTTCAACCGAATGCGCTGCCATCAGTGCGCCTCGACGACGCGAGGGCCACCACCCCCGGCCACATCGAAGCTCGACCGACGCTGCCGGACGGAAAGCGTTACGAGCCTGACCGCGCGCAGCCCGAACAGAGCGTGCAGTCACCCCAGATCACGCCTGTCACACGGACCGCCCGCCCGGCCGGACCTTGCCCGCCGATCCGCAGCCAGGCCGACCCAGGACTCGGACGTCACCCCGACGTCACCCCGACACCCAGATCCGACACACCTCTTGCATCACGGGGTCAAAAGTCGACATTCGACAGTGAGCACCGAGTGGCCGTGTCAGAACCCCGGGTCACGGTCGCGGGGTGATGTCGGTGCACAAGCTCACCGCGGGCGGCGGGTACACCTACCTGACCAGGCAGGTCGCAGCTGCCGACGCCACCGCCCGCGGGCACTCCGGGCTGGCCGACTACTACGCCCAGAAGGGCGAAACGCCGGGGGTCTGGATCGGCCGGGGCGTCACCGCGCTCGACGCGGAGACGGTGCTGGCGGCCGTCGCAGCGGCCCCACGCAGGGCGCCCGAGGCAGTGCCGACGCCAGGGCTGGGGGAGGGTGTTGCAGTCACCGCACGCGACGTCAGCGGGGCGCAGCGCACGGCGCCGTACTCGCATGGTGCCCTCATGCCGCAATCCCCGCTGGACCCCGCGGCGGACGTTGCGCGAACCAGGTCAGACGCAGGCGCCGCGACGGTTGCGACATCGGTCGGGACAACGCACCAGGGGTCCCGTGGGGGGTGGATGCCGCGGTTGCGGCCTGGGGTAGCCGTGGGCGCGACGGTCACCGAGACCCAGATGCACAACCTGTTCGGTCTGGGACTGCACCCTGACGCCGACGAGATCACCCGGGTGCTGGCGGCCCAGCGGCGGGGAGTCGTGCCCATCGGGGATGCGATCGGTCTCGGCACCCCGTACCGGGTCTTCGACAACGCCGACGACTTCTCGGTGCGCACCGCGCGCGCGTTCCGCGAGCACAACAAGGCCCGCGGCCTGACCGGGGACACCCCGGTCCCGGAGGGCGACCGGGCGGCGATCCGCACGGCGATCGCGCGGACCATGTTCTTCGACGAGCACGGCCGGGAACCCGCCGACGCCCGTGAGTTGTCCGGGCACCTGGCCCGGGTCAGCCGGCAGAAGACCACCGCCGTCGCTGGCTATGACTTCACCTTCAGCCCGGTGAAGAGTGTCAGCACGCTGTGGGCGGTCGCCCCCCGCGACATCAGCGAGGCGGTCGCGACCGCGCACGCAGACGCGGTCGCCGACACGGTCGCCTGGCTGGAGGACCGCGCCGCCTACACCCGGACCGGCCGCGACGGGGTCGCCCAGGTCGAGGTCACCGGCCTGGTCGCGACCGCGTTCACGCACCGCGACAGCCGCGCCGGGGATCCCGACCTGCACACCCACGTCGCGGTCAGCAACAAGGTCCGCACCCTGGACGGCAGGTGGCTCGCCCTGGACGGGCGAGCGGTGTTCGCCAGCGCCGTCGCCGCCTCCGAGCACTACAACACCCGCCTGGAGGCGCTCCTGGTCGACCGGCTCGGCGTCAGCTTCGCCGAACGCGACGACACCGTCCCGGCCACCGGTCAGCCGGGTGGGCGGGCGGGCGGTCAGATGGGTGGTGGAGGCACGCGGGCAGTCCGGGAGATCGTCGGGATCGACGGTCCGCTGCCCCGGCTGTGGTCCTCCCGCCGGACCGCGATCGACGCCAGGCGCGCCGAGCTGTCGGCGAAGTTCCAGGCCGACCACGGCCGTCCACCCAGCCCGAAAGAGGCGATCGCGCTCGCCCAGCAGGCCAACCTGGCCACCAGGGCAGACAAGCACGAACCCCGGTCCCTGGCCGAGCAGCGCGCCGGCTGGCGCGCCGAGGCCATCGCGGTGTTAGGCGACGAGCCGGCCCTGTCCCGCTACGTCGCCGACGCGCTGACCACTATGCCGGCCACCGATGCCGGCACACCGAGCCGGGACGACGGCCCCACCCAGTGGGCACTGGCGACCGCGCAGGCGGTCATTGCGACCGTGCAGCAGACCCGCGCCACCTGGAAACAGCACCACGTCCGCGCCGAGGCCGAACGCGCCGCCCGCACCGCCGGGATCCCGCTCGCCGACGTCGGGACAGCCGTCGAGGAGGTCACCGAACGCGCCCTCGCCGAAATGAGCATCCGGCTGGACCCCCACTCCACCGGCACCCCCGTCGGACCCGCAGCCACCGACATCAACACCGGGCCGACCGCTGACCCCGTCCTGATCCCCACCCATGACGAACACCCGGAACGTGCCGGCGAGGCCCGGCTACCGGCACGGGAGCACGACGCGGCGGCGGCCGCGGACGCTCTCCTGCCCGCAGCGCTGACCCGTTCCGATGGCACGTCGGTCTACACGGTCGCCGGGTCCACCCTGTTCACCTCCCCGGCCGTGATCGACGCCGAGCAACGGATCCTGGCAGCCGCCGGACGCGTCGACGGCGGCACGGTGACCGACCCCGATGTCGAGATTGCGCTGGTGGAGTCGGTCGCGAACGGGGTCGAGCTCAACCCCGGGCAGGTCGCGCTGGTCCGCGCACTGGCGACCAACCCGGCCCGCGTGCAGCTGGCGCTCGCGCCGGCCGGGACCGGCAAGACCACCGCGATGCGGGTCCTCGCCCGCGCCTGGACCGCCAGCACACCCGCGACGGCACGACCTGGGGGACTGCCCGTCACCAGCCGGGCGACCGGCCCGCCCAGGGTCGTCGGGTTGGCCCCGTCCGCAGCAGCGGCGAGCGTGCTCCGCAACGACATCCGCAGCGACATCCGCAGCGACATCCGCGACGACATCCGCGACGACATCGTGCGGACCGCCGGAGACCAACCCGACGCGGCCGAGGGCGGCCGGCCACCAGGTGACGCATGCCACCACGTTGCGGCCGCGGTGAGCTCGGACACGATCGCCAAGCTGCTGTTCCATGTCCGCGACGGCAGCGCCGACTCCGCGTCGGCGCCAGGGTGGGTCCGCGGCATCGACGCCGCGACGCTGGTCATCATCGACGAGGCCGGGATGGCCGGCACCGTCGATCTGGCCGACACCATCGACTTCCTGCTCGACCGGGGTGCCACGGTGCGCCTCGTCGGCGACGATCAGCAGTTGGCGGCAATCGGCGCCGGCGGTGTGCTGCGCGACCTCGCGCACACCCACGGCGCGGTCACCCTGTCGCAGGTCATCCGGTTCACCGACCCCGAAACGGGGGCGCCGAACCACGCCGAGGGCGCCGCCAGCCTGGCCTTGCGCGACGGAGACCCGGCCGCCATCGCCTACTACACCGACCACGCCCGGGTGCACGTCGGTGACCTCACCACCGCCACCGACCTCGCCTATACCGCCTGGCAGCAGGACCGCACCGCCGGCCGGGACAGCATCATGATCGCCCCCACCACCGACCTGGTCACCGGCCTGAACACCCGCGCCCGCGAGGACCGCATCGCCGCCCGCACCCGCGCCGGCCGCCTGCAAGGACCCGCCGCCACCCTCGACGACGGCACCCGGGCCAGCGCCGGCGACACCATCGTCACCCGCAGGAACGACCGCCGGCTGCCCATCACCGCCACCGACTGGGTCAAGAACGGAGACCGCTGGACGGTCACCAGCGTCCGCGACGGCGCACTGGCAGTGCTCCACGGCCGCACCGGACGCCGCATCACCCTGCCCGCCGGCTACGTCACCAGCCACGTCGCGCTGGGCTACGCCAGCACCGTGCACGCCGCCCAAGGCGTCACCGCTGACACCTGCCACACCGTGGCCACTGGCGCGGAATCCCGGCAGCTGCTCTACGTCGCGATGACCCGCGGCCGGCACGCCAACCACCTCTACCTGACCACCGCCGGCGACGGCGACGAGCACACCACCACCGCCCCCGACACGTTGATCCCCCCGACCGCGGTCGACATCCTGACCCGGGTGCTTTCCCGCGACGCCTCCCCGACCTCGGCCGCCACCGCCGGCCGGGACCTCGCCGACCCCGCCACCCGCCTGAAAGCGGCGGCCGACCGCTACTACGACTCCCTGGTCACCGCCGCCGAACGCATCCTCGGACCGCACGCTCTCGCCGCGATCCACGCCGCCGCCGAGCACGCGCTCCCCGGACTGACCATCGCCTCCGCCTGGCCGACGCTGCGCGCGCACCTCGCGCTGCTGGCCCTGGACGGCACCTCCGCCACCGCAGCCCTCGCCCACGCCATCGGCGGCGATATCGGCGACACCGGGAGCCGCCGCTCCTTCACCGACGCCCGCGACCCGGCCGCCGTCCTGGACTGGCGCCTGGACCCCACCGGCCGGCACTCCCGCCACCATCCCGACGCCAGAACCATTCCCGTCGCCGGTGATGACGACCCGGCCAGCGACCCGGACGACCCGAGTCGCCTCTCGTTCCCGACCGCGCTGGCCTGGTTCCCCGCCGTCCCCCACCGGGTCGCGGCCGACGCCGACTGGGGCCGCTACCTCAGCGCCAGAGCAACGCACTTGTGCGCCGCCACCGATGTCGTCCGCGCGCAAGCCCAGCAGTGGACGCCCACCAGCGCGCCCGACTGGGCCACGCCGATGCTCGGCAACCGGTCAAACGGCCCAGCCGGCGCACAGGGCCTACCCGACGGCGCTGACGTGCCCCCGGCAATCCATGCGGACGCGGCGCTGGTCACCGACCTCGCCATCTGGCGCGCCGCCAGCGGCGTCCCCGACAGCGACCTGCGACCCACCGGCCCCCCGCGCCTGGCCGCCGCCGACGCCCGCGCCCAGGCCCGTCTCGACTCCCGGGTCAGCAACCTGCTCGGCCGGGCCGACACCGCGACCACCCGATGGAAGCCGCTGGCCGAGCACCTGAACACCCATCTGACCGCCGATCCCTACTGGCCGCAGCTCGCCGGCAAGCTGGCCGTCGCCGAGCGCGCCGGGATCGACGTCACCGCCCTGGTCACCGCTGCGGCCCGTGCTGCGCCGCTGCCCGACGAGCAGCCCGCCGCCGCGCTGTGGTGGCGCCTCGCGGCCCACCTCGTCGCCGGTGCCGTCACCGCCACGTCGAACACGGCGACCGCGACGCTGCGCCCCGACTGGACACCCGTGCTCGCCGAGGTTGTCGGTGCCCGTTCCGCCGACCGGGTCCTCGCCGACCCCGCCTGGCCATCCTTGGTCGCCGCGGTCACCGTCGCCCGGCGCGCCGGCTGGGACCCCGGCCCGGTCCTGTTCACCGCCCACGACCTGCTCCTGGACGGTCAACCCGACGACACCCCCCTGCGCCCCGCAGAGCTCGCCACCGCCCTGGCCTGGCGCGTGCGACTGCTCACCGACAGCACCACGGCACCCACATCCGACACCACCGCACGCGCCCCACGCCTGAACAGCACCACCATCAAAACGGCGCCCTCGACGGCCGACGGCAGTGACAACGCCGCCGATGCCGGCACCGCCGGCGCTTCTGACCCCGTTGACCTGACTGTCCTGGGCGTCACCGACGACGGCACCAGAGACGACGCCTGGCTAGCCAGCCTCACCCCGCCCGAGGACGAGACTCCCACCTACCCGAGCCACTACGGCGCCGCCCACGACGCGCCCGACCCCACCGGCGCCGACCGGCAGCCGGCAAGGACGCCCTCCCCGTCGATGCCCAAGGCCCGGTGGCCGTCTGACAGTCCGCCACCCGGACGGCCAGACCCCGCGGCACCCGCGCCGCCCCAGCATGCGGACGCGCCGCCGACGGACACCCCTCCCAGCCACCGGCTGCCGGCCGCGCGGACTGCCGCCACCCCGGTGCCAGCCGCCGCGACGAGCAACGCCACGCCCGTTGCTGCGCACCCGCACACCGCCAACGACCCGTGGGCCCTCCCGGCCGACTTCGACTACGCCGCCGCACTCGCCGCGCTCGCCGACCCCGGTAGCGACGACCCCGATGCGGCCGACGCGGAGTCCGCCTCATGCGCGACCGGCGACACTGACGACCACCCCGACGACCCATCCCCGACTGCAGCGGCTTCCGCCGCCCAGCAGCACAGCGGGCACCCACGGCCCGTCAGCCCCGACACCACACCTCCTGCGACCGCCGACCTCCCCGGGGTCGGTGAGCTCGCCGGCGCGCTGTTCCTCGACCCCGGACAGGCCACGGCCGACACCGTCACCCGCCGGGAGATCCTGCGGCTGAACACGCTCACCGCGGACTTCTACGCCGACCACTACACCGACGTCTGGGCCGCCGGCTACGTGCACGACCGACTCGGCACCGACCTCGTCGACGACCCGCGGTTCCCACTCGGCTACGCCCCCGACGGTTGGACGCACCTGGTCGACCACCTGCGCACACGCGGAGCCCACGACCAGGACCTGCTCGCCGCCGGCCTGGCCACGACGGCCAGCAACGGCCGGCTCATGGACCGTTTCCGCGACCGCCTGATCATCCCCATCCGCAACGACGACGAGATCCACGGCTTCATCGCCCGCCGCAACCCCGACCGTGACCACGACGACCCCCAGCAGGGCTGGACCGCGTCTAACAAGGCCGGACCCAAGTACCTCAACACCGCCGACACCCTGGTCTTCAGCAAGGGCCGGGAGATGTTCGGCCTTGCCGAGAACGCCGCCGCCCTCGCCGCCGGCGCCACCCCCACTCTCGTCGAAGGACCCCTAGACGCGATCGCCGTCACCCTCGCCGGCGACGGCAACTACGTCGGCCTGACCCCACTCGGGACCGCCCTCACCACCCACCAGACCGACTTGCTACTCACCCACGTCCGCCGCCCGCGCACGGCCGGCGCCGGCGCCAACCTCGCCGACAGCGATAACTGCGACGACCCGCCCCGCACCGCGACGGGACGCCCGGACATCGTGGTGGGCACCGACAACGACCGGGCCGGGCACCAGGCCGCACACCGCGCCTTCTGGCAGCTCGCCCCACACCGCATCACCGCCACCCACCTGCTCGTCCCCGCCGGGAAGGACCCCGCCGAGCTGCTCCAACTCCACGGTCCCCACGCCCTCCACCACGCCCTGACCACCGCCCGGCCCCTCGCCGAGACCCTGCTCGCAGCACGCGTCGATGCACACCACGACCAGCTGCACTGGGCCGAAGGCAAGGTCAACGCCGCCCGTTCCGCCGCTGCCGTCATCGCCGTCCTGCCGGTGTCGCAGTGGCCCGAACACATCGCCCGTCTCGCCGAGCGCACCGGAGCCAACCCCCTGGTCGCGCTCCTAGAGGTCACCGCCGCCGCACGCACCTTCGACGACGACCCGCACACCGCCGCCGCCCAGCACGCCACCTGGCGCCTCCCCGCGTCCACCCCGTTACCCGAAGCTGAGCCACTGCCACCGACCGTGCGCTGGGCCTCCCTCGCCGAGCAAGCCGCACCCGGGGTCATCACCGACCCCCACTGGCAGCGCCTCGCCCAGAGCCTGGACCGGGCCGACGCAGCCGGCTACGACGTCACCCGGCTGCCCCAACTCGCCGCCGCCTACCGCACCCCCACCGCCAACATCGGCCGGCACCTCACCGAGATACTCGTGCAGGCCTGCCCCGCAGCCGCCGACCGGACCCGGCACCTCAGCCAAGGCTTTGGCACCAGCCCCGAGCGCAGCGCCGCTGATACTGAGCCAGCCCCGCGACTACCCCGACCCATCGAGCAGGGGCCCCAGCGCTAGCCAGGAGTCGGCTCGTGCCTCGCTGAGATACCGCGGTCGCCTGCCTCAGGCTCCAGCACTGTGGTGGTCCGCTCGCTGCGGCCACGGCGGGCGGCGAACACACCACCAGGCTCGTCCGACCCAGGCTCGCTGGAGTGGCGGCGCTTTTCCGGACAGGCCTACTTGAGTTTCTGCTGTGCTGACCTGCGCTATTAGGCGGCTTGCTGGATCGCGTTGTGGTCGGCTTCGGCCTGGGCGGGGGTCCGGTAGCCCAGCGAGCTGTGGAGTCGCTGCCGATTGTAGAACACCTCGATGTATTCCGCAAT
>JAABUQ010008980.1_pt1 | contig 13745 bp, 6 predicted proteins | sample 5560001 | NCBI WGS metagenome assembly JAABUQ01 (sample SAMN10711888, study PRJNA513371) | rock metagenome | isolation source: Antarctica rocks | place: Antarctica: Victoria Land, Finger Mt nord | collected 2015-12-18
ATCGAATCTCGGCGATCCAGGCATCGGCCGCCTCCCACGCCGCTCCCGCGGCCCGGCGCAGGCCGTCGCCCTCGGCGCCGGCTGCGGGGTACGAGCCCAGAAACTTCACCTGCCGGGTGGTGGCCCGCAGCTCCTTGAGGCAGTCGGCCACCACCTCGTCGGCCACGTGGCCCCGAAAGTCGATGATGAAGCAGTAGTCACCCAGACCCTTCTTGGTGGGCCGGGAGTCGAGCTTCACCAGGTCGATGTTTCGGGCCGAGAAGTGACCGAGGATGTCTTGCAGGCTGCCGGGGCGGTTGGTCGACTGGAAGCAGACGACGCTGGTCTTGTCGTGACCGGTGGGGGCGGGGATGGGAGCGCTGACGGGAGCGAGGAGCACGAAGCGGGTGACGTTGTCGTCATGGTCCTCGATCCGCTCCGCGCCCACGTCGAGGCCGTAGATCGACGCAGCCAGGCCCGTGCCTATGGCGGCGACGGAGGGATCGTGCGCGGCCGCCACCAACCGGGCCGCCTCTGCCGTCGACGATGCTGCCCCCTCGGCCACACCGGGCAGGTTGGTGCGCAGCCATCCCCGGCACTGGGCCACAGCGTGGGGGAACGACACCACCTCGCGCAGTCCCTCCAGCGGGGCGCCGGGCACGACGAGAAGGTTCTGGGTGACGGGCAGCACCATCTCCCCCACGATGCGCAGGTCACCCTCGAAGACCAGTTGATCCAAGGTGACCGGCACGCTGCCCTCGATGGAGTTCTCCACGGCCACGAACGCATAATCGACCTGCCCGACGCCCACCGCGTCCATCACCTCGGCGAAGGTGGCCATCGGCTGGAGCTTGGCCTCGGCCATGGACGGCTCGGCGCGCAGTGCCTCTTCGGTAAACGTCCCCGACGGGCCCAGGAAGGTGACGGTGGCATAGGGCGACGAGATGGGGAGCATGGCAGAAGCAGAATAGGGGCCGACGACATGGAGCCGTCGAATGATTCGAAGGACGGTCCAAGGTGGGGAGACCTCCCCAATGACGCGCCGGCCAGGGGTCGGTAGGCTCCCGAGAAACAGGGAGAACTGGGTGGCGACGAGCTCCGCATCACCGAAGGGAATGGCTGGCTTTTTGGCGGCGGTCAGCGGCGAGCTGAGCGCCCTGGCCCCGGAGATCAATGCCACCGCGGCCGACACCAACGCGTTCATGAGCGCCCCGTGTGACGGCCAGTTCCGGGTGCCAGGCGTGGGTGATGCCGTCTCGGGAGCGGTGCAGTGGACGAACCAGGTGGTCGATGACGACAACTTCGTGGCCACCGTGCGGAATGCCTTTGTCAAGGCCGACGCCACCACGATCCCCGACGCCACCATCGACGTCGCTCTGAGCTCGGCGGGGATTTCCCAGGACGGCGGACAGGCAGTGACGGTCAACGAAGCGGTCTACAACGGAGCGCCACTGCTCTCGGGCTGGTCCGACGACCCGGTCTGTACCGCCACCGGCCACTTCTTCGAGGCCGAAGAGGATCTGGTGATGCCCGAGTCGTTGCGGCTACTGCGGTGGGAGCGTTGCTACAGCTCGCGCTTTCCCCGTGACGCGGCCCACGGACCGGGTTGGTCGTCATGGGCGTCGACGGGCCTCGAGGTACTCGACCGCGGTCTGCAGGTTCGCCTGTCGACTCCCGACGGGCGCAGGGCCGACTTTGTCGTCGGTCCCGAGGGCATTCCCCGGCGGGTGGCCGGCATGGAGGCGGCCCTCGTCAGCGTGGCCGACGGCTACCAGCTGCGGTGGAACTGGACCTCACGGTGGCCGGGAACGGTGTGGCACTTCGATTCCCAAGGCACGCTGGGCGCCGTGGTCGACCCCTTCGGCGGCACCACCACCTTCGAGCACCGAGCCGGGCGGTTGGTGGCCATGGCTCACCAGGGAGGGCGCCGCCTGGAGCTGTCCTGGGACGGCCCCCGCCTGACTGGCCTGACCAGCAGCGACGGACGGATGGTCCGGTACCGCTACCAGGGGTCCTATCTGGTTGCGGTCGAGCGTGCCGATGGCGGGCGTCGCTACGAGGTCGACGGGCAGGGGCGGATCCTCGAGGTCCACGATGCCGACGGGGTGCGCCTGGTCGCCAACCTCTACGACGCCGAGGGCCGGGTGGTCGAGCAGACCTCGCCAAGCGGCCGACGGAGCACCTACCGGTACCTGGCGCCCCACACCGTCACCGTGACCGACGTGGCCGACGGGCCGGCCACGGTGTTCCGCCACGACGCGGCCGGACGCCTGGTTGAGTTGCGCATCGGTGACGGCCGGCGGGAGACCCGGACCTTCAACGACGCCGGGAACCCGATACGGGTGGTGGGCCTCGACGGGGGCGAGATCCTGCGGCGATTCGACCTGGAAGGCAACTGCGTGTGGCGGCAGGGACCGGCGGGCGACGTCGAGGAGTGGAGCTACGACCGCGCCGGGCGGGTCGTGCGCCACCGCGTGGCCGGCGGGGCCGAGTGGCAACTCACCTACGACGGCGACGACGCCTGGCCTTCGCTCGTCGAGGGCCCGGCGGGCGACGTCCGGCGTTTCACCAGCAGAGATGGCCTGCCCCTGAGTGCCCAGGACGCCGACGGGGTGAGCTACCGGGCGGAGCGGGACGGCGACGGCTCGATCACCGCTGTCATCGACGGGGAAGGCGGCCGGACCACCATCGGCGTGCACCGAAGTGGGGCCTATGAGTGGGTGGAGGATCCGTGTGGGCAACGGTGGACCTTCGAGGTCGACGACGCCGGTCGAGTCGCCGGGACGGTGACGCCGGCGGGCGACAGGGGGGCGGCGACGTGGTCGGCGGCGGGACGCATGACCTCGATGGCTCCCCCCGGCCGAGCGGTGAGCGCCGCCGAGTGGGACCCTGCCGGGCAGCTGGCCGCCATCACCGACCCGGCCGGGGCCACCAGCCGGCTGACCACCGATGTCCTCGGTGACATCACCGACGTCGAGCTGGCCGGCGGCGGACGCTGGCACCTCGACTACGATCACGCCGGAGGGATCGAACGCATCGCCGATCCGGGCGGGGGGACCTGGGAGGTCTCCGCCCGCGCCGGCGTCGAAGAGCTCCGCGACCCCGACGGCGGGGTCCACCGCGTCGAGACCGATGCGTCCGGAGCGATTCGGGCCACGGTGTCGGCTACCGGGCAACGATGCCAGATCGACAGCGACGTCGATGGCCGCCGCCAACAGATCCTGGCCCCGAGCGGCGCGCTGACCGAGGTCGAGCGCGACCAGGCCGGCCGGGTCGTGCGGGTGGCGGAAGGCACGGCGGTGACCACCTGGAGCTATTCGCCCGGCGGGCGCGTCGCCGCCATCGCCACCCACACCGGCGGCCGTTGGACCTGGACCTACGACCGCGCCGGCCGGGTGACGGCCACCAGTGGCCCGCGCCGATCCACACACTTCGAGCGCGACCAGGCCGGCCGCGTCGTCGCTGTCATTGAGGCGTCGGGCCGGCGGCGCAGCCTGACCTATGGCGACGACGGGCGGCCGGCCGAGGTCACCGATGCGGCTGGGACCACCCGCTTGGTCTGGAATCCCGACGGGAGGTTGCGCCGGGTGGTCCAGCCCGATGGGGCGATCGAGGAGGGGGCCTGGGATGGGGCCGGCCGGCTGATGGGGACCACCGATGCTCTGGGGGACACGACGAGCATCGAACGCGACGTCGAGGGTCACGTGGTGGCCGTCGAAGCGGCCGACGGCGCCCGGTGGGCATATCGGCGCGACCCCATGGGGCGCCCGCAGGCCGTCACCGATCCGCTGGGTCGGACCACGGCCATGGCCTGGACGGGGGCGGGCCGCCTCGATCGCTTCGAGGCCGGGGGAACGACGCGGCGCTTTGGCTGGGACCCCGATGGCCGGTTGGTCTCCATCAGCGCCGGCGACTCCGGCGCCGGCCTCCTGACCATCGACCACGAGTCCCCCCACAGATCCCTGACCGCGGCCGACGGCCAGGGCTGTTCAACCGCGGTGGCGTGGGACGAGTGGGGTCGCGTCACCCGCTCGGGCCCCGAGGACCGGCCCACCGCCCTGGCCTGGGACGACCCGTCGGGCTCGGTATCGATCACCCCGGCCGGCGGGGCCACGACCCGATATCACAGCGACGCCGAGGGTCTGGTGGAGCGGATCGAGCATCCCGTGGCCGGGACCGTGTCGGTCTGCCGCGACGGCGAAGGCCGACTTCTGGAGGTGGCCGCCGAGGGCTTGACGCGGACCTGGGAGCGCGACGGCGAGGGCCGAGCGGTCACCTACACCGAGGTTCGGGGCGTCGAGGTTTCGGTGACCTCCCTGATATGGGATGGCTGCGGGCGCGTGAGCGCCGAGACCCGGGACGGCTCGACGCGCCGGTATGGCTATGACCTGGCCGGGCAGCTCATCGCCATGGTCGGCCCCGGCGGGTCCTGGGCCTGGACCTACGACACGGTGGGGCGCCTGAGCACCGAGTCCTCACCGGGCGGAGGGAGGACATTCTCCTACGACGCGGCCAGCCAGCTCGTCGAGATCCGCCACGACGACGGTCGGGTGACGCGCTTCGCCTATGACGCCCTGGGCCGACGGGTGAGCGAGACCGCCGACGACGGCACCGCCGTGGCTTACCGCTGGGACGAGCTGGGCCGGCTTCGGGCCGTGGAACGGACCGCCCCGGCCGGCCGTAGGGTCACCCGCCTCGACGTCGGCCCCCTCGGCGAGTTGCACGCCGTCGACGACGTAGCCGTCGACTGGTGGCCGACGGGGGTGGCCGGCGCCGCCCCGGCGGCGATCGACGGTCGTGACCTGGTGAGCGTCGACGGCCACCCGGTGGCCTTCACCGGGCCGGGAGGGGACGTGGAGTGGGTGGCCGCCGATTGGGCCGGCGGCGTGGGCCACGCCCCGACGCCCTGGGGTGGTCAGGCTTCTGCAGGCCCTGGGCCTCGCCTGGGGTGGTGCGGCGAGATCGAGGCCGGCGGTCTGGTGTGGCTGCGCAACCGGGTGTATGACCCGGCGACCAGGGCGTTTTTGTCCCGTGACTCCCTGAGCGGCGAGCTCACCCGCCCCGGGGCGCTCACCAACCCGTACCAGTACGCCGGCAACGACCCGGTCAATTACCGCGACCCGAGCGGGCGGCGGCCGGTGACGGCCAGCGAGGCCGATCACCAGATTGCCGAGTGGCGCCAGCCCCAGTGGGGCAAGATCGTCAGTGCCGTGGAGGTGGTCGGCGGGGTGGCGCTGTGCTTCACGCCCCTCGCGCCCATCGGCGCCGGCATCCTCATCGGCGAAGCGGGGAGCATCGGCTCCCAGGCGATCTTCAACCATGGCCACATCAACTGGGACAACGTGGCCATCTCCGGAGCCGCCGGTGGCGTGGGCGGCGGGGTCGGTATGGCGGCGGGCGGTTCGAGCATCGTGGCCAACCTGGCGACCAGCGCCGGCCGGGTCAGCCCCATGCTGGCCTCGGCCACGCCCGGCATCGTCAGCGGCGCCACCGGCGGGTTCAGCGGCGGCCTCACCAAGATGGTGCTCTCGGGGGGGCCGATCAGCCCGAGCGGGCTGGCCACCGACACCGTCTTCGGCGGGGTGACCGGCGGTGTCTTCCGCGCCCCGGAATCGCCAGGGGAGACGGCGGCCAGTGCTGGGGGTGACGGCCCTTCGTTTCTCACCAGCCCGAATGGTGAGACGATTGTGGTACCGAAGGGGGCGACCGGGCCGACGCCTGTGGAGTCGGGCAAAGGATTCCAATTCACCGGAGGGAGCGGGGGTAACGGACTCGATACCCGAGTTACCGGTGTCCGTATCATGGATCCGGTAACCACCGGCAAGTATCCGTATCCCAACGGCTATGTCTCCTATATGAACGAAGGGGGACAGACCGTTCATCCGCATACCGGCCAGACCATCTCGAACGCTGACCCGATGGCCCACTGGCCCTGGGGTCCGAAATGAGAATTGGGTCCGGGGTGAGCATCGAAGAGTTGCTGCAGAGCTCTGACCGCCGCCAGCACGCGGCGATTCCCGAGATGGATGCTCTCGAGGAAGCCGATGCGTTGCAGGAGGCCGATCTCGTCGATGTCCGGTTCGATATCGGCGGGTCGTCACTTGCCATGCTGTTTGATCTCCGTACGGCCCTTCAGTTCCGACTCGCCAACACGGCCGTCCTCGTCGTGCGCGACGTCGAGCAGGTGCACTGGGTTGCCACCCATGAGTCCGCGCTCTCTCGTGGTCGAGTAGCGCACTACGTGATGAGTTCTACGCCTGTCACCGGGGAGGGTGGATTCGCGTTCGAGCTCGTTTGTCTGCGCGGCTGGCATCTGCACATTGCCGGTTCTTCGGCGGAGTTCTTTGTCGGCGACATACCCGGTTTAGCGGGGGTGCCACCGAACTTCGTCGACGATGACGACCGATCGATCGCTGATGCCATGCCGGCCTGGGGGTCGATGTTCGAGCCCGGATGGGCGACGTTCCTCGATCCGATGACTCCTTAGTGGCTTCGCCGCCGGGCAGGATGGTCGGCCATGGACGAGGCAACCCTGCGAGCATTGCTCGACGACGTGACCGCCGGTGCCATGGGCACCGACGAGGCCGTTCGCCGCCTGCGCCGGCTGCCCTTCGCTGATCTGGGCTACGCCCGGGTCGATCATCACCGGGCCCTGCGCCAGAACCTGCCCGAAGCCGTCTTCGCCCCGGGAAAGACCGCCGAGCAGTGCGCCGGCATCGTCGCAGAGCTCCTAGCCGAGCCCGGCGGTGCCCCGGTGGTGCTCAGCCGCGCCGATGCCGACCAGGTGGCGGCGACAACCGCCGCTCACCGCGGGGCCACCGTCGCCGGCGGGGCCGACGGCCAGGCCGCCACCGTGGTGTGGCGGGCCGCCCCGGCCCGGATCGAGTCGGTGTTGGTCGTCACCGCGGGAACCGCTGATCTGCCCGTGGCCGAGGAGTGCATGGCCACCCTCGCCGCCTTCGGCTGGACGGCCCGGGCGATCGTCGATGTGGGTGTGGCCGGGATCCATCGGCTCCTGGCTCACATCGACGATTTGGCCGGCGCCGATGCTGTGGTGGTGGTGGCCGGCATGGAAGGGGCGCTGGCCAGCGTGGTGGGTGGCGTGACCGCCGCTCCCGTGGTGGCCGTGCCCACCAGCGTGGGCTACGGGTCATCCCTGGGCGGGGTGACGGCGCTGTTGGGCATGCTGGCCAGCTGCGCCGCCGGCCTGGTGGTCACCGGCATCGACAACGGCTTTGGCGCCGCCCACGCCGTGGCCCGGATCCTCGGACCGGGCCCCGTCGCCGGCGCCGGCCCCCCGCCGGCGCCGGCCCCGAAGCGATGACCCGCCTGGCGTGGTGGCACTGCTTCGCCGGCATCGCCGGGGACATGGCCCTGGGAGCTCTGGTCGACGCCGGCGCCGATCTGGCCCTGATCGAAGCAGAGCTGGCGGGCCTGAGGGTCGATGGCTGGTCGCTCCAGGCCATTTCGGTGCTCCGGGGCGGCGTGGCCTGCACCCACGTCGAGGTCGAGACCCGGGAGACCGGGGCGGTGCGTACCCACGCCCACATCGCCGGGATCATCGCCGAGGCCCGGCTCCCCGAGCGGGCCCGGCGCCGGGCCCTCGAGGTCTTCGCCCGCCTGGCCGAGGTCGAAGGTGGGCTGCACCGCCAGGCCCCCGATCAGGTCCGGTTCCACGAGGTCGGAGGGCTCGACGCCATCATCGACATCGTCGGAACCTGCGTGGCGTTGGAGATCCTTGGCGTCGACCGGATCGCCTCCAGCGCCCTGGCCCAGGGAACAGGTACCGTCCGCGCCGCCCACGGCCTCCTTCCCCTTCCCGCCCCGGCGGTGGTGGCCCTCCTGGCCGCCGCCCGCGCCCCCGCCTACGGGACCGATGCCGACGTGGAGCTGACCACCCCCACGGGCGCCGCCCTGCTCACCACCCTGGCCGACGCCTGGGGGCCGATGCCGCCCATGACCATCGAGGCCGGCGGGTACGGTGCCGGCATCCGCGACCTCGACGGTGTGGCCAATGCCGTGCAGGTTGTGGTGGGCACCGCCCTCGACGCCGCCGGGTCGGGCCCGGGCGGCCAGCCGGTGGCGCTCCTTGAGGCCAACGTGGACGACGTGACCGGCGAGGTGTTGGCCTACACGCTGGGAGCATTGCTCGACGCCGGCGCTCACGACGCCTGGATCACCCCGGTGGTGGCCAAGAAGGGCCGGCCCGGCCATGTGCTCAGCGTGATGTGCGACCCGGTGCGAGCCGAGTCGCTGCGGGTCATCCTGGCCGCCGAGACGGGCACCTTGGGGGTGCGGTCCCAGACCCTGCGCCGCTGGGTGGCTCGCCGGAGCTTCGAGGAGGTCTCCGTGGCCGGGCATCCCGTCGGGGTGAAGCGGGGACCGAGCCGGGCCAAGGCTGAACACGACGACGTGGCCCGGGTGGCCCGCCTCACCGGCCTACCGCTGCGTGAGGTGGCCCGCCGGGCCGAGGAGGAGGCCGACCGGCTCGCTCCCGGCGACCGGCTCGCTCCCGGCGACCGCTGAGCCTCACCGACGACGCTGCTTCACCGACGACGCTGCTTCACCGACGACGCAGCACGGCACCTACCCAGCCGTCGAGCTCGGGCTCGTCGGTCACCTCGGTGCCCTGGTAGGCGCCGGCCACATGGCGCCACTGGCCGGGCAGCAGGCCGGCGACCAGAATGCGCCCACCGGGGCCAACGGCGCCGAGCACGGCGGGGGCCACGGCCACCTGCGCGGCGGCGGTGAGATTGACCAGCGCCAGATCCACCGGCGCCTCCACCCGCTCCACCGATCCCGTCCATGCCCGCACCACCGAGGCGACGCCGTTTCGGGAGGCATTTCCCCGAACCACGGCCGCGGATTGGGAATCGATGTCGACGGCCTGGACCGACGTCGCGCCGAGGACGGCAGCGGCCACGGCCAGGATCCCGCTGCCGGCGCCCACGTCGGCCACCCGGGCCCCCACCGGCGGCTCGGCGGCGAGGAGGCCGAGGACGAGCCGGGTGCTCGGGTGCGACCCGCTGCCGAAGCACGCACCGGGATCGATGGACACCACGGGGCCGCCGACGACGGCCACATCGTGCCAGGCGGGGGCCACGACCAAGCCGCCGACCTCGAAGGGCCGGGCGTAGGGCCGCCACCCGTCGACCCACTCCCGGCCCACCTCGACGGCGCGGCCCCCGACCTCGCCGGCCACCACGATGGCGGCCTGGGAGGTGGGGAATGACGCCACCAGCGTGGTGCCGGACCCCCCCGGACGCAGCTCCACCGCGGTGGCTCCCCGGTCCCACAGCTCCTCGGCCGCCAGCTCGGCCCGTTGGGTGGCCACGAGCCATTGGACGACCACATCGGTAGGGGGCACCGGGCTCCTCGAAAGGTGGGAACGGCATCGCCGTGCTATCCGCCACAATGGCACGGTGCTCCAAGCCCAGGATCTGAGCGTCGAGGTCGGCGGCCGCTTCACGTTGACCGACGCCAACTTTGTCGTCCGGGCCGGCGACAAGGTGGGCCTGGTGGGCCGTAACGGGGCCGGCAAGACAAGCCTCTTGAATGTGCTGGGGGGCGAGACGCAGCCCGCCGCCGGCAAGGTCACCGTCGGCGGGCAGCTGGGGTTTTTGACCCAGGACCCCCGCCGGATGGCCGAGGCCTCGGGAATCAGCGGCCTGGGCTACGTGCTGTCGGGCCGGGGACTCGACGAGGCCGCCATTCGCTTGGAGAAGCTCCGCCTGACCATGGAGGAGGACCCCTCGGAGCGAAACATCGCCCGCTTCACCCGGGCCGAGGACAGTTTCGCTGACGCCGGGGGCTACGCCGCCGAGGGTGAGGTCCGCCAGTTGGTGGCCGGACTGGGCCTGAGCGACGAGCGCCTCGACCTGCCCATCGACGTGCTCTCGGGAGGCGAGCGGCGCCGCGTCGAGCTGGCCCGGATCCTCTTCGCCGGCGCCGACCTGTTGATGCTCGACGAGCCGACCAACCACCTCGACAGCGACGCCAAGGCCTGGCTGCTCGCATTCCTGCGTGCTTATCGGGGGGCGCTGCTGGTGGTCAGCCACGACCTCGACCTGCTCGACGAGGCCATCACCCGGGTCCTGCACCTCGACGAGGGCCGTATGGTCGCCTACAAGGGCACCTACAGCCAGTACCGCAGCGCCCGGACCCGCGACGACGCCCGGGCCGCCAAGGTGGCCGAGCGCGAGGAGGTGGAGGTCAGGCGGCTGAGCACCATGGCCGACGCCATGCGCCACCAGACGGCCAAGCGGGCCAAGGTGGCCAAGTCCCTCGACCGGCGGGTGGATCGCCTGCTGGCCAACAAGTCGGAGGCGCCGGGCAAAGGGGATCGGCGCTACCGGGTGAAGTTTCCCACCCCGCCCCACACCGGCCGCCTGGTGTTGGAGGCCGACGGCCTGGCCAAGTCGTACGGGGGTCCAGCCGTGTTCGCCGACGTGTCCTTCGCCGTCGAAAACGGCCAGCGACTCTTGATCATGGGCCTCAACGGCGCCGGCAAGACCAGCCTGCTGCGGATCCTGGCCGGCGAATCCGGGGCCACGCAGGGCACGTTCCGTACCGGCGGAGGCGTCAACCTCGGCTACTACGCCCAGGAACACGAGGGAATCCGCGCCGGCGTCAACGTCCTCACCCACCTCCGGGAGGCGGCCGAGATGCCCGACACCGAGTTGCGGGGCCTGCTGGGCATGATGGGTCTTTCGGGCGAGATTGCCCACCAGGACGCCTCCACCCTCTCGGGTGGAGAGAAGACCAAGCTGGCCCTGGCCCAACTCGTGGCCGGCCGCCACAACCTCCTGCTCCTCGACGAACCCACCAACAACCTCGATCCTCCGTCTCGGACGGCCATCGGCTCCGCCCTCTCGGCCTGGCCGGGCTCGATGATCCTGGTCAGCCACGACGTGGACTTCGTCACCGAGCTGGCCCCCGACCGGGTGCTGCTCATGCCCGAGGGCACCGAGGACGCGTGGAGTGACGACCTCCTCGACCTGGTGGCCATGGCCTGAGCTCGCCGGTGGCTAGGAGCCGGTCGCCGCGAGTCCCACCGTCCGCCACACCGGGGCCCCCTCGGCGTTGGAGGCGGCCAGGTCGATCTCGGCGGTGAGAACCCAGTCGTGGTCGCCGTCGGCGTCGTCGATCACCTGGTGGACGGTCCACGCCCCCGAGGCCTGCTCCACCCGCAACCAGGCACCGGAGCGGGCATCGGCCCCTGTGCCGATCCCCGACGCCCCGGGCCGGCCGTGCTCGTCGGCAAACGCACCCAGGGCCTCCGACCATGCCGCCCGGTCCCAGCCGCCGGGGCCCTCGGCATCGGCCAGGCCGGCGATGTCGACCCGGGCGGCCAGTTCGATGCGGCGGAACGCGGCGTTTCGAACCATCACCGCGAAGGCCCGAAGGTTGGCGGAGACGGGCGGGGGTTCGCCGGCGTCGCCCAGCACGTCGGGTTGGGCGGCGGCCAGGATCTCGTCGGTCAGGCCGCTCTCGGCGGCCACGCTCAGGGCCTGCCACTCGTCGATCAGGCTGGAGTCGACCTGGCGGACCAGTTCGCCCAGCCATTCGGTCAGGTCGACCAACTCGTCGGTCTTGTCGTCCTCGGGAACGGTTCGGACCAGGCCCTTGTAAGCGTCGGAGAGATAGCGCAGCACCAGTCCCTCGCTGCGGGCCAGGCCGTAGTGGGCGACGTATTCGGCGAAGGTCATGGCCCGTTCGTAGAGGTCCCGGGCCACCGACTTGGGTCGTATGTTGAAATCCGCGGCCCACGGATGCTCCACCCGGTAGACGTCGAAGAGGTCGTAGGTCCACTCCCGCAGCGGTTTGGGGTACTCCAGCTTGTCGAGGACCTCCATGCGGTGGTCGTACTCCATGCCCTGTGCCTTGAGCGCGGTGATGGTCTCGGTCTTCAACTTGTTGAGCTGGGCGGCCAGGATCGGTCGGGGATCGTCGAGGGTGGCCTCGATGACGCTGAGCACGTCGAGGGTCCAGCTGGCGCTTTGCCGGTCGAGGTTGGGCAACGCCTCGAGGGCCCAGGGAGACAGCGGGCTGTTGAGGGCGAAGTCGGCCTGCAGGTCCCGGGTCACCCGGATGACGCGGCCCTTGTCGTCGGGCTGGCCGGCGGGGAGTCGTTCGAGGGCGCCGGCGCCCAGCAGGGACCGGTAGATGCCGATGGCCTGGCGGATGTGGCGGCGCTGGGCGGGGCGCGCCTCGTCGTTGTCGACCAGGAGCCGGCGCAGCGCCGAGCAGCCGTCGCCGGGCCGATCGAGCACATCGAGGACGAGTGAATGGCTGACCCGGAACTGGGAGCTGAGGGCCTCGGGGGCGGCGGCCACGATCTTTTCGAACACCGCCTGATCCCAGGCCACGAAGCCCTTCGGCGGGTTGGACCTGACCAGTTTCCGGAGGCGTTTGGCGTCGCCCGCAGCCTTCTCGGCCGCCCGTTCGTTGTCGATCACGTGTTCGGGGGCCTGGACCACCACGGTGCCGGTGATGTCGAAGCCGGCTCGCCCCGCCCGCCCGGCGATCTGGTGGAACTCGCGGGCGCTGAGCAGGCGCGACGATGTCCCGTCGTACTTGGCCAGCCCGGTGAAGACCACGGTCCGCAGCGGCAGGTTCACCCCTACGCCCAAGGTGTCGGTCCCTACCACCACCCGGAGCAGGCCGGCCTGGGTCAGGCGTTCGACCAGGCGCCGGTATTTGGGCAGCATGCCCCCGTGGTGCACCCCGATGCCATGGCGGACCAGCCGGGAAAGGGTGTGGCCGAAGCCGGGGGCAAAGCGGAAGGCGGTGAGCGCCTGAGCCACCGCCTCGCGCTGCGCCCGGGTGGTCACCTGGGCCGAGGTGAGCGCCTGGGCCTGGGCCACGGCGTTGGCCTGGGTGAAGTGGATGACATAGAGCGGGGCCTGATCGGCCTGAAGCAGTCCCTCGATCGTCTCATGCAGCGGCGTCCGTGCGTAGCGGTAGGCGAGGGGGACGGGCCGGGTGGCGGAGCGGACCACCGCCACCGGCCGGGCCGAACGGCGGGCCAGGCGTTCCTCGATGCGAGCCGTGTTGCCGAGGGTGGCGGACATGAGCACGAACTGGGCGTGGGGCAGCTCGAGGAGGGGGATCTGCCAGGCCCACCCCCGCTCCGGGTCACCATAGAAGTGAAACTCGTCCATGACCACCTGGTCGACGGGCGCGTCGGCGCCCTGCTTGAGAGCCATGTTGGCGACGATCTCTGCGGTGGCACAGATCACCGGGGCCCTGGGGTTGATGGAGGCGTCACCGGTGAGCATGCCGACGTTGGCGGCGCCCAGGTCGGCACAGAGGGCGAAGAACTTCTCCGACACCAGGGCCTTGATCGGCGCCGTGTAATACGACCGCTGTCCGCTGACCAGGGCGGCCACGTGGGCCCCCAGGGCGACCAGGCTCTTGCCCGACCCGGTCGGGGTGTTGACGATGACGTGGGCGCCGGCGAACACCTCGAGGAGGGACTCCTCCTGCGCGGGGTAGAGGGTGATCCCCCGCTGCTCGGTCCAGGCCATGAAGCCTTCGAGGGCGTCCTCGGCACTGGTGGCGGAGAGCACGAGGTCGGCCAGGGGCGGCATGCGCCCACCACTGTGCCCGAAGTGGTGGGCCACCGCGCCGGTAGGGCGCCTCATCGGCAGCCCGAAGGGGACCCGACCCGCGCCGTATCGGAGGCCGGGCCGGGCCAAGTAGCCTTCAGCCACGTGAGCTCCGACGCGTCCCCGGCCGACCTCGACCTGGCCCTGCGCCTGGCT
>JAABUQ010008982.1_pt1 | contig 13739 bp, 12 predicted proteins | sample 5560001 | NCBI WGS metagenome assembly JAABUQ01 (sample SAMN10711888, study PRJNA513371) | rock metagenome | isolation source: Antarctica rocks | place: Antarctica: Victoria Land, Finger Mt nord | collected 2015-12-18
TCAACCTAGACGGGATAGAAGAGAGAGGGTCCAAAAATATTCGCTCCTTCAAGACACACTCCGAACCAAAAAGCAATAGCGGACCGGAAATCTTTACGTTCGAGCGGAACGGCCCTTCGGTCCCAGGTCAGGGCTCTTGGCTCATGAGCGAGGCGCTCAGGACTTCCTGGTCGTTCGCGCGCGATCGAGGGCATGCCGGTGCGATCGAGGGCATGCCGGTGCGATCGAGGGCATGCCGGTGCGATCGAGGGCATGCCGGTGCGATCGAGGGCAGCGCAGCGCGATCGAGGGCATGCCGGTGCGATCGAGGCCGGGCCCGTCGCGATCGAGGGCAGCCGGTGCGATCGAGGGCATGCCGGTGCGATTGAGGGTAAGCGCGGTCCCGATCGACGCAGCGGTCGGCCGGAAGCCGCATGACTGCTCCGCGCTCTCACGCCTTCTCGGCCCCCTGGTACAATCCGACATCCGAGGCTAGGAGCGAGCCCCTGAGCCCGCGTGTGTTGCGGGCGCCCCCGGCCGCCGGAAGTCCCAGTAGTCGACGAGAGCGGGCACCCTCGGCACGCGAGTTTCCCCGCGCCCTGGCACCCCGTCACGCCCCGCCCCGATACCATCACGCTCCGAGCGCTTCTTCCAGCCGCTGCGAGCAGGCGGCCTTCACGAGCGTGTCCGCGTCGCGCCGGGCCTCAGCGCGCGATGCCGGCCGAGGGTGCTCGCGGAACCACGCCAGCACCGACGCCCGGGTCGCCGTGACGCCAGTGGCGCACAGGTCCTCGACGATCGCATCCAGGTTCCCGCGTATGACGCCGGCCGTTGCGCGGCTCGTTACTCAAAGCATTCGAGTTCGGCTGCGATAGAAAGTGCGTTCGTGGAGGCCGTTCGAAGGGACGCGGCATACTCGCGTAGGTCGTCAGCGTCTTCAAAGGACGCGGCGATGCGATCGGCGTGCGCAACGACGTCAATTTCACGGGTGAGCGCTTCGTTATTCGTGAGCGCGTCCAGGACGCGATCGACTTTCGCGTCAGGGCCGCCTGCGCGGACCTGCGGGTTTTCCGCAAGCGTCTTATCGAGCAAGGCGACCGTATCTCGGTTTAGACCACAGCGCCGCGCCGTCTCGGATAGGCGTTCAGCCGGAAATTTCGCGCGGCGCCAGCGGGCGTGCGCTTTGCGATCGGCGAGCGTCGGCGGGAATCCGTGCCCGACATTCAGTGACCACGCGCGTTCGACGCGCTCGTCGTCCGATGCGCTCGCGGGTGTCGGATCGAAGACGATCGGGGCTTCGGTCACGCCGAGTTCGCGCAGGGCTGCGAGTCGAGCGTGTCCGTCGAGTAATGTGAGCCCGGCGCCGACATCCACCCCGACTCGCGCAACGACGACGAGCGGAGGCATGGCGGCTGGATCATCACGGTAGACTTCGACCAGCGCCTTGACGCGCTTGCGATCGGCTCCTTGCTCGCGCACCTGAAACCGAGGCTCGATACGAATCGTGTCGATCGGAACGAAACTGACGACGTTCGGGATACTACTCATTGCGAACTACCCTGCGATATACCGCCCTGCGGTAACGAAGTGGACGCAGCCTTGCGATTCATTCCTGCGGTAACGAAGTGGACGCAGCCGTGCGATTCATTACGTCGCTTCGCCTGGAACGTGCTTCCACGATATCCCTTTAGCGATGCACCATATATTCGCGCCGGTAACGCCAAAGCGCCGACCGATTTTGCGGTAGTTGACACCCGAAGCGATGAGCCGGCGAATGCGCGGAATATCGCTCTCCGTGAGAATTGCTACTCCGCTGCGCGATCCGCGTGCTGTTTTTTCCGGTTCACGGTGCGACCAATGCTTTGGACCGGATTGTGAGAAGCCGAGATTCGAGGCATGTTCGCCCCATGCGTCCCACTCGGTCTCGAACAAATGACGCGGGTTGCAGCACGCCTTGTTTCCGCATCGGTGCGCAATCACGAAGCCTTTTCGAATTGATCCGTACGTTAACTCGAACGCGACGTGATGAGCTCCGGCATACGCGGGACAAATGCGACGACCGCAAATTCCGAAATTCCCATACCCGCTCGATGTAATCGCTCGGCGCCATAACCAACAGGCGTCCGGTCCGGCTGAACGATCGACCTTCGACCAAAACCGTTCCTGAACACTTACGGATCGAAGCGCGGCTTGGTAGCATGGTGCTCGTCGAGCGGGACGCAAAGGCTTCATACCGGCGTCTTCGACGCACGACACGAGCGAGAAGACGGTTCAGGGACCGGTGATGCCGGTCGAACTCATTCGAGTCCTAGGGTCGTCCGCAGACCGGCGCGATGAGCGCGACGAGCGCTTGCCAATGCCGACGATGCGGCATGCATTTCCCGGCCCGCATCTTCGAGCAGTACGCTTGCGATAGTCCGGTCGCATCGGCGATTGCGCGCAGTGGCAATGCTGCGAGTCCCGGTGCGACATCGCGTGCGAAGTCGATTGCTCGCAGGGAACCGTCATCGACGAACTCGGCGACCGCGCGTTGGTGCGCCGCGTTTGAAGCGCCGCGCGCTCGTGCGGCAGCGCCCCCGTGTGCCGGATCGACGCCCTCCGCCCGGCGCTGCGCGAGGGTACGTTGACCGGCCCGAGCGAACTCGGTGAGGATCGCTGGCCGGCCGCGCGACGAGCAAGCCGCGCACACTCGTCGCCACCGTGACGACCGCGTGCCATCGGGCTCGAGCGCAGTCCCGCAGTCGCGGCAACGCTTCGCTTCGAGCGGCTCCGCGTTCGAGCGGCGCAGCGTGTTCGGCCGCGCGATGCGGCGGCGCGCTTGGGTGAGCACCGTTGGCACGGGCGTCGTAATCCGGGCGGAGTTCGTTGCCGATGGTGCGCCTTCGAGAAGGCGGATGACCTGTTCGATGACCGGCGCGACGAACGCGAAGAGCCTGGGCGTCAGTTTCGCGAGCGTGACCGCCAACGACGGCGCGAGCCGGCACGAGCCGTCGCGTTGTTCGACTGCATCCCGGAAGGCGAAGCGGCGCGATGCGAACAGGCTGAGCGCGATCGTATCGACGAGCGGGCGGGCCGCCTCCATGACGTCGAGCGCGAACGACGGTCGGCCGGCGACATCGACGTGAAAACAGCCGAGACCCGCGTCGAGTCCGGCCGCTTCGAGAGCGAGCGTCGTCTGGGCTTCGAGCAACGCGTACAGGTAGTTCAGCGTGGCGTTCGCCGGGTTCACGGCCCGGCGCGGCGAGCCCGTGAGCAATGAGCCGCGCTGTGCGAGCGTGCGCCAATGCGCGGGGATGCGCGGCAGGTCGCTCGTGACGAACGACAGCGAGCTGGGCCCGAGCGTTGCCCAATAGATCGCAGCCGCATCGGCTTCGGCTTCGAGCGCGACCGCAATTCGCTCAGCCCCGCGAATGCGTTCCGCCATCGCACATAGCGCCTCCGAGAACGACGCATCGACGTGCGCGAGTGAGCGCAAGACGTCGGCTTGCCGTTCGACCTTCAGGCCGAGCAGGTAGCGCGTGATCGTGAGGTCCGCGCCGCTGACCGGCGCGATCGCTTGAGCCCGGCGGAGTTTCGCATCGTCCAGGCGTCGCGAACCGGCCGTCCCGTGAATCCTTCCGTCGCGACCGAGAACGACGAGCGTCGCGCCCGTATCACGCAGCCATTCCATCGCATCGAGCGTCACGCTACCGGCCGTCTCGCGGATGATGACGAGTCGCTTCAGACGCGCCGGTGCCTTGGCATAGCGCGCCGTGCGGCGCAGGACGCCGACGCCATCGGAGACGACGAGGTGCCGGCGCTCGACGCGCACGCTGACGCCGCACCCCCAAAGCACGAGCGTGCCCTCGCGAACACGCAGTGGCTCGTCGAGTGAGGTGAAGTCGGGCTCGGCTGGCGAATTTGGCTTGCCGGCTCCCTTCGTTTCGGATTCGACCACGCCACATGGATATGTGGGAGAAACCCAACGTCTTCCCGCGTGAGCGCGCACAAAAACGCTAAGGGACTAGTCCAGAATCTCACGTGCGAAAGACTCCGACTTGGGGCGGCAGTGCAGGAACTTCAAAGGTGAGGAGTTCGGCGACTCGTCGTCACGATGCAAAGCGCGTCGCCACGGCGCGAAGTGCGTCGCGTCACACGGTTTCCGATAATAGTAAAGCATCGCTTGTAAACACGGTTGGCGACGATTGCCCTTGCTCGTACGAGAGCAGAATCGCTTCGATCGGCTTCAACCACGAATCGTTTTTATTTCGGTATTGATTTGCGAGCCATAGAAGTATCCCAGGGCCCATCTTCACAAAACATGCGTCGATCGAACCGAAGTACTTTTTCAACATGCTGAGCGGCGCGAACGTTTCTAAGAAGAGAAGGTCTTCGCGTCGTATTCTATTCTTCGCGATGAAGTAGGCGCGACGTAGCAATAATAACGCTCGTTCTAGATCATCATCATTCACGAGGTACGAGGCTCGCAGCAACTCTGAAGGACGCGTGTCGCTAGGGAGCACGCCTAAGGCGTCACTTATAATGCCGGCGCTATTGGAGCGTTTTCGCTGGCCTCTATCTCCGATCGACACGGGTTTTATAGGATCGCCTGCGAGTGTCATATCGGCCGCTACTTCAATGAGCGGTTGAACGTCTTTGCGATAGCGTTTTGTTATGAATTCGGATTGAACGTAAGCCTCGTCGAGCCGGTCGTCGTAACGTGCGTCCAGCGAGTTCGGCGGATTGAATAAAAGGTCCACGAGCGCCGGGAGTTCGGTAGACGATCGCACGCTCTTCATCTCATCGCGTAGCGCTTCCACTATCAAACGGGATTTGCGCACATCCGCGGTTGGGGCTGTCAGCAATACGAGAAACGCTCGTCCCGAAGCCGATCGTCGAACCCCCTTACTTTGACCAGCTCTCTCGAGACGTTCGAGATCATCGACAACCGACGCCGGATAGGAAGACGATGAGCCTCGGCGACCGGCGATGTGAACCTGTTGGGGTCGCTCGACGTGACCTTGCGTTCGGTAAAGTTTTAGTTTCTTCGGCGTCATACGCACGCCGCGTTCGGTAAGCGCTGCGATGACCCGGGATTCACTGAGACGTTCCATGATCCCATATTAGCAGTACCTAACGATCACGTCTAGTGGGTCCTCTAATAGTCTCTTCGCGGACCGCGTGGCCGATTAGGGGTCCCTGAACCGTCCAAAGCCGTTACAGGCGTGGTCGAATCTCAGTCTGCATGATAGCTACGACTCCCACGAGTCCGCTCCGCGAGCTGCTTGCAGCCACCTCTGAGCCGCCGGAGTCCCGTCCCCCGAAGCCGCAAGGGTCTGTCGTCGTTGCGCCCTTCCGCTGGGGTCGGGCTTGGATTTTGCTCGGTCCTCACCACCTCCAATTCTTGAATCGCGAGACGGAGCGGCTCGGATATCGCTCTCCGTCACCGACCGTTCAGCGCCTCATCGACGAAGCGATGGACTGCGAACGTGAGCGCGATCGTGCCGGCGAAGTTTCGGCTGCTAGGGCCGGAGCCACCACAGCGCAGACGCTCAGGGACCCTGAGGGCGCGACCGCAATCGTGCACGATCGCCGATTAGGGGTCCCTGAACCGTCCAAAGCCGTTACAGGCGTGGTCGAAAACTGCGGCATGACAGGCGCAACGCTGCGCGAGTCGCCACCGCTCGCGGCCGGGACCACGCCTACGAACCTCGACCTCCCCCGAGCCTTCCGCTGGAACCGAGAGTGGTTCGTGCTCGGCTCATACCACCTCGAATTCTTGACCCGCGAAGCGCAGCGGCTCGGATATCGCTCACCATCTCCGGTCGTCGCGGGCCTCATCGAAGAAGCGCTCGACCGCGAACGTGAGCAGACGACCGCAGTCGTTCGCTACAGCGCCCGAGCCGATCGCATGCTCTCATGCTCGACGTCACGATGACGCAGCGCGTCTACGTTGCTATCCCCAAAGCGCTTTACGGGACCGCACACCATCGGCGCTCGCTCGCGACCGTGCACAAGGCGTATCCAAACGCCGAAGTGCTCGACCCTGCAACGCTTTTCGACTCGCACGAGGACTGGTTGCAACGCTGGCCGTCCATCGCGAAGTCGCTCGACGTCTTCGTACTCGTCCCAAATTCCGACGGCATCATCGGCGCCGGTTGCTATGAGGAATATCGGGTAACGCGGGCGCTCGGAGTCCCGCAGCGATTATTGAAGACGACGATCGACCGAACCGCCTCAGGGCAGACGACCGCGGTCGTTCGCGATGGACGCTTCGTCGATGTTTTTCACGCTCGTAAACTCTCGCGGGGCATCGACTTGCGCCGCTATGCGATCGTCGTTAGCGGACGCGGTCTGCGGACTCTCCGTAGGAGTGCTGCACAAGCGCTCGCCCGACCGTCACGTTCGATTATCGGAGTAGACACGCAAGTATCGTCCGGCCGAGCGCAGCCTCGCCTACCTGCGACCTAACACGAAAAGAGCCGCGCTAATAACGCGACTCTGCCGTTCCATCTTCCAGCGCTCAAACCAAAAGAAAGGACCCCAGGGTCACGCTTATTTCCAAATTCGAAACACAATCCCTGCTAGCGCGCGAAACGATGCCTACGGCGCTGGTCAGTGACGCCCTCGGCTACGCTGAGTGTGATCCCGACCTACGTCCGCCGCAGACCACACTCCTGACGGTGCTTCCCCAGAGCCAATGCAACCCGGCAACGGCCGCGCTCGCGAGCCTGGCGATCCGAGACCCCTGAAGGAACGATCGCAACACTATCTCGCCGTTTGGATGGACGAGTTCCAATGGCAGCGCTTCATTCGCTGCCGAGAACTGGTCCGTTGGGTGTGTGCGTTCCCTTGGCGGATCGCGGGCTCGCTACGTGAGCGTCCGTTCGGCCGGATCGCGTCGCACGCATCCGGTGACGACGACGACGGTAATAGCTGCGATGCCCATGCGCTTCTCGGTATCTCGCCGCAGCGCCGTGACCGCAAGCGCTTCGCGTTGCGGTGCCAGAAATGAGCACGGTATGCGAGCAAGACTCGCTCGCTCTCGCGCCTCACCTGCGCCAGTACCAAGCCGACGCCGTGCGATTCGTTATCGCAGCCCATGCCGGCGGCGCGGACGCCATGTACTTCGTCCTACCGACCGGAGCGGGGAAGACGCACGTCCTCGCCGCTCTAGCGAGCCGCTACTATACGAGCGGGCGCGTGCTCGCGCTCGTCGGACGCACGGAACTCTGTGCGCAAGTCGCCGAGCGCTTCGAGGCCTTCGGAGTTCTGGCCGGCACGATCGCCGGCGGCCGCGAGACGAATCCCGATCGCAGCGCAACCGTCGCGATCGTTGACTCGATAACGCCGAAACGGCTCGCGGCGTACGTTGCGGCCGGGCCCGTGTCACTCGTCATCGTCGATGAAGCGCACCATGCGGTCCCGGGCAGCCGTTATGCGATGATCCTCGGCACGATTCGCGAGCGGTGCCCGCAGGCGCTTTTCGTCGGATGTACTGCGACGCCCGCGCGCATGGACCGTAAACGCATGACCGACAGCTTTCCGCGCTGCGTCTTCTCACGCGATATCGACGACCTCGCATCTCTCGGCGTGCTCGCGCAGCCTACGTCGATCGCACTGCGGCTCCCGAAGCTAAACCTCGAGCGGGTTCAAACCACCAACGGCGATTATGCTAACGCCGCACTCGCGCAGAGCATGCTGCGCTCGGTCTCGGCAACGGTCGCGGCATCGCTCGACCATGTTCGCGGAAAACTCGGTCTCGTGTTCGCCGCTAGCGTCGATCATGCTGGACGCCTAAATGAAGCATATCGAGCCGCGGGCGTGCCGGCCGACGTCATCCTCGGCGAAACCGCGCCCGCCGATCGCGCTCGGCGCATCGCTAATTGGCGCGAACGCGGCCATGGGTTGCTCGTCAACGTCGGATGCCTCACCGAAGGCTTCGATGAGCCGCGCGCCTCGGTGGCGGTCATCGCGGCGCCGACTCAAAGCACGACGAAATACCTTCAGATTGTTGGGCGCGTGTTGCGCGTCGCGCCCGGGAAGACAACCTGCACGATCGTCGATGTCATGGGGCGCGACGTCGATCCGCGCCAAGTGCTGCTCGATTCCGTTTTACTGCACGGCATGGGCGGCGCTCCGAGCAATGCGGTGCAAGCGCGTAATCCGCTCGGCTCGCTCGGACGCAAACATGCGAAGAATGCATGGCTGCCCGTCCTCGACGGCTCCGCGCTCGGTCTCGGAGACGGCCGGTGTTGGTTCGTGACGCGCGATGCGAAGGGTTCGGGCCTTTGGACCGCCTTGCTCATCAGTCCGCACGGTATCGAAGAAACGCATCGGTCGTTACCACTTCCCGAACTCGCGGAGCGCATTCACCGCGTGATCGTGAATAACGGACCGAATCCGCTCACGCTCCGGCAGGCTCCGTGGCGCGATGAGCGCGCTTCGTTCTTCGCTGTCGAACGGCTTCGCCGCGAATCGCCCGCACATGCAGCGGTCGCGGCAAAGAAGCACTGGAACGCGGGTCGAGTTTCGGATGCGATCACGATCGCGAGCGCGACGCGGTTGCTGCGCCGGCTCAACCATGTGAGCGTCTGAGATGACGAAATGGTTCGTTCGTTCGAAAAACGTGGTCACAGCCGTAAGCGGCGGCGACGTAAGCCCTGGACACGGCTCGCGCGGGGCGCATTCCTAGATGGCTCGCAAGAAAGGACTCAGCCAACAGGCGGGACCAGTAACCCCTGCGAGCGGGCAGTTTGCAGGGCAAACGTTCGCGTCGTATAGACAATTGCAGAATGCTCGCGCAATAGCAGCGGGCTACCCAAGTCACGCGGTCAAATTAGCGACAACCCGTAAGCCGGCATCGAGTCTTCTCGATAACCCCGCGCGCTTCAAGCAAAGTACCGCTGGCCGCGCGAACGAAGCCGTGCTCGCGCTGCGCCGGGATCCGGGCCTGACGCTCGCGCAAGCCGCTCGGCTCGCGCATACGACCCCCGGCGCCATGAAGCGATATGCCGGCACGAGTCTCGAACGCGTCGGCAACCGTCTCATTCCGAAAAAGAACGATCGCGCGATCGCGGTCATGTCGGTGCTGACACCGCAGGGTCCGATCGTCGGTCTCGTGCAGGGGTCGCGGGCACGCGATCTCATCGTCCGCCATAGTGCGTGGCTCAACGCCGTTATCAATTCGGCGAGCCCCATGAGTGTGCGCGAATTGAAGAAGTTCGCGCGCCGCTCGGTCGTCGTGAACGGCCGGCGCGTTCAGTTCGTATCGACTCTCGCAGAGGTGCAGCACCTCGTGCGTCTCGGACTCTATACGGGTGCCGGGCCGTACGACACGGGCGATATGGACGTGGCGGCATGAAAGCGGGAGTCACGTCGGCCGTCGTTGCGCGCTTACGTCGCGAGTCGCGGACGCCTGGAAACGATGCACGGTGCGCCCGCTGTGGTTACGATCGCAGCGATGCGCTCGTATTTAGTGATCCGATTCTCTGTGCCGCATGCGACGCTCGCGAGCGCGGGGTTAGCGACATCGAGCGGCATCACGTCGCGGGCCGAGCGAACTCGTCATGCACGATCGCGCTCGATGCGAACGCGCATCGCGAGATAACGGTGCTTCAGGCGCGATTAGTCCCACAAATCGTATTGCGTAACCCCGACAGCCTCGTCCATCTCCGCTGCGCGGCGTGGCTTTACGGTATCGCAATTCTCTTTATCTGGCTCGCAGAGCATCTTAGTCGTCACCTTCCAACGATGGAGAACGAAATCACATGATGGTGGAACCTAGCATCGCGAACGACTGCGATCGTCTGCCCTCGGCTATGCCGAGCGTTACTGAAGCCGTTCGCGGATATTGCGAAGCGACGAAACCTCGTGCAAAGACGCGTCATCGCAAAAAGGCTCCGCTCCCGCACGTCGCGCTCGTGTTCGACACGGAGACGACTATCGACGCGGCGCAACGGCTGACCTTCGGTGCCTATGCCCTGCACGAGCGCGACGGTGCGAACGAATGGTATCGCGATGAGCCTGCGGAACGAGGACTCTTCTTCGCCGATGGTCCCGGCGTCCCGAGCGACATCGCGACGCGCTTACGTCTATTCGCGAATTCCATCGACCCGCGACTCGTCGTGCATTCGCAAATCGAGTTCCTCGAACTGTTCCATGAGATTGCGTATCGACAGCGCGGCCTCGTCGTCGCATTCAACATGCCTTGGGATATCTCTCGAATCGCGCGCGATGCCGGCCTCGCCCGTGGCAAGGCCAAGGGCGGTTTTTCGTTTCTGTTTTGGCCAAAGTGGACGCGGCACGGCGAAGTCGTACGCGACGCGACCGGTAATATGGAAGGGCAGCCGTTTCGGCCGCGCATCACGGTAAAGTCGCTCGGCCCGAAGAAAGCCTCGATTCGGTTCACCCACACGCGCACGGCACCTGAGGCCGATGACGTCGTGCGCTCGGTTCGACGGAAGGCGTCCCGTATCGAACGCGGATACGTCGCCGCGCCATGGCTCACGAAAGACGATGAGAACCTAGGCTTCAACGACCGTTGGGCGCGTGCAATGCTCGCCGTTCCGAAGGACGAACGCAAAGACGTCGAGGCTGCAATCCTGTCCCAATATCTCGAAACGCACGGACGATACAAGGGGCGCTTGCTAGATATCGCCGTGCTCGGCAAAGCGCTGACCGATACGTCGCATTCACTCGAAAGCGCATGCAAGGCGTATGGCGTCAAACCGAAGGGCGTTGCGCAAGACGGTCATCGGGGCTGGGACTTCGATGCCGATTACGTTCGCTATAATTTGAACGACGTCACCTCGACGGGGGAACTCATGAATGCGATGCTGCGTGAGTATGCGCGTCATCCGATCGACTTGGAACCCGATCGCGCGTTCTCATCGGCTTCGCTCGGGAAGGCGTACATACGCGCAATGGGCGTCGCGCCTCCGCTCGAACGCTCAGTAGACTTCCCACGTGACCTACTCGGGATCGCGCAAGCAGCTTTCTATGGTGGTCGAACCAATATCGGCATCCGGCGTGCGATCGTCCCGGTCACATACCTAGATTTTTTATCAATGTATCCGACAGTTAACGCGCTACTCGGCACGATCGACCTGCTACGCGCGACGTCGATGGGCGTCGTTGACGCGACGGATGAAGTCCAATCTTTCCTCGATTCGATCGCATACGAAGACGCCTTCGATCCGCAGACGTGGAAGCGGCTGACGTTCTTCGCCCTCGTCGAGCGTGACGGAACGAGCGTGCTTCCCGTTCGAGCGACGTTCGGTAAAGGGGATGCTGCGAACATCGGCATGGTTCATGTCACGGGCGAAGCAGCTTGGCACGCTGGACCCGATGTTTTAGCGTCGTTCGTGATGACGGGAAACAGGCCGCGAATCGCACGAGCGTATCGCATCGAACCGGCGCGGCGACCCGATGGAACGGTCGATGCATTGGAGTCACTTCGTGCGATCGACTTCATGGGAGCGACGTCGATCGACCCGCGCTCGGACGACGTATTCTCGCGCATCATCGAGCAACGCCAAACCGTCCGTACGAACGAAGCGCTCTCAGCCGACGAGCGCGAACGCGTGCAGAAAGGTCTCAAGGTCATTGCAAACGCGACTAGCTATGGGATCTATGCCGAAACGAACGTCACGGATGAAAGTGAGCCGATCGACGTGCGTGTGCATTGCGGCGGAGAATCGTTCGAGATATTCACGGATGCACCGGAGTTGCCCGGCCTCTATTCGTTCCCGCCGATTTCATCTCTCATTACGGCCGGGGCGCACCTCATGTTAGCGTTACTCGAACACGAGATGCGCGTACGTGGCGGGACGAGCGCGCTCGAAGATACTGATAGTATGGCGATAGTTGCCACCCGCGACGGTGGCATCGTTCCTTGCCCGAACGGACCCGAAGCTTGGGAGGCACCGCTTGGGTGCCACGGACCCCATGCGAATGAGAGCCGAGGAGTCCGAGCGCTATCCTGGGCCGACGTCGCTGCGATCGTTGCGCGCTTCGTCTCACTGTCGCCGTACGACCGAAACATCGTGCCGGGGTCGATTCTGAAAGTCGAAGATATTAATTATGGGCCCGGCAACGTGGACGGCAGCAGCCGTTCACAGCGGCAGCTGTACGCGTATGCTGTGTCATCGAAGCGGTACGCGCTATTCGAACTCGACGGAGACGGAGCACCGCGTCTGGACTTCACGCTTGCGGACGACACGACGAAATCGCAGTACACAGAGAGTGGACTCGGCGCGATCGTGAATCCGATCGTTGGCGAGAAAGGGAAGGGCTGGATCAAAGACTTCTGGCGCTTAATTGTGAGCGGGGAACTTGGATTGCCGATCGCCGCGCCCGAGTGGTTCACGCAACCCGTCATCGCGCAGATGCCGGTCTCGGCGCCGGCGACATGGGCCGCGTTCGACTTATATAACGCGCCACGCGCGTACGATGAGAGCGTGTCTCCGTTCGGCTTCGGTCTCACCGCTCGGCTCGAACAGGGGCTTCGACGTAGCTCGGCACCAGCGAACATGAGCGACCGTGATTGGAAGCGCCATGTCGAAACGACTGGCGCGCGCATTCGCGAAGAGACGCTCAGCCAGTTCGAACCATACCACCGCGCGCTCGCGCACATCGGTGGCACGATCGTCCCCGCGACGTTCAAGGGCCGCGAGCGGAGCGAATACACCGACGTGCTGTCACGGTACAAGGAGCGCGATCCGGCGTGCCCGGACGGCACGCTCGACCTCTTCGTGCAGGCGTTGCAAACAGAACTTCCCGGCGCGACCGAAGACGACGCCCTCGCGTTTCTGCGCAACCCGCGAACGACGATGACGTGGAAGCAGGCGCGTACGCAAGCCGAGCGGGAATTACGCGCCTTCGCTCCGCTAGCCGGTCGCGAGCAGAAGAAACGTCCGCGCCTCTTCGCGCCGCGTTGCGAGTCTGAAGCGTGGCTCGCTCAGGGAGACGCCTCCCCGTGGTTCGACATACACACGGGCGCGCGCGTCGATATCGTCGTGAATGCTGATCCAGCCGACCCGTACGAAACCCGTGTGCGCGTCGTGGACTTCGCCAATCTCGCAAACGTGTATGGACTGCACCCGGAACCCAAGGGGGCTTGCGCCGATGGTGCGCCGTGCGATGACTTAGCAATAACGTATCGCGGTCCACTCTCGCGCCGCTCGATACGCGTCGCTCCCGGTGCCGATATCGTTGGCAAAGAAGCGCAACATTTCGAAGATGAGGTCGCAACCGCGCTCGGGGAACTCGTCGAAGAGAGTGAGGGTACGCTCGGAGTTTTCCGCTCGGCATCGCCGCAAGTCGAGCAGACATTGCTCGAAGGGCTCTCGTCCCGTGCAGTCGCCAAGCGAGCACGAACAACCGATGCCATGGTCGCTGCCGTGCGGGACGGCCGCGCGCCTGCGAGTTCGCCCGATGTGAACCGCGTCCGGCGCGCAGCCCGAGCGCTCGCGACCTCACCGCCGTGCCGCGTCGCCATCCTCGCGCTCGGCCGCAAGCGCCTACGCGCCGAGACCGAGCGCGTCACCGCTGACACGCTCGACACCTTACGCGCCTCCGAAGCGCCGTATTGGGCTGCACTCAAACGCGCCGGCGGCCGTATCGTCCCGGACGTCCAGCGCGTCTTTGGAACCTGGCGCGTAAATGCTGAATTCGACGGCCTCGCACCGCGTCTGCTACAGCGTGACGCGTCCCTCACGAGCCGCGCAACGGCCGGCGTCATACGCGGGAACCTGGATGCGATCGTCGAGGACCTGTGC
>JAABUQ010008983.1_pt1 | contig 13735 bp, 14 predicted proteins | sample 5560001 | NCBI WGS metagenome assembly JAABUQ01 (sample SAMN10711888, study PRJNA513371) | rock metagenome | isolation source: Antarctica rocks | place: Antarctica: Victoria Land, Finger Mt nord | collected 2015-12-18
CGTTGGCGCAGGTTCATTGTTTATCTCACTCTCGGGTTGTCTAGAGGTTAGTCTAGACTCTACACGGGGGCTTTTCTTTGCCTGGCCTCTCTTGGTACAACTGTCCCGCTTTAGGTTGGTAGCCGCCAAAACGTTAAATGCGACAAAATATATTCAGAGCCATACGATTGACACCCCAGTCAATGCTGAAATTATCAAATCGCGTGGACTTGGTAGCCCTGTTTATGATGGCGTAACCGAAATCTGGTGGGAAACAATGGATGATTTCCTGGCTGCTATTAGTACGGCAGAAGGGATTGAAGCTGCACAAAAGTACGTTGCAGATGAAGGTAATTTCGTTGATTTTGCTCAATCCTGCGCTTTTCTCACTGAAGAATACACGGTTTTCGATTTTTCCTCAGAACAAGCGTAATTCGTGGAACGCACTGTGTGCTGAATATTGTTATGCCCCATCTCCCCCGAAAAAAATTGCTCTCCATCTAGTACTAAATCCCAATGGCAATCGTCGCCAAAAGTTCATTCAAGTTGAAACTACACTGGCTCAATATGGATTCCAGGGGTGCAATCAGGGCTATGAATTTGGGTAAACTCTGGACCTGAATCATTAAGGGGTCAGTGTGCTAAATGGATTACGCAAGATTATTCGTTTGCTAATTTCAGCACAGCAGCGCGGGTCGCCGGGGCTAGACGAAAATTCAGGACATCCAGTTCGTCAAGCAGAGGAGCGATCGCATCCAGGTATCCTGACTGCTTGCCTTTCAAAATTACTCCCAATGTCCCTGTAATTGGAATGTTCAGTTGTCGGGCGTAGCCTCTTGCTAATGCGTCATCTAGAATAACCAGGGAATCAGGAATGGTCATCGCCAGACTGAGGGATTCGCGTTCTCCTGCACCTAGATTCGGAAGGTCTGGAATCAAGATGGATGAGGGCACAGGGCACAATTTAGTCCAGGACAGGGATGTCAGGTTGGGTAACGAGATGCCTTGGATGAGACCCTGTGCTAGTTCATCCGCCACCGCTTGAGGCATTCTGACCTGTTTATATAGGGTTGGTAGAAGGTTGAGTTGATTGATTTGGTAGAGGTATTGGATTGGTGAGGTATCGGTGATAACCTCAGGGATTGGCAAAATCCTCAGCCAGTTCAGCTTCGGTAAGGCGAAAGGTATCCACGCCGTAGTCGGCAAGTTTCCTCAGAAAAACGGTTCGGGGAATACCTGCCAGGTTTGCCGCAGCACCGGAGGATAATCGACCCAGCTCGTAGAGCTTAACGGCAACAACAAGCAGCATTTCCTGGCTCAGGTTTTCGGGGGTCGTTTGCAGCGCTTGAAGGGTTTCGTCAGGAATAGTCAGGGTAATAGTGTGCATGGCAGGGACTTATAAGTAATTGCCGTTTGCTAATTTCAGCATAACGTATGAGCCATCCGGTTAACGGCAGCTCGCAGTAGTGTCACCTGGTTTCCCTGGTTTCTAGGTAGCGCGGTGCGATTCCCCTTGGGTTAGCCGTTGCTGGTGGCGGGCTTACGCTGCTTGCCTTGGAGGGGTCCTTGCTTACAGTTTTGGTGGCAAAGGTCGGTTTGGAAATCTGGCAAGTCAGAGAGGTTAGAGGCTAGCTCGAAGTGGCTTTACCCTTGCCCAAGATTTTGATATTTCTGTAACTGAAAATTGAAATTTTCCATGTAATAGTTTTGATGCAGACAGGGGTAGCGCCATTATAGATGAAATTTTTTTTGAAAATACCCTTGCCTTTTTAGAGGAACTGTGAAATGCTCTGTATTTATTCGCAAAGTGCAGTAACAAAGTTGTTGTGGATTTGAAGGCTGGCGGTAAATTGCTCTGCAAGTTCTTCAGTAGCTAGGACTCAACGTTCCGCTCCTTGGCGGCTCCTTGGCTTCGCTCTCGCAAGCTCAAAGAGCGTGTCCATTCGTACGGGAAAGTATAAAAACCAGGAGCAAGTGCGATCGTTCCAGCTAGAACGATCGCACAGTCGATAAATGTCCCACACCCCTCGGAGTAAGTCGATGCAGTTCAACCTTCAACTGGTTGTAGTCACTGAAGACGGCAGAGCAGATGTCGTAGTGGTATCCAGATTTCGAGGGCGAGAAGTGTATCCAAGCTCCGTAGCTCCTGGTTTTTAATGCTCTCGTTAAGCGCTGATGATTTTTCCATAAACTTGAACTGGTGTGAGGAGTCTAAAAAAATGAAGCAGATTTTTGGGGAGGCGCTGTTGGTTTCCCTGTTGGTTGCAGGGGTAACCTCTTTTACCTGTGCCACAGCTATTGCTGCTCAAGTGTCGGTAAATACAAAAGCTGCTCAGTTGCAGAATGTGCAGAGACAGCAAACGGTTGCTCCAGCTACAACTGTAGAACCGTCGGTTTTGCATCGCAGGGACAGCACTACGAAGAATCTGGCAAATTACCAAACTGGCACCATCTTTGTGGCTCAAAGTAGCCGCAACAGCGATCAAGATGGGACCAAGGTAGAGCCAATGACACAGCCAGATGCTGAGCCAGCAGTTGACGACCCCGATCCGAAGCAGCCTCTGGCACAAGTTAACTCTGTGTCCCAGCTTTCTGATGTCCAACCGACTGACTGGGCTTTTCAAGCACTACAGTCTCTGGTAGAACGCTATGGCTGCATCGCGGGTTATCCCAACGGCACTTTCCGGGGGAACCGAGCAATGACTCGGTACGAATTTGCTGCAGGTTTGAATGCCTGCTTAGACCGAGTGAATGAGCTAATTGCCGCAGGCACATCTGACCTGGTGCGCAAAGAAGATATCGCTACTCTGCAACGGTTGCAACAAGAGTTTGGCGCCGAACTCACTGCCGTCCGTGGTCGGGTAGATAACCTGGAAGCACAGACAGCACAGTTAGAGGCGAACCAATTCTCCACGACGACCAAGTTAACAGGTCAGGCAATCTTTGACCTCAACGGTGGTACTTCCACTTCTCGTCGTGTCAGAGACCCGAATATCGTCTTTATTAGCCGGATCAGGTTAAACTTTAATACCAGCTTTACTGGAAAAGATACACTATTAGTCCAGCTTCAGGCAGGTACTAACGGTGATGGTACGTTTAATGCTCCCGCGTACTTTGCCGGTCTTGGCACGTTTAGTGGTCTAGACTATGGCTTTGGCAACCCCAACGTCGTCCTCAACCGTCTAAACTACAGCTTCCCGGTAGCAGGTAAGGACCTGCAAGCGGCTGTATTTCTAAACGGTTTCGTCTCAGACTATGTAGATATTAACAGCTACGCCAACACCGATACGAGTGACTTTAGTGCCTCTTGGGATACCAACGACTACCTAGTACTGGCTGGTGACCGCAGAGGAGCAGGGTTAGCGCTCACTTATAATCCAGGCCAAGGACCAGTCACAATCACAGCCGTCTATCGGGCGTCAGGTGCGCAATTTCCTACTTCTTCAGGTCGCGATCGCCAAGGTTTGTTTGGCAGTCCCTACCTGAGTGCCGCTGAAGTCGCCTTTTCACCCACCAAGAACATCACGGCTCGAGTCCTTATACACTTACGGTTCCGATGGTGGCAATCGCTTTAGCGGCATTGGGTTTAACTTTGAGGCGCTCTTAAGAAAGCAGATTGCGCTCTTTGGTCGCTTTGGTCATGTGTTTGATTACGCGCCTTCTGCGATTGTGAATGGCTTTGGTGACCCAGGTCAAGTTTCTGGTTCTGTAATCACCAACAGAGCTAAACCTAACTACTGGATGGCTGGGGTGGCCTTTCCCGATCTGTTTGTCACAGGTGCGCTAGCTGGGATTGCTGTAGGTGAGCCGTTTATCGATAACTCAGTTGGTAACGCGACCGAGAAAAACCTTGAGGCGTTCTATCGCTTCCCAATCAACGACAACATTACCATTACGCCCTCGTTTCAGGTGATCGTTAGTCCTGGCAACTTCACCCCCGCAGGGACAGACTATATAGGTAGCCTCCGGACGGTTTTCCGTTTCTAAAAGGGCAATATTATTGGCTCTACTAAGCTGGGTGCAGAATCCAGGTTAAGCTGACAGTACTCAAAACGACAATGAGCAGATGAGCGTCTTTACCCAAGCCTACCTCTACGCAATCAGTCATCTCAGTGAACTCTTCTCTGCCTTAGGAGGTCATTTGCTGCTGGTGGCGGTTCCACTCGGCATTAGCTTATTAGTGGGTTTGCCGTTGGGGCTTTGGAGCGCTCGCTCCAAAGCGGCATCAACAGTGTTAATCAATAGCTTTAGTGCTCTGCGAGTGATCCCCAGCTTAGCCATTTTGTTTCTCGCCATTCCCTATTTTGGCCTGAGCTTTCAATCGTCAGCGCTCGCGTTGACGATTTTGGCCATGCCACCAATCTTGATCAGTACAGATGTTGCCTTTCGCAGCATTGAGCCAGCAATTCGCGAAGCAGCATTTGGCATGGGCATGACACCAGCTCAGGTCCTACAACAGGTAGAAATCCCGCTGGCACTGCCTGTAATCATTGCAGGTATTAAAATAGCAACAGTTGAAGTGATTGCCAGTGCCACACTGGCCGCTTTTATTGGCGGCGGCGGCTTGGGCACTTTTATCACCCTTGGCTTTTCGCTATACGACAATTCCATTCTTCTGGTAGGTGCTATTCCTGTGGCACTGCTAGCGCTGATCGCTGAGATCAGTCTCAGTAGCCTGCAACGCGCTTTACAGCCGCCTACAAGCAAGGCTTGGTCTTAATGCGCTGTCCTATTAGCGCTAAAACGCCGAATTCGCCTTCTAGGATTAGACGCCCACTCAAGCGATAGCAGTGCTCCATTAATCACCATTGCCAGAGCTGCGACCGCAATTGCTCCAGCCCAGATTTTGTCGTAGCGGCCCGCTTCGGAAATGCCATCAAACAGCAGTGTCCCCAGTCCGCCTGCCCCAAACTTGGCTCCAATCGTTGCGATCGCAACGCTAACAATGGCTGCGAGGCGCAGGCCAGCCAGAAAAATTGGCATAATCAGTGGTACTTGTACGCGCCACCAGCGTTGCCAGCTATTCATGCCCATCCCGCGAGCCGCTTCCAAGATTGCCGGCATGATTGATTGCAGACCAACAGTGGTATTGCGGACCAAAATGATCTGGGCGTAGACCACCATAGCCGCAACAACGGAAGTTATGTCGAGGCCGAAGATCGGCACTAGCAGAATAATCAATGCCAAGCTAGGTATTGTGTAGAGGATGCCAAGGGTCCCCATAACTGGAATGTTCAGCCAGCGGTAGCGGCTAATCAGCAGTGCTAAGGGCACGGCGATCAACACAGCAATCAGCAACGCTAAGGTTGTCATCTGCAGATGTTGGAGCAGCAAACCCCAGACAATTCCTGGGTGTTCTATGATATAGCTCACGCACTCACTCCCATGCTGGCTGAACGACGAATGTGTTCCAGACTCAGCGTACCGACTGGCATGTCATTATCCAGCACTGTTAGCGATGGCACACCCGTCCGGAGGATCAAGGATAATGCTTGGCGTAAACTGTCATGCGGACCAATGGTGGGTTCGGCGTTAGCACTGTAATCCCGAGGCGTATTCGTCATCGCCGTCTCAACTCGCAATAAGCTCAGCTGGCGCACCATATCATCGGCACCAACTAAATCGTGTACAAACGCATTAGCGGGCCGGGTCAAGATGCGGAAGGGCGTATCGTACTGCACAATCTGCCCTTGGTCTAAAATCAGGATCAGGTCGGCAAGACGTAGTGCCTCCTCAACATCGTGGGAGACAAACAAAATCGTCTTTTTGAGTTGACGTTGCAGACGCAAAATCTCGTCTTGCAAGCTAGTGCGGGTGATAGCGTCGATTGCTCCGAAGGGCTCGTCCATCAACATCACACTTGGATCTGCTGCCAGCGCCCGTGCTAAGCCAACGCGCTGCTGCTGTCCCCCCGATAATTGTGCCGGGTAGCGATCGCGATATTCGTTGGGCGGCAGCTTGATCAACTCCAGCAGCTCATCGACTCGAGACTGAATTTTCGCGTTCTGCCAGCCCAGCAATTGCGGCACAACTGCGATGTTCTGAGCCACGTTCATGTGCGGAAACAAGCCCGACTGCTGGATAACGTAGCCAATTTGCTGGCGCAGCTTCGTGAGTTTCATCTGCCGAATATCCGTGCCGTCGAAGGTAATCTTGCCTCCTGTAGGCTCATATAAACGGTTAACCATCTTGAGCAGGGTTGTTTTGCCACAACCCGATGGACCCAAAATCACAACTAGCTTGCCTGTCTCAACCTCAAGAGTGCAATCATTAACGGCTGGACGGGGCGAACCGGCAAATTGTAGGGATACATGCTCGAAATGGATTGTGCTCACAAGCTACTTCTGACTAAGGTCAGACAAGAATTGCTACTTAACCTCCTAGCTTAAACCTAAAGCAGCTGAAAAAATTGCATCGCACGCTACTAAGTTTTCTTCAACACTCCGGCTTGAGTCAGAAATTCTTTGGCCACTTCAGCAGGTTCGCGCTTTTTACCGCTCACCTCGTAGTTGAGGCGTTGCATTACCTCGTTCGTGATTTTTGGAGCCAATCCATTTAGGGTATCGCGAATGCCTGGATGGGCGTCCAGCGCCTGCTGACGCACCACGGGCGCAACTTGGTAGGGCGGATAAAAATGTTTGTCATCTTTAAGTACGACCAGGTGGTAGGCGCTGATCTCGCCATCGGTCGTGAAGGCTTCGGTCACGTCGGCTTCACCTTTGAGTAAAGCTGGATACCGCAAGCCCGGATCTGCCGGAATCAGCTTCTTTAACTTGGGGTCACCGTAGGCTTTTTTAATGCCGGGCAACCCATCTTCACGCTCCTGGAACTCGGGCGGGGCGATCAAGGTTAATTGGCTGCCCTTAGCAACCATATCGGAGATGGTCTTGACGCCGTACTTCTGGGAGCCTTGCTGAGTCATCGCGAACCCCTCAGAATCGTTCATTGGGGCAGGCTGAAGCCAGACCAAGTTGAACTTCTGCTTGTAACCCTTTGAAACTGTATCGAATACCTGCTGCTGGTTGCTGCTTGGAGGTAGCTTTAGCACCGTTAGCAACCCAGTGCCCGTGTACTCTGGGTAGAGGTCGATTTTACCGCTCACGAGACCTGCCTGAGCCACTGGCGTCCCCCCCAAGTTCATCTTGCGCTCGACCTTGAGGCCATTATTCTCCAGTACCAGAGCATACATTTCGCCGAGGATGAACTCCTCGGTGAAATCTTTAGAGCCCACCTGGATCGGCGTATCATTGTTGCCACCGCCGCTATTGGAGCCCACTTGGGTGGGCGCACCATTGTTGCCACCACCGCTACAGGCGAATACCGTCAGCGCCGTCAGCAAAGCCAGCAACAGCAGGGTCAGTGAACTACGGATCGACTTCATGGAACCATCCTTAGGAATTCAAAGTATTGTTGCCTAAATGTCAAGGGCATGGCTATCCTCCATCGCGATCGCCGCGCTGTTCAGGGTGCCGTTAGTCACCAGCTTGTATAGCCGCTCAACGTCCCAGCCGAGTACCCGGTCTTCTTCAAGTTGCGGCACGGTCGCACGCACGAGCGCGAACGCAGCATTGACGCCGCGACCGAGCTGTAACGGACCGCGCAAATCAATGGCTTGAGCCGCAACCATCAGTTCAATAGCGACAATGTAGCGTAATCGCACAACCATCTCTGCTAGCTTGCCGATCGCAAGCGGTGCCAGAGTTGCGTGATCCTCGACACTTTCCGAAACGGGTGCCGCCGTGAGACAGATCGATCCTGCAAAGTGGCGCAGTTCCGCTGCAAGCGCGGTCAGCGTCTTCTGCAGGCTGGCGAAGCCAGTGCGACTGCTGCCAAGCGGTGTGAGGTTGAGCGGCAGCTCACTAAAGGACGGCGACATCAGCCGTTTCACCCGTTCGACACTGAGGTTAGCGAGCATCGCCAGAGCCATACCTGCCGTTTCGAATTGCAGGGCAATCGCGGGAATGTGGAAGTTGCCATTCGACAAGATTATCCCATCCTCTGGCAACACGAGTGGATTGTCGCCCGCGCTGTTGATCTCGCTCTCAAGGGTGCTACGTGCCAGCTCAAGAGCCGCCAGGCAGGCACCGTACACCTGGCTAAGGCAACGGAAGCTCAACGGATCCTGCAACCGACGCGCGGCGTTGGCTTGCCACAGGTCACTGCCTGCCAAGAGTGTGCGCAAGCGAGCCGCCGTTGCTACCTGACCAGGAGCGGGCCGAGCCGCTTGCACTCGTGGATCGAGCGGTGAGAGGTTGGCACGAAAGCCTTCGAGGCTGAGAGCAGCAGCGATCGTGGCCGTATCCCAAAGCGCCAAAGCATCAGCCAGGACAAGTGCACCGCGACCGAGGGAGCCCGCGTTGGAGCTGCACAAAAGCAGACCATCCTTGACCCCAAGTCGTATCGGGGCAAGCCCAGCACGACGCAGTGCCTCTTCGCCTGGTAAGTGTTCGCCACAGAACTCCGCCTCCCCATGACCAATTAGAGGTAGGGAGAGGTAAGCGAGCGACCCCAGATCGGCAGCACCAATCGAGCCAATAGAGGGAACCAGTGGGTGGACACTGGCGTTCAGCATTGCCAGCAGGGCTTCCAGAACCTCAAGACTCGCGCCTGCCCCACCAAGGGCGAGCCCATTGGCACGCACAACCAGCATCGCCCGCACCACATCGGTCGCGAAGTACGGTCCAACCGCGACGCTTCGGCTCAGGAGTACGCGCTCCTGAAAGGCAATGAGATCTTCAGGAGCCAGGCGCACGCCAACATTCGAACCAAGACCAGTGGTGACGCCATAAATTGGTTTGTCCTCTCGAGTCAGCCGCTCAACGACAGTCCTCGCCGCGAGAACCCGGTCACGCGCGTCATCCGAGAGGGCAACTGACTTATCCTCTCGAGCGACGCGCACGACCTGAGCAATATTGAGTGTGTGACCCGACAGAACCAGTACCTCCGTTGTCACATTGCCTCCACGGCTATGTAGGCCAGCTGACTTCCTTCATACCACCCAGCCGGAAATTCAACCTCGAATGTACTTGGAACAATAGCTGATTGCAAGATTTTACACTAGCCGTTGCTTCTCCTGCTTAACTTTTGTACAGGAAATTCCAACGGGCAGAGCTTGCTTAGTCTACGCTGCCCTCATTCAAGCAAGGTACTCGTACCCGGCGGCGATCACCACTTTGACCTGCGCCAGCAAAACGTCGTAGTCGCTTTCATGTACCTCTGCAAAACCAGTCAGTTGCAAGTCGTCATGCAGCCTGGACACAGGTATGGCACTCACCTGAATTGTTTTGATTTCAATTGCACAAGTCGGCTAGTTGCGAGCGATTACACCTTATTGCTCCAGAGCGAAAAGTCGAGTGGCTGTCATTTCCAAGGTGAGAACTACATCTGATTCAATGCGCTCCGTGCCCGTAATCACTATGTCCTCATACAGACCGTCAATCCACTTACAAACAGTGATTTTTCGCATTTCCGGGTCAACAATCCAATATTCGGCGATTCCCCGCGCCGCATATTCAGTGCGTTTGTGGCGGTAGTCGCGGGCGCGATTTGTCGAACCCGGTGAAACGATTTCGACTACCAAGGCGGGCGGCGGCATATCGCGGGTGATAGTGCCACGAGTTGCACCTGCAAGCACCACGAAAGACTCTTCGCTGTGGACAATAAGATCGGGCAATCTGCATCTAGCCCGCCGACCTGTCACCTCAATTTCAGTGTCTTTATAACCAAGTAATGTAAACGGTACGTGTTTCGCTAGCTCAAACAACAGAAACCGCCCTAGCGCTGAATTCTCTGGGGATTCTGGTGGCATTTCAACTAGCTCCCCATCAACCAATTCATAACGGGTATCGCTGCCGTCGTCATACTTGAGGTATTCCTCAAACGTCAGTAGCTTAGATTTTGGCGCGGCGTTTTGGGTCATGGCGATCGTCCCAGTGCAATGGTGCTACATCAACGATTTTACAGTTGAAGGGTCGCCCTAGTCGGTCAGGTAGCTACCAGGGCTTTCCCTGTCATCGACAGTCTAGTTAACAACCAGATGATACCGACTGTCTTTCAACTCAAATGAACACAGTCTCTCACCTTGTCATCTGCCCTTCCAGTTTCTGCAACCCAGTCTGCGAGCGTGTCCGTCCGTAATGAAGGTTTAAACTGACTGTACTTAGGTCCGCATCCGCTTGGAGCCAAGACTTCCTGATATCGCTGCGGAGCTTTTGGAAGACTTCATAAGTGCTGGCATTGATGCTACTAAGTGCCGCCTCACGGGAAATCTCAAATAGTCTCCTTTGACCGTGAACTTCCTCCAGCTCCCCTATTGGTCTCAATCTAATTCCAAACTGTTGAAGATAAGACGCTAGTCGAGGTTGCATTAAAGCATAAATGGCATCCAAACCCACATCTAAAGCTAAGCTGATTGCAGCCAAGTATAGTCCCGGTACAATAAGTGGATATAATCGTTCTTCCGCTTGAGCCGAGTAGCTACCTTCAACTGTAAGCTCGGCTCTTGGCTGATAGCCCAGTCGTTGCCGAAACTTAACCGCAACGGCTAAGCGCGAGAGTTCGCAGAAATAAGATTGCGGCGAGTGGCAAGATGACAAGCTGTAACGACAAACCTGTTCAAAAGGAAGCGAAGCTTGAGAAGAAGGATCAGCCATAATCAGGCGAACGCATCCAGCGTATTGTTGGCTAGCACGGTGCAATAGCAAACAATGAATCGAACGTTGATCGTAAATATCCTGCTCCATGCCGTCTTGGTGATTGCTTTTCCGCTCATAGTTCAGCTCTTGACAGAAGACTCTGTAACGGATTTTGAAAACTTCCTTTCGTAACTTAGGTGTGTTGGCTACCACTACCTGGAAATGTTCATGAAAAAGGTTAATCATACTCCTCACTGTTTAATGTTCTGACTGCGATTGAAGTCGTCTAGGCTTTTCGTCCCTTATTAGCTTGAAATTGAATTTTGTCTTGAGTATTACAGTTGCAGATCGAGTAAAGTGAAGGAACTCTAAATCTATATACGCATTAGTTAGCAAAACTGAGGGACTTCTAGTTTCATAGCATCGTTAGTTTTGCTAAAACTACGCTCAAGTTTAGGTTAGCGCACAATCTTCCTTTATTTAAGAGGCAATGTCAAGTATATCGTGGTTGCTATAACTAATATTTAGCTATATGGATATTTAGTTTATTAGTTATGTATAAGTAACACTCGTAGATGAGAACAAAGTTGCCTCGGAGATAAATCACGTTATTACTTCAAAATAAATGTCTAACTTTTTGCAACAAAGGGGGAACAAAGGTAAGCCCAACAATATCTTCCTTAATAGGCTTTGCTATATCATGTCTGAACTAGGACAAGGATTAGTAAAAGTGTGGACAGTCAAAACGTGAGAAGAAGGATAGGTAATACTCCTCATGCTAAGCTCTAATATTAATGAAGCTTCTAACAATGGAACTAGTACGGAAGAAGTGCAAGAGTATGAGCGAGTCCTAATTCAGCTAGCTATGGTTGAATTAGGCACAGATGTCATTGCTCAAGCAGACAACGACCAAGTAGTTACTGAACCCAATCTCAGCAGCAGCTGGGACGAGATTGAAGCGGAGTGGTTTAAGTCTGGTACAGAGTTCATGATTTTTTAGAATCGGAATTTGGTATCCTCATCTTTTCGGTTTCCGAATCTCTTCAAATAATCAAGTTTAGATCCCCAAACTCATGCCAAAGATAGCGATCGTATACCGCTTCCTGATAAGCTTTCTGAATCACTTCTGGAGGCAAGAAGGCAGTGAGCAAATCGAGATGGCTTGCCTCCGGCTCATGTAATCCCGTTAACAGACCCTCCACTGCTGTTAGCGAGTGACTTGCTGTAATCCGAAGGCGTGTGTAGTCGTGCCCTGCGTGGACCTTGCCTGTTTCATCAACCGCTGACTCCAACGCTCGAACGACCGTTGTTCCTACCGCAATCACTCGTCCGCCTGCTTGATGCGTTTGGTTAATCTTCTCAGCCGTCGCCTCACTAATAAAGTACTCCTCCTCAGAGGCAAGATGCTGGGCATCGAGATCATCATCCATGTAAGAAGAAAGTCCCGCATGCAGCACAATATGGGCAGTTTGGATTCCTTGCCGTTGCAGCTCAAACAACAGCTTCCAGGTAAAGGCTCGACCTGCGGACGGCATTTCGGCAGAACCAGGTTCTTTGGCATAGATGGTCTGATAATAGTCGAGATTCCAAGGAGCAGATACATACTCATAGCGAATCGGCTGTCCCAGACGATAAAGCAAGTTGATTAACTCGGTTCCTGATTTGGAGAACCGGAGTTTCCAGAGTCTGGGAATGATCTGATCGCGCTCCTCCACAACTGCACTCAACTGCGGACTGAAGTGAATTTGCAGCCCGCTTTGCAGACCACAGGCAAAAGGTTCACCCTGCTGGCACAGCAGCAATGCCAGCCAAGAATCATCAGGAAGGTGCTCTGCTAAACGAACTTGCATACAGGCTCCTACTGGAGCTTCACAACCCTCAAGCACGGCGGGAAGTGTGCGACTGGAGTTAAACACGAGCAGATCGTCGGGACGCAGAAAGGCTCCTAATCGATCAAAGCGGCTATGCTGAACTTGAAAAGATTGACGATCAATGACCATCAATCGAACCTGATCACGAGCAATGCCTCTGCGCTCTGGCGGCTCTTTCGCAGAAAGTTCAGGTGGAAGCGTGAAGGCAAAGGGGGCAGACATGAATCATTCCTTTTTTGCTGATAAAGATGCACTAAAATTCAAGCAACCTTGTGGGTGACTTCCTCAACGTCATCCTCATCCTGCGCTTGAAACCGCTGTCCATGCAAATCTTTGGACTCATCCGATGCCAAGTAGACGAAGATGTCTGTGACTTGTTTCGGATCAGCCCATTGGTTCGGCTCTTCATCGGGTTCAGCCGCCCGGTGCATTGCAGTGTTCATATTTCCTGGATCAACCCAATTGACGCGAACCTTGCTCTCTGCGAGTTCTGCTGCCCAGGTTTGCGACAGTCCTTCTAGTCCAAACTTCGAGATTCCATACGCGCCCCAACCTGGATAGCCGGTAATGCCTGCATCGCTGGTGACATTGATAATCGAACCGCCGTTTTCTAATCATGGCAGGCAACACTTTCTTGATCAGCAGAAACGGTGCGATTAGGTTGGTGTTGAGAACGTTGTGGAAGTCTTCCAATGGATAATCGAGCAAAAAGGGCATCGGGGAGGGACCGAGCTCTGACGCATTGTTAACCAAAATGTCGAGATGTCCCTCAAACTCGTTCAGAGTGGTCGCAACGATTCGTTCAATATCTTGCGGTTGGCTGAGATCCGCCACGATCGTCAACACCTTTGTTTCTGGTGCAGCTTCTCGAATCAGATCGTGCGCTTTCTGTAGCAACTCGGCTCCACGAGCAACAATGGCAACGCCCGTTGTTCTTTGGCGGGCAAACTCGATCGCAAGCTGCAACCCTAGTCCTTGTGAAGCACCTGTGATTAGTGCGTATTTTCCTTGTAGTCTACTCATCGGTTACCTCCTGACCGCTTCAACTCACCTGATAAGGTTCAGATGGGTGGCTTATTCTTAAATCATAGTGGTAACGAGTATGAGTTGCAATCGGTAACATTCAATTAGACATCTCCGAAAACTATCAAAACTGCTTTGTGACTAGCTTTTAAGCTGCAAATACAAGCCTCATCGATCAGCTAGCTTACATGGTAAAATAAGACTTTCAGATATTTGTTGTTGTTAACA
>JAABUQ010008984.1_pt1 | contig 13733 bp, 11 predicted proteins | sample 5560001 | NCBI WGS metagenome assembly JAABUQ01 (sample SAMN10711888, study PRJNA513371) | rock metagenome | isolation source: Antarctica rocks | place: Antarctica: Victoria Land, Finger Mt nord | collected 2015-12-18
CGTGGAACGCTGCGAAGCCTCATTCGAGACGCCGGCTTGACGGTCAGTGAGTTCCTTTCTGCAATCTGACATGGTGTTTATCTCAATTTCATGTGAACCTTTGGTATAATAGCTCGTCAGAAGTGCCTGGCGTGTCCCGGCTGAGGCTGGGACTTGGGAGGCTTGGATGGTGACTCACTCTCTTGCGGAAACTCGGCATCTGGCGCATCTGCTGCGCCGGGCGGGGTTTGGGGCGCGTCCTGCCGAATGGACGGCATACTCGAAGCTGGGGCTGGCGGGGACGACGCATCAGCTTTTGCACCCGGAAACTGTGGTGGACCCGTTTCCGGCGCTTCTTGGTGAAGTGCAGGGCGATTATGTGGACTTTGATAGCTTAGACAGCATCAAGAAGTGGTGGCTGTACCGGATGTCGCACACGCCCCGGCCGCTGGAAGAAAAGACGACCCTGTTCTGGCACGGGCATTTCGCGACCGCGAACTACAAAGTGGACCACCCGCGCTGGATGTGGCAGCAGAACGAGACGCTGCGAACCCATGCGCTCGGCTCGTTTCGGACCCTACTGCAGGCGGTTTCGCGTGACCCCGCAATGCTGGTCTGGCTCGACGGCGGCGAGAACCGCAAAGGGCGGCCCAACGAGAATTACGGGCGCGAGCTGATGGAGCTGTTCACGCTGGGGGTCGGCGGCGGCTACACCGAAAACGACGTCAAAGAAGCCGCGCGGGCGTTCACCGGCTGGCAGTTTGACCACGACACGGCGACGTTTACGTTCCGTGCGGACCATCATGACGACGGGGTCAAGACGTTTCTGGGCCAAACGGGCAACTTTAACGGTGACGATATTTTAGATATTTTGGTGCGGCACCCGTCTACCGCAAACTTCGTTTGTACGAAACTGTTTAAGTTCTATGTCCATGAGACGCCGTCTCACGCCGACATTGCGCCGCTGACGGCTGCCTATTTCGCCGGCGGCTACAGCATTCAGGCTGTCCTGATGGCGATTTTCACGTCCCCGGCGTTCTACTCGGATGCGGCGATGCATTCCAAAATTAAAAGCCCGACCGAGTATATTGTGATCGCGCTGCGAACACTCGACGCGCCGTTCTCCGCCACTAATAACAATCTGCTGGGCGCAGGCAAGGCAATGGGGCAGGAGCTGTTCAACCCGCCGAACGTCAAAGGCTGGAACGGCGGCAAAACGTGGATGAACACGATGACGCTGATCACACGGGCGAATTTCGCGAATGTCTTAACAATGCAAATGAGCCAGCACGGGCAGTTGTCGCCGCGCCTGCGGGCGGGCATCGCGGCTTATGACACCGCGCCCGGAGGCCTGAACTCCCCGGAGCAGGCGGTGGACGCCCTCTGGGGCCTGCTGCTGCCGGGTCATGCGCCGAGCGCGGCCACACGGTCTGCGCTGGTAAATTATGCGTCCGGCGACGGACACTCGCTCGACTTTGACGCGAAATCGCCCGGCCTGACGGCGCTGATCTTGTCCGCGCCGGAATACCAACTGGCTTAGGAGTCTCTCATGTCATTCAACAAACCCACTACGCGCCGCCAGTTTTTGCAGAACGGTCTGACCTTTGTCGGGCTGGGCCTCGCCATGCCGACGTTTCTGATGCAGGCGGCTCAGGCGCAGGCTAATCGTCCGTCGCCGCGATCGCCGTTTGGGCTGGACCTGCCGCCCATTCCTGGCGGCAAGATTTTAGTCGTCATTGAAATGTCCGGTGGCAATGACGGCCTGAACACGGTTATCCCCTACACCGATGCCGGCTATGCCAAAGCGCGGCCCGTGATCGGCATTCCGTCCAAAGATGTCGTCAAGCTCAGCGACACGATTGGCCTGCACCCGAACATGGCGGCGTTTAAACCGCTCTATGACAAAGGCCAGCTTGCCGTGATTACGGGCGTCGGCTACCCGGACCCCAACCGGAGCCACTTTCAGAGCATGGACATCTGGCAAACCGGCAACCCGCAGGTAGACGTGCGGGAGCGCACCGGCTGGCTGGCCCGGTATTTTGACGCCGACGGCCACTTTAAGGGCAACCCGCTGTCAGGGATCACGCTCGGCTCGGCCCTGCCGCTGACGCTGTTTTCCGACGACGTTCCGGCCTCAGTTATCGGCGGCGGCTCGGACTTCGGCTTTGTCAGCAATGCCCCGGACAAGAACCAGCAGATGGACGTCCTGCGGGCGCTTTATGCCGAAGGGACCGTCGCGGGCAGCAACGCCGAGTTTGTCCGCAATGTCGGCAGCGAAGCATATTCCAGCTCGATGGAGCTGAAGAAGGCGTTCAAAGACTACGACATTCAAGCGGCTCATGCCGCCAAGTACCCGCAGACGGGTCTGGCGTCGAGCCTGCAAACAATTTCTAAGCTGATTACCGGCGGGGTCGGCACCCGCGTGTACTATCTCAATCTCGGCGGCTTTGACACCCACGCGAACCAGCCGCGCCAGCACGCTAATCTTTTGGGAGAGCTTGCCGACGGCCTGTCTGCATTTTATGCCGATCTGGAGATGCAGGGACGGTCCAACGACGTTGTTACGATGACGTTCTCCGAGTTCGGGCGGCGGGTGCATGAAAACGGCTCGGCGGGAACGGATCACGGCGCGGCCAGCGTGATGTTTCTGGCGGGCGGCGGCCTCAAAGGCGGCATCTACGGTGACTACCCGAGCCTTAGCGACCTGGACAGCGGCGACCTACGCTTCCACACCGACTTCCGCTCGGTCTATGCGACGCTGCTGGACAAGTGGCTCCAGACTCCTTCGCTTCCGGTCCTCGGCGGCTCCTTCCAGCACCTAAGTTTTGTTTAGGACCCCCCGGCCCCCAATAATGGGGGAGCAATATAAAAGAAAAGGGCGCGGCAAGCGGTGCCCCTACGTTTGCTCTGGCTCCCCCATTATTGGGGGCGGGGGGGCTTCCTATTCCATCTGCCACAAGAAGTAGACGCCGAGGCAGGTGAAGAGCAGGGCCGGGGACCAAGCCGCAAGCAGCGGCGGCATTTTGCCGGCGTAACCCAAAATCTGTGTCAGCAGCAGCGTGTTCCAGGCCACGAACACCATGATAATGGACAAAAAGATGCCGGTGTACGCGCCCGCACGGGCGAACCGCAGGGCCAGCGGCGGGGCGCATAGCGCGAACCCGAAGCACAAAAGCGGCAGGCCCAGCTTGAAGTAATAGTTGTAGGCCGTTGTCGTCGTGTCCTGCCCCGTGCGCTCCAAAGCCGCCATCTGCTCCCCAAGTTCGGCCATAGAATACTGGTTGGGCGTCGTCAGCCCCGTGGTGGTGCTGAGACTTTCCGCGGAAACCTGCAGGGGCAGCCTGAGTGTCCGCCCCACGCCCTCAATGGAAACAAACCCGCCCTGCCCAAACGTGATGACATGCGCTCCGTGCAAGGTCCAAAAATTGTGGTCATAGTCCGCGCTCTGCGCCGTATACAGGGTCGCCAGCCCGTCCGGCCCGACCGGGTTCTGAAAGATGACCAGCCCAAATAGCTGCAGCTTGTCGGCCCGGCCGCTTGGGTCTTTTCGGACTTCCCGGATATGGAACGCATAGTTCTGGTACGTGAACACTTTGTTTTCGGCGACTGTCGGCGACGCCTGCAGGGCATAGGCAAACAACTGCCCCTGCGTCTTCTGGAACTCCCGCCACGCCGCAGGCACCACCCGGTCGCCCACAAAGAACGAGGCAACGCTTGCCAGAATGCCGACCAGAATAATCGGCAGGAACAGGCGCTTCAGGGAAATCCCCGCCATGCGGATGGCCGTGATCTCCGAGTCCCGCGCCAGCCGGTTGATCGCCCAGGCAGAGGCCAGCGCCACGCCCGGCGGCAGGGTCAGCGGAATGACAATCGGCAGGTTGAAGACAATAATGCGGAGGACAACCGACGCCGGAATGCCGTTCTTGACAATGTCTTCAATCAGCGGGAACAGCGTATTGCCGACCAGCATGACGACAATCAAAAGAATGCCGCCGACAAACGGCAGCACCATCTCGCCCAGCAAATAGCGGTCCAAGCGTTTCATAAGTGAAGCATTTTAAGAGTTAGCTGCCAGCACCGGGTATAATTTGGATCAAGACCCTGCAGTGAGGTTGATGGACCAGTTCGTGATGTCCAAATCGTTCGTCGTGACGCCGTCGCCGGTGGTGCCGGTCACGATGATCGGGACGCCGTTCACATACTGCGCCACATCGCCGCTGCCTTCGTTGACAGCGTCATTGGCGTTGGAGAAAAACCGCGTCAGCAAAGTTCCGTTTGCGTCACGGATGGGCAGGGTGACGTAGCTGTTGCCGGCCTGCTGCGGCGGGTACAGCGTATCGAAGTATTTCGCCGTCGTGATGTTCTGCCCGTTGACGGGAACCGCATTGGTCGCGATAAAGTTGACTTCCAGGCTGTTAATCTGGTCAGCAGTCACCGTGGAAGTGGCAAGATAGGCCAGCGGCAACTGGAATGTCAGCGTGTTCCCCTGGATCAGCGGCTGGATGAGCTTACCTTGCCCCAGCGTCACGGACTGCAGCAGGTTCGTGCTGGCGATTGGGGCGAAGTAGTTGAAGTTCGTGCCGCCCGGTACGCCGCTGTTGCTCTCGACATAATTGGTATACGCGCCTGCCGCGTAGCCGTTGCCGTAGGGCGCGGCGACCACCGGAACCGGTCCGGTGACACTGGTATTGTTCGGCCCCGGCGTGTTGTTGACGTTGAACAGGATATAATAGTAGTAGTTTGGGTTGATATTGCCTGCGACCGTCATTGTCACGATAAGCTGCGGCCCGGAAACCGGGCTGGTACTGCCATTGCTGGGGGACTTGGCGCACCCCGCCGGCAGGAGAAGCAGCAGCACGAGCAGCGGGCGCAGAAGTTTTGGGAACGCTTGCATATTTGAGAACACTTGCATAGTGTAGTATAGCAGGAATAAGGCGCGTTGACAACTAAGGAGCAGAAAGTAAGAAGCCCCCTAGCCCCCAATAATGGGGGGACCCAATTGAATACAGACGCGGCCTCCGTTTCTTCTCCTGCTCCCCCATTATTGGGGGTGGGGGGGCGCTCCCTTGCCCTCGCCGCGCTGTCCGGCCTGCTGCTGGCGGGGGCGCTGCCGCATCTGGACCGGGGCTGGCTCGCATGGGTCGGCTTAGTCCCGTTCCTGGCGCTGTTTCCCTTCAAGAACAAGCGCATGGCGTTCGCGCATGGGCTGGTGCTGGGCGTGTTCTACCTGGGCGTCATGGCCTACTGGGTCGGGGTTTTCGCGGGGCATATCATCGGTCCGGCGCTCAGCGTCATTGGCTGGGCGCTCGTGACGGCGTACCAAGCATTTTATATTGGCGTCTGGGCCGCCGGGACGCAGTGGCTCTGGCGGCGCGGCGTGTGGGCCAGACGCCTCGGTGTTCCGGCGCTGTGGGCGATTGTCGAGTGGTGGCGGCAGTCGGGAGCGCTGGGGCTGGGGTGGGGCGATTTGGCCTATACGCAGCACTCGGCGCTGCTGATTTTGCAGGTCACGAAACTGACCGGCATCTGGGGCCTGGCGTTTTTGATCGTGCTGGTCAATCTCGCGCTGGCGGATCTCCTTTTTTCGCTTAAAGCCGGTGGCACGAAAACTTTTCTGGTGGCCGTTGGGGCAGCTATCACGGCGGCGCTGCTGTACGGCGCGGCGGTGATCCGCGCGGAGCATCTGAAGCCGGCGTTTGTCGCGGCGGCTTTGCAGGGGAACATCAACCAGAACGTAGACCAGAACCCGGCGTACACGGCGCGGGTCGTGCAGACGTTTACAGCCCAGAGCCGGGAAGCGGCAGCGCGGGGCGCGATCCTGACGGTCTGGCCGGAAACGGCGTACCCCGGCTACCTGCAAAACTTTGATCTGGCGCACATGCAGGTCGCGGCGGAAGCGGTGCAAAACAAGCAGACGGCGCTGATTGGCGGGGTTGAGTACGACTGGGCGCAGCGCAAGAATGCCAATTCGCTGCTGTTGATGCAGCCGAGCGGCGTGGTCAATGGCAGCTACCAGAAGCGGCAGCTTGTGCCGTTCGGCGAGTTCGTGCCGGGCCGGCGCTTCCTGCCGTTTCTGGAAGCGCTCCATGTCACGACATTTGACATGAAGGCCGGCGCGGACACGCAGCCGCTGCTGGACGGCGGGCCAACCATCGGCAGGATCGGCGCGACGATCTGCTTTGAGTCGTCGTACCCGCGCTTTCTGCGGGAGCAAGTCGCGCGGGGCGCGGGCCTGCTGGTCATCTCCACCGATGACGCCTGGTTTGGGCGCACGGCGGCGGCGCGTCAGCACTCGGCGATTGCAGCGGTGCGGGCGGCGGAAACGGATCGGTATCTGATCCGCAGCGCGGCTACCGGCGTCTCGCAGGTGATCTCGCCGACCGGGCAGGTGCTGGCTGAAGCCGGCTTGTTCCAGCCCGCCGTGGTCGCCGCGCCGGTGCAGTCCCGGTCAACGCGGACGCCTTATGTGCGCTGGGGCGACTGGTTCATCGGGTTCTGCGTGCTGCTGCTGGCCGCAGTCATTTTGCCAGGCTTTAAACGAGGAAACAATGGAACCTTCTGAGATTTGGGCGAAAGTGAGTGACCGAGTCCGGCAGCAAATCGCGGACCCGACGGTGTGGCTGGCGATGCGTGCCGCTAGGCCGCTGCTGATTGACGGCAGCTTCTTTGTCGCCGGCCTGCCGAAGCAGGACGAATATCTGGCGGTGCATCTGCTGAACAACCAGGCGACAATCGCCGTGGAAGACGCGCTGCGGGAGGCTGCTGGCCGTATTCTCGCGTTCCGCCTCGTTACCGGCACGTCCGCCGCTGACTGGTACGCCGAAAAAGCCGCCGCCGAAGCAAGCGACGCAGGCGACGTTATTCCCGATGAGTTCCGAGGCGGCTTCGACGACGACATGCCGACCGATGACCTTTCGGCTCCCCAGGAGATGACGGTGGGCCGTGCTGCGTCGCCGGAGCCGAAGCGCGAGGCATCGCAAACATGGGAAAAGCTGTCTGAGCGGCTCAGTCAGGGCTACAAAACCGCGCCGTTCGTCAAGTACCCGCACGGGCAGGCCCAATATGTGCTGACTGCCGTGAAGCACATCTCCGACACCATGGATGTCTTGATGCCGCCTACCGGAGCGCCGCGTGACGACGCTCAGGAACGCGCTTTGGCGAAAGTCATCGAGCGCCTCAGCAGCATTGTGACTTTGGACCCGCTGTTCATCGCCCTGGAGCTTCTCCGTTACCGCGAGCTTCACGGCAGGAACGCAGACATTGCGCTGTGAGGACGCAGTAAATATCTTGACATTGCCGAACCGCGTGTGCTAGAATAGAGTTGCTTGCGGGGCTATGGCTCAGTTGGTAGAGCGGTTCGTTCGCATCGAACAGGTCAGCGGTTCGAATCCGCTTAGCTCCACTTGGTAAGCATCCCGAAAAAGCCACTTCCCTAGTAGGAAGTGGCTTTTTTGCGTTTGTGCTACTGTCATGCAAACTTTTCTTTAGCCTCTACCGCCTGCCTCCGCGTCTTCTTGTCACGAAAAAATGCCCAAATTAGGCTGGCAACTATAGCCATTGCCCAGACGCTGATGAACATAAAATCCAGATGCCGTTTCTCGACTGTGAGCATAACCCGTTCTATGTGTGTGATTGCCGCGTCGTGACGCTGATCTAGCACATAGTTCATAGCATCAAGCATTGCCAGCATAGTAAAGTGTAGCAGGAATGGAGACCACACGATGAGACCATGTGTCGACACTAAAATCGCGTAGCGGTCACAGAAGTTGTTGACGACGGCGAGGCAGGAACTAAATCCTATCCCTGTTTCTCCACACAGTTTTCCGGCGAGTTGCAGGCGCAAGATTGGCCTTTTTGGCGTCCAGTTGCGAATGCAGGCAATTAAAAAATCGTCGTGCGTGGAGAGCGGTTCAGGCGTATTGGGTGGCGGCGGCCATGTCGGCGGCTCAGGCATTGGGAACCTCTTGTCCGGGAATAGCCATAAGGAACCATGCGTTGAAACGCACGGCTAACCAGCGAAGACGCTAGGAAGTACCGCTTCGCGGCACTCGGAACAATCTTCTATTCTAACCCCGCGAAGCGGGGTTTGTCAGCGTCCGCGCTGATTAGCCGTGACATTCATGTCATGGTTCTCATCCTCCCGGCATAGTTCCACAACTAATAAACGCAGGTTGGAGGCGGGGTCGTCGGCGGGGGCGACGGCGCTGAGGGTAGGACCAGAGACAATGCTTTTCATCGCCATGTCGCTCGCCAGGACGCGGCGCAGGCCGGACTGCAAGGCCGGGTAGCTCCAAACTCGGGCCTGCTCCTGCAAGTTTTTCAGCAAAAACGACTGGCGCTGGGTGATGCCGAGCATCTCGCCGGACAGGAGCGGCTGAACGTCCGGCGGCAGGCCGCCTTTGATGTTGAAGCCGTTTAAACGCTGGTCGGCCAGATACTTCGCGCCCCAGAGCTGACGCAGGTGGCGGGCCAGCATGACAAATGTGCGGGCGGCGACGCCGTCCGGCTTGTCTCCCGCTTCCAGCAGGGCGTCGGCTTCGTGCAGCGCCCGGCGGGCGTCCCGGTGGCCGATGGCATCCATCAGGGCGAAGATGTTCTCCTGCACGGTGTCTTTACCGACAGCGGCGGCATCGGCGTGGGTGACAAGAGGCCGGTCTCCGGCGTAGGCGATGGCTTTCTCCAGCTCGCTGACCAGCACGTTGATGTCGCCAGTCTTGCCGCCGCCGCCCCGTTCCGACGCCGTGGCTTTTGCCCGGTCAATGATGAGTGCCAAAGCTGCCGGCTCAATCGTCTTGCCGCGTGACTTGAGAAGCGCATTGGCCCGTGCCGACAGGCCGCTTTCGCCGGGAGCGTCGCACAGCACCGTCGCTCCGGCTTTGCCGATGGCGGTCAGCAGCTTGGTGCCCAGTGTTTTGCCTTTGACTTTGCCGGCATCGTACTCGGTCGCCGCCGTAATCAGCACCAGGCACGTCAAGTCGCCGAGCTTCGGCAGCCCCGCCGCCAGCACGTCTTGATCGTCTTTGCCGAGCCGCTGCACGTTTGTCACGATGACCACGCGCCGCTCGGACGCCATCGGCACCCCGCCTGCGGAGGCGAGAATAGACCGTCCCGCTTCGCCCGGCTCGCCCGCGCCTGTCGGCGGAATGTCCAGTTCTTCCCGGTCAAAGTCCGCAAACGAAGCGTCCAGCAGTGGCTCCGTGAGCTTCGTCAGCGCCTCGCGCTTCAAGGCATCATCGCTGCCAAGCAGCAGGTAAATACGCTCAATCGGCTTCGGAAAGCCTTTGGCAAGTTTCGAGTAGTCGAGTTCCATAGAAATCTCACATGTAGGGGCAAGCCCTGTCCCTACAAAGGGCGTTCGGGCTGCGCGGTTCGCAGACTAGGGCGGAAAATGCGCTGCCAGAAGCGGCCTCGGACGATGCGGCGGGCGGCGGTGTCAAACGCGGCGACGCGGCTGTTCCAGGGCTGAGCCAGTGGCCTCGGCGCGGATGGATCGGCGTAGCAGGCTTCGGTGAAGGCATCGGTCAGCGCGGACACCAGCGGCGCGGGCAGTGAGACGTTCCACTCGCGCTCCAGCGGCGGCAGCTCCGGCAGGACGCGGGCGGCGTACTCGCGGGGCGTTTCTTCCGGGCGGCGCGGCAGGCCAACTCGGGCGAGCGACCGGGTCAGACGCGCGTAAGGGTGGGCCAGTTCTCGTCCGGGCCGGGGCCGTGCCGGGGCCGTGGGCCTGGTGGCCCGTCGCTTGAGACGCCAGGGATCGTAAATCTCGGTCTTGGCAACATACGCGGCGATGGACAGAATGCCGCCGACCAGCAGGGACACCAGCTTCCAGTCACTGCCGAGATTGAGATGGAACCGGCTCAGCCAGGACGGTTTGTGGCTGGAAGTGGCATTCGGCACGGTGCCGTCGGTAACGGTGCCGGCCGTCGCGTCAAACTCGATCCAGCCGGTGCCGGGGAAGTACACTTCCGTCCAGGCGTGCTTGTCTTCTGCCCGCAGGTTGAAGCTTGCGCCGTCCGGGTCGCCCGGCGCGAACCCAACGGCAAGGCGAGCGGGGATGCGGGCGGTGCGGCAGAGGACGGCAAGCGACGACGCAAACATGTCGCAGTAGCCTCTTTGAGTGTCGCTCAGAAACGCATGGACATGGTCGCTGCCCTCCGGCAGCGGCGGCGGGGTCAGGGTATACACGCACCGCTTGGAGACCCAGTTCCGCAGCGCCTCAGTCTCGTCCAGAGGGTCACGCTGATCCGGCGGCAGGTTTTGCAGCGCCGACGTGACGCACTGCTGGTAGAACGCCAGGTCTTCCGGTTGGGCCGTGCTGCTCTGGGCCAGATACAGCTCCTTCACTTGGGCCGGGTACGCCGTCCCGGACGCTCGCAGCCGGTCGGCGACGCCCGGCTCCGACAGGTTGGGCGGCAGCGCGGAAACCACCCGGTAGGGGAACCGGACCGCGCCGCCCCCTTGCAGGCCGAGCCGGCCGTCGCGCAGGGTCGAGACGCCGGAGCTGTCACGGGCGGAGCCGGACTCAAAGAGGACCTGACGCGGGGCATCCGCGTAGTAGAACTGGTTGGTCTCGCCGCGCACTTCATAGTCGGTCGTTAGTATCTGCTGAACGGCGGCTGCAGACGGCGCAGGATCAGAAGACGGCGCAGGATCAGAAGACGGCGCAGGATCAGAAGACGGCGCAGGATCAGAAGACGGCGCAGGATCGCCGGGGGTCAGGCTGGAAGGCAGCTTGTAACTCGCAAGGTCATTCATGCCGCCGAGGATCGCTGTCGTGGGAAACGCCGGCTGCACCGCATTCTCCAAAGAACTTTGCCACCCGTCGCCGGTGTAGACATCGTAGGTGCGCCCGCGCCAGTAGTGCGGCTGGCGGTCGCTCGGGCGCACCCGCATGACGACGTCCGGGCTGGACGACCAGGCGTCACCGGTGCCGATAGACAGATTGTCGTCGTCGGAAAACCGCTGAACGGCATTCGGATTGCCCGGATCAGCCTGGATCGCGGCCAGATGCCGGATTGCCTGAGCCAGCGAGAGGTGCGAGAAAACAACCTGCGCCGGCACGATGACCAGAAGCCCGATCAGCAGCACGGCCACGCCGCAAAGCAGAGCTTGAACAAACTGGGCCAGCAAAAGGCGCTGCGGCGCGGAAGAAGGCAGCCCGGCGGCGCGTCCCCGGTTTTGCAAATAGTTCTGGTGGATCAATAAAAAGATGACGGTCAAGATAAAGACGCCGAAGCAGACCAGCACCGGCGTGTTGACATCAATCGTGGCCGCCATGCCCAGCACGGCCATTGTCGGCACCGTTGTTCCGACAACCCGGTTATCGCCTCGGAGCGCCCAGGCCCAGAGCGTGCCGGCCCAAACAATGGCACTCATCAGCCGCAGGTCGGGCCGGTCCGCGCCCAGCGGCAAAAGCTGCACGACATTGATCTGCTTTGCCGCAACACAGGCCAGCAGTACGGCCATAAACCCGGCAAAGCCGTAGTCCAGCAGGCGCGGCGCGATCCTGAACCGGCGGCAGCCATAGGAAAACAGGAACCCGAGGCCGGACAGCATAATCGTGTCCGTCATCCAGCCGTAATCCGGCTCGGTCAGCGCGGCATTTGCCGCCAGAATGCCGCACAGCGTAATAACGAACGCGGAGATATACAGCGGCAAACTGGGTGCCTCGGCCTGCTCTCGATGCTCCTGCCCTAAAGTGCTATCCATTCCAGCGCTATCTGTTCCAGCCATCGTCGCTTCCTTCCAAGTCACTGCTCCCCAGCAGTGCCGCCAGATCGTCGCCGCGACGGATGACGGTGATGTTCGGCCCCGCCAGCGACTCTGGCAGTCCCGGCGCTCCGGTGCGGAACGAGGCGGCATCCAGCGCAAACACAAGGGTGCCGCTCGGCGTATTTGCCAGCGCTTCAGACAGACGCGGGTTCGGCCAGTCCGGCGTGATTGCCAGCAGCGCCGCCTGACGTGGGCTGCTTGTTCGGTCTTCTGCCAGTACCTCCGCGAGCGGCTGCAAAGAGTCGCCCTGGACCCGCGCCAGCTTTTCTAGGAAAAGCGGCATGTCTTCCACGCTCCGCGCCGCCGGGCTGCCGTCCCGGCTGCCTGCCGAGAGCAGGCGCACCGTGTGGCCCCGGCGCAGCAGGTCGTTCAGCAGAGTCGCCGCCAGAGAAACCGCTACTTCTAAAGCGGAATGCTCGTCGCTGCCGGTGCCTTTGTACGCGCCTTCATACAGGTCCAGCGCGATTGTCACGTCCAGTGTCACGCCCTGCGCGTACTCGGTGACGGCCAGCTTGCCGGTCCGGGCGGTGGTCCGCCAGTGCACCCGGCGCAGCTCGTCGCCCGGCCCATACTCGCGCACGCCGTAGAAATCGTCGCCGTCGCCGCGCACCAGCGCATTTGCCCCGCCGCGCAGACCTGCCGCCGCCCCGGAAAGCCAGGAGTCCCGCAGGAGCAGCACAGCCGGATAAACGACCAGCTCCGAGACCGACGGCAGCTTCCGAAAGAACGTCTGCAAACCAAGCGGGTCGGTGGAAAAAACAGACGCCGGCCCCAGCGCAAACACGCCGCGCTGCCGGGTCTCAACAAAGCACTTTGTTTCGCGGGTCTCGCCCGGCCACAGTCCCAGGACCAGCGGAGGCGGCCCGGCGGCAAGCGTCACCCCGCGCGGCAGCATATCCCGCACCAGCAGATAGAACTTCGGCAGCCGCCCGGTGTTGACCAGCGTGTAGGTCAGCTCCACCGATTCTCCCGCCGTCGCCGACAGCGGCATCGTCCGCTCGCATTCCAGGCCTTCCAGCATGAGCCAGCCCATGAGATACGAAACAGCCGGAATAAGCCACAAAATCGCCGCCATGAGGTACAGGCTGGTCAGCCCGAACAAGACCGCGACAATGGCGACAAAGAGGCCCGCGATATTCAGGACAAAGCGCTTCACACTCTTATTGTACCCGGCGCACTGCAAGAAGCGCGAAAACAACAAAACCACAAACTCATAGCATCTCAAAGCCACAGCAGCACTGGTTCCGTATCCGAAAACGGTGAGATACACAGAGCGGCACCGGCTATAATGCTTCTATTCATAATGCTTCCATGACACGCGACTTAGAACGTGCCGAACCGTGATGTCAATGGCGAGCATACGCTGCCATGCACCTGCGGAAATCTTTGGAGGCTCCAAAGTCAGAAGGAGACTAGAAATGACCGTTTTTTACACCTATGCGGAAAGCCCCGTTGGTCTGCTTTTGCTGACCTCCGACGGCACCGCGCTGACGGGTCTTTATTTGGAGGAGTCGCAGCATAGGCCGCAGATTGGCGGGGACTGGGCGCGGGAAGACGAAGCTGCGCCGTTTGCGGAAGCGCGGCAGCAGATGGCCGCTTACTTCGCTGGTGTGCGGCAGGAATTCGACCTGCCTTTGGCCCCAGCGGGAACAGAATTCCAGAAACAGGTATGGGCGGCGCTGACGCTCATCCCCTATGGCACAACGGCCACCTACGGCGAGATCGCCCGGCAGATCGGCGCTCCAAAAGCCTGCCGCGCCGTGGGCCATGCCAATGGCCGCAACCCGCTGTTTATCGTTGTCCCCTGCCACCGGGTCATCGGCGCAAGCGGTAGGCTGACCGGATACGGAGGCGGTCTGTCGCGCAAGGAAGCGCTGCTGACATTGGAACGGGGACTATAAAGCCGTCGGAACGGGGACGCGGCTTAAAATCTCTTCAACAAGCGCGGGGGCAGTGATATGCTTGACGCGGGTTTCGGGGCG
>JAABUQ010008985.1_pt1 | contig 13730 bp, 14 predicted proteins | sample 5560001 | NCBI WGS metagenome assembly JAABUQ01 (sample SAMN10711888, study PRJNA513371) | rock metagenome | isolation source: Antarctica rocks | place: Antarctica: Victoria Land, Finger Mt nord | collected 2015-12-18
ACCGCTCAAGGATCGCAGTGCGGCATCGCGTTGCAGAATCCGTGCACCTTACCGTTGCACGTTCCATCGCACCGAGAGACGCGACGCCCTTAGCGTACAATATTTTCCCTTTCGCCAATCGCCCCCATGGTGGGCAACATCAGATGCTCTCCGTGGTCTTTCTTGTCGAGGAGTGGTCGGGCACGCTCAAGACCGAGACCGATGAAACGGTAGATGCACGGTTCTTCCCGTTGGATGCACTCCCGACGCTGCCCGCCCTGTACGTGGAGACACTGGAGGATTTGCGGGCGTACAAGGGCGTGCTCATCCTGAAATAGCGCGTCCTTATGCCATTCCGAACGATCAATCTGTATGACGCATCACGCGGCGAAGCGTTGTTGGATAATCTTCGTTGTCGTTGTATCGGGGCCTGATTCGCCATCTGTCAAGCACGCCGCCATGCTACACTCCGTTGGACGGTGAAAGGCGAAGGGAGGTCCGGCATGACGGAACGGCAACGGGTGTCATCGGGCAGCGTCTGGGAAGGGCAGGTCGGCTACTCGCGCGCCGTGCGTGTGGGCAACCTCGTCTTTGTGTCGGGCACGACTGCCACCGGGTCGGGCGGCGAACTGCTCGGCGGCGACGACCCGGAAGCGCAAACGGTGGCGGTGATCGAAAAGATCGAGCGCGCCCTGAAAGAGGCGGGCGCGTCGCTCACGGACGTGGTGCGCACGCGTATCTTCGCCACGAACGTGGACGACTGGGAGGCCATCGGGCGGGGTCACGCGCGCTTTTTCGCGGCGATCCGCCCTGCGAACACGCTCGTGGAAGTGAGCGCGCTGATCGGCGATGAGTACCTCGTGGAAATCGAGGTGGATGCCGTGATCGGCACGGGCGGCTGATGCGCTTGGGTAAGCACGGGGACGGACCGCGCGGCGGCGGAAGCGGCCCTCGCGGACAAAGTGGCGTACTACGGGCACGCGATGAGTCCGCTGATCTGGGATTTCCTCGGTGTGACGCAGGCGGATTTCGCGCCTATCGAGCACGCGCTACAGGTGGAACGCGACGCCGCGAAGGCCCGCGCCCTCGTCACACCCCAGATGCTGCGCATCGGGGTCGCGGGGTCGGGCGCGGACCTGATCGCGCGGCTGGAGCTGACCGTAGCGGCGGGCGCGACACACCTCAGCTTCGGCCCACCCCTCGGCCCCGACCCCCTCGCCGCCATCGCGGAAATCGGCCGCGTAGTGCTGCCCCATTTCCGCCGCTAATCCGTGCGTCATATTAATTCGGGATAATTCGTTGCTCGTCAAGGCACGGATGCACCCCTCCCCCGGCCCCTCCCCCTCCGCTTGGGGGCGTCGGGAGAGGGAAGGGGAACCTCCAGAAGCTCGAGATGTTGCCTCCACACCCCGGCGTTGTAGCGTCTGGCTCCCCCTCTCCCGCCGCAGGCTAGGGGGAGGAGTTTCCCGCATTGCTGTGGGAACGGTTCATTGGGAATCGGTATTAGGGTTGCCGCGCGTGTACCCGTTCTGCGATGCGTAACCAGCCGACTTGCCCGTCGGCGTTCCGCAGAAAATCAACCCGCGCCCCGGCGAATGGGCCTTCGGTAATCACCGCGTGATCCGTCGCGTAGAACCGGGCAGGTGCGGGCGGTGTGGTTTTTCCCCAGAGCGTCACCTGTACGGTGAGGCCATCGTCTGCTGGCGTCACCGTGACGGTGGCGACCCGCACGCGGTAACTGCCGTCGTAAGCTGCCAACGCCTCGGTGGGCATGGCGATTGGGGGCAGGTTGAGCGGCTGCGACGGCTCCGGGGCAACGAGACCGAGGAAGTGCGCGAGCGCCGCCGCGCCAACTTCCTCGATCAGTGCAGCACCGCAATCTGCGTTGGTCAGCACTGTGAGGGCGAAGCCCCGCGCCGGTACGAGCAACACCTGTGCGTATTGCCCGCTGCGCGACCCTTCGTGCCGCACCACCCGCACGCCGTTTACGTCGCGTAGCCGCCATGCCGCCCCCACCGCGTCAAACTTCCCACCGACGGCGACAAGCGGTGACTGCATCGCGGCCATCGCTTCGGGCGCGAGCAGACGTACCCCATCGTCCGCAATGCCGTCACTGAGGTGGAAACGCGCATAGCGAAGCATATCCCGCACCGTGGTAATGAGGCCACCCTGCGGGTTACTCGCACGCGGCGCCGCCCACACCCGGTTCACTCGCGGCCCCGCGCCCGCCGTGTCCGTGGTATCGTGCCCCACCGCGACGCGGTCGGTGATGACTTCACGCGCGAAGAACCGGGAGTGCTCCATGCCGAGCGGCCCCAGCACCAGCGCCCGCATCGCCGCTTCATATGGCGTCTCCGTAACCACCTCGATCACCCGCCCAAGCAGCGCGAAGCCGATATTGTTGTATGAATAGAAGGCACCGGGCGGCGCAAGCTGGGCAAGGGCATCCATGCGTGCGACGAACCGGGCCAGCGCGTCGTCGCCATCGCCGGTGTCGTCCTCGGAATCCCCTTCCCACCCGGCGGTATGCGTGACGAGATGGCGCAGCGTGACATGCGCTGCCGCTTCCGAGTCAGCGAGCGACAGGTCAGGCAGATAGCGACGCACCGGGGCATCGAGATCGAGTGTGCCGCGCCCGACCAGACACATCGCGGCGGTGGCGGTCAGCGTTTTGGTGATAGATTCCACCCGGAACAGCGTATCGTCTGTCACCGTGAGTGGGTGCGCGATATTGGTGACACCGAAGCCCGCCGCGAACGCGCGCGCATTCTCACCCGCATCGCAGAGGACGCCGAGGGCGACGCCCGGCACTTGAAGGCGGGGCATCGCCTCAGTCACGACCGCGCATACCTGCGACCAGGCCGCCTCCGCGTTCAATTCGGGCGTTGTCGGCATCAAAACCCCTTTGCATGGTTGCATGATGAAGCGGAAAGCGGCCTGCCCCGCGCATCGGCGAGTGTGACGGTACGTATTATGAACCAGTGGGCGGAGCCTGGAGCGCGCCGGCGAGAAACGTGATCAGCCATGCCCGCTCATCTGGTTGTGCGGCGTTCATATATGCCGGGGAGAGCCGCTTCCCCTGATTCGCCATCAGCAGCGCCGACGCCCGCTCGAACCGCCACACGAGTTCATCCGGCGGCAGATAGGGCAACGCTTGCCGCAGTGCGGCGACGTAGCGGCGCGTCACCGCTGCCTGGGCCTCCGACAGCATCTGGGGTGCCATCATCCCCCGACCGGGGCGATCCGGCGCGCGCGTGAGCATCCAGACCCGCGCCCACTCCTGTCCCCGATGGGCGTCGAACTGCGCGAACACGGGCGCGGCATAGGCGGTGAGCAACGCTTGCACCGAGGGCGCATCGTCGCCCGTCAGCAGCGCATCGAACGCCGCCACCTGCCCCGCGCTCAACGCATCGAAGAAACGCTGTCCCATCGCCGCGAGCAACGCCTCTTTCGAGCCGAAGTGGTAGTTCACGGCGGCGAGATTCACGCCTGCCTCCGCCGTCACCGCGCGCAATGACACGCCTTCCAGCCCCTGCTCCGCGAAGAGCCGTGCCGCCGCATCCAGTATCCGCGTTTTCGTGTCCGCTTCCGCCGTCATCGCGCTATCCCCCCTTGACAAGTATAGCAGCACCCGCTACGATTCAAACACGTTTCAATCGCCGTTTGATTCGAGAGGAGTACCGACAATGGCGTCCGATATCCCTGCCCCGACACCTGCCCCGACAATGGAGCAAGCACAGCCGTCCCTGGAAATCGCCGTGTTGCTTTTCGAGGGCATGACCGCGAGCGATGCAATCACGCCATATGAAGTGTTGCGCTGGCTGCCCGGCGCGGTCGTGAAGTTCGTGGCGGAAACGCCGGGGCCGAAGCGGATGGACTCCGGCTTTCTCACCCTCACAGCGGATTACGCGCTCGAAGACGTACCGCACCCGGACGTACTCGTGGTGCCGCCTCCGCCCCTCGGTAGCCCGTCGTACGCGAACGAACGGTTGCTTGCGTGGTTGCGCGCGGCACACGAAACCACGCAATGGACGGTTTCGCTGTGTGCGGGGCCGTTGCTTCTTGGCGCGGCGGGGCTGCTTAATGGCGTACGGGCAACCGCGAACATCTTTATCGTCAACCAGTTGGCGCAGTTCGGCGCTATTCCCGCGTACGGCGAGCAATACGTGCGCGACGGCAAGATCGTCACCGCGTCGGACTACCCGGCGGGCATTGCGATGGCCCTGCGTCTCACCGCCCTGATCGCGGGAGAGGAGACCGCGCGGGCGATGCAACTCCTCGCAAACTACGATCCCCACACGCCTTACGACTATGCCGCCTTGCGCGCCGACCCCGCCACAATGGCGCGGGCACAGGTGTTGCTGGATGGGTTCTTCGCTGCGGCAGCGGCGCGCCGCGCGGCGCCGGTATGACCACCGCAGCGAGCGACCGCGTGCGGCGGCGTCTGGGAATCGTGCGGTGGTTCGCGCTGCTCGATGGAGCGTTGCTCATCGTCCTCGTGACCGCCGCAGTCACCGGGCAGCGTAACGTCGTGCATGTGGTCGGGCCAGTACATGGGATCAACTTTCTCCTGCTGCTCGTGCTCGCGGGTACGGCGGCGATAGACGGCCTGTGGGGCTGGTGGTTCCCGGCGCTCATCCTCGTCACCGCCGGTCCCATCGGCGCGCTGATCGGGGAGTGGGTGATCGGTCGTCGCCTTACGGCGCATCCGGCGCAAGCAGGGGAAGCGTCGTGAGCGCGGTGATTACCTGGCTCGTGCGTTGGGGGCATATCGCGAGCGCGGCGGTATGGGTCGGGGGGTACGCGCTCGTCGCGCTCGCCATCGTGCCCGCGCTGATGCGGCACGCGAGCGACGCGCTCTGCGACCTTGCCATCACTGCGGTTCGTGTCGGCACCTATGCGGGCACGCTCACGATTGGCTTCGGCATCGTGTTGATTACGCGCACGCGCGGCTTTGCGCGCCTGTTCGGCAGCGAATGGGGCGCGCTCGTGCTTCTCTGTTTCGTGTCCGCGATTGCCCTGCTCGGTATCGGGGACGGTGCGCTCCGCCCCGCGCTCAATCGGCTCGCGGCGGGCGGCGAAGGGCGTGACGCGCGCCGCTGGGCGTTCGTCGGCTTTGGCCTCACGGTGCTTACCATCGGCATGATGACCCGTGCCGTGTATGCCCGGTGAAACAGGGCGATGCGCTGCCACCGATGCGCCGTTACCGAGTGGTAAAGAGCCGGCATCATGTGACATGGTCTGTGAGGCCGAGTTCGCGACTCGTATTGAGCGTGTCTCCCGAGAGGGCCGACCGCTGTAGCTTCTGCAAGATTTCCAGTTGTGTGGTGTTGATTGCGTGCAACAGCTCGAGCGTCTCATGGTCGGCCGTGGACCGTAAATCGGCATGAGCTGCCAACACATTCTGGCCCACCAGGATCGCCGGGAGCGCCCATAGTTGGATCAGGTTGGACAAAAAGAGTACGAACCCGAATGGATAGGGGTCTTTGATGATTAAGCCCACGCCTGACTGCTGCCACGCGATCCATCCCAGCATCCACGCGACCAGCAGATAGAGCGCCCACATCGACCCGAAGGCGACCGTGATCTTGACCGCAATTGCCTTGTTGATGCGCGCGACGATCCCCTGGCCGTACACCTTCCCATCGGTGTGTTCGATAAGGACGAGCCGGTGTTGATGCGCCCGCGCCTTCGCGAGCAACGCCTCGGTATCTCCTGTGCTATCGGCCATTATGTCCTCCCGCATCATCGCCGGTCTTCACGGCTATTTTCGCCCAAGCAGCCAGGCAATTCGCAACGTACACCTCTCCGTTCATCGAGTCGCCAGAGATGCACCTGAGTCCAGTTGCTGTGCGCGAGAACCGGGAAGATCACGAGGAACTGCTCGCGCGCCACGATTGCGGCAGAATCCCGGCAACCGCACGGTGAGTTCGTCTTGCCTCACGGGAGAAAACCGCGCGCCAGTCTGGACAGTCTCGGTGACCGCATCGGCTGGTAGTTCGATGGGACAAAGAGAAATCGCCGGGTATCCGCACACGCTACCGCGAAGCGGGTGCTGACGGCTTTCGTGTTTCCTCGTAGTACGGATACAGCGGGTAGTCGTACCCCATCCCCCAGAACGGCATGTATCCGTAGTAGCCGCCCAGGTCATCCCAGTACGTGGGTGCGGGGCCGAGCTTCGGATCATACCCCGGTGCCCCAATGACGCGCTCCTGTGTCTCGTCAATATGCACATAGTCGCCGACGATGCGCGTGACCGCGTCCACGGGGATGAGAAAGTGCCGCTCGCCGAGGCCAAGAAAGCCCCCCGCCTCGACCTGGAGATAGCGCACCTTCTGCTCGTCTTGGTCAATCAGCAGGCCGTCAATCTTGCCGATGTCCTTGCCGTTGCGATCCTCCACGGTGCGCCCACGGATGTCCTCAGCGGGGTCGCGGACGGTAAGATCGGTGTCGCCAAGCTTGACCAGTCGTTCGTGGGGATTGTGCGTCGTCGCGGTCATGATCGTCTCCTTCATTGATACGAATGAGCGGTACGATGGTAGCCGCTGATGTCTTCCACTCGGGATGCCGTTTGAGTGGGGCCGGGTCCTTTGCCGGACAAGATTACGAGTGTTCTCCATATATCCGCGTCCGTCCAATGAACGGATAGACGGATAGGGGGCTGCGACCGAGAGGGAAGTCTCGCATTGCCGCCACCACCGCGTAGCGCGGCGCACAATGAGGGAAGATGTCAAGTGGGAGTCAACAACTAGACATGAACATGATACCATGCAAAAGATCGTGACATGTTACGCTCTTGTGAAATCACGCGAAAACAGCCTAATATACGTGCTTGTTCGGGATTTCCTATACGAGTGAATAACCTTACTGGCGCTTCATTGTACACTGTTGGCGGCATGTATACAGAACAGGCGTTCTCGATCCGGTCGTGTATACGTGACCTGTTGCGCCGTCGGGAATCGGTGTAATCGTGTGGGGACGCATGTTCTCGCATCGTACGCATCGCTTCGGGCAGGCGAAGGAGTCTCGGTGAATTATCCGTTCCTGCCCATAAGGACTGTGAATCCCGTTGCGCACTTGAGCCAAAGGGTGCCGCGTTACCTGTGCTTCGCTCTGTTCAACGCCGCCTATTCCGGCATCCTCGGTCTCGTGATCCCCCGGCTCTCGCGTACCGCGCTCCTGACCGGCATCGTGTGGGCGATGTTTTACCTTGCTACCACCCTCGCAAGCCTGATCTGGGGCTATCTCGTGGTGCGGACAGGGAAGCGGGCCGCGACGGTGCTCGGTCTTGCGCTCGGCATCGCGGGTATGGCCGGTCTTGCCGTCGCGCGTGGTCCATCACTCCTGCTCGCCGCCACCCTGCTTGGGATTGGCGGCGCCGCCGTGCAACTGACGTCCGCGCTTTACGTCCGAGCGTGGTTTCCCCAAACGGAGTGGGATATTCAGATCGGCGCGCTGCAAACGTGGATGGGGGCAGGGCAAGTTGGTGGGTTGCTCCTCGTCTCGGTGGTCGGGGGTGCGAGCCGGGGGGCGCTTGCTGGCGTGGCGATCCTGCTTGGTGCGTGCGTACTCGCACTGTCGCTCCATGCACCGCCCGATACCACCCCGATTCACCAGAAGACACGCCAGCACCTCACGGTGCATCTCCTCGAATTCGGGTCGCCCGCGCACGTCTTTCATCTCGCGCACTTGCGCCTAGCGGACGTGCGGGGCGCATTGGTGGGTCCGTTGCCGGCCCTCCTCATGCGCTGGGGACTGCTGATGCTCGTGTCCATTCCCGTACTGAATCTCGTCCCGCTGCTGCTGCGTCAAGACTTCGGCCTCAGCCCACGGGCAATCAGTGTGGGACTGGCAGCGGTAGCAGCGGTGGCGGTGGGGGAATACGCACCTGTCAGCAGGGCGAGCGCGCGCACGGGTGCATCTGACGTGCTGCGTGCGGGCATCCTGCTCCGGGCGGTGGGAGTATTAACCCTAGCGCTGGGCGCGTGGCAACATGGGCCGGGAGTGGCGGCATTGGTCAGCTACGGGTTGATAGCTGCCGCATGGCCGCCCCTGTCCGTCGCATCGGTGATCCGGGTCAGTGACCTTGCCACTGCGGATCAGGTGGAAGGCGCGCTGGGGATGTACAACGCGGTGGCGAGTGGGGCGCGGGTGATCGGCAGCCTTGCCGGGGGAACGCTTGCGTCCCGGCTGGGGTATGGGGGGCTATTGGGTGGGTGTGGGGCGATTCTCCTGCTGCTCCTCGTGATGCCTACGCTCCACACGCGATCACCGCCGACGAGACCGGACTGAGACGGAGAACGATCGCGCCCCGCCCCGTCCTCAACCGGCTCGCGGCGAGGGGCATGACACGCGTCGCTGGGCCTCCATCGGCTTTGGTGCGACTGTTGCATGATGGGGACGACATCGGCGACACTCATGCTGTCAAAGATGGTGCGTCAGTCAGGGCGATGATTGGGAGAGAAGCAGATGGCAACAGCGACAACGGGCATGACGCGGGATGTTCACCTCGTGGGCAGCGTATCCCTGGCGGATTCGGAGGCGGTGTTTCGCGCGGCGGCGGAAACGCTCGGCCACCGTATGCGGCGCATCCCCGATGGGGAAACGGGGGCACGCTCGAACTGGATCGGCTGGCAGGCGGCGGTATTCGCGCAGACGCCGCAACTCGAAGCGGTCACGAGCGAAGAGTACGCTGGCCTGCCTGTGTATCGGGTGCGCGCGGGTGCCAAGCCGGAAGACATCACCTTCGGCCCACTGGGGTACGCGCAAGCCGCAAAGGATTCATGGACCACCTTTTCTCGCCTGCAACGTGAGGGCGTGATTCCCGCCGGGACGCGCTTTCAGGTGAGCTTGCCCACACCGATCGCGCCCCTCGTGTCAATGATCGCGCTTGACTCGCAGCAGGTGGTCGAACCGGCGTACGAGAAGCGCCTGCTCGCGGAACTGGACGAAATTTGCGCCGCGATCCCGCACGGGGCGCTCGCCATTCAGTGGGATGTGGCGATTGAAATGGCGGTCTGGGAAGGCGTCTGGCACGCCTGGTTCGAGCGGGGCGACAAGGAGGGCGGCGTGCTCGCGCGGCTCGTCCGGCTCGGCATGGCGGTGCCTGCCGATGTGGAACTCGGCTACCATCTGTGCTACGGCGACGCGGGCCACACGCACTTCATCCAGCCAAAGGACACGGCGAACCTCGTGGCGGTGGCAAACGGCATCGCGGCGGGCGTCACGCGGCCCATTCAATGGCTGCACCTGCCCGTGCCGCGCGAGCGCGACGATGCCGCGTACTTCGCTCCCCTCGCAGGGCTGAAGCTGCACCCGGAGACCGAACTGTTTCTTGGCCTCGTGCATCTTTCCGACGGTGTGCCCGGCACCGAGCGGCGCATCGCGGCGGCGCGGAGCGTCGTGCCGGAGTTCGGCATCGCCACCGAATGCGGGTTCGGTCGCCGCCCGCCCGAAACCGTGGCGGCGCTCTTGCAAGTTCACGCCGATGTCAAGGATTAGCGCCCGTTTGCATACACGCCGCATGCCGACGGTGTGATCGAGAGGAGTCACTTGCCGATGCGCGTAACGCAACACTCCCCACCAGTTCCCGCCGTTGAGCGGCCGCAGTTGCGGCAGGTGGTGGTCAGCGCGCGGCAATGGACCCCTCGCCTTGTTGTGGGGCTGGTGATGAACGCCGTCGCGTGGGTGAGCGCGTGGACGCAGGTCGGGCCGCTCGCGCACTACAACTTTTTCTTTCTCTGGACGGGCTTTATCCTGTTCGTGGACGCGATCACCGAGGCGCGAAGCGGCACGTCATTGTGGCGGCGGGGCGTGCCGCAATTTGCCGCGCTGTTCGCGGTTTCCGCGCCGTTCTGGTGGTACTTCGAGCGGCTGAACAAGCGCGTGGGCAACTGGCACTACGTCACCTGGCGGCCAATCACGGGGCTGGAGTACGTCTTCTGGGCCTCGCTCGCCTTCAGCACCGTGATCCCGGCGGTACTCGCCGTGGCGGAACTGCTGCGCACGTTTTTCCCCCACGACGATACGCCCGCCCGCATTGCACCGTTGCCGGGGCACGTCGTGGCAGCGGTGATGGGCACCGGCGTCGTGACGCTCGCGCTCTCGCTGCTCGTCCCGCATGGCTTTTTCGCTTTTCTGTGGGTCTCGCTGTTCTTTCTGCTCGATCCGCTCAACGGGCGGTACGGGGAACCGAGCATCATTGCGTGGCTGCGGGATGGCGCATGGCACGCGGCGGCGCGTCTGATGGCGGCGGGGTTGATTTGCGGCTTCTTCTGGGAGATGTGGAACTACCCTTCCAACCCGAAGTGGTACTACACTGTGCCGCTCGTGGACTTCCTGCATGTGTTCGAGATGCCGCTCCTGGGCTTCACCGGCTATCTGCCGTTCGCGCTGGAAATCTTCGCCGTGTACCACTTCGTGCGCCTGCTGCTGCGGCGCACGGGCTTTTTCCCCGCCGATTACGTGCGGGCGTGATGCTGGGTGATGGGGGAAGGAACGCGAAGGACGCGAAGGACGCGAAGGACGCGAAGGGGAGATAAATCAAAAGGAATGGATGAGTAATCATGTATTTGGCCTTTCCCCTTTGCGTCCTTCGTGTTCTTTGCGTTTCTCGTTACGATAAGGAGGCAATCGATGGACTGGTCGGTGCTGGAAGCGACGGTCGCGGTGGCGGAAACGCAGGGGCTGGTCGGCGTCGCGGCGATTGGGCCGGATGGCGCGGAATGGGAGCATCGCGGCGGTCGCCTGTTTGCCGCCGCAAGCACGGTGAAGATTCCCCTGATGATCGCGGTGTACCGGGAGATAGACGCGGGTCGCCTCGCGCTCGACACCCCGTATACCCTGACGGACAATGACCGCACCCCTGGTAGCGGTGTGATCTCGCACCTGCACACGGGCATCACGCTTACGGTGGCGGACCTCCTGTACCTGATGATCGCGATCAGCGACAACACCGCGACGAATCTCCTGCTTCGCATGCTGAGCATGGATACGGCCCGCGCGACAATGACCGACCTCGGCATGGCGCACAGTGTTTTCGGTCGCCCGATGTATGGCCGCCCCGCCCGCGCCGACGAGGGCGAAAACTACGCGACGCCCCACGAGTATGCCCGCGTCCTGCGCGCGATCCTCGATGGCAAAGCGGCCTCCTCCGCCTCATGCGAAGCGATGACCGCCCTGCTGGAAACGCAGCAAAATTCGCGTCGCTTCGCCCGCTATTTGCCAACGCTCGCCCACCTGCGCTGGGGCAGCAAAACAGGCAGCGTGTCCGGCGTAGTGAACGATGTCGGCTTCGTGCTTGCCCCGAACGGGCGGCTAATCCTCGCGGTCTACACCGAAAACTGCCCCGACGAGTGGACGGGCGAAGCCGTGATCGGCGAGATTGCCCGCGCCGCGATGATCGCTACAGGCGTGGTCGGCCCCCTGCGCCGCTGAACAGTCCGATCGTGGTACGGGACGGAGAAATTTGAACCGCGAAGGCGCGAAGGCGCGAAGAAATCAAAGAGGCCAAAATTTCTTTGACTTAATCCCCTTCGCGCCTTTGCGTCTTCGCGGTTCAATCGTCTTCGCGTTCGTTGAAGGCATCGCGGTATGTTCAGTTGACGAATGTACGCAATGTGGCGATACTCATTGCGGCTGTGGTGCGTGGAAATATCGCCGCGCGTGAAAACGATAGTGCCTGGTTAGGTGAGCAAGGGGAAGACGGGACATGAAGCACGAGGGTGGCCGGGGGCGTGGAGTTTTGCGGGCGGTGATGGTCGTGGTGATGCTTGGTGCGTCGCTGTATACGCTCGCGGGGGGGACCGCCGCCGCCGATCCCCTGATTGCGCAAACGCCGATCCCGAAAACGCAGCCCCGCATTGGGCGGTCGAACGCGCAAGCAACAGTGCCGCTCACTGTGGCCCTGAAGCCCGTGGACGACAATGCGCTGAATGGCTTTCTCGCGCAGTTGTCAAATCCGCAATCGCCACAGTACCGCAAGTTCCTGACGCCCCGGCAATTCACGGACCGCTTTTTCGCCTCGGCGGACCGCGCGCAGGTGGTGAACTTCCTCATGGGCAAGGGATTGACCGTGACGGACACCGGCATGGGCACGCTCGTGGACGCATCGGGCAGCGTGGCTGATGTGGAGCGTGCCTTTAACGTCACCCTGTCCGACTATCGTGATACGGATGGGCGCGTGTTCCGCGCGGCGGACCGTACGCCCGCGCTCCCAAGTTCGGTTGCGGCGAAGATCACAGACGTAACCGGACTGGACAACAGCGTGCAGCCCCATTCCCGTGTCGCCCGCAAGCCCGCTCTCACCCCTGCCGGCAGTGGCGCGACGCCCCGTGTACAGTCGCCACGCACCGCTACCGGTTGCACGGCGGCAGTGAACACGGCAACCCGGTACAGCGGCTACACCCCGAACCAGATCGCCACCGCGTATAACTTCGATGCCCTCTACATACCCGACTATAAGGGCCAGGGTGAGTCTATCGCCCTGTTTGAGTTTGACGATTACGTGGACGAGAACGTCGTCGCCTTTCAGAACTGCTTTGGCTCGTCCGTGGACGTGCGGCGCTTGCCCGTGGATGGCGGCGCGGTGCTGGGGCAGGCGAGTGGCCAGATTGAGGTGGAACTGGATATTGACGTAATCGTCGGTTTGGCGCCGCAGCTCTCGCACTTGTATGTGTACAGCAGCCCCACCGATGCTGCGAATCTCGAAGAATTGCGCCAGTACCAGCGCATTGCCAATGACAACCTCGCCTCCGTGGTCAGTACGAGTTGGGGCAACTGCGAGCAGGAAGTGACCAGTTCCTTCCGCAACACGGAAAACACGATCTTTCGTCAGATGGCGGCGGAGGGGCAAACCTTTTTTGACGCCATCGGCGACACGGGTTCGCAAGAATGCCTCGCGGTGTCGGGCTATACGGGAATCGTTGCCGACTCCATCGGTTCGCAGCCCTGGGTCACCGGCGTTGGTGGCACCACGTTGACGATCAATGACACCACGAATGCGTACATGAGCGAGACGGTGTGGAATGACTTCGCACGGCCTACTGGCAGTGGGGCGACGGGGGGTGGCATCAGCCAGTTCTGGCCGCGCCCGGACTGGCAAACCGGCCCCGGCGTCAACAATGCCTACTCGAATGGCAAGCGCCAAAGCCCCGATGTGGCGGCCAACGCGGACCCATTCGTTGGCTACATTACGTATACAGTGGATGCAGCGGGTTGCCCGGTCTACACGGGTGACTCGTCCGCGACGACCTGCTACACGATTATCGGTGGCACGAGCGCGGGTGCGCCGCTCTGGGCGGCAGCCACGGCGCTCACGAACCAGGTGTTGACGGCAAACGGTACGGGGCGTCTCGGCTTCGCCAACCCCACAATTTACGCCCTTTTCCGCGCCCAGCCCACGCTATTCCATGACGTGACGCAGGGCGATAACTGCTACAGCGACGCCTGTGTGGTGCCCGGTAGCGCGCCCGGTAACGGCACCGGCACGTACCCCGCCACGGTGGGGTACGACATGACCACGGGCGTCGGCACGCTTGACGCGGGCCGCTTCGTGCAGGCCGTCTTTGGCGGGCGGCCGGCGATTACGGCGATGGACATAGACGCCGGCCCTACCGATGGCGGCACCCGCGTGACGCTCACCGGCTCCGGTTTCGGGACGGGAATGACCGTTACCTTCGGTGATGCCCCGGCGACGTTCACCCTTGTCAGCTTCACCCAGATTGTCGCAACCGCGCCGCCGCACGTCTCCG
>JAABUQ010008986.1_pt1 | contig 13729 bp, 12 predicted proteins | sample 5560001 | NCBI WGS metagenome assembly JAABUQ01 (sample SAMN10711888, study PRJNA513371) | rock metagenome | isolation source: Antarctica rocks | place: Antarctica: Victoria Land, Finger Mt nord | collected 2015-12-18
GGGGATGGATCTGCCCACGTTCGACTTCTGGGCACTTCTTCAGACCGATCCGGCCGAGCTGACGCAAGGACTGTCAACCGCACGGAATGAGGGATGAGACAGTCCCCCTTCGCCGCATCCCGGCGGGATTCGACAACCAATGAGGGTCCCGGGTTGCGACGAATCATCGCGTCGGCCTTGCTGGCGGGTCATCTGGCCCTGCTGATCCACCTGACCCTGTTCCGGTACGGGTATGCGGGGGCCCGGCCCAACTTCGTGCCGCTCCGGACGATCCGGCATGACGTCCGCGCGGGCGGGGATGAGTTCCGGATCAACATCCTGGGCAACCTCGGGGTGTTCGCGGTCGGGGGCTTCCTGCTGCCGACGGTCCTGGGCCGGCGGCGGTCGATGGGCCGGGTGGTGGGGCTCTGCCTCGGGTTCAGCCTGCTGATCGAGGCCCTGCAATGGCGTTCGGGCCTGCGGGTGGCCGACGTGGACGACCTGATCCTCAACGCGGCCGGGGGGTGGCTCGGATACCTCGGATGGGTCGCGGGCCGTTGGTGGTTCGCCGAGGGTCAGAAGGCGTAGCGGATCGCGCGGTCGGGGAGCCTGGAACGGAGCAGGTCGCGAAACTCGGCGACGAGCCGCCCCTTGAGGCCGAGGCGGTAGCGGACGTTCCGGCCGCCGGTCTCGGAGGTCTTGGCCTCCTGGAGATCGGGCACCCAAGAGGCGGGCTGCCGGTTAGAGGTAGATCGCCTCGACCTGGAGCAGCGGGGGTCGCCCGGGCCTGGCCTCGATCGGCTCCGGCACCCTCCACCATCGAAACATTTGTCCATTATAGCATTCGCTCCGGTTGTCGGCCAGCTTCGAGCCTCGAAGAATGGGGGGATCGAGGCCTCGGACGGGCGGAGCGTGCCGCCCCTAGGGATCGGTATCGGAGCGGGAACCAAGCGAGGTCGACTTGAGCAGCGCGAGCCAGTTCGAGATGCGGAAGTTGGGCGGGTCCGACGTGATGGTCACGCCGGTGATCTTCGGCGCCTGGGCCGTCGGCGGCTGGATGTGGGGCGGGGCCGACGAGGCCGAGTCGATCCGGGCGATCCAGGCGTCGATCGACCACGGCGTCACCACCATCGACACCGCCGCCGTCTACGGCCAGGGGTACGGCGAGGAGGTCGTCGCCCGGGCCATCGAGGGCCGGCGCGACAAGGTCCAGGTCGCCACCAAGTGCGGGATGCGCTGGGACACCGAAGGCGGCTCGGACCCCTGGAAGACCCAGGACCGCCTGGGCCGCGACGTGACGATCTACCGGAACTCCCGGCCCGACAGCATCCCCTTCGAGTGCGAACAGAGTTTGAAGCGGCTCAAGGTCGACGTCATCGACCTGTACCAGGTCCACTGGCCCGACACCACGACGCCCGTCGAGGACACGATGGCCGTGCTGGTCAAGCTCCAGGAGCAGGGCAAGATCCGGGCCATCGGCGTGAGCAACTACGACGCGACCTGGATCAAGCGGGCCGCCGCCGTCGCCCCCCTGGCGAGCTTGCAGCCCCCCTACAGCCTGGTCCAGCGGAAGATCGAGAAGGAGATCCTCCCGGTCTGCCGCGAGCACAACATCGGCGTGATCGTCTACTCGCCGCTGGAGCGAGGGCTCCTGACCGGCTCGGTCCCCCCCGACCGCCAGTTCCCGCCGGGCGACCACCGGGCCTCGCACAAGTTCTTCACCCCCGAGAACCGCCGGAGGGTCCTCGACTCGCTGGAGAAGATCCGCCCGATCGCCGAAGCCCACGAGGCCAGCCTGGCGCAGGTCGTTATCAACTGGACGATCCAGGAGCCCGGGATCACCGCCGCCCTCGTCGGCGCCCGCAACGCCGAGCAGGCCGAGCACAACGCCCGGGCCCTGAGCTTCACCCTGACGCCCGACGAGCGGGCCCAGGTCCGGGCCGCCTTCGACGAGACCTCGGCGAAGATGATGGCGAGTTGAGAGGCTGCGCACGACGGGCCGGGCCGGGGGCGGAGCGGGATGGCGCCGGCGGCTGTCCCCGGCCCGCCGATATCAAGCTGATCCCGAGCGTTCGACCACCAGGCGATGCCTCGGCCGGGGCAGGGGGAGGGCCAGCTTCTGGAGGCTTTCCAGGTGGAGGTCGAGGGCATCGCAGGCGTTGGCGAATGCCTCGGCCAGGGTTTCCCCGCTCGTGATGATGTCCGGGATGTCGGGAAAATCGACGCTGTAGGCCGGTTCTTTCGCCTCATAGCGGATCGTGAAGACGAAATCCCGATAGTCGTGGCTGGTCATCATCGCTCGATCGCCTCCAGGATCTTGCGGACGTCCGCCGGGTGGCAGGTCTTCCGCCGGCCGTGGGGTCGGACCACGGTCAGGAGCCGACCCACGGACCGATGATAGGTGCGATGGCTACCCCTGGCGTTGAACAGGACGAACCCCTCGTACCGCAATAACGCATCGACCTCCGAGAAGCGGACCTTGCCGGGCGTCGACCTCATCTTGTCGATCAGCTTCTCCCGTCGACTCATCCATCTGGCCCTGCAAACCTCGGAGTCGGGGAATCGTTGCCCAACAGACCGAGAGCCGACGCCGGGACCGCTCCGCCCTCCGGTTTCGCCGTTCGACGCTTTCGCCCGCCGCCCGGTCCTTCTACAATAACGCCCTTCGACCCGCTCGTCTTCGACCACGATCATTCAAACCGAGGCGAACCTTGGCCAGCCACGACGAGCCGATCGAGCGGGCGTTCGCGCTCGCCAAGGAGCGGTATGCCGCCTTCGGCGTGGACGTCGAGCGGGCCCTGGTCCGGCTGGGCGAGCTTTCGGTCTCGCTCCACTGCTGGCAGGGGGACGACGTTGGCGGCTTCGAGGGGTCGGGCGAGGCCCTGGGAGGCGGCCTGGCCGTCACGGGGGCCTATCCCGGCAAGGCACGGTCGGCCGACGAGCTCAGGTCGGACCTGGAGATGGCCTATGCCCTGATCCCGGGGCGGCACCGGCTCAACCTCCATGCGATGTACGCGGAGACGGGCGGGGCGAGGGTCGAGCGGGACGCCCTGGGGCCGGAGCACTTCGCGGGCTGGATCGACTGGGCGAAGGGGCGGGGGCTCGGGGTGGACTTCAACCCGACGTTCTTCGCGCACCCGAAGGCGAACGACGGATACACGCTGGCCCACCGCGACCCCGGGGTCCGCCAGTTCTGGGTCGACCACGCGATCGCCTGCCGGCGGGTCGCCCGGGCGTTCGGCGAAGCCCTCGGCTCGCCCAGCATCTCGAACGTATGGATCGCGGACGGGTCGAAGGATACGCCGGTCGATCGCAAAGGACCGCGCGAGCGTCTGGTCCGCTCGCTGGACGCGATCTTCGCCGAGTCGCTCGACCCTCGCTACGTCCGGGACGCCGTGGAGGCCAAGCTGTTCGGCCTGGGGTCGGAGTCTTACGTGGTCGGTTCGCACGAGTTCTACCTCGGGTACGCGATCACCAGGGAGACGCTGCTCTGCCTCGACGCCGGCCACTTCCACCCGACCGAGGTGATCTCGGACAAGCTGTCGAGCGTCCTGACCTGGCTCGACGAGGTCCTCTTGCACGTCAGCCGGGGGGTCCGGTGGGACAGCGACCACGTCGTCACGTTCACCGACGAGTTGCAGGCCGTCGCCGCCGAGGCGGTCCGGGGCGACTACCTCGACCGGGTCCGCTGGGGGCTCGACTACTTCGACGCCAGCATCAACCGGGTCGCCGCCTGGGTGATCGGCACCCGGGCCCTGCTCAAGGCGCTGCTGCTGGCCCTGCTGGAGCCGGTCGACCGGCTCCGGCGGTACGAGGCCGAGGGGGACCTGACGGCCCGCCTGGCCTGGATGGAGGAGTGCAAGTCGCTCCCCTTCGGCGCCGTCTGGGACCAGCATTGCCTGAGGCAAGGGGTCCCGGTCGGGCCGGCCTGGCTCGACGAGGTCCGCGGCTACGAGGTGGCCATCCTCTCGAAGCGGCCTTGAGATCGGATCAAGAAGGGGGCGCCGACGACCATGCCCGAGCCGATCCTCCAGCTCCTCGGGGTCCGCAAGGCCTTCGACGGCGTCCAGGCGCTCAAGGGGGTCTCCTTCGACCTCCGAGGCGGCGAGGTCCACGCCCTCGTCGGCGAGAACGGGGCGGGCAAGTCGACCCTGATCAAGGTCATCACCGGGGCCCACCGGCCCGACGAGGGGACGATCCGCGTCCGGGGGCGGCTGGTCGAGGCCAACGACCCGGTGGTCGCCCGGAAGCTCGGGATCGCCGCGATCTACCAGCAGCCCGCGCTGTTCCCGGACCTGACCGTCGCGGAGAACATCGCCTTCGGCCTCGAACCGCCTAATCCCTGGCGGCGGGTCGACTGGCGAGGCCGAGGCCGGAAGGCCCGCGCCCTGCTCGACCGGATCGGGGCCAAGGTCGACCCCTCGGCCGAGGTCCGCGACCTGGCGATGCCCGAGCAGCAGCTCGTCGAGATCGCCCGGGCGCTCGGGGCCGACGCCGAGATCCTGATCATGGACGAGCCCTCCAGCTCGCTCACCGACCGGGAGGTCGACCGCCTCTTCCGGGTCATCGGCGACCTCAAGGGGGACGGCGTCGGGATCATCTACATCTCGCACCGGCTCGAAGAGCTGCCCCGGATCGCCGACCGGGTGACCGCCCTCCGCGACGGGTCGCTCGTCGGGACCCGGCCGATGGCCGAGGTCGACCGCCCGGCCCTGATCCGGATGATGGTCGGCCGCGAGCTGTCGAGCGTCTTCCCCAAGCGGGACGTCGCCATCGGCGAGGTCGCTCTGGAGGGCCTGGGGCTCGGCTGCCGGGCTTCGGGCGTCCATGACGCCTCGTTCCGGGTCCACAAGGGGGAGATCCTCGGCCTGGCGGGCCTGATCGGCTCGGGCCGGACCGAGCTGGCGCGCGTCCTGTTCGGCCTGACGCCGGCCGACTCGGGCTCGATCCTCGTCGGGGGCCGACCCGTCGCGATCGGTTCGCCGGGGGAGGCGATCCGGCTGGGGATCGCCCTGGTGCCCGAGGATCGCCGCAAGCACGGGGTGATCCTCGAAATGTCGGTCGCCACCAACGCGACCCTGGCCTCGCTCGGGGCGGTCGCGTCCCCCCGGCTCGGCCTGCTCGACCGGCGGGCGGAGGCGAAGGTCGCCCGCTCGATGGTCGATCGCCTGGGGATCAAGGCGGCGTCGATCGAGTCGGCCGCCGGCGAGCTGTCCGGCGGGAACCAGCAGAAGGTGGCCCTGGGCCGCTGGCTGGGGCTCGACCCCGGGGTCCTGATCCTCGACGAGCCGACGCAGGGGGTCGACGTGGGGGCCAAGGCGGAGCTCCACCGGCTGATGGGCGACCTGGCGGCGCGGGGGGTGGCGATCGTGATGATCTCGTCGGAGCTGCCCGAGATCCTCGGGATGAGCGACCGGGTTGCGGTGATGCACGGCGGGACGATCGTCGGCACGCTCGACCGGCCCGAGGCGACCCAGGAAGCGATCCTGGAGCTGGCCCTCGGCCATCGGCCGAGGCCGGGAAGCGCGGTGCCCCGATGATCCGAGGCTATCGCCGCGAAGGGTCGGTGGCCCTGGCCTTGCTGGCCTTCCTCCTGTTCCTGGCCTGGCGGGCCCCCGACTTCTACCGGGCGACTCCGCTCCGGGACCTGGCGGTCCGGAGCGCCCCGGTCCTGGTGGCGGCCCTGGGGATGACGCTGGTGATCGTCTGCCGCCAGATCGACATCTCGATCGGCTCGCAGGCGAGCGTCTGCGGCTTGGCCGCGGGCCTGCTGGCCAAAGCCGGGCTGCCGATGCCGCTGGTGGCCTTGGCGACGGTCGCCCTGGGGGCGGCCCTGGGGGCGGTCAACGGCTGGCTCGTCGCCGCCTTGAAACTGCCCTCGATCGTGGCGACCCTGGCGACCCTGGTGATCCTCCGCGAGTCGCTCCGCTACGGACGAGAGGGGGAGTCGGTCCGCGACCTCCCGGCCGACTTCCAGTGGTTCGGGCTGGGGCAGGCCGCCGGCCAGTGGCTGGTCGTGGTCGCGGCCCTGGTCGTGCTCCTGGCCTTCGCGTGGGGGACGCGGCACCTCGCGGCGGGCCGGTCGGTGTACGCGACGGGCTCGGACCCCGAGGCGGCCCGGCTGGCGGGCATCCGGCCGGGCCGGGTCGTGTTCTGGGTGTTCGTCGCGATGGGGGCTCTGGCGGGCCTGTCCAGCCTGCTCGGGGCGATCCAGCTCCCCGACGTCGACCCCAAGGGCGGGACGGGCCTGGAGATGCAGGTGATCGCCGCCGTGGTGGTGGGTGGCTCGGCGATCTCGGGCGGGCGGGGGACGATGGTCGGCACCGCGTTGGGCGTGCTCCTGCTCGGCCTGATCAACCCCGCGCTGGTGTTCCTCCACGCCAGCCCCGAGTGGGAGAAGGCGATCCAGGGGGGGATCATCCTCCTCGCCGTCGCCTCCGACGGCCTGGGCCGGGGGGGCCGACCATGACGGGCTCGTCGCGGGCGATCTTGATTGCGCTCCTGGCGGTCGAGGTCGCTGTCTTCGGGCTGGTCGGCACCAACTTCCTGACGATGGGCAACGCGCTGGAGGTGCTCCGCCTCGGGGTCGAGCTCGGGTTGCTCGCCGTCGCCCTGACCCCGGTGATCGTCGGCGGCGGGATCGACCTGTCGGTCAGCTCGCTGATGGGCCTCTCGGCCGTCCTCTTCGGCCTGGCCTGGCGCGACGGGGGCTGGCCGATCCCCGCCGCCGCCGCCGCCACGATCGCCTTCGGCGGGCTGGCCGGCGGGCTCAACGGCTGGCTGATCACCCGGTTGCGGATGCCCCCGCTGATCGTGACCCTCGGCTCGTTCTCGCTGTTCCGGGGGCTGGCCGAAGGGCTGACCCGGGGGTCCGACAACTTCACCAATTTCCCGGCCTCGTTCCTGTTCCTGGGCCAGGGATACCTCTTCGGGGTCGTCCCCGCCCAGGTGCCGATCTTCGCCGTCGTGGCGGTCGCGTTCGCGGTCCTGCTGGGCCGGACGACGGTCGGCCGGTCGTTGTACGCGATCGGCTTCTCGCCCGAGGGGGCCCGCTACGCCGGCCTTCCGGTGGCCCGGCTCGTCGCCTCGACCTACGTCCTGTCGGGCCTGGTGTCGAGCCTGGCGGCGATCCTCTACGTCGCCCACCTCGGCCAGGCCAAGGCCGACGCCGGGCTCGGGTATGAACTCCTGGCGATCACCGCGGTCGTCCTGGGCGGGACCTCGATCTTCGGCGGCCGGGGGACCGTCGGCGGCACGCTCCTCGGCCTCCTGGCCATCGCCGTCCTCCAGAACGGCCTGAGGCTGGCCGACCTCCCGTCCGAGCTGGCGGGCATCCTCACCGGGGTGCTGCTGCTGGTCGCCATCGGGCTCGACCGGCCCGGCCCTCGCCCCGCGAAACGTCCACCCGTCGAGGAGATGACCGTGAAGAACTCCCAGGTCGCGATGATCTGCGCCTCGATCCTGGCGGCCGGCCTGCTCGTCGCCGGGACCAACATCTACCTCGTCAACGCCGCGCGGGGGCCGGCGGTCGAGTTCGTCGGGACCGGCCCGATGGGACCGGTGGACGATCAGACGCCGCCCGTCGAGGGCACACTGAAGGTCGCCGATGGCGGCAGTCGGGGCGTCAAGGGGCGGCCCTCTTCCCGGCCGATCACGGTCGCCATGATGCCCAAATCCAAGGGGAACGCCTACTTCATCGCCTGCCGGAAGGGGGCGGAGGACGCGGCGAAGGAGCTGGGCGTGACCCTGATCTGGGACGGCCCGACCGACCCCGACCCGGCCCGGCAGAACGAGGTCGTCGACACCTGGATCACCCGGGGGGTCGACGCGATCGCCGTGGCCGTCGAGAACCGCCAGGGGATCTCCTCGGTCCTCCGCAAGGCCAGGGGCCGGGGGATCAAGGTCGTCACCTGGGACGCCGACGCCGACCCCGACGCCCGCGACCTGTTCGTCAACCAGGCCACCCCCCGGGGGATCGGCGAGGCCCTGATGGACAACGCCGCCCGGGTGCTCGGCGGCAAGGGGGAGTTCGCCATCATCACCGCGTCGCTGACCGCCTCGAACATGATCGCCTGGCAGGACGAGATCGAGGCCCGCCGCGCCGCCAAGTATCCCGGCATCAAGCTCGCCGCCCTCCGCCCCTGCGACGACCTCCAGAAGAAGGCGTTCGACGAGACCAACACCCTGCTCGCGGCCAACCCCGAGATCAAGCTGATCATGGCCATCTGCACCCCCGCCGTGCCCGGGGCCGCCGAGGCGATCAAGCAGGCCGGCCGCTCCGACGTCAAGGTGATCGGCCTCGGCCTGCCCAACGACAACAAGCGCTACGTCCGCGAGGGGATCACCGACTGCCTGATCCTCTGGAACACCGCCGACCTCGGCTACCTCGCCGTCCTCACCGCCAAGGGGGTCGTCGACGGCACCCTCAAGCCCGGGTCCGGCCGCTTCCCCGCCGGCCGGATCGGCGAGGTCCAGGTCGAGGGCGACAACGTCCTCCTCGGCAAGCCCTTCGCCTTCACCAGGGAGAACATCGAAAACTTCGACTTCTGAACGGGTCGGGCCGAACTCGTCCGGCCGATTGCCGCCCGGGACCTCGCCGTGGGACAATCCCGGGTCGAGCCGGCCACGCCGAGACGATCGAGAGAGGAACTCTGGATGACAACTCACGCGAAGGAAGAAGATCGCCCCGAGGTGGCCGACCCGGACGCGACCCGGGCCGAGTGGCTGGGCCGCCTCAACGCCCTGGCGACTCAGATCAAAGGATATGCCGAGGCCGACGGCTGGCGGACCCGCACCGTCATGATCCGGACGAGGGACTCGATCTTGGGCCGGTTCGAGGTCCCGCTCCTGCTCATGGAACGCGAAGCGATCCAGATTGCCTTGAACCCGGTCTCGCGGTTCGTCGGCGATTCCGAGGGCCTCGTCGAACTCTACGTGGTGCCGGGCTACGAGGTGCTCGCCAGCCTCCGGTTGGGTCAAGGGGGACGCTGGGCGCTCGATTACGCTCCCGCGGAGGATCGGCGGGCCCCGGCCCACGAGCCGGCGCCGCTGGATCTTACCGAGGTGACGCTGAATTCGGTCCTGGACCTGATGGTCGCCGAGCATGAACGTCAAATATGAGTGGCTCGACCGGCTCAGGGCCGTCGACCGCGAAGCGATCGTCATCGGGGCCGCGGTCGCTCGCCTCCGGATCGCGCTGGCGGACGGGACCTTGACCCTCCCATCAGGCACCTCGGCTCGCGACCTCGCCACGGCATCGGGCCAACTGGAGGCGAGCTGCTTCGAGGCACGCCTGGGGCGTGGGGTGATTACAGGCCCATCGTAAGGGAGGCTCAGGTGCAACAGCACGCGGTCATCGCCCACTTCGACTACGCGGCTGACGGCCTCGACGCTCTCTACGACATCGAGGAGAAATTAGAGGCCGCGATCAACGCTGCTGGGGTGGGGGAGTTCGATGGGAACGAGATTGCCGTCGATCTGAGTGACGGCTCCCTGTACATGTACGGCCCGGAAGCCGAGGCCCTTTTCGCCGTGGTCCGGCCGATCCTTGCTGGCGCCAAATGCCTCCAGAATACCCGGGTCACTCTCCGATTCGGCCCGCCAGAGGATGACGTCCCGGAGCGAGTTGAAAAGCTCCACGACTGAACGTACTCGGCCTCTTCTAGATTTCTGCTCGGTCGCTGCTCATGGGCGGCTACCGATGATCCCGGAGCGTGAACGGCTACCCGGTTAGTAATCAAACTTACTTGCGTTCTCATGCCCATAGCACCATGTTCGGGAGGGAATCGCCATGCGACCGATGCTCGCCTTCGCCCCGTTCGCCCTGATGGCGATGATCGCGACTCGAACCCCCGTGCAGGCCGACCCGCCCGGCCTGAAGCCCCTGGCGATCGGCTCGGCCGCCCCCGACTTCCGCCTGCCGGGGGTGGACGGGAAGGACCACTCGCTGGCGGAGTATGCCGGCTCGAAGGTCCTGGTGGTCGCCTTCACTTGCAACCATTGCCCGACGGCGAACGCTTATGAGGCCCGGTTCAAGGCGTTCGCCGAGGATTACAGGGCGAAGGGCGTGGCGTTCGTGGCGATCTCGCCCAATGATCCGCTGGCGGTCCGGGCGGACGAGCTGGGGTATACCGACCTGGACGACTCGTTCGAGGCCATGAAGATCCGGGCACGCGACCACCAGTACAACTTCCCCTATCTCTACGACGGCGAGACCCAGGCGACGTCGCGGGCGTATGGCGTCCTGGCCACGCCGCACGTCTTCGTCTTCGACGCCGACCGCAAGCTCCGCTATCAGGGGCGGTTCGACGATGCCGAGGTGAAGGCGGTCAAGTCGCGGGACGCGATCAACGCGGTCGAGGCGATCCTGGGCGGGACGGCCGTCCCGGTCGAGACGACCCGGGTGCCGGGGTGCTCGACCAAGTGGGCGGACAAGCGGGAGAACGCCAAGCAGTGGGCGGCCAAGGCGGATACCGAGCCGGTCACGCTCGATTCGATCGACGACGCCGGGGTCGCCCGGCTGGTGAAGAACGACACCAAGGGGCTACTCCTGGTCAACCTCTGGGCGACCTGGTGCGGCCCCTGCGTGGCCGAGCTGCCGGAGCTGGTCGAGATGAACCGGATGTACCGGGGGCGAAGGTTCCGGCTCGCCACCGTCAGCCTCGACGAGCCCGAGAAGCGCCAGGCCGCGCTCGACATGCTCGGCAAGCACCACGTCGCCGCCCTGAACTATCAGCGGAAGTCCGACGACCCCGACAAGTTCGCCGAGGCCCTCGACAAGGAGTGGCCCGGGCCGGTCCCGCACACCGTGCTGATCGCTCCAGGGGGCAAGGTGCTCTACCGGAAGACCGGGGCCGTGGACCCGCTGGAGGTCAAGCGGGCGATCGTCGGCTACCTCGGCCGGACGTATTGATCGATCATACCGGCACTGCCCCGTCGATCCGGCCGGGGCGGCCCGGTATGATCGAGCGATCCCTCCGCCCCCCGGCCCGACACCCCGGCCGTGAACCTGCCTCCCCGAGGTGAGCCCGATGCTCCCGATCCGACCCCCCACGGCGTTCGCCGCCGCGTTCGCCGTCGCGGCTTCCTTGGCCGGGCTCGCCGCCCCGGCCGCCCAGGCCCAGGAGGCCCCCCGCAAGAAGGCGGCGCGGCCCGCGACCCCCGCGCCGCCGGCCGACTCCGGCGACAAGCTCAAGGTCCCCAAGGGATTCAAGGCCGAGCTGCTCTACTTCGTCCCCCGCGAGACCCAGGGGTCCTGGGTCAACCTCGCCGTCGACCCGAAGGGGCGGCTGATCACCTCGGACCAGTACGGCAAGCTCTACCGGGTGACCCCGCCCAGGGTCGGGGCGCCGGCCTCGGAGATCCGGGTCGAGCCGATCGCCGTCGCCATCGGCGAGGCCCAGGGGCTGCTCTGGGCGTTCGACAGCCTCTACGTGGTCGTCAACAGCGGGGGCAAGTACCCCAGCGGCCTCTACCGGGTGAGGGATACGAATGCCGACGATGCGCTCGACAAGGTCGAGATGCTCCGCAAGATCGATGGCGGCAGCGAGCACGGGCCGCACGCGGTCGTCCTGGCGCCCGACGGCAAGTCGCTCTACGTCGTCGCCGGCAACGCCACGAAGCTCCCCGAGCTGAAGGGGTCGGACGTCCCCCGGACCTGGGGCGAGGATAATTTGCTCCCCCGACTGGTCGACGGCCGGGGGTTCATGACCGACGAGAAGGCGCCCGGCGGCTACATCTGCCGGGTCAGCCCCGACGGCAAGGACTGGGACCTCCAGTCGATGGGCTACCGCAACGCCTACGACATGGCCTTCAACCGGGCGGGCGACCTGTTCACGTATGATTCGGACATGGAGTGGGACCAGAACACCCCCTGGTATCGCCCGACCCGGGTCTGCATGGCCGCCCCCGGCTCGGACTTCGGCTACCGCAACGGCGCGGGCAAGTGGCCGGCCTATTCGATCGACGGCGCCCCGCCGGTCGTGAACATCGGCCCGGGCAGCCCCACCGGGGTCACCTTCGGCTACGGGGCCAGGTTCCCGACCAAGTACCAGGACGCCTTCTTCATCTCCGACTGGAGCTACGGCAAGCTCTACGCCGTCCACCTCAAGCCCGAGGGGGCCACCTACGGCGCCGACTTCGAGGAGTTCATCACCGGGGCCCCGCTCCCCCTGACCGACGTGGTCGTCAACCCGACCGACGGGGCGATGTACTTCGCCATCGGCGGCCGTCGGACGACCTCGGGCCTCTACCGGGTGACCTACACCGGCGACGAGTCGACCGCCCCGTCGACCGGCCCGATCCCGGGCGAGGAGGCCCGGGCCAGGCGGCGATCGCTCGAAGCCTTCCAGGGGCACGCCGACCCCAACGCCGTCGCCGCCGCCTGGCCCTCGCTGGCCGACCCCGACCGCTCGATCCGGACCGCCGCCCGGGTCGCCCTGGAATTCCAGCCCGCCGAGACCTGGGCCGACAAGGCCCTGGCCGAGACGAATCCGCTCGCCGCGCTCGAAGCCTTGCTCGCCCTGACCCACGTCTCGGCCGCCGACCCGGCGCACCGGACCGAGGCCACCCCGACGCCAGACCCCAACCTCCAAAGGAAGATCCTCGCCGCCCTGGACCGGATCGACTACGACGCCCTGAGCTACCCGCGCAAGCTCGACTTCGTCCGCGTGACCCAGGTCGTCCTCCACCGCTTCGGCCGGCCCGAGACGTCGAGGGACGACCTGCTCGCCCGGTTCGACGCCCGGTTCCCGACCCGGGGGCGCGAGCTGAACGTCGAGATCCTCAACGTCCTCGTCTTCCTCGGCTCGGACAAGGTGGCCGCCGAGGCGGTGCCGATGATGGAATCCGCCCCGAGCCAGGAGGAGCAGATCGACTACGCCCGGGCCCTCCGGGTGCTCAAAGGCGGCTGGACCCCCGAGCTGCGGCGGGCCTACTTCTCCTGGTTCCACCGGGCTGTCGGCTTCAAGGGGGGCAACAGCCTCGCCGGCTTCATCGAGCAGATCAAGCGCGACGCCCTGGCCAACCTGAGCGAGGCCGAGCGGGCCGAGGTCAGGCCAATCCTCGACGCCAGGCCCGAGGCCAGGTCCGCCGCCGCCTCGGCCCCGCCCCGGGCCTTCGTCAAGGCCTGGACCGTCGACGAGCTGGTGCCGGTCGTCGAATCCGGCCTGAAGCAGAAGCGCGACTTCGACCGGGGCCGCTCCCTGTTCGCCGCCGCCCAGTGCTACGCGTGCCACCGCTACGACAACGAGGGGGGAGCGGCCGGCCCCGACCTCACCGCCGTCTCGGGCCGGTTCGGCACCCGCGACCTCGTCGAGTCGATCATCCTGCCGAGCAAGACCGTCAGCGACCAGTACGAGGCAATCGTCGTCGCCACCACCGACGGCCAGGTCATCACCGGGCGGGTCGTCAACCTCAACGGCGACGGCATGATGATCAACACCAACATGCTCGACCCCAACGCCCAGGTGACCGTCAACCGCTCCAAGATCGAGGAGATCCGCCCCTCGGCCACCTCGATGATGCCCGAAGGGCTGCTCTCGACCCTCGACAAGGACGAGATCGCCGACCTCCTCGCCTACCTCCTCTCGCGAGGCAACCGCGAGGCGAAGATGTTCCAGTGATCGTGCCCGGCCGATCGATCGGTCAATCCGGCTCGGTTCCCGCATCGCGCGATGCGAGCAAAAATGTAGGGTGGGTCGAGGGACGAGCCCCACCATCAACACGCATCGATGGTGGGGCTCGTCCCTCG